>Ga0335083_10000616_pt1 | contig 52443 bp, 36 predicted proteins | sample Lox_Sample_42_FD_206716 | JGI IMG/M metagenome (GOLD analysis project Ga0335083, IMG submission 206716) | Soil microbial communities from Loxahatchee National Wildlife Refuge, Florida, United States - Lox_Sample_4.2 | ecosystem: Environmental > Terrestrial > Soil > Wetlands | place: USA...
GGACGGCATCGAGCACGGCAACCAGTTCGTGCACAACCTCGCCATCCAGACCAAGTGCCATACCTCCAAGCCCTGCGTGCCGACCAACCTCGCCGCGGCGGGCGAGACCAGAAACGGCACCAACGGCCAGCAGTCCAAGGACGTGCTGCTGCCCTCGGACAACACGGTGTCGTCCTTCTGGATCACCAACCCGGACAACAGCTACGTGGATAATGTCGCGGCGGGTTCCGACTCGAACGGCTTCTGGATGTCGCTGCCGGAGCACCCGAACGGTGCCTTCGCGGACACGGACATCAGCAAGAACACCTGGCCGCGGCGGACCAAATTCCGCGAGTTCAAGGGCAACGTCGCGCACTCGAACTACGACGCGTTCATGTTCGACCGCAACATCGCGGCCAACAACACCTTCAGCGTGACCGGCAGTTCGCACACCGGCCATGAGAATCCCGCTGACGCGAACAGCCCGCCGCTGGAATCGGTGTTCGAGGATCTCACCGCCTACAAGAACCGCAACGAGGGCATCTGGGGCCGCGGTGAGATGCACCTGTTCAAGAACGAGAAGCTGGCCGACAACGCCATCGGATTCACGCACGCGTCCGGCGAGTTCGGCCGTTACGCCTACACGTCAAAACTCGAAGACTCGCTGATCGTGGGCGAGACCGAGAACATCGGCAACCCCAGGACCGATGCGGAAAAGGCCTACGGCCGCAGCCTGCCCAAGCCCGAGCTGCCGGATTTCCCGATCCGCGGCTACGAGTACTACGACTACCGTCACGACGTGGTGAACGACACGTTCGTGAATTTCCAGGACAACGCCACCCGCAAGACCGGAGCGATGTCCTACCTGCTGTACACCAGCTTCGGAGTGAGCTCCAACAACTCCGTCGACCATGTGAAATTCGTCAATGCCAAGCCGGTGTATTTCCCGCCGATGGAGCGCAAGTGGGGCAATGACAACGGCGGCAGCACGGCCTACAAGACCGCGGTGATCCGCGACGTCGACGGTTCGTTCGGTGGTGGTCCCAATTCCTACGTTCTGATCAACGACGGCGCCAATGACAGCATCGCGGCCGATACACAAGACTGTGAGATCAAGCCCACCTGGAACGCCGCGGTGTGCAAAGGCGATGTCGGGCGCCTGAATATCGGCGGCGCCCCGCGAGCTGGTGGTCCCGGCGCCGGTCCTGGTCCCGGTGGCGCGCGTGGCCCGGGTGCCGGCCCCGGTGGGCCCGGTGGAGCAGCCGGCTTTGGCGCAGTTGCAGGTCGTGGTGGCCCTGGCGCTGGCGCTGGTCCGGGCGGACCGGCGGCCTTCGGTGGTGGTGGCCCCGGTGGTCCGGGTGGCCCCGGTGGTCCGGGCGGAGCGGGTGGTCCCGGCGGCGGCTTCGGTAGAGGCGGTGCCGGTGGAGCTCCCGCGCAGCCGCCGGTCATCCTCAGCCGCAATGGCAAGGACTACACCGTAACCGGCACCAACGTTCGAGCTGGCACGGAGATCAAGGTGACCACGGAAAGGCCATCCGTGAACCTCAGCCTGACGGAGCTGGACAAAGGCTCCTGGGTGATCTTCCAGCTGCCGGGATTCACCACTGCGGCGTCGGGTACGCAGCAGAACAGCCTGGATGCACTGCGCCAGGCCAGCGAGACCTCGTACTTCAAGGACAAGGATGCGCTGTGGGTCAAGGTGGTCTCCAACGGCAATGGTGCCAATCCTCCCTATGGTGGTGGCGGCGGCGGTCCTGGTGCTGCTGGAGGAACCAGTCTCCTGGTCAGCCGGTAAGCGCGACCCTGCCTTGCTGAACAAAGCCCCCGGCTGACGCCGGGGGCTTTTTTTCGCATTTGGTACGCACCGGCCGGTCATGCGTAATAAATGGCGCCGCCCGGCAATCGCGCTATTCTTCGCCGCACACATACGGGGTCCTTTGCAGGACGGAGGGTCGGCGCCATGAGCAAAAAAAATCGCTCGTTCTTTGTATTGCTTCTTCCACTATTCGTTCTCGTCAGCGTACTGGCTGTCATCGGGACCCGGGAAAGCAGCGCTGCGACAGTCAAGCAGACGCGCTGGTCCGATCCAGCCACCTGGCCGGATCACAAGGTGCCGGCCGCGGGCGACAAGGTGGATATCCCCAAGGACAGGAGCGTGGTGCTGGATGTCAGCCCGCCGCCGCTGAACGGCCTGACCATCCACGGCAAGCTCAGCTTCGCTGACAACAAGGATCTGGAGCTGACCACTGAGTGGATCATGCTGCACGGGGAGCTTGAGATCGGCACCGAGGCCAAACCCCACACCCACAAGGCCACTATCACGCTCACCGACAACGTCAAGGACGAGCAGCTGATGGGCATGGGTGACCGCGGCATCATGCTATCCGGCGGCACGCTGAACCTGCACGGCAACCGCTCGAACTCCTGGACCAAGCTCGCGAAGACCGCCGAGGCCGGCAGCAACTCCATCGAGGTGCTGAACGCCGCCCAGTGGCGCGTCGGCGACGAGATCGTCCTCACGTCGACGGATTTCGATGCCCATCAGGCCGAGCGGCGCACCATAGCCGGCATCAGCGGCAACACGATCACGCTGGACAAGAAGCTGGACTACATGCACTTCGGCAAGGTCACCGACGGCGTGGATGAGCGCGGCGAGGTGGGCATGCTGACGCGCAACATCAAGATCCAGGCCTCACCCGACGCGGACCAGACGCTCTTCGGCGGCCATATCATGGCGATGGTCACCAGCAAGATGTACGTCGACGGTGTCGAGCTCAACCGCATGGGCCAGAACATGCATCTGGCCCGCTACCCGATCCACTGGCATCTGGTGGGCGATGCGGACGGTCAGTACATCAGGAACTCGGCGATCCACGACACCTACAGCCGCTGTGTGACCGTGCACGGCACCAATGACGTGCGCATCGAGAACAACGTGACCTACAACACCATCGGTCACTGCTTCTTCCTCGAGGACGGTATCGAGCATGGCAACCAGTTCGTGCACAACCTGGGCATCCTCACCAAGTGCCATCCGGATGCGCCCTGCATTCCGACCAACCTCGCCGCGAGCGGCGCGGTCAAGCCGGCAGGCAATGGCCAGAATGCCAAGGACGTGCTGATTCCTTCCGACAACACGGCATCGACGTTCTGGATCACCAATCCGGACAACACCTACCGCGACAACGTGGCCGCGGGCTCCGAGCAGGTGGGTTTCTGGATAGCATTGCCCGAGCATCCGACTGGCGCGTTTCAGGACACGGATCTCAGCAAGACAACCTGGCCACGCAGGATGCAGATACGGGAATTCAAGGGCAACACCGCCCACTCGAACTTCGATGGCTTCATTCTCGATCGCGGGCAGGATGCCCAGGGCAAATTCAATGTTGGCGGCAACCCGCACATGGCCTATGCCGATCCGGCCAACAGGAGCGGTCCGGAGGAATCGTTCATCACGGACTTCACCAGCTACAAGAACCACAACAGCGGCATCTGGGGCCGCGGCGAGATGCACGTATTCAAGGACCTGAAGCTGGCTGACAACGGTATCGGCTATACGCATGCATATCCCGGCCTTGCCCCCGGCGGCGGCGCCTTCACTTCGAAGGTCGTGGACTCGCTGTTCGTGGGTGAAACCGAGAACATCGGCAATCCCGAAACCGATGCGGAAAAGGCCTATGGCCGCAGCTTGCCGTACCCCGAAATGCCGGATTTCCCCATCCGCGGCTTCGAGTACTACGACTTCCTGCACCACATCGAGAATGTCACCTTCCGGAACTACGAAGACAATGCCACCCGCAAGACCGGAGCGATCTCGTACCTGATGTACACCAGCTTCGGGACCAGCGCGGAGAACTCCGTCGAGCGCGTGAAATTCATCAACGCCAAGCCGGTGTATTTCCCGCCGATGGAGCGCAAGTGGGGCAACGACAATGGCGGCAGTGCCGGCTGGAAGAGCGCGGCGTTCAAGGACATCGACGGCTCGCTCGGCGGTGGTCCCAATTCCTACGTCGTGAACGACATCGGAATCCTGAGCGCCATAGACGCCTGTGAGCCCAAGCCCACCTGGAACGCTGTCGTGTGCAAAGGCGATCTTGGACGCATGAATGTCGGCGGCGGGGGCGGCGGCGGTTTTGGCGGTGCTGGGTTCGGCGGTGGTCGGCGCCCCGGTGCCGGTGCTGGCGGGGCCGGTGGTCCTGGCGCAGCTGCAGGTCCCGGCGGTCCCGCCGCCGGGGCCGGTGGTCCTGGTCCTGGCGCATTTGGCGGCGGTCCCGGTGCAGGGCCCGGTCCCGCCGCGCCCGGGCCCGTCGGTCCGGGCGGGGCACCCCGTGCCGGCGCTGGCGGTCCAGGTGGGGGATTCGGTGGCGGAGGCTTCGGCGGCGGTGGCCCCGGCGGTCCCGGCGCTGCTCCTGCTCAGCCGCCAGTGGTTCTCAGCCACAACGGCAAGGAGTTCACCGTCGCTGGGGAAACCAACATAGTGGCCGGCACCGAGATCAAGGTGACTACCGAAAGGCCGAGCCTGCCCATCAGCGTGAGTCAGCTGGACAAGGGTTCCTGGGTGATCTTCGAGCTGCCGGGATTCACCACCGCGGCCTCGGGTCAGCAGCAGAACAGCCTGGACGCGTTGCGCAAGGCCAGCGAGACCTCGTACTTCAAGGACAAGGATGCGCTTTGGGTCAAGGTTGTCTCAGCCGGTCCCCCTGCAGGTGGCGGCCGCGGTGGCGGCTTTGGTGGTGGCGGCGGAAGCAGCATCCAGGTCAGCCGGTAAGCGGGACCCTGCCGCGTGAACGAAAGCCCCCGGGTTCAAAGCCGGGGGCTTTTTTCTGGTGCGCAATCTCACACGTCCTGATCAACGCCCAAGGCGTTTCAGGCACCGCATGAAGCGCCGTTCCAGCTCGTCATGCACCGCAGGTTCGGCGGCATCGAGGCTCAACCATTCGATCCGCATCGCATCCCACGCGCGCGCATCGGCCTGCCGCGCCTGGCCAAGGCCCTGGCGCAGCAACTGCATCTCCTGCTCGCGGCGCAGGCCGGCATCTTCCGCCGGCGTAGCGGTGTCGCTCAGGATCTCGGCACGGATGCAGAGCCTGCGCAGGGCCTGTTCGCGCGCCGCGTCATCCTGATCGGTGAACGCCGCGGAGTCCGCGCGTGCGAGTGACTGCCGCAGCGCCTGCAGGATGCCCTTGCTGGGCCAGCGTGGAACGTCGGCGATGAAGGCTTCGGCGGCCATCTTCAGTTGGTCGCGGGTGGCATCGCCCCGGATGACGGCGCGCTGCCAGGCGCGCACGTGCTGTGCGGCGGTGAGCACGTGGGCTTCGGCGGTCTCACGCGCGCGCTGCGCGAGTCCGGCGATCTGCGCCTCATATCGCGCCATCGCACGCTGGTAGCGCTCGCGCAAGCTGCGTGCATCGTTGCGCGGCAGTTCGCCTATGGCGTTGAACGCCTCCTGCCACTCGCGCAAGCGGGCTTCGCCGCCGGCGCGATCCGCCGGACCTTCCTGGCTCGCCTGTTCGATCTGCCTGCACAGGTCTTCGGCCGCGGACCTTGCCTGCTCGAGCGTCGCGGACTGCTGCGCCAGCTCCTGCTGGCGACGCTCGAACACGGCGTTGCACGCCGCGCGAAACTCCTCCCACATGGGCTGGGACTGCGCATGCGGCACGGCGCCGATGGTCTTCCATTGCGCCTGCAGGCGCTTCACCTCGTCGATTGCGCGGGACAGGTCGGCGCTCGTCGTGAGCTGCAGGGCGCGCGCGATCAGCGCCTGCTTTTCGGAAGTGTTGGCTGCGTGCCAGGCGTTGACCTTCGCGCGCAGCCGATCCAGCGCGCCGAAGAATTCCGCATCCAGCGGACGGCCTGCATCGCGATCGACGGGCGCGTGGCTGCGCCATTCCTGCGGTGCCTCGCGCAGCACACGCGTGATGAGCGGATGGTCGGGCTGCTCGACATCGAGGCCGGCCTCGAAGGCCAGCACGCGTTCGAGTACCTGTCTGCGCGCATCGAGGTTGTTGCGGCGGATCGCGGCCTGCCCGGTGAGCCACACCTGGCAGGGCTGGAACGCGGCCGCATACGCCCGCTCGAATCGTTCCGATTCGGCGGTGGCTTCGACCGCCAGGCCCTTGTTGATCGTGCGCCATTCCTGGCGCAGCGCGCGCAGGTGTTCCAGCAGCGACTCCGGCGGCTCATCCACGCCGATCAGCGCCTCCACCTCCTCGACCAGTTCGAGGCGCTTGGGTGCGGCGGCATAGTCCTTCCACTGCCGCAGCTGGTTCAGGCGCGCGTCGAGCTGTTCGAGGCTGCGTACGAGGTGCGGTGGCAACGTCGGGGAGTCAGGCAGCGCAGCTTCGATGGACTGGCGGAACCGCGCAGCCTTGCGCGTGTCGCCACGGCCCAGGGCTGCGCCGCTGAGGCGGATCAAACCCAGGATCTGCGCGTGGGCCTGCGCGTCGGCGGCCTGCTTCTCGCTGAGCGCCTGTGCTTCGGCCTCGGCCTCCGCCGCACTGGCCTGCTCTGCCAGTGCCTGTTCGTGCGCATTGATGGCGGCTTGTTCGTCGGCCGTCTGCTGCTGCGCCAGCCGTTCTGCCTCGAGCGCATGTGTCCGGGCCTGCTCGGTGGCACGCTCCGCGGCAATGCGTGCGAGCTCACGCTCATGCGCTGCGATGACTTCCTGGCACCGATCGAGGGCCCGCCGGCCGCGCTGGCGAATCGCGGCATCGATATCCGCGGGCAGGGCGTGCCAGCGCGCGGTGTACACCGACAGCGTGGGCGCGAACAGCGCGTCGTGGGGCTTCGCGGCGAGCCTTTCGATGGCGGCGCACAATGCCTCGGCGTCGCTTCTGGCCTGCGCGACATTGCGCTGTTCTGCCAGCAGCGCGTCCAGGCGCTGCTTGATCAATTTGTAGGCAGCCTTGTCGCGGCCGCGCAGGCGTGGCAGCAGCGCCTGCCACGAAGCCGGGTCCTGGATACGGGATGCAGCCGCCTGGCGCAGGCGCGTGGTCTGACCCTCGACGGCGAGCCGCATGAGTTCAACGGAATCCATGGAGCCGGATTCGATGGCCCGCAGCTGCTGCTGCTGTTCCTCCGGATCGATCGCCGGCGGGGCGGGCTCGGGCGGCGGGGGAGGAGGTTCGACAGCTGCCGCTGGCGGCGGCGGAGCGCGGAACAGGCGGGAGAACAGTTTCATTGCAGAAAATGATACAGGAACGGTGACCGTCCTCGTGCCGCCAGAGCAGGGCTGGCGCCGCGCTTGCTGGACTTTAAATCTGCGGAGAAAGCGCGTGCTGCAGCCGCGCCCGTCTGGCTCAGGGTATCGGCGCAGGCTGCAGCAATGAGAACCGGTACTCCGCATGGACGGCTTCCGAAGTGCCGACTGCCGCCGCCGCCGATGTCGTTTCAACCAGGACCCATGCCGATGGAGAGATGGTTGCCGGATCGTCGAAACCGGTGATGAATGGTTCTCCCAGGCGGGCCATCGAAGACAGGAACGACCTCACTTCGAACAACTCCATGTCGAGCAGACTGGAACTGACATGATCGAGCCAGAAGCGGGACGCCGGAGAGCCGGTCAGCGACCTGAGCACGGCAAATACCTTTGCCAGGGCCTCGCGCGGGAAATACATGGAGATTCCCTCCGCCAGGATGAGGGTGGGTGCACGGGATTCGAATCCGGCGCGAAGCAGCGCGGTGGCCCAGCAATCGCCCATGAGATCCCCGATGACGGGAACGAAGTTGGCGGCGCGCGCCCCCGCTGCAGCGAACCTTGATTCGCGCTCCTGAAGCATGTCCCGCAGGTCGAGCCCGAACCACCTTTGGCGGGTACTCGAGAATTGGCAGGGTTTCGGGTCAAAGCCGACTCCGAGGACCAGCACTTGCGAGAACGTCGCTCCCTGGCGCTGCATGAGTCTTTCCAGATCGGCGGCTCTGGCTCTCACCAGGGAGGGAAGCTGAGGCGTCGCGATGGCCATACGGTTCGCCATCGCGCGGCCCTGGTCTCCGGCTACGACGCACGATATGGAATCGGCACGCAGTCCACTAATCATCAATGCGGACGTCTTCATGTTCTGGACCTGGAAAAGGTTGACCCGGGAACCCGCGGCACGAGGAGCATCCACATAGATTCCCATCGTATGAGTGGCTTCCGCGACCAACTTGCCCTCCTGCGTCACGGTAACCACGCCGGTGTATTCGGCCCGCCCCTTGTCGCGCAGCTTGCTTCTGATGGCGTGTGCATCGTCCGGAGTGATTCGCACCTCCGCCCGCAGGTATCCGGTGCCCGGGGCGAGGTGCTTCACCTCGCCCCGCTTCAGCCAATACTGAACGGGGGTACCGAAGCAGCGGTCGTGTACGCCCGTCACGTAGCAGCCGGGGAGCACACCAAACATTCCAACGCCGACCGTATAGTCCGCAACGATGTAAAACACGGCAGCCTGATGCGTGCCGTTCTGGTTCATCGACGACCCTAGCAGCGGCAGGGACAGGACCGTTCGCTCGCTGCCGATCTCATCGACGACGCAATCTACCGCGTCGAGCAATGGTACGAGTTCCCGAAGTCGACGCGTGACGAGCGCGGGACAGCTGTTGGCTTTGTGCAGTACGTGATCTTCCTCATCGGGAAGCGCCGCCAGCGGCTTGTAAACTGTAGACGTGTATCCGTACGTCATGGCTGCATTGTTTTCAATTCGGTCGAGCCTGATGAAAGGTTGACCGGAGCTCACGGCTAACCTACCACAGATGTATATATACCGTGGACTATAAGTCTCAAAAAAGTCTTGTAGGTGGCGGGTGGAGATGCCGCCCACAAGGCGTGCGGCCCTCTGCCGACAACGTCGCATGCTGTAACGTATGCCCCCGGGGCATCGTTGAGTCAGCCGTAGTCAAAGCCTTAAGCAATAGAAGGTCGGGAAAAGAAGCCCATGCGGAGCGTATTGACGGTTTGTGCGGCGCTGACCATTGTTCTGGCTGTCGTGGCTGAAAGTGTGGGGCCGATTGCAGGCGGCGATGGGCGGGTGCTCGTGGAACGAACGCCTGTCGCCAGTAAACAGCACGCCGACGCCGTGCTCACGCAATCGCGGCGATCACCAGCTTGATCGACAGCACGAACAATGCCGCGTGGATGAGTAGGAAGAATGTCCGCTGCGCAATCACACGCACCAGCCACACGCCGGCGAACGTCCCGGCGACCGCAATTGGCATCAGCAGCAGCGAGAACTTCAGGTTGTCCGGCTGCAGCTGACCCAGCTGCCAGTAGGGCAGCAGCTTCACCAGGTTGATCGCGGCGAACGTGATGGTCGTGGTGCCGGCAAACACGGTCTTGGACAACCGCTGTGGCAACACGTACACCTGATACGGCGGACCGCCGGAGTGCGAGACGAAGCTGGTGAATCCGGCGATCGCGCCCCAGAACAAGCCACGCGGGATGTCCGCCGGTCTTGGCGGCCGTGGGCGATGCCGCAGCCGCCACGCGTTCACGCAGAACGCAATGCCGACCAGGCCGATGAACAATCCAACCATGCGATCGGACACCACGGCCGACGACAGCCAGCCGATGCCGACGCCGACGATGCCGGCGGGGATTAGGATCAGCAGGTTGCGCCGGTCGAACTCGCGCCGATATGCGTAGAGCCCGAACCAGTCGCTCACCACGAAGATCGGCAACAGCAGTGCGGCGGCCTTGACCGGCGACATCACCATCGCCAGCAGCGGCGTGCCGAGCGAGCCTGCCATCGTCAGGCCGCCCTTGGACAGCCCGACGAGCAGCGCGGCGAGGCCTGCGACGATGAAGAGCACGAGGCCGGGGTCGGTGGTATGCACGGTGCTGGCGGTCATGATGACATGCGTCTATCTTCGGCGCATGCGCATCCCCCTTCGATGGCTGTCTGCCGGCGTGCTTGCGACCTGGACCCTGGCCGTCCTCGCCGCCTCCGCCAGTTCCGCGCCGGTCTTCAAGGACCCGAGGCCCTTTCGCGAATACGAGAGTTTCGAAGGCGCCGATGCCGCGGCGCCGATACCCGACGACTGGCGGGTGCCGGGCGAGCTGGTGGTGGGCCGCCTGATGTATCCCAGTGCCGGCGGCGGCCGCGGCTTCTTTGGCGGTGGCGGCGACTGGCACGAGGGTGGCACCGGCTGGACGGACGACTATCCCCGCGGCGATCGCGAGCTGATCAAGATGATCCGCCGCAACACGCGCATCAATGTGCGCTCAGTCGAACAGCCGGTGAGCCTCGACGACGGGGATGACATCTATTACTGGCCGTTCCTGATCGCCGGCATGGCGATGTCCTGGGATCTCTCGGACGCGCAGGCGGCAACGCTGCGCGAATACCTGGAGCGCGGCGGCTTCCTGTTCTGCGACAGCTTCTTCGGGGAGAACAACTGGGATACCTACGAAGAAAGCCTGAAGCGGGTGTTTCCGACACGGGATATCAGGAATCTGACCGACGATGAAGTGATATTCCACGTTGCCTTCGATTTGCAGGGGATGACCAAGGTGTCGATTCCCCATTCCGATAACCGTGGCGGGTTGCAGACCGGGACACCGCACTGGAAGGGCGTGTTTGACGACACGGGCCGGCTGATGGTGCTGATCTCCCACAACAGCGACGCTGGCGATGGCTGGCAATGGGCCGACGACGCACGCTACCCTGCCGACGAGGCCAACCGCGCGCTGCGCCTCGGTTCGAACGTGGCGGTTTACGCGATGACGCACTGACGCGGTTGGCTACGGTGCTGGCGGTCACGATGGCGGATTGATAGCGTAGCCTTCATGGCAGAGCGGGCCGACGATTACTACTCCTATGAGCCGTCGCAGGGCCACGGACTGCCGCATAACCCCTTCAACGCCATCATCGGCCCGCGGCCCATCGGCTGGATCGCAACACGTGGTACCAGCGGCCGCTTCAACCTCGCGCCGTACAGTTTCTTCAACGCCTTTGCCTATACGCCGCCGATCCTCGGCTTCGGCAGCACGGGCGCAAAGGACACCCTGCGCAATGCGCGCGAGACCGGCGAGTTCGTGTGGAACCTCGCCACCCGCGCGCTGGCCACGCAGATGAACCAGACCTCTGCCACGGTGGCGCCGGAGATCAGCGAGTTCGACCTCGCGGCACTGACCGCGATTCCCGCGACCCGCGTGGCGGCGCCGCGCGTGGCGGAAAGTCCGGTCGCGATGGAATGCAGGGTCACGCAGATCGTGCAGCTCACCGACCACCAGGGCGGCCCCATGCCGAACTGGGTGGTGTTCGGCGAGGTCGTGGCGGTCCATATCGCCAGGCGACTGCTCGTCAACGGCATCTACGACACGGCGGCGGCACACCCCATCCTCAGGGCCGGCGGTCCGGATGGCTACGCGGAAATTTCGCCGCCCGTCATGTTCCGGATGAATCGGCCCGCCTGATCCGCGCAGCGGCCTGTGCTCACACGCCAGGCACGATGCGCATGTCGCGCTCGGCGCCGCCATCCAGCGCCTGGAGGGCGAACTGGTAGGCGGGGCTGTCGTGAACGGCGATGGCCTGCTCCACGGAGTCGAACTCGATGATCACGGTCCGGTCCAGCCGGCCATCCTCGTACGCCCTGGCCGCGGTGGCTCGCGCGAGGAAGCGTCCGCCGCCACCTTCGATGGCCGGGCCGGCCAGCTTCGCGTAGGCGGACAGCTTGTCCGGATCGGAGATCTGCCGATAGGAGGAGATCCAGTAGGCTTTGGGCATGGGTTCGCTCGGTGCTGATGAAGATGCGGTGATGTGCCCCTGACCGGAAGGCCACATCTGCGGATCAAGACAGCGCCAGTATACTGCGCGGATGAAAATCCGGCTGACCGCCATCGAGGCCCGCATCATCGGCGCATTGATCGAAAAGCAGATCACCACGCCCGATCAATACCCGCTGTCGCTGAACGCGCTGGTCAATGCCTGCAACCAGAAGAGCAATCGCGAGCCCCTGATGCAGCTGGATGAAGCCACGGTGAAGTCCGCGGTGGATGGCCTCGAGCGGCGGCATCTGGTGATGGAGAAAGCCGGATATGGAAGCCGCGTGCCGAAGTACCAGCAGATCTTCTGCAACACCCAGTTCGGCAGTCTGAAGTTCACCCCGCAGGAAACCGGCATCGTGTGCGAGTTGCTGCTGCGCGGCCCGCAGACACCGGGTGAGCTGCGCAGTCGCGTGCCGCGTTTCGCGGATCTGCCGGATCCGGGAACGATCGAGACGCTGCTGGACGGACTGGCGCGCCGGCCCGAGGGACCCGTGGTCGCGCAACTCGCGCGCGAGCCGGGGCGGCGCGACTCGCGCTGGGCGCAGCTCTTCGAGGAATTGCCCGAATCGCCACCGCTGGAGGCGGATGCGGAACCTGCATCACCCGCGATGACCCCGGGCCTGCCCACGCCGCCGCAATCCGGGTTGCTGGCGCGAATCGAAGCACTCGAGAGCGAGGTTGCTGCGTTGCGTTCCGAGCTCGACGCGCTCAAACAGCAACCTCCTGCATGAAACGACATCCTCGTGGCTGTCCTGGAACCGCGCCGTGAGACATACTCCACCGATGCGCCTTGATCGCCGGATCATGTTTGCGATGATCTTCGCCGCCGGAGTCCTTTGTGGGGGCGTTTCCCCGACAGGAGCGCAGATACCTGCGCGGGCAGTACCAACTCCGCAGGCCGCGCCGCCGCGGCCGCTCAAGGGCCAGGGTGTTGACCTTGCCGTGTCGGCGCTGGATGCGGCAACCGGTGATGCCATCCCGGGCGTGCAGATCGAATTGCACCGCTTGCGCACAGCGACCGACCCGCGGGAATGGTCGTATGCGTCGACCACGGACGCGCAGGGCAAGTCAGTGATTTCGAACATCGTGGCGGAGCGCTATTCCATCAGCGCGACGCTCAGCGGGCGGATCCCGGTGAGCGGCTCCGAGCAGATTCTGGCTCTTGCTCCGTCCGCGAAGCCGAAGGCCGTCGTCCTGCGCATGGCCAGATCCGCGCAGATCCAGGGCGTGGTCGAAGACGGCGATCACAACCCGCTTGCCCATGCCAGGGTGGAATTGCTCGAAGAGCGCTGGACGGCCGGCCAGCGCACACTTGCCCGTATCCGCACCGCGGAGCCGACCGGCCCCACGGGCAGGTTTTCCTTCGAGGACCTGCTCACAGGCTCCTATTACCTGCGGGCCCGCCCGGATCCTTCCGTCATTGCCCAGCAACTACGGGACACCAGCAGCCTGCCGGACGCCGAGGCCCGGCATGTCGCCTTCGTGAACACGATGTATCCGGGCTCGCCGTTTCTGGAAGGCGCAAGCCCGATCATCCTCTCCGCTGCATCAAATCAGCAGGACGTGCGGATCCAGGTGCAGAAGAGCAGGTATTACGCGGTACGCGGACATGTGGACAACCTCTCACCCGCGGTAGCCAACCCTGGCCTGATCTTCATCCGCACCGTGGCATTCGACTCGCGCTTTCCATTCATTGTCGACGAACCGTACGACGAACCTGTTCCGGTGCGCATCGCCCGCGACGGTACGTTCGCGTATGAAACCGGCCTTCCTCCGGGGCAGTACTGGGCGGGCTACACGCCGGGAGGCCAGGACAACCTGTTCGGCGGCGCGGATTTGCGCGTCATCGACAAGGATGTGGAGCTCAAGCCGGAGCTCTGGAAAGGGTTTCCGCTTGCCGGAAGGATCGTCTACGACGACGGAACCCCCGCGGGCAACCTGCAGGCCACCCTGAGGACCTTCTGGTCGCACCGCTCGGTCCGTACCGACGATTTCACGACCGACGCGCAGGGCGCCTTCAACCGCTCGCTCTACAGCGACGGGACTTTCCGGATCGAGTTTCAGGGCGGGATCAATGTACTGAAGATCGACAAGGACTCGCGTACCTCCCCGGGCCCGGAATTCGAGGTGACCCGTGATGGCGGACCGCTCCTCATCACGGTGACGCGCCAGGGAGCTTCGATCAGTGGCTCCGTCAAGTTGCGCGACAGCAGCCAGGGCTATCCACGCGGGGTGGTGACGCTGGCAATTGATCCGGCAGATCCGCTGGATGTTCCCCTGCGCAAGCGCCTGAACGCCCCCAACAACTTCACCTTCGAGCATCTGGAGGCCGGCCGCTACCGACTGTGCGCCTGGGAGGAAGAGGGCACGGAAATCAATCGCGTCCTTGGAAATCCCGCCTACGACAGCCGTCTGGCGAACCTGTGCGAAAGCGTGGAGGTCAAGGTCGGTGAAGCCGCGTCGGTGGTTTTGAAGCAGATCCGCGCAGCGGACATGCAGTAGGGTCCGGGATCGCGGGTGACGGCGCACGATCCAGAGGCCGACCTTCGCGCCTGCCTGCAGACCCTGAAGGCCATCGATGCCGACCGCAGCCTGCTCACGCGCCTGACGCAGGACGAGCGCCGCGAACTGCTGAGTCTGGCCGGACGCATCACCCGGCCAGCTCGCAGCGCCCTGCGGCGCATGGCCAGGGCCTTCCGTCGCGCCGAACGAGAACAGGCGCGCGCCGCAGATCGCGCGGCCCTCGACCAGGCCGGGCTGCGTGTACAGCGACGCCGCGACACCTATGCGGCGCTGTGGCTGCCACCGCCCGATGCCGCAGAGGCCGATCCCGGCGTTGACGGGCGACGCCCGCTGAACGCAGCCCGCAACTGCTACATCTGCAAGCAGCCCTATACCGACGTGCACCGCTATTACGACTCGATGTGCCGCACCTGCGGTGACTTCAACTACGCCCGGCGCGAACAGTCCGCCGATCTCAGCGGCCGCATTGCCCTGGTCACGGGAGCACGCGTGAAGATCGGCTTCCAGGCGGCGCTGAAGCTGCTGCGCGCCGGTGCGCGCGTGGTGGCAGTGACGCGCTTCCCGGTGGACGCGGCGGCGCGCTATGCCCGTGAAGCCGACTACGGCCAGTGGCGCGAGCGGCTGCAGGTGCACGGTCTCGATCTGCGCCACACGCCGAGCGTGGAGCTGTTCGCGCGCTGGCTGGTTGGCGAGCTGCCGCGCCTGGACTACCTGCTGAACAATGCCTGCCAGACCGTGCGCCGCCCGGCCGGGTTCTTCCGCCATCTGCTGGAGCGCGAGGCGGCAGGGGTGGCCACGTTGCCGGCTGAGCAGCGCGCGCCACTGTCACGGCACCAGTGGCTGTGCCGCGCGCTCACCACGCGCACCGCGGAGGGCCTGGTGCACAGTGCCGCGCTGTCGCAGCGCCGCTACCTCGACGAGGACTACCAGCAAGGCGAGAACCTGTTCCCCGCCGGCCGTTACGACGAGGACAGCCAGCAGGTCGACCTGCGCACCATCAACAGCTGGCGCCTGCGCCTGCATGAGGTCGAGACGCCGGAGCTGCTCGAAGTGCATCTGGTCAACGCCATCGCGCCGTACATCCTCAATGCGCGGCTGAAGCCGCTGATGATGAAGAGCGGCGCGCGCGACCTGCACATCGTCAATGTCAGCGCGATGGAAGGCCAGTTCTACCGCACCACCAAGACCGAGCGGCATCCGCACACCAACATGGCGAAGGCGGCGCTGAACATGATGACGCGCACCAGCGCGCCGGACTATGTCCGCGACGGCATCCACATGAACGCGGTGGACACCGGCTGGGTCACTGATGAAGACCCGGTCACGCACGCGGCGCGCAAGGCGGCGGAGGGCTTCGCCCCGCCGCTGGACATCATCGACGGCGCGGCCCGCATCGTGGATCCTGTGTTCACCGGCGTGAACAGCGGCGAGCACCTGTGGGGCCAGTTCCTGAAGGATTACAGGCCCGCGCCGTGGTAAGCCTGCGGCAGGCGGTTCTCGAGGACGAGGCGCGGCTACTCCATATTCCTTGCAACTTCGGCGGCAAGAATGCCGCCGACCATGGCCGCCCAGTGAAGCGCGCACATTCGGGGCAGGAAGACATGACCAGGGCAACGTGCAGGCGAGCGACGCGGCGCAGTAGCCCATGAGCGCAACGCAGCCTGCACCGCAACCGCCCGGCTTCCTGCTGCGCGATGCGTCCGACATCAACCACCTGCTCGTCCATCTGCTCACGCACTGGCGAATTCCGCGCGTCGAGGTCCGCGTCGGGAAGCTTCCTTCGCGATACTCCCAGCGCGCGCAGGATCGTTTCGTCCGTCTCTCGCTGGCATGCAATTGCCTGCTCGGAGAAATTCTGGGGGTGGCGACGCTGCTCATCGGAGGCCGCGCGGCGTGGGTGTCGGCCTGGAGTTGGCGCGAGCTGGGCCTGCTGGCGATTGCCGCCCTGGGCGCCGCGCTGATCGGCAAGGCAATGGAACTGGCCTGGACCCGCATGAGGCTGCTGCTGGTGCTGCGGGCCCTGCGGCATGCACTTGCCGAGGCGCTCGCCGGGCGCATCGTCGAGACCCCGGCGAACATTGCTGCTGCCGAACCATACCGCCACGCCTGGAACCGTGTGGATGGCGATGAAGCGTACGCGGACCCCATCCAGCGCCCCTGGCCGCCCGCTGGTTCCGGGCGACCCGCGGTCCTTCTGCGCGACGTCGGTGACATCCATCGCATTGTCCGTGATCTGCTTACCCACTGGACGCTGCCGCGCATCGAGATCCAGGTCAATGTGCTTCCCAGGCTTGCCGTACAGCGCGCGCAGGACCGCTTTGCGCGCCTGACCGCGGGCCACAACTACCTGCTCGCGGGAGTGCTGGGGACTTCAGGTCTGCTGATCGGGTTTGCGTGGATCGTGTGGCCGTCGAACCAGGTGCTGCTGTGGACGATGCGCCCGCCGCGGGACGATGTCCTGCTCGTGTTGGGCATCACCCTGGGTGCGGCATTGACTGGCTGTGCGGGCGAAATACTCTGGATCCGCCTGCGACTGCTGCGCGTATTGCTGGGGTTGCGTGCCGCTCTCAAGACCCGACGGCAAGCCAGCTGACGTCGACTCTCCAGGCCCGCGTGTTGAGCCATGTGGAGAGGACAATCTCGAAGCCCTGCGGCGAAATATTCACTACCGAAGTCGTCAGGCGCGCCGCGTCGTGGTTGGAAATATCGAAACCGGCGATCCCCAGATGCACGACGGGAATGTTCCTGAAGGGCCTGGCAAAGATCACCCTGGCTCTGAAGAAGCGATCCTCGGTGAAGCCGGATTCCTGATCCAGCGTCCATCCCGCGCAGGCGCTGCCCAGCAACTCGGTGCCGGAAAGAAAACTCAGGGGCTCGATTCCAGTGCTCACGCATGCTCCTGCATTTCAGCTCGCGGCAATTGCCGCCGTGCAAGCAGAGTGCCGCGATTCCGTGGCGCCGTCATGAACTTTCGACAGGCATCGCGGATGGTTGTTGTCGACCTACTGTTGCAGCCGCCACGTTCCTGTGCTCTATTCACTCGCCCATGAGGAAGTTCAGGCACGAGGCGGAGTTGTTCAAGGCGGCGCTGCAGGCCGGTGTGGATTACGCCGTGGGCCGCAAGGTGGTGGAGTTCGAACCGACCGACTCGGCCAGCGACAAGGCGCTGTATGTCTATCGCCTGCTGGTGCACGACAAGCTCATCGCGCCAATGCCCGAAGAGCAGGTCGCCGACAAGACGGTGCGCCACCGCCTCGCGGCGTGGTATGCGCATCAACTGCCCAAGGGGCATCGACTGCTGCAGTGATGCCGGCCAGCGGCTCCCCCGCTATTCGGGCTGCTTCGCCATGATCGGCCAGCCACCCAGGTCCAGCTCCGGCGGGAACAGCCGGATGTACGCCTCGACCATGTGGATCTGCCCGTCGTAGACCTTGAACATCTCCCAGGCCGTCAGCTTGTCGGAGCCCGGTCCGCGCTGGTTCCAGGACAGGCGCATGATCACGATGCCCATGCGTTCGTCGACCACGACATCGCGCACCGTGACCTTCCCCAGCCGCTTGAAGATGGCGAGTGACTGCTGGCCGATCTTGTCGCAGCCCGGGTTGAACGTGCAGCCCGGTCCGGCCATCAGCGCGCCGTTTTCGATGCGATAGGCGTCCGGCGCGAACGGCGTGCCCACCGCATCGAATGTTTCCGCGTTGCTGAGACCCTTCGGGTAGTGCATGGCAATCTCGATGGCCTGCTCGCGCGTGGCGAGCTGCGACGGGTGCGGCACGAGGCTCATCGCCTTGCTCGGCGCGCCACTGTAGGCGTCGATGTTGAAGATCATGCCATCCGCGCGGCTGCGCGTGGCCACGAGTTCCAGCTCGCTGAGCTTCTCGCCCACGACCTTCGCGCGCACCACCAGCAGGATCGGCGCCCCGGATTCCTCCACCATGACGCCCGCGACGGCCACGCCCGCGCGCTCATCGATGATGTCCTGGCGATAGCCGCGCAGCCGGGTCACCGACTTGACGAGGCCGACTTTGTCGAGGGGTTTTTCGATGGCGTCTTCGGTGACGCGCAGGTTGCCGGCCACCGGCAGCTTGCTGACATCGTGGTCGACGAAGGCATAGAGGATCTGGGTGATGGTGCCGCGCAGGCATTCGCGATCGCAGGCGGAGGTGCCCGGGGATGAAGGCTCATCCCTGGCAGCCGCAAGAGCAGGAGCCGACAGCAGGATCAGGCACAGCGTGGCGAGCCTCTTCACGGTTCACTCCCCCTGTTCGCGTGATTACGGTCAGCGTACACCGTGGATGCCGCCGGCAACCAGAGGAAGTGCTGGGGATCGAGGCGATTCCTCAGTAATATCCGCGCAGGCGCCAACGCCACCCAGGGGGCAAGACCATGAAAAGAATGACGGGCATTTCCCGCGTACCGCTGGCCATGCTGGCCCTGCTGGCTGTGAGCAGCACGGGTCTGTCCCAGGCACCCGGCCTGCCTGGCCGTCGCCCCCCGGCGCCGGAAGTGCCCGTCACGCCGGTTGTCGCGCCCATCCCCGCCATCAGGCCGCTCACCGGCCCCGGCAAGGTCTACGACTCGGCCTCCGCGCTGTGGCCGGGCAGGGGCCCTGATCACTACAACTACGAAGTCGATGAGTACGTCATCTCCGGCACCGCGGCGGGCGACCCGTACGAGACGCGCCTGGTCATCCGCAAGCCGAAGGACAACAGCAAGTTCAGCGGCCTGGTGATTGCCGAGCCCATGCATCCGGCGGCAGCCGCGGCGCACGCATTCGAATACAACTCGCTGTACATCATGACCTCCGGCCACATTGCGGTGGAGATCGATACCCAGGGCGTCGAGCAGATCGCTGCGTTCAATGCCGAGCGCTACGGTTCCCTGCACGCCAGCCAGAAGCAGGTGAGCGAGATCCTGGCGCAGGCCGGGGCGCTGATCAAAAGCCCGCAGAGCCCCATCGCGGACCTGAAGCCGCGCAAGATGATCCTGTGGGGAACCTCGGCCAGCTCGGCGATGGTGGTCAACTACCTGCCATCGCACAAGGTGTTCAAGCTGGCCAGCATGGCCAACATCTACGACGGCTTCCTGCCGACGATGAACGGCTCGAACATCCCGACGGTGGATGTGCCGATCATCCAGGTGCCCACCATGAACGAGTACCAGGACGTGACCACCGCCGCGCAGGACAGCGACGAGCCCGGCAAGCAGCTGCGCGTGTACGAGTTCGCCGGCATGGCGCACCTGGACTCGCGCAATACGCGCAAGCGGCTGACGCAGGAGGACTGCCTGCAGCCGCTGTCCGAGATGCCGCTCGATCCGCTGGCCTCGGTGGCGCTGTATCACCTGCTGCGCTGGGTGGACAAGGGCATCGTTCCGCCGCACGCGCCGCGCGTGATCATGGACATGTACACGATCAACGACGGCTCGCTGATGCAGCTCGACAAATACGGCAACCCCATGGGCGGCATCCGCACCACCTGGGTGGATGTGCCGCTGTTCAAATACACCATGCACAACCCGCCCAATCCGGCCAGCACCGGCGCGGGTTCGGGCCGGATGCAGACGCCGCTGCTGTGCTATCTGTCCGCCTACCAGACGCCGATCGATCCGGCCGTCGTCAGGAAAAAGTACGGCACGCCGGCCAACTACGTGAAGCTGGTGGAGAAGCGCCTGAATCAACTGGAAGCCCAGGGCTGGTCGCTGCCGGTCTACCACGACATCATCATGAGCGACGCCAGGGCGGTCAGGTTCTGAAGCAGCGGCGAGCAGGCGGACGCTTGTGCAGACGCCTGACGCAACGCCTGTTGGTATTGCTGCTCCTCCCGACACGAGCAAGCAGTACTGGCTTTTTGTAAGGTAACCTTGACACCATCGGAAACGCGCCGTAAAGTCAGGTTTACCTGACACAACGATGTCTTGGTGAAGTGAACAACCGGCTGAAAGTCCTGCGGGCGGAGCGCAACTGGAGCCAGGCCGACCTGGCCCTGCGCCTGGATGTCTCGCGTCAGGCGGTCAATGCGATCGAGACGGGCAAGCACGATCCCTCGCTGCCGCTGGCCTTCCGCATCGCGCGCCTTTTCAAACTGCCGATCGAGGAGATTTTCGATGACCGCCCCCAGTGAGGATCGGCAGGAAGTCCGCGGGCACGGACCCGGCACCGGTGCGCTGTCGGCGCTGCTGGTATTCATCGCGGCATGCTTCGCGGCGAACGACCTGCTCGTCGCCACGGCGCTCCCGGGATCCATTGCCTGGCGGCCGCTGGGTACCCTGGCTTTGAACCTGCTGATGGTCGGGGCGATCTGGGTACTGTCCAGGCTCGAGCCGACGAGACAGAAAGCCTGGTGGCTGCTGATGTTGCTGGCGGGGACGGTGTTGGCCGGCTTTGGCGTATGCGCCAGCGTCCTGAAGGCGCTGGTTGCTTCCGGAACGCTCGCCGGTCCATGGCCCTGGCGGACGGTGTACGTGTTCGTGTCGAACCTGTTCATCGGCGGCGGCGGAATCCTGGCTCTGTCCTGGCTCAGGCCGTGGAGACAGTGGCAGAAGGAGTGGCGGGAGTGGAAGGCCGAGCCGGTCTCGGCGGCGACCAGGCGGTCCAACAAGTTGCTCGGGCTGAAGGAACTGGGCGGCATGCTGGGCATGCTGGTGCTGTTCCTGGGCACGTTCAGCCCGCAACATCCATTTGCAATCTTCTCGAACGGTCCGGTGCCGCTGTGGATCGCCATGCTGGCAATCGCGATGTGGCTGACGGCGCGAGTGGTGCGTGAATGGTGGCACCACCGTGCCGACGAGCACGAGCAGCGGGCCAGCGATTTCGGCCGGCGGGTGGGCACCGGTGTCTTTCTGGCCGTCACGCCGGCCTGGTGGGTGGCGGCGCGTGCCGGCCTGCTGCCGCAGCCGGATGCGATGGTGCTCTGGGTCGGCATCTACGTGGTCACGTCCATCGCCTGGTCCTGGCGCCGAAGTCATTGATACGAGTTGGTCAACAGGGAGGATGTCATGAAGAAGCTTGTCGTGTTTCTGGCGGCTGCACTGCTCGCCGTGGGCATCGTTGCGGGATATCTGTGGCAGCAGCTCGACGAGTCACGTAATCAGAATGCCGGTCTGCAGGCCAGCCTGCAGAAGGCGCAGAGCGCACAGCAGGCCTCCGCAGCCGCCCTTGCCACGCAGCAACGTGTGGCCGCCGCTGCCGCAGTGTCGAGCGCTGCTTCTTCGCCTGCCACGGCGCCTGGCGACACGCGTCAGGCCGGCGCCCAGCGCCCCGGTTCCGCACTACTCGAGGGAGCCAGGCAGATCATGTCGAGCCCGGAGGGGCGCGGCATGGTTCAGCCGGCGGTGCGGGGGATGATCGAGCAGCGGTTCAAGGGCGTCGGCAAGGCGTTGCACCTCTCCGCGGAGGAGGAGAGCAAGCTGATCGACACCATTGCGCGGCAACAGATGGATCTGTCCGCGGCATCGATGGATCTTCTCACCGGCGACAACAGCGATGCAGATGCCAGAAAGGAACTCGAGCGCAAGACGCAGGACCTGCAGCGTGCCGACGAGGCCGAGCTTTCCACGCTGCTGGGCAGCAAGTACCCGCAGTTCCAGGAATTCCAGAGCACGATGGCCGCACGCCAGCAGGTGGATCAGCTCAAGAGCGTGCTCGGCGCCAGTGGTGGTGGCGATCTCGACGACGCGCAGAGCAAGTCGCTGGTTGCGGCGCTGGCCGCCGAGCAGAAGCGCATCACGCAGGAGGCGAACACCAATCCGGTGCCTGCGGGGCGCAATCGCCAGGAGGCCGTGGACCTGCAGATACAGCGCACTGTCGAGGCCAACAGCCGGATGGTCGATGCCGCCTCCGGGTACCTCAATGCGCAGCAGCTCGACAGCTACCGGAAAATGCTGGACCAGCAGACACAGCTGGTACGCAGGGTGCTCGGGGCGATGGCGGGCACCGGTACACCCCCGGCACAGAATGCGACCAACACTCCGTGAGAAGCCCGGGCATTTGGCCGGAGTGATAATGCGCGCCGGACGCGCGGAGCGCCAGCACAACATAAGTGTGCAACAATGGTTTGTCACGACAACGGGGGGATGGTGCAATGAAGAACGCCGCATACCGTCGTACGTCCTGCCAGGCCGGCTCCATTGGCGTGGCCATTGCCGGGGCACTGTTCGCCCCGGGCGCCAGCGCACAATCTCCCTCCGCCAGCGGCACTGGCGCCACTGACGACACCGTTCTTGAGGAAGTCGTCGTCACCGCGCAGTTCCATCGCGAAAACCTGCAGGAGACGCCGCTGGCCATCACCGCGATCAGCGGCGAGGCGCTGGAGGCGCGTGGTGCCACCAACCTCGCGGACGTGGCATCGCAGGCGCCCAACGTCATCCTGCAGCAGAACGCCGCCGGCGCCGGCAATTCCATGCGCGCGCAGATCCGCGGCGTGGGACAGGGCGACCTCGATCCCGCGGTCGACCCCGGCGTCGGCATCTACATCGATGATGTGTACTTCGCCACGCTGACCGGCTCGGACTTCGCGTTGCTCGACCTGGATCGCGTCGAAATCCTGCGCGGCCCGCAGGGCACGCTGTCGGGCATGAACTCGCTGGGTGGTTCGGTCAAGCTCTATTCGCAGAAAGCCACCGGCGATGGCAAGGGCTATGTCGAAGGCACCTATGGCAGCCTCGATCGTGTGCAGCTGCGCGCCAGCGGCGATTTCTCGCTGATCCCGGACCAGCTGTTCCTGCGCCTGTCGGGCGTTTCGCGCCACAACAGCGGCTACGTCACGATGCTGGATTACGCCTGCACGCACCCCACGGATCCCTACGTGATCTCGGGCGCCTACCCGCGCGGCAATTTCAGCTCCGACTGCAAGACCGGCACCGAGGGCGGCACGAGTTACTCGGCGCTGCGCGCCTCGCTGCGCTGGTTGCCCTCCGATGCCGTGGAAGTGAACTGGATAACCGATGCGACGCGGGATAATTCCGAGACCACCGCCACGACGCTGCTGGATACGCCGGCCTCCATATTTTCCGGCAATGGCACGGTTCCGTGGATGGGTGCGCCCTACGACCAGCGCTTCCTGCCGCCCAGTCCCTACATCAGCTATGCAAACTTCCTCGACCCGGGTGTCACCTATGCACCGGTGGACACGGCGGGCACGGCCGGTGCCAGACTGGGGGCGTTTTACGCCACGCCCAACAACACCCTGAATGCCTACGGCAGCTCGCTGACCATCGACTGGAAGCTGGCGGATGATCTGTCGGTGAAGTCGATTTCCGCGTATCGCCACTACATCAGCCAGTTCGGCGACGACAACAGCGCCTCGCCGGTGCCGCTGGTGCTGGAGGAAGCGCGCTTCACCCACCGGCAGGCCAGCCAGGAGCTGCGGCTGAACGGCGCGGCCTGGGGTTCGCTGCTGAGCTATACGCTGGGCGGGATCTACTTCGATTACACCACCTACTACGCCGCGCGCGAGGACGATCCGTTCCTCGCGGCCTTCTACGGCGGCCCGGCCACGCCCACCTTCGATTTCCTGCAGAACGATCCGACCCACACCAAAACGAGCGCCGCCTTCTTCAACGGCGGATGGCACTTCACGGACCAGCTCACACTGAATACCGGCGTCCGCTACACCCATGAGAACAAGTCGTATACCTACCACCGGCTCAACATCGATGGCGCCACGCCTTACCTGGTGCTGAGCAATCCGGCCGATCCGCTCAATGGCAAGGTCGGCAATTTCACCGGCTCGCACACGGACTACCGGCTTGACCTGGATTACCAGTGGACCTCCACGCTGATGACGTATGCAGAGTACTCGACGGGCTTCAAGGGCGGCGGCGTCACGCCGCGTCCCTACTATCCCGAACAGGTGATCGGTTTCGGTCCCGAGACACTGAAGTCGTATGAGCTGGGTCTGAAGAGCGAATGGTTCGACCACAGCCTGCGCGCGAACTTCGCGACCTTCTACCAGCAGTACGACAACTACCAGGCGTTCGCCACGCCCGCGACCTGCGTGGACGTCAATGGCAATCCGCTGCCGCCGCAGTACGCCAATCCCTGCGGCGAGTACCGCAATGTGGCCGATGCCACCGGCAAGGGAGTGGAGGCCGAGGTCGACTACCTGCTTGGCGGGCTGTCCATCAACTCCTCCGTCAGCTATCTGGCGCAGCATTTCACCGATTCGAAGACGACCTCGGTGACTGCCGGCCAGGTTCCGCCAGGCATCGGCAAGGTCCGGGCCAGCGCGGGCGCACAGTACAAGCTCGGCCTCGGTGACAACGGCACGCTGACCCCGCGCCTCGACCTCACGTACACACCGCGCTTCTGCGGTGATCTCACCTGCGACAGCAATGTCGACAGCCCGGCCTACACACTGCTGAATGCGCGCCTGAGCTACGACTCCAGCGACCGGAAGTGGGGCGTGGCGCTGGAGGTCACCAACCTGACCGACAAGCTGTACTACCTGTCGCGCGTCAACACGGGGGCCGGTTACCTCGACGGACAGATCGCCGCGCCGCGCGAGTGGGCGATAAGCCTGCGTCGGGATTTCTAGCCCCGCCGCGGGCGCGAGCTCGACGGAAACAGCGCTGCCCATCAGCGGATACCGGCGCACTGCGCAGGTGTGCTGCTCCGGCTACAATCTCCGCGGCCAATCGGCGCGGGACCGGAGCTGGGGGACGACAATGCGGAAGAATCTGGTCGCCATGGTGGCCGCTGCCTGCGCGCTCGCCGCGCCCGCGTGGGCGCAGGTCCCGATGGTCGCGGTCACCGGTGGAACGGTGCAGGGCGTCGTGCAGGACGGTCTTTCGGAATTCAAGGGCATTCCCTTCGCCGCGCCGCCCACAGGCAAACTGCGCTGGAAGGCGCCCCAGCCGGTCAAGGCGTGGTCTGGCGTACGCCAGGCGACGAAGTTCGCGGCGGCGTGCATGCAGACTCCCGGCGGCGGCGGTGCGGGCCCCGGCATCCCCTATGACGAGGATTGCCTCTACCTGGACGTCTGGAGCCCCGCCAGGTCAGCTGACGAGAAATTGCCGGTCATCGTCTGGATTTATGGTGGCGGATTCAACAGCGGTGCCACCAGCAATGCGCTCTACGACGGCGCCAACTTCGCCAGGCAGGGCGTGGTGTTCGTCAGCATCTCGTACCGCGTGGGCCCACTGGGCTTCCTGGCGACGCCCGCGCTCAGCAGGGAGAGTGGCCATGGTTCAGGCAACTATGGCCTGCTCGACCTGATCGCGGGCCTCAATTGGGTGCAGGCCAACGTGGCGAAGCTGGGCGGGGATCCCGCCAAGGTCACCATCCTCGGCCACTCGGCTGGCGGCTTCGCGGTCAGCATGCTGGCGGGCTCGCCGCTGGCGAAGGGGCTGTTCCGTGCGGCGATTGCCGAGAGCGGCGGCAGTTTCATGCCGCCGCAGGATGCGCCCTGGGCAGGCACGAATATCCAGACGCTGCGCATGTCCGAAGCAGCCGGCGCCCGCTGGCTCGAAGCGCAGGGGGCCAGGACACTCGCTGAAGCGCGCAGGCTTCCGGCGGACAAGCTGGTTGCGGCCCAGAACAGTGGCGGTGTGCACTTCTGGCCACCGGTCGACGGCTACGTGATCCGCGGCGACCAGTACGAGTTGTGGAAGGAAGGCCGTTTCAACGACACGCCGATCATCGTCGGGGATGTCTCGGACGAAGCCGCGGCCTTCGGCTCGCACAAGACCACGACGAGCGCCTTCGAGGAGCAGGTGCGCCAGGGTTACGGCGCGAAGGCCGATCTCATTCTTGCCAGCTATCCGCATGCCACCGACGAGCAGGCCGCGCGCGCTGCGACGCTGTTGCAGAACGACACCACTTTCAACTGGGGCCAGTTCACGTGGGCACGTCAGCAGGCGACCTACGGCAAGGGCAAGGCCTACGTCTACTGGTTCGACCGCCCCAGCGCCCAGAGTCCCAACGGCTCGAAGCATGGTTCGGAAGTGGCCTATGTGTTCGGCAACCTGGGCGTCGGCGGACGCGCGCAGCCCACCGCCGAAGACCGCGCACTGTCCGTGCAGATGCAAGCCTGCTGGGTCAACTTCGCGCGCACCCTCGACCCCAATGGTGATGGCTTGCCGCCATGGCCGGCCTTCACGGCGTCGCAACCGATCGTGATGCGCTTCGGCGCCAATCCGGGCCCGGCGCCATGGCCCGTCATCGACCGCATGACCGTACTCGACGACTACTATGCGTGGCGGCGCGGCGGATCGAAATAGCGGCCGCGATCTGCAGAGGAGCCAATCACAGGATTGGCGAGGACTTGCTGCATCGACAGACGGCGAAGAGCCAGAGGGAAGCTGGAACCGTTCGCCGCTCCGGGCATGCCCCTCATTCCCGCGCCCTGCCGCCCTTGCGGTGTGGCGTGGAGCGGCCGCCATGCTTTGCACTCTCCGCATCCAGCGCCAGCTCCCGGCCGCGCACGCGCACCTTCGACAGCCGCGCGATGACCGCCTGCGGCAGCATCGCCGGCAGGCGCACCAGCGTGTAGGTGGCACGCACGTCGACGCCGTTGATCTGCGGGCCGGCGAGCCGCGCTTCATTGGCGATGGCGCCGACGATGTTGCCGGGCGTCGCGCCGTGCCGGTGTCCCACGTCCAGCCGCCAGGTGACCTGCCTGCCGTCGTCCTCGAACGCATAGCCGCCAGCGGCGACGCCGGGCAGGTCCGCGGCCTGCTCGCGCTCGCGCGGCGGCCTGCGCGTCTCCTCGTCACGCCCGCGCTCCGGCTCCGCGGCCGGCGGCGCCCAGTTCCGCGCGGGCGCGGCGGATTGCACCGGCGCGCCACCCTCGACCAGTGAGGCGATCGCGGCGGCGATGCTGAGCAGGTCCGCCCCGGTCTCCAGTGCCACTTCCTGCACCGCCTTGCGGTGGAAGTCGGCCGTGCCACCGGCCAGTGCCTCGCCGATGCGCGCCTTGAACTTCGCGAGCCGCTTGCTGTTCACGTCGTCGACGGTGGGCAGGCTCAGCGGCTCGATGGTCTGCCGCGTCGCGCGCTCGATCAGCCGCAGCAGGTTGCGCTCGCGCGGCGCGATGAACAGGATGGCCTCGCCGCTGCGGCCGGCGCGGCCGGTACGCCCGATGCGGTGCACGTAGGATTCGGTGTCGTATGGCACATCGAAGTTCACCACGTGCGTGATGCGTTCCACGTCCAGCCCGCGCGCGGCCACATCGGTGGCTACGAGGATGTCGATCTTGCCGGCCTTGAGCTGTGCCACGGTCTTCTCGCGCATGCTCTGCTGGATGTCACCGTTCAGCGCCACGGCCGAAAAGCCGCGCGCCTGCAGCCGCTCGGCGAGTTCCACCGTGGCCTGCTTGGTGCGCACGAACACCAGCATGGCGTCGAAGTCCGCCACCTCGACGATGCGGGTCAGCGCATCGAGCTTGTGCAGTCCGCTCACCAGCCAGTAGCTCTGGCGGATGTTGGCGGCGGTGCCCGACTTGCCCTTGATCACCACCTCGCGCGGATTCCTCAGGTGTGTCTGCGCGATGCGCCGGATGTTCGGCGCCATGGTGGCCGAGAACAGCGCCACCTGCTTTTCCGCCGGCGTCTGCGCGAGGATGGCGTCCATCGCATCGGCGAAACCCATGGCCAGCATCTCGTCGGCCTCGTCGAGCACCACGGTGCGGATGCCATCCAGTTGCAGCGTGCCGCGCTCCAGGTGGTCGATGATGCGGCCGGGTGTGCCGACGATGACCTGCGGACCGCGCTTCAGCGCGCTGAGCTGGGGAACGTAGCTCTGGCCACCGTAGATCGGCAGCACGTGGAAGGCATGCTGGCCGGCGGCGTATTTCTGGAAGGCCTCGGCCACCTGGATGGCCAGCTCGCGTGTCGGCACCAGCACCAGCGCCTGCGGCACGCGGTCCTTCATGTTCAGGCGCGACAGGATGGGCAGCGCGAAGGCCGCGGTCTTGCCGGTGCCGGTCTGCGCCTGCCCGAGGATGTCGGCGCCTTCCAGCATTGCCGGGATGGTGGCGGCCTGGATGGGCGAGGCGGATTCGTAGCCGATCCCCTTGACCGCACGAACCACGGCCTCGGAGAGGCCCAGGTCGCTGAACAGCACGGCAGGGGTTTCGGCGGTCATGGGAGGCTCGGGCGGCGGGCGGGGACGGGAGTGTAGGGGTTGCGGCGGGAAATGCACGGTTTTCCGCGACGCCGGGCTGCTTTTCCCATAGACTGCGCGGCCCCCTTTTGGCCCTATTTCCGCGCCTGCGCGGCTGCACCCATGCTGTCCACTGTCAATCTGACCATCCAGTTCGGCGCCAGGCCCCTGTTCGAGCAGGTCTCGATCAAGTTCTCCGACGGCAACCGCTACGGCCTCATCGGGGCCAATGGCTGCGGCAAGACCACGCTGATGAAGATCCTCGGCGGGGACCTGGAGCCCAGCGCCGGCGAGGTGATGCTGCAGGCGGGCATGCGCCTGGGCAAGCTGAACCAGAACCAGTTCGGCTACGAAGACCAGCGCGTGCTCGACGTGGTGATGCAGGGCCACCGCGAGATGTGGGAGGCCATGACCGAGCGCGACCGCATCTACGCCGATGCCAATGCCAGCGACGAGGACTACATGCGCGCCGCGGAGCTGGAAGGCCGCTTCGCCGAATACGGCGGCTACGACGCCGAGGCGCGCGCCGGCGCGATCCTGGTGGATGCAGGCCTGGATGAGGCCCTGCACAACGGTCCGATGCGCGAGGTGGCGCCGGGCCTGAAGCTGCGCGTGCTGCTGGCGCAGGCGCTGTTCTCGCGGCCGGACGTGCTGCTGCTGGACGAGCCCACCAACAACCTCGACATCAATTCCATCCGCTGGCTCGAAGGCGTGCTGAACGACTACGAGGCCACCATGGTCATCATCAGCCATGACCGGCACTTCCTGAACCAGGTGTGCACGCACATCGCGGACCTGGATTTCCAGCAGGTGAAGATCTACCCCGGCAACTACGACGACTTCATGCTCGCTTCGGTGCAGGCCCGCCAGCGCGTGGAAGCCGCCAATGCCAAGGCGCGCGACCAGATCTCCGACCTGCAGGAGTTCGTGCGGCGTTTCTCGGCCAATGCCTCCAAGGCACGCCAGGCCACCTCGCGCCGCAAGCAGCTGGAGAAGATCAAGATCGAGGAGATCAAGCCCTCCTCGCGCCAGAATCCGTACATCCGCTTCGAGCAGGCGAAGAAGCTGTATCGCTCGGCCTTCACGGTGGAGAAGCTCACCTTCGGCTATCCCGGCGCCGAGACGAAGGTATTGCGCGACATCGGCTTCAACGTGCAGGCCGGCGAGCGCATCGCCATCATCGGGCCCAACGGCATCGGCAAGACCACGCTGATGCGCTGCCTGGCCGGCGAACTCAAACCGGAGAAAGGCCGCATCGAATGGGTGGAAAACGCCGAGCCCGGCTACATGCCGCAGGATCCGCAGGCGGAGTTCGCCGAGAAGAGGGATCTGTTCCACTGGATGTCCAACTGGACCGGCAAGGCCGATGACGACCAGATCGTGCGCGCCACGCTGGGCCGGCTGCTGTTTTCCGGCGACCAGACGAAGAAGTCGGTGAAGGTGCTGTCGGGCGGCGAGAAGGGCCGCATGATCTACGGCAAGCTGATGCTCACGCGGCCCAATGTGCTGCTGCTGGACGAGCCCACCAACCACATGGACATGGAGACGATCGAGTCGCTGCAGATCGGGCTGGAGAAATATCCCGGCACGCTGGTGTTCGTCTCGCACGACCGTGAGTTCGTCAGCGCGCTGGCGACGCGCATCATCGAGATGAAAGCCGACGGTACCATCGCCGACTACAACGGCAGCTACGACGAATACCTGCGCGCCCAGGGGATCGCAGCCTAGCCTCGCGACACGGGCGTGGCATCCGGCCGCGGACCAGGCATCTGGCCGCGGAGCGCCGCAACAATCTGTGCTGTCCGATTCCACTGACAGCATGTCCTCCTGTTTCGCAATGGTTTGCCCGGGGTGCGCATGCTTGAGTCGGCCGCATGCGAATGGAAATCGCCGCTGTCCTGCTGCTGCTCGTTTCAGGTTGTGGTGGCAGCTCCGGCGATGGCGCGGGCGGCAGCAGCGGCAATGACGGCGGCGGTGCCGGCGGAAGCACCAGCACGGGCGGCGGCACGACCAACGGGGGAGGAACGGGCAGCGGCGCGACGCCCCCGGTGAATGCCTCCGGCCTGGACAGCCGCCCGCCGAATCCCGATTGTCTGGCGGGGGCCGCGCCATCGGTGTCCCTGTCGCTGCAGCCGGTATTCACCGGGCTGGGTAATTTCACGGCCCCGCTGTTCATGGTGCAGGAGCCCGCGAGTGCGGACCGCTGGTACGTGGGCCAGCAGGATGGCCGCGTGTTCGAGTTCGACAACCGGCCGGACGTCAGCGCGAAGCGGCTGTTCGTGGATCTCAACACTGCGATCGCAGGCGTCAGCTATGGCGAGATGGGCCTGCTCGGCATGGCCTTTCACCCGGGCTGGCCCACCGATCCGCGCGTGTACTTCTCGTACACCACCTACCTCGGCTCGCAGCTCGTGTCGCAGCTGGTCGAATACCAGACGCGGGACGGCGGGCAGACTGCGGATCCGGCCACCGCGCGCGTCCTGCTGCAGGTCAACCAGCCGGCCACGAACCACAATGGCGGCGACCTTGCGTTCGGGCCGGATGGCTACCTGTACCTGGGCCTGGGTGATGGCGGCGAGACCGATTCCGGCGATGACCACGGCTTGATCGGCAACGGGCAGAACCTGTCGACGCTGCTGGGCAAGATGGTGCGCATCGATGTGGATCACGCGGGCAGCGGCATGCCCTACGCGATCCCGGCGACGAATCCCTTCGCGGGTGGGGCGCTGTGCAACAACGATGTGGGGGCCTACACCGGAAACTGCCCGGAGATCTACGCGTACGGCTTCCGCAATCCCTGGCGCTGGAGTTTCGACCGCGGCAGCGGCGAGCTGTGGCTGGGCGACCCGGGCCAGGACAGCTGGGAGGAAGTGGACAAGGTGGTGCTGGGCGGCAACTACGGCTGGCGCTGCTACGAGGGCAGCCATTCCTACAACCCCAGCTGTGGCCCCAACGCCGGCAGCGCGATCGCGCCAGTAGCCGAATACAGCCATGCCCATGGCATCGCGGTCATCGGCGGCTATGTGTACCGCGGCACCGCCATTCCGGAACTGGTGGGCCGTTTCGTGTTTGGCGATTACGGCACGGGCGCCATCTGGGACATCGCGCGGGATACCACGCCGACGCTGCAGCTGGCCGACGGCGTGAGCAGCGGGCTCGACATGGTTTCATTCGGCCAGGGGCTGGATGGCGAGATCTACGTGATAGGTTTCAGCGGCGCGTTGCAGAAGCTGGTGCCCGGCAACCAGACCGGCCGCGTCATCCCGAACCAGCTCTCCGCCACGGGTTGCGTGAATCCGGCCGATCCGACCCAGCCCGCCAGCGGCCTCATCCCCTACGCCCCCAACGCCTCGTTCTGGTCGGACGGCGCGGTGAAGACGCGGTTCCTGGCGCTGCCGGACGGCAAGCAGATCAGCGTGGGCCAGGATGGCAGCTTCAGCTTCCCGACCGGCTCGGTGCTGGTCAAGAACTTCAGCCTGGGTTCGCGGCTGGTCGAGACGCGGCTGCTGATGCGGCATGACGACGGCCAGTGGGCCGGCTACACCTACGCGTGGAACGACGCCGGCACGGACGCCACGCGCGTGATCGGCGGCAGGACCGCGAGCATCAATGGCCAGCCCTGGTACTTTCCCAGCGAGGCGCAGTGCCAGCTGTGCCACACCGACGCCGCGGGGCACACACTGGCGCTGGAAACGCCGCAGCTCAACGGCAAGCTCCACTACGCGGCCACTGGCCGTGACGCCAACCAGCTCACCACCCTCAATGACATCGGCCTGTTCACGCCGGCACTGGCCACCGACCCGGCGCAGCTGCCTTCGATGCCCGATCCCTACGGCCAGGATGGCACGCTGGCGCAGCGCGCGCGCTCCTGGCTGCACACCAACTGCTCGCAATGCCACCGGCCCGGCGGCCCCACCGGTGTCGACATGGATCTGCGCTACACCACCCCGCTTTCCGGCACGAATGCCTGCGATGTGGCTCCGCATGACACCCTGGGCATTGCCGACGCGCGGCGCATCGCCATCGGCGGCAGCAACCCCGCCGCACGCTCGCTGGTAGTGGTACGACCGGGGAACGGAGGTTCGAATGCCATGCCCCCGGTGCCGCACACGGTCGATACAGCCGGTGTGCAGTTGCTGACCGACTGGGTCAATTCGCTGACCAGCTGCGGCTAATCCGCCTGACATTCGCCTGGCTGCGCTGTGGCTCGCGACGCCTGCAAGAACGCGAGTGGCGGCCCGGGCCCCGATGGGAGACGCCGGGGCTCTTCGTTCGCCGCGTAGTACCATGGCCGCCCGATTCCAGGAGAGGACTCATGAAACATTTCGCACTCGTCGCCGCGCTCGCAGGACTGGGCTCCACCGCACAGGCAGCCACCTGCACGCGCGCCAGCCTCACCAGGGTCGTCGACGACTACTTCAAGGTGGTCGAGACGCACCAGATGGCAGCCCTGCCCACCGCCACGAACCTGCGCATTACGGAGAATGGCCAGGACATGCAGCCGGGCGAGGGTCTGCTGAAGAGCGGCGGCAAGACGCTGCTGCGGCGTGATGTCATCGATAGCGAGCGCTGCGCGGCGGTGAGCGAGGCGGTGACGGAGGAAACCATCGACGGCGCGCTCACGCAGGCGGTGATGGCGGTGCGTCTGAAGGTTGATGCGGGCAAGGTCAGCGAGATCGAGACCATCGTCACGCGCGAGAAGGAGCAGAAGACCTTCTACAACCCCAAGGCGCTGCTGGCGACCGCCGACCAGGACTGGAAAACGCCGCTGCCGCCTGCGGCGCGCAAATCCCGCGAATACATGAACGACGTGGCCAACAAGTACTTCAGCGCGTTCACCAAGGACAAGGTCGAGGACGGCCCATACGCCGAGGTGTGCCATCGCTGGGAAGGCGGCCTGCAGACCACCGCCAAGACCGGCAAGTGCTCACCGCAGGGCACCGGGCTCTACATCAACCACACGCATCGCCGCTTCCCGGTGACCGACGTGGAAATGGGCATCACCGCGGGTTTCATGAACTTCGGCGGCGGACTGCCCGACGTGCACATCTTCAAGTTCAACGACAAGGGTGAGGTCTACCTGATCAACGCCGTGTTCGGCGGCCGCCTGCAGGGCGATCACGCCGTGTGGCCGGACGAGACGAAGTAGCGGAAAAAATACGGCCCGGTTCGGTCTCGTACGAACCGGGCCGGCCTGGCGGGGGTGGTGCCAGGCGCAATGCCCCGCGGGACTTGAAGCTAGAACTTCAGGTTGAAGCCCACCGCAAAGCGGCGACCCAGGCCGTCATACACCGAGGAATACTGGCCGCCATTGGCGTACAGGCCGCCAAACACGGCAAGCACCTGCGGCGGATTGCGGTCCAGCAGGTTGTTGATGTTCCCGTACAGCTCGAGCGAACCATCGCCCATCGGGATCTTGTAGCCCAGTCGTGTATCGAAGTAGGTGACCGAGCCGATGGTGTTGTTCGACACGTTCCACGGAACCGTCGCGGTCGGGATGTTGTAGGTGGTGCTGAGCAGGCCCTTGCCCAGGTAGCGCGCCTGCAGGTTCCAGCTCAGCGGGCCATTGCCGTAGGTCAGCATGGCCGTGGCCTTCCATTTCAGCAGCTGCGAGTTGATGTCGCCCACCAGGTCGGTCTTGACGCCGGCGCTGTTGGTGCGCGAGTTCTGGTCCAGGTAGCTGGTGAACATGCGCAGGCCCAGTCGTTCGTCGCCACCCACGATCGTCACGCGATGTGAATACCCCAGTTCGGCGTCCACGCCGGCGATCTTCGCCTTCGTCAGGTTCTGGTAGCTGGAATTGACGAAAGTGATCACGTTGTTGGCGTCGCGCGTGATCAGGGCGCACTGATCCTGGTCGCCGTTCTTGTAGCAGCCGTCCACGATCTGCTGCGCCGTCAGGCTGGCGATCATGTCCCGCAGCGATACGCTGAGCCAGTCGACGGACATGTCGAACCCGCTGAACCATGAGGGTCGGTACACCACGCCGAAGGTGTAGGTATTCGCCCTCTCAGGATCCAGGCTTGGATTGCCGCCGGTCACGGTCGTGATGCCCACCGGCGTCGTGCTGGTGGTGCTGCTGTCGACGACGCTGCCGAATCCGCCCGTGCGATCGAAGCGCTCGTCGATGTTGGCGGCGCGTACGTCACGCGAGTAGGTGCCGCGCAGGCGCACCTCGTCGGTGATCGACGCATCCAGGCCCGCCTTGTAGGACCAGATCGTGCCGGAGCCGCCGTAATCCGCCCAGCGCAGGTCGCCCTGGAAATTCAGGCTCTTCATCCACGGCAGGCCCGAGATCAGCGGGACGATGGTTTCCGCGAACGCCTCCTTGACATCGAAGGAACCCACGATGTTCGGCACCTTCGAGAACTGGATTTCGACCGAGTTCGTCTCGACGCCGTTCGGCACACCGCGCACGCCAATGGTTCCGGCCGGGCGGCCGCCGGCACTGGTCTGGATCGCCAGGATGGACGCCGAGCACTGCGCACCGTTGGAGGGCGTGTTCGCAACGTTTGGATCGTTGCACCAGGCCGGATAGAAGTTCGGATCGGCCGCGGGGTTGCCCTGCGAGGCCTGTACCAGCTGGTTCACCGATTCCTTGCGCCAGTTGACGCCGAATGCGGCGGAGATATCGCCGGCCCAGCCATCGGCCACCTTGCCGCTGGCCGACAGCTCGGCGATCTGCTCCTTCAGCGTGGCAAGCCGGTGCTTGAACTCGTCGCCGGTGTAGCTGTACGGCGCCGGAGTGGTGCCGGCCAGGTACGGCGTGGTCGTCACCGAGACGCCCGGATCGAAGCCCGTCACCCAGTCGACGGCCTGCTGCGAGGCCTGGCCGCGGCCGAACAGGTTGATCGGCACACAGTCGGGCATCAGGCCCGAAACCAGCGTGACGCGGCACATCGTGCGGCCCGTCGCGGGGTCCACCACGGCATCGGCGGCGAGGAAGATGCGGTCCACGCGCACGCCGAGCTGCTTGGCGTCCAGGTCGTCCTGTCCGTACTGGTAGTAGCCGTCGACGTTCCAGCCCTTGAAGAAGCCATCCGAAGCCATCGTGCTGTGGAAGCCGGCCGTACCCTGCTTGACGGTCGAATCATTCTCGACGAAGCCGGTATTGAGGTCCGACGCATCGCCCATGCGGCCGAAGGTGAACGCGGCGATGCCGTTCTTCTGCATCCAGTTTGCGGCGGTGCCGGCGGTATTCGGATCGCCGAGGAACGGGTTGCCGGCATAGATGGTGAAATTCTGCAGCACGCCGCCTGGATAGAAGGCGCCGGTGGCATTGACTGCGGTCAGCTGCTGCTTGCCGTACAGGCCCTGGAAGAACAGGTTGGTGTTGTCCGTGAGATCGTACTTCAGGTAGGTGAACGCATTGTCGCGGTTCTGGCCCGGCGAGAGGTCGGCCCGCTGGGAGTTGCTGTCCGTGCCGCCGCCGCCGACCTGCGCATTGCTGCCGGCGAAGACCTGGCTGCCGGGCTGCAGCGGCGTCAGCGTGCCGTCGCTGTTGAAGGTCATGCGGGTCGGCAACGTCACTGCTGCGCCGGTTGGCCCGACCGCTGCGGTGATGATGCCGTCGAAGGAGGCATTGGTGGAGTGCAGGTTGCAGGCCGGAATGTACTGCGGATTGGCCTGGGTCTGGCCGGCACCGGTGGCCGGATTTGCGACCAGGCTGCAGGCGTCGTACCAGTCGCGGCCGGCGAAGGTATTGACTGCATCCTGATGCTGGTGCTCGAACGAGAGCAGCAGGTGGAACTTGTCGCCGAACTGGTGTCCCAGCGAGAAGCCGTATTCGTTGTTCTGCGCGTCGCCGCGCGAGGTCTCGCCCACCTGGCCCTTGACGCGGAAACCTTCGAAGCTGGTGTCGAGGATGTAGTTGACGACACCGGATACGGCGTCGGTACCGTAGGCGGCGCTGGCGCCACCGGTGACGGTCTCGATGCGCTTGACCATCTCCGACGGGAACATGTTGATGTCAGGTCCGCCGAATACCGAGGCCGGCACCACGCGCCGACCGTCCAGCAGCGTCAATGTGCGCTGCGGACCGATGCCGCGCAGGTCGAGGCTGCCGCCACCGCCGGACTGGAAGAAGCCATTGGCGCCGGTGTTGAAGTTCTCGGCGGTCTGGCTGAGATAGAACTGCGGCAGCTGGGTCATGGCGTCCGTGAGGCTGCCCGGCGACATGGCCTCGAGTTCGGTGGCGGACAGCGCCGCGACCGGTGTCGGGGTGCTCATGCCCACCGCCTGCTGGATGCGGGACCCGGTCACCGTGATTTCGCCCAGTTCCTGCGCATCCTCCTTCTTCGAGGTGGCGGTCTCTTCCGCCAGGGCGGCGCAGGAAATTGCCGCGGCGACTGCGGCAGCCACCAGCGATGTTGCAAAGCGCGAAGCCGGATGCAGCCGCAAGGCATGCCCGGTCCTGTGGACGGCGTCTACCATTTTCATCCCCCAATTTGGATCGTTGATCGCCGCGCACCGAGCGCAACGAAGGGCGATAGTTAGAGGCGGCGACCAACGCAAAGCATTAGGGTCGGGATTTATGTCCGTATCAGTCGCGAATGATGCGTTATCGGGAAGTCAGTCACGGTCGACAATGACTCCCGTGCTGCAGGCGAAAAAGCCGCATGGTGCGTAGGACTTCACCTGCAAATGCACCTGCGCCACGACTGGCGCCCCCCGGCGGCCTTCCATTTTTCTGTCCTGCTGAAGCGGCCTTGTCCCGCTGCGTTCCGGCAGGTGGCGTGTTCTGCTGCCTGCCGGCGAGGAGGACACCCCATGACTCTCACGCGTCGCGAACTCATTGCCGGCACGGCGGCTGGCATCGGCGCCACCACGCTGCTGCGAAGCGCCGGCACGGCGGCGGCTGCGCCAGCGTCGGTGGATGCCGCGCGAGCCGCTGCGGTGCCGGTGACCACCACACTCAACATCAATGGCCGCGACCTGCGAGTCACGCATGACATCCGCACCTCGCTGCTGGATGCGCTGCGCGAGCATCTGTCGCTGACGGGCACCAAGAAGGGCTGCGACCACGGCCAGTGCGGGGCGTGCACGGTGCATATCGACGGCAGGACCGCGCTGTCGTGCCTGACGCTCGCGGTGGCCGCGCGCGGTCACAGCATCACCACCATCGAGGGGCTGGCGGCGGCGCCGGGCAGGCTGCATCCGGTGCAGCAGGCCTTCATCGACAAGGACGGCTTCCAGTGCGGCTACTGCACGCCGGGACAGATCATGTCGTCGGTGGCCTGCATCAAGGAGGGCTTCGCCGACGACGCGGCATCGATACGCGAGTTCATGAGCGGGAATCTGTGTCGCTGCGCGGCCTACCCCAACATCGTGGCCGCCATCGAGCAGGCGCGCCCGCAAGGGGGTGCGTGATGCAGCCGTTCTCGTATCAGCGCGCGGACTCGATCGCCGATGCGGTCCGGCTCGGCCGGGATACGGGGGCGGGCGACGTGCACGCGTCGACAGAATTCCTCGCCGGCGGCACGACGCTCGTGGACCTGATGCGGCTGGAGGTGATGACGCCCTCGCACCTGGTGGATCTGAACCCGCTGCGCCAGCAGCACGCGCAGATCTCGGTTGACGACCAGGGGCTGGATCTCGGGGCGTTCGTGTCCATGGCGCAGGCGGCCCGACACCCGCAGGTGAATGCCCGCTATCCCGTGATCGCGGAAAGCCTCAAGCTGGCCGCCAGCCAGCAGCTGCGCAACATGGCGACGCTGGGCGGCAATCTCCTGCAGCGCACGCGTTGCCCGTATTTCCGCGACATCAGCTGGCAGTCGTGCAACAAGCGCGCACCTGGATCGGGCTGCGCGGCCATGGCGGGTGTCAATCGCAACCACGCAGTGCTCGGTGTCGACGACAGCTGCATCGCGCAGTACGCGGGCGATTTCGCCGTGGCGCTGATTGCGCTCGATGCCCAGCTCACGCTGCAGGGACCGGACGGCACGCGCAGGGTGGCGCTCGCCGGGCTGCATCGTGACCCGGGTGGCCAGCCGCATCTGGAGAACAATCTGGCGCCCGGCGAGCTGATCACCGGTATCCACGTACCGGCGGGCGCGTGGACTGCGCGCTCCACCTACGTGAAGGTGCGCGACCGGGAGTCCTACGAGTTCGCCATTGCCTCGGCGGCCGTGGCGCTGCACCTGGATGGCGACATCGTGCGCACGGCGCGTCTCGGCCTGGGCGGCATGGCGTACCGTCCCTGGCGCTCTCAGGCGGCCGAGCAACTGCTGCAAGGGCGCAAGCTGACGCGCGATGTGATGGAACAGGCCGCGCACCAGGCACTCGAGGGTGCGGTCACACACGGCCACAACGACTACAAGCCCGAGCTTGCGCGGCGCACCGTGGTGCGTGCGTTGCAGGCGGCACAATCCCTGCAACCGAGGGCATGATCATGGTGGAGGAGCAAAGTCTTTTCTCCCTCGATCGTCCGCAGACCCGGGTGGATGGCGTCGCCAAGGTAACCGGCGCGGCGCGTTATGCCGCCGATGAGCCGGTGCGCAGCCCGGCTTACGCGTGCGCGGTGACCAGCCGCATAGCCAGGGGGCACATCAGGGCCTTCAGGTTCGACGAAGCCCGCGCGGTGCCCGGCGTCATCGAGATATTCACCTATCAGAATCTCGCCGACGCCCTGCGGCAGCCGCCGCGCGGGCCGGATGGCAAGGCCACCACCACGATGATGCAGGATGCGAAAATCTGGCACGACGGCCAGCTGATCGCGCTGGTGGTCGCGGACTCTGCCGAAAGCGCCCAGGAGGCGGCGTACCGCGTTCAGGTGGAGTACGACGAGGAACATCCGGCGGCCACCTTCGATGATGCGGGAGTGCAGGCGGAGCGCACCAGGCCCATGTCCGGGAAGGATCCGGCCAGGGGCGATGCGGCGGAAGCATTCCGGGATGCGCCGATCAGGATTGACGCGCGCTATTCCACGCCGACGCAGCACCACAATGCCATCGAGCTGTTCAGCACCACCTGCGAATGGGATGGCCGCAACGTGACGGTCTACGATCCGGCGCAGTTCATGCGCGGCACGCAGGAAACCGTGGCCTCGCAGCTCGGGCTGGAAGCCGGCCAGGTGCGCGCGGTGTCGCGCTTCGTCGGCGGCGCCTTCGGCGGCAAGGGACCGCATCCACGCTCGCCCTGGATCGTGGCGGCGTCGCGGCGTGTCGGCAGGTCGGTGCGTTTCGTGGCCACGCGCCAGCAGGGATTCACCGTGAACACCTTTCGCGCCGAGACGCGCCACCACCTGCGGCTCGGCGCCACGCGTGACGGCAGGCTGGTGTCGCTGCAGCACGATGGAGAGGAAATCACCTCCCGGCCGTCCCAGTACTCGGTGGGTGGCACCGACGCCACCGCGCGCATGTACGGCTGTCCGAACATCGCGACCTCGGTCACAGTGGTGCACGCCGATCGCAACACGCCTGGCTACATGCGTGCACCGCCCGAGACGCCCTACATGTTCGCGCTGGAGAGTGCGATGGATGAGCTCGCAACCGGGCTCGGCATGGATCCCATCGAGCTGCGGCGCGTGAACGACACGCAGACGGACCCGGTGTCGGGCCTGCCGTTCTCCTCGCGCGCGCTCATGAAATGCTTCGATGCCGCGGCGCGCGAATTCGGCTGGAGCAGGCGCTCACCGAAGCCGCGGTCGATGACGGCCGGCGACTGGTGGGTCGGCTATGGCTGCGCCACCGCCTGCTATCCGAGCAATTGCGGTCCGGCGGCGGTGCGCGTGGCGCTGCTGCCGGGTGGCCGCGCCACCGTGCAGATGGCCGGACACGAGATCGGCAACGGTGCTTACACCGTTGCGGCCGTCACCGCTGCGCGCGCGCTGGGCCTTGATGTCCCGGCGGTCACGGTTACTCTCGGCGACAGTGATCTGCCGCCGGTGGTGATTGCCGGTGGTTCCAGCAACACGGCCTCCATGGCCAACGCCGTAGCCATGGCCTGTGAGCAGATCCGCGCGCGGCTCGCGCAGGGCGCGAACGCCTCCGGCAACGGCGGGCACCTGGAGGCGTATGCCGAATGGGTGCCATCCGGCATGCCGCCGCAGGCCATGCGTCAGGTGAGCCAGGGCCAGCCGGCACTGTATTCCGGCACCGGCCGCAAGGACGTGGCGGCGTTTGCCTTCGGCGCGCACCTGGTCGAGGTACGCGTGCACCAGCTGACCCGCGAGATCCGCGTGCCGCGCTCGGTATCGGCGTTCGCAGCCGGCACGATCGTCAATCCCCTTGCCGCGCGCAGCCAGTTCATGGGCGGCGTCATCTGGGGAATCTCCGCGGCGTTGCACGAGCAGACGGAAATCGACCGGCGCGCCGCGCGCTACGTCAACGCGAACCTGGCCGACTACCTGATCCCGGTGAATGCCGATGTACCGGAAGTCGGGATCATCGTGATTCCCGAGCAGGACACGCGGGTCAATCCGCTCGGCATCAAGGGCATCGGCGAGATCGGCATCGTCGGCATGAATGCGGCAATCGCCAATGCCGTGTTCCATGCCACCGGTAAGCGAATCCGGGATCTGCCGATCCGGGCGGAACACCTGCTGGACGTCTGAGCGCGCCAGGCTTGTAAGATGTGCGCAGGCAGATGCCTGCCGACGCAATACGGGAGCCGGCCTTGACCAAGCTCGGATGGGCGGTGGCTGTGGCGGCATGCGCCGCGGTGACCGGTTGTTCCTCCAGGACCGATGTGTCGGCGGCCGCGACTGTGCCGCCGCAGTACACCCACGTGTGGTTCACCGTTCAGGCGCTGTGGTTCAACACCAGTTCCACCGCGACTCCCGAGGACACCACCTGGAGCAAGTTCTCCCTGAGCAAGCCCGTCACGCTCGATCTGGCATCCCTGACCAGCGGCACCCTCGGCCAGATTGCCAGCAAGCTGAAAGTGCCGCCGGGGACGTACGCGCAGATTCGCCTGTTGCCGGTGGATGAAACCACGGCGTTGACCTCGTCCGCCTCCGATGCCGGGGCGCGATTCAATTCCGAGGCGGATTTCACCGACTCCGCCGGCCAGGTGCACCAGGTTCCGCTGGAACTGCTCAATCCGGAGAAGGGCATCGGGGTGCAAACTTCGATCAAGCTGAAGGCGGACAACAATGCAACCTCCGGGTCGGACACGACCGCGTCCCTGGCGGTGGTGCTCGACATGCATGATCTGGCGCGGTTCGACTACGGCACGCAACCCGGCGTGCTGCTGAATCCGCACGCGGCGGCGTACGATGTTTCCGCAACCGGCACGATCCAGGGAACGGTCGACCTGACCAGCCTCGGCACGAGTGTCGATGCCGGCGGCCGGGTGAATGTCTCCGTCACCGCCGAGGGCGTCAGCAGCGACGGCACGCGGCATGTCGCGGTCAGGACCGTGCCGGTGGCCACGGATGGAACCTTCGTGTTGTATCCGCTCCCGACGGACTCGACCACGCCGACCACCTACGACCTCGTCATTCACGGCCCGCGCCTGGCCACCGTCATCATCAAGTCCGTGCCAGTGAACGTCGGGGATCCCACGACCACGGGCGTGGCATCGGTGGGGACGGTCCCGACCCGCGCCGCGACGTCCTTCACCGTGAACCTGACCGCCGATACGCAGACGGTGCCGCCGGGTGCGCTGATCGGCTTCTACCAGACACTGCCGCAGTCGGGAGAGATACCGTATCTCATCGACGAGGTTCCGCTGGATCCGCTCAGCGGCACGCTGTTCGAGGACCACCCGCTGTCGCAGGACACGATCGACTTCGGCACTTATGTGGGTGGAGGCAATGTCACGCTGGCGACGGTGACACCACGCCAGGGTTCGGGCACGTATGCGCTCGCGGCGCAGGCGCCGCTGTTTGCGGACGGTACGCTGACCACAACGGCAGCGCCTCCGTCGGACGGCACGGGAACAGTGTCGGCCACGGTCCGGGCGCTGAAGCCTGCCGCAGGCTCCGTTGCCAGCACGCTGCCGCTGACGGTGTTCACCGCGACGGCCGGAAAATACAATCACGGCGATGTGATCGTCTCGCACGATGGGGAGATCATCCAGACCGCGTCTCTTGATTCGGCCCTCGCTCAGGGCGGCGTCGCCACGATGGTCATCGGCAACCTTCCCGCAGGAGACGCCGCGGACGTCTACTACCTGTCTTTCCGCGCGTGGAATTCCCGGGATCCGGCCGGAACGCTGCTGCGCCAGTCGATCCCCACGCCGGCAGACCTGCGCAGCGGCAGCAACCCAGGGCTGCTGCTGATCGTCAATTGACTTCCCGCTGGATTATCCGCCACGGACGTGATCACATGCGCACGCTGCGAAGTGATGCGCGGCAGTCGTGAAAAGGGGGACGCAATGCGATTACGCAAACAGGCTCAGGCGGACACGCAGATGGAGTCTCCTGTGCAGCGCATCGACCGACGCGGGTTTCTCGGGGGGCTGGCGGTGGCGGCAACCGCCGCGGGTCTGACGGCTGCGCGTGACGCGCCCGCCGCGGATGCACCCGCCACGGGCGCCGCGATGGCAGTGCCGGCACCCATGAAGGACGTGGCCGGCAAGGTGGCCTTCATCACCGGCGGCTCCAGCGGCATCGGCCTCGGCCAGGCCCATGTGTTCCACCAGGCCGGCATGAAGGTGGTCATCGGCTACATCCGCGACGACCAGATCGGCCCGGCGCTGGAGGGTTTCAAGACCGGCAAGGACCGCCTGCATGCCATCAAGGTCAACGTGGTGGACCGCGCGGCGATGAAGGCCGCCGCCGAGGAGATCGAGAAGAAGTTCGGCAGGATCCACCTGCTGTCGAACAATGCCGGCATCGGCCCACTCACGCCACTGCTCGCCACCGAGCCGAACGACTTCGACCAGACCATCGCGATCAATCTCACCGGCGTCTACAACGGCATCCACGAGTTCGTGCCGCGCATCCGCAGACATGGCGAGGGTGGCCATGTGGTCACCACTTCCTCGATGAGCGGCATCCTGCCCACCGAAGGCGGCGGTGCGGGTGCCTACACGGCCAGCAAGTTCGCGGTCACCGGCATGATGGAGATCCTGCGTTCGGAGCTGGATGCGGCCAAGGCCAATGTCGGCGCGTCGGTGTACTGCCCCGGCCTAGTGGCCACCAACATCTTCGAGCTGGAACAGAACCTCAGCGCCACGTTCAACCAGAAGGGCAAGGCCGCGCCAGCCGACACGGCGGCCAATACCGCGCGCATCCGCCAGATCATCGGCGCCGGCATGGATCCGCTGGAGGCCGCGCGGATCGTGCTCGCGGGCATCCGCAACAACGACCTGTTCATCCTGTCGCACCCGGAGTTCGGCCCGGGGTTGCAGGAGCGCATGGATGCGCTGCTGGCGTCCGTGCCGGCCACCACGGCGCCGGCGACGCGGCTGGCGCAGGAACAGGTGACCATGCACAACTCGCTGTACGTGCGGGAGCGCGACAAGCTGCGCGCGCGACGTCGCAAGGCCTAGTCCAGCAGGTTTTGCCGCGTCGCTACGGCTGGCGCACACCCTTGATCGGCGAGGCGCTGCCGTTGCGCAGCAGGCTGCCCGCCAGCGCTCCGTCCGTTGCCAGCGTCACCTCGTAATCCACGCGCGCGGGCTTGCCGTTGAACACGAGGTCGTAGCCCCATTTCGCCTGCGATCCCTTCACGGTGCCGGTCAGCTTCGAAGCTTCCATGCCCGCCATATCGGGCTTGCAGCTGCCCGACAATGCGTTGTCCGTCTGCACGAGGGTGCAGTGGATCGAGGAGACCTTGCCGTTGAAATCGTTGTCGAGCTTCCAGGTGCCGGAGAAATCCGCTGCCGCCGCGAGAGCGGGCGCGAGTGCCGCGGCCGCGACGAAATACGCGAGTTTCATGCGCCAAACCTCCCTGAGTTGTGACTGCAGGTTAGTCTATGCTGCCTGGGCAGGTAGCTGCCATTCCTCGCGACGGCAAGCATTAGGGGTACCATAGCGGCAAAAGAAGCGAGGGATTTCAGGATGAAACCCGTGGGACTCGTCACCGGGATCGCCGCTGTGCTGGCCGCGACGGTCGCCATTTCCGGCAATCCGCCCAGTCCATTCGACGTCAAGCTTGCCTCCGACAAGCAGGCACTGCATGTGTTGAACCGCCTTGCATTCGGGCCGCGGCCCGGCGATGTGGCGGCGGTGCAGCGCATGGGCGTGAAGAAGTGGATGCTCCAGCAGCTCGATCCCGGCAAGCTGCCGGAGAACCCGGTGCTCGAGGCGCGCCTGCAGGCACTGTCGCCGCTGGCGCAGCCGACCTGGCAGCTGGTCGAAAACTACCAGACGCCGTTGCAGGTCGGCATAAGCCTGCCCAGCATCACCCAGTTGCTGCCGGCGGACAAGCTCTCGAAGGTATTGTCGCCCGGTACTTCGGTGGAGGATCGCCGCGCCGTGCTGAAGTCGCTGACACCGGAGGCGCGCGGCGAGGTTCTCGCCACACTGCCGACCCAGCTTCTCGACGGGCTGCCTGAATTCAAGCAGGAAGCCGACCAGGCGCGCCAGACGCGGCAGGAAATGTTGCGCCGGCAGGTGGACGAACAGCAGCGCCGGCTGCGCCCTCCGCTCAGCGAGTTGTTCACGCCGGACCAGCTCAATGTGCTGAAGCACGGCACCGACGAGGAGAAGACCGCGCTGGTGGCCGGCCTGGCGCCGGAGAAACGCGCGCAGGCGTTCCGCTCGATGGGATCGCAGGGCGCATCGCTGCTGCCTGCGGCCTACCGCAGCGAGGCCATGCTGGTGGCCAATCCCCAGCAGGGCGTGGTCAACGAGATGATCGAGGCCAAGCTGCAGCGCGCGGTGCTCTCGAACCGCCAGCTCGAGGAAGTGCTGGTGGATTTCTGGTTCAACCACTTCAACGTCTCCGTCACCAAGAACCAGGTGCGCCTGCTGCTGCCCAGCTACGAGCGCGAGGCGATCCGCCCCTACGTGCTGGGCCACTTCCGCGACATGCTGCTGGCGACGGCGCGCAGCCCGGCCATGCTCTTCTACCTGGACAACTACCTGTCGCAGGCGCCGCGAACCGACCTGCTGCAGGCCCTGGCGGTGGCCAACCCGGGCATTCGCCTGCCGGGCATCAACGAGAATTACGGACGCGAGCTCATGGAGCTCCACACGCTTGGCGTCGGCGGCGGCTACACGCAGGATGATGTGATCAACGTGGCACGGGTATTCACCGGCTGGACCATCTTCGATGTGAGCCGCGTGGGGGAATTCCAGTTCGACCCGTCAAAACACGATCGCAACGAGAAGAAGGTGCTGGGCGAGGTATTCCCGCGGGGTGGCGAGGAAAGCGAGGGCGAGCGCGTGATCGACATGCTGGCCCGCCATCCCTCCACTGCCCACTTCATCTCGCGCGAACTCGCCCAGCGCTTCGTCGCCGATGATCCGCCCCCGGCGCTGGTCGAGCGCATGGCAGACACCTTCATGAAGACCGATGGCGACCTGCGCGCCGTGATGCAGACCATGCTGCTGTCGAAGGAGTTCATGTCGGAGGGCGCGTGGCGCTCCAAGGTGAAATCCCCGCTCGAAATGGTGGTGAGCGCGCTGCGCGCGCTGGATGCCGACGTCACCGACACCGCGGCCGTGGCGCAGCGCATCGCGGATCTCGGCGAGCCGCTCTATGCCAAGGTGGAACCCACCGGATACCCCAATACCGGTGAAGGCTGGGCGAACTCCGTGGGACTGCTTGGCCGGATGAATTTCGCCTCGGCGTTGCTCGCCGGGCACATCGCCGGCGTCAAGGTGAAGCCCGAAGCAGTGGCCAGTGGGGACGTGCGCCGCTCGATGCGCGCGCTCACCGGCGTGGAGGCTTCGCCCGAGGAGATTGCGGCAGTGGAAAAGGGCGCCGGCGGCAAGGCGCCGACGCCGGCGCTGGTCGCCACCGCACTGATCGGTTCGCCCGACTTCCAGAAGAGGTGACCATGACCAACAGACGCACCTTCCTGCGCACTGCTGGAATGACCATCGGCCTGATCGGCACGGCGCCGGCCTGGCTGAGGCGGGCCGCCGCGCAGGGCAGCCCGCGTCGCAAGATCCTCGTGTCGGTGTTCCAGCGCGGCGCGGCCGATGGCCTCAACATCGTCGTGCCCTTTTTCGAGAAGCGCTACTACCAGCTGCGCCCTGGCATCGGCATCGCGCCGCCACGGGGCATCACCATGCCCGTGGCCCCCGCCGCGTCATCCGCGGCCGCGCTCGCGCTTTCCGGGCTGCTGCCGGTCAACAACAGCAACCTTTCCATCGATCTGGACGGCCGCTTCGCGCTGCATCCACAGCTGCAGGCGCTCAAGCCGCTGTGGGACAGCGGCGAGCTGGCGATCGTGCATGCGGCCGGCTCGCCCGACGCCTCGCGCTCGCACTTCGACGCGCAGGATTTCATGGAATCGGGCATGGCCAGCACGAAGACCGATGATGGCTGGCTGAACCGCGCGCTGCCGGCAGCGGCGGACATGTCACCGCTGCGTGCGGTGGCCATGGGCACGACGCTGCCGCGCACCCTGCGCGGCAGCCGCGCTGCCGTGGCGGTGGACGACCTGTCGAAATTCCAGCTGGCGGACCACGACTCGGCGGCCGTGCTCGAGAACATGTACGCGGCCTCGAGCGACAGCGGTCTCAAGACACAGGCCAACGGCACCTTCGAGGCCGTGCGGATGATCGATGCGGTGCTGAAGCAGCCCTACCAGCCGGTGGGCGGCGCGCAGTACATCGGCGATTTCGGCCGCAAGCTGCGCCAGCTGGCGCAGCTGATCAAGTCCGACGTCGGGGTCGAGGTCGCCTTCGCCGACATGGAAGGCTGGGATCACCACGCCAACGAGAACAGCCAGCTGCCGGCCCTGCTCAACGAGTTCGGCACCTCGCTCGCCGCGTTCTCGCGCGACATGGGCTCGCGCATGGCCGACATCGTCGTGGTGACCATGTCGGAATTCGGCCGCACGGCGGCCGAGAGCGGCAACCAGGGCACCGACCACGGTCACGGCGGCGTGATGCTGGCGCTGGGCGGACCGGTAAAGGGCGGCAAGGTATACGGGCAGTGGCCGGGCATGGAGCCGGAACAGCTGTTCGAGGGCCGTGACCTCGCGGTGACCACCGATTTCCGCGACGTGCTGGGCGAGCTGGTGCGCGATCACCTGGGCGGCAAGCCCGACACGGTATTTCCGGGCTTCAGCGCTGGCGCGCCATTGGGACTGGTGCGCACACAGGCGGGATGAGCTCGCGCCCGACGCCGACCCGCAGGAGTCACGGCATGCGCGTCCCGCGGTTGGCCGCGCTTTGCTGTTGCAGCCTGTTGCTGGCCGCCCGGCAGGTGATGGGCGGTGCCGACCCGGTGGCAGAGAACTGCCGTGCCATCGATGCGAAACCTCCGGCGGAGCCGCGCCTCACGGGACCGCTTGCGCCGGCGGCGCTGCCCGGTTGCAGCGCCGAGGCGCTGTATTACGGCTACGGATCGAAGCCGGATTACGCCGCCGCGCTGCAATGTGCCTGGTACGAACGTGCCCACCAGGACCCGCAGCGCGCGGACATTTTCGCGGGGCCCGGGGTGCTGTCGATGCTGTATGCCAATGGCAGGGGCACTGCCCGCAACATCGACCTGGCAAAGCAGTTCACCTGCGAACAATCCTGGGCGGCGCCCGCGGAAACCGCGGACCGCCTGCTGCATCTGGAGGCGATGCGCGACGACGGCGATCCCGCTGCGCCCTTCGATCTGTGTGATGACGCCACCAGTGGGCTCACCAGCGGATTCTGCGCGTCGGTGGGGGGGCGCCTTGCGGATGACACGCGCGAGGTGCAGCTGTCGAGGATCGCGGCCGCCCTGACACCTGCGCAGCGGCAGCTGTACGAGAAGCTGCGTGCCGCCGAAGGCAGATTCGAGGAAGCCCGCGGCAATGAGGTGGACATGACGGGCACGCTGCGCCTGGCCTTCGCGGTGGACGACCGCACCAGGCTGCGGGACCAGTTCCTGATCAATCTGCAGCGTTTTTCCCGTGGTGACGTGCCGGCGGCCGACGCCGCGGCCGCGGCCGCGCTCGATGCGCAGATGAACGAGAGGTACCAGAAGATCATGCATGCGCCGGAACGGACGTTTGCCGGAACAACCGTCAATGCCGCCGGCATCCGCGATACGCAGCGAGCGTGGTTGCCCTTGCGCGACGCGTGGCTCGAATTCGCCGCGGCAACCTATCCGCGGCTCACCAGGGAGCGTGTGCTGGCGCAGCTGCTGCGGCTGCGCCTGGGTCAATTGCGCCGTCTGCCGATCGATCTGCAGTGAGTGCGGCGTGGCGCCGGGCACTCAGGCCGGGAAGTAGCCGCAGATCGACTTGGCCTCGAGGAACTCCTCCATGCCGAACACGCCGAACTCGCGGCCATTGCCTGAATACTTGTAGCCGCCGAACGGCGCGGAGTAGTCGTGCCTGGCGCCGTTCAGCCTCACCTGCCCGGTGCGGATGCGCTTCGCCACCCCGCGCGCGCGCTCCAGGTCCTTCGAGACCACGAAACCCGACAGGCCGTAGCGCGAATCGTTGGCAATGCGCACGGCATCGTCCTCGTCCGCGTACGGGATGATGACCAGCACGGGTCCGAAGATTTCCTCCTGCGCGATCACCATGTCGCTGCGGACGTTGGCAAAGATCGTGGGGCGTGCGAAGTGGCCGGTGGTGAGGCCCTCGGGCCTGCCCGGCCCACCGGCCAGCAGCGTCGCGCCTTCCTCGATCCCCTTCCTGATATAGTCCTGCACGCGCTCGAACTGCGCCTTGCTCACCAGCGGGCCGACCTTGACGCCATCCTGCAGCGGGTCACCGACCACCGTGCCTTGCGCGGAGGCGCGCGCGAGCTGCACCACTTCCTCGTGCAGGTGCCGCGGCACCAGCATGCGTGTCGGCGCCGCGCAGGCCTGGCCGGAATTCATGAAGCAGGCCTGCACGCCCTGCGGCACGAATGTCGCCAGGTCCGCATCGTCCAGCAGGATGTTGGCGGACTTGCCGCCCAGTTCCTGCGCCACGCGTTTCACGGTGGACGCGGCATTGCGCGCCACCTCGATGCCGGCGCGCGTCGAACCGGTGAACGACACCATGTCCACGTCCGGATGGGTGCACAGGGCCACGCCCACCGTCGGGCCGTCGCCGTTGACGAGGTTGAACACCCCCGGCGGAACGCCGGCGGCATCGAGCACCTCGGCGAACAGCATGGCGTTGAGCGGCGCGATCTCGCTGGGCTTCAGCACCATGGTGCAGCCGGCCGCCAGCGCGGCGGCGACCTTGCAGCCGATCTGGTACAGCGGCCAGTTCCAGGGAGTGATGAGGGCGCACACGCCCACGGGTTCGCGGCGGACCAGGGTGGTGCCGAACGGTCGTTCGAACTGGTAGGTCCTCAGCACCGCGATGGCCTGGGTGAAATGGATGATGCCCAGCGGCACCTGCGCATCGCGCGCCAGCCAGGCCGGGGCGCCCATCTCGGCCGTCACGGTGCCGGCCAGTTCCGGCGCACGGCGGTTGTATTCGGCGACGATGCGTTCCAGCAGCGCGATGCGCTCGTCCGGGGTGCTCTGCGAGAAGGACTCGAAGGCGGCACGCGCGGCGGCCACTGCGTGGTCCACCTCCGCCGGGCCCCCGAGGCTGATCCGGGCGATGGTCTGTTCCGTCGCCGGATTCTCGATGTCGAGGACAGCCGTCGCCGTGGCGGGAATCCACTTGCCGTTGATATAGAAATGTCTGGTATCGACCATCGCGTTGTCCGGACCGGAGCCTGCCGGCAACGATAAGCCATTTTCGCTCAGGGATCGTGCCCGGGATGGATGTTTCGCGCCTGTTGATAGGTGAGCTGCGCCGAGGTATTGCCCGGTGCGACCTTCAGTGGCTCGAGCAGATGACCCACGTGATCGCCCAGATCCAGTCGCTGCACCACGGCGCCGATGAACCAGCGCGCGCAGTCCTGCAGGATGGGCATGCCATCCACATCCTGCCAGCGTGTCCGGGAGAACTTGTCCACGGTATCGCCGGTCGTGCCGCCAAACAGCTCGGCGAGCGTCCGGTTCCGCTCCTCCACCACGTGCACGGCCAGTGCCGTCGCGCGCTGCGCCAGCGCAAAGGTGTGGTTCTTCTTCGACAGGCAGGCCAGGAAGCGGGGTGGATGGATGCTGCACTGTATGCCCAGCCCGATGAGGCAGCCGGTCAGCTCGCCCTGCACGCAAGTCGTCACTACATAGACGGGGTAGTCGAGCGTGGCCGCGAGCCGCGCGAAATCCTTGCCGGCCTGTGTGTCCATCGTGGAGCGACTATGCACGGGAGGCCGGTGATGCGAAATCCGGCATTGCGGTAATGTGTCGCAGGCGCAATCCCGCAGGGTCGGACAGCGTTGCGCGCAGAGCCGGTGCTTCCGCCCTGGGCAAGACTCCCGGCCGTCCGGGCAAGCGGTTCCGGCCACCGATAACCCGGCGGTCCCGGCTCGTGGCGGATTTCGAAAGCGCCTCGCGCGGGTACTGGATTCGCCGTCTCCGGCTGACTATTCTCATCGCTCGATTCCGCCACAAGCAGCACATTACGGGCCCTGGACAAGGGCGCCAGGACGGGGGAGACCATGCGAATTCCGATGCACCGCTTTCCGTACACCAAGCTGACCAGGGATCAGATTGGCGCGAAGCTCAAACTTGTGGAAGGCAGCGGCCCGAAGAATGCCACCGCGGGTTTCAGCAATGTCCTGAATGGCAGGACGCTGAAGATCGTCACCCAGGACGGCCCGACGCTGGAATACAAGTTCGCGGCCAACCATCGCCTGACGCTGAACGACGGCGGCAGGCAGATCCAGGCCGGCTATGGCGAGCTGACGCTGAACAACATCGTGTTCTTCTCCCACCTGATCCCCGGCGAGCAGAAGGGCTACAACGTCTACATCGACCAGAAGACCGGCCTGGCCACGGTGTTCGAAGTGTGGCTGTCCAGCGGCATCAAGCAGGGCCGCGCCCCCAACGAGTACACGCTCGATGACCGTGAAGTGCAGCGGCAGATCTACTTCGGCCATGTGGATGACGGCAAGGGCACGGTGCCGGCGAAGCTGCATCACTACACGAACCGCATGACCGGCAAGGGCATCCACTGGACGCAGGACAACGGCATCGAGACCATCGAACTGTATGTGTCGGTGGCGAACACCAACTTCGTGGACCTGACCCGCAATATCGACGACCTGGCCTATGTATCACCGTCGGATTACGTGCTCGTCGACGACCGTACCATCATCTACAACCGCACCGAATGCGAGTTCTCCGGCATCCACACCTGTTTCGTGGTCGATCTGTACGGCCTCAAGCAGGTGGGCGTGCGCTTCGGTTTCAACGACAAGGACGAGCTCGAGTACTACATGTTCCGCGGCGACGGCAAGTTCGCGGGCCAGATCGCCTATCTCGAGAACTTCGACGACCAGGGCATCCGGCCGATGTTTGCGCCGGCACCCGCGCCTGCCGCGGGTACGCCCGCCGCGGCAGCGGCGGCACCGCCGGCTGCGCCGCAGAAGGGAGCACGCACCACCTATCGTCCAGTGCGCACCTTCACGCACATGACGGATGAAGAGATGCAGCAGGCGGCCGACGCACGCACCACAGCCTTCGGCGTGGTGCAGGTCGGCACTGCCGGGCCCGCGGCGCCACAGGCCCCGGCGCCGGCCGGTGGTGCGCCGCTGCCGCCGCAGGCCACCGGCAACAACCTGCCATTCTCCGACATCCTGGTGGGCAAGGAATTCACGCTGCGCTTCGACAACGGCGGCCCGGTACGCGATTACCGCATCAGGAGCCTGACCAGCCTGCAGTTCAGGAACAGGAACGAGAGCACCTGGCACGACCTCGAATACCGCGCCTACGAAGGCGACGACAACCTGGCCTGGTTCGCCCACATCATCCCGGACAGCAAGCCGCGCGCCTGCACGATGACCGCCATCGACTTCACCAATGGGCTCGCCACCAGCATCGAGTCCCACATGGGCACGGCTTACTATGGCAACGAGACCACCTATCGGCCGATCTTCGGCGTGGTGGAAGGCATGCCGGGCCTGGAGGCACCGATCTACGTGCGGCATGAACTGACCGATGAGCTGGTCGGCAACTGCTATTCGTGGTCCTACTCCGACACGACCACTTCCATGCAT
>Ga0335083_10000617_pt1 | contig 52362 bp, 48 predicted proteins | sample Lox_Sample_42_FD_206716 | JGI IMG/M metagenome (GOLD analysis project Ga0335083, IMG submission 206716) | Soil microbial communities from Loxahatchee National Wildlife Refuge, Florida, United States - Lox_Sample_4.2 | ecosystem: Environmental > Terrestrial > Soil > Wetlands | place: USA...
GATCCCGGGAGAAAACCTTGACTGATGAAGAGGTGAGCGGGATTCATCACCATGTCATCGATCATCTGGTACGCACGTTAAACGTTGCGATACGGTAAAAAGAGGTTGATTATATTCCCGCGCTATGATATAAAGCGAAACGTTGTCTAACCTATCAGGATAACTGATATTTAATTGCATCGAGGGAGATATGACCAAAGCAGACATAGTTGAAAAGATCTATGAAAAGATCGGGGTTTCGAAAAAAGAGTCTGCTGAACTCGTGGAACTCGTTTTTGAAATCATGAAGAATACCCTGGAGACGGGCGACAAGATTAAAATTGCCGGTTTTGGCAATTTTGTAGTCAAGGATAAGGCTGACCGCCGGGGAAGAAACCCCCAAACCGGCGAAGAGATAGTCATTACGGCACGGAAAATTCTCACCTTCAAGCCAAGTCAGGTGCTGAAAGCTTCCATCAACAATCTGTAAGCGGTTTCTTGAAGGAACCCTATGGAAACCCGGATCCCCGACAAGATCTATTTCAAGATTGGGGAAGTTGCTGCCTTGGCTTCGCTACGACCATCGGTATTGCGTTATTGGGAAACTGAATTTTCTGTTTTAAAGCCTGCAAAAAGCAGAACCGGTCAGCGTCTGTACACAAGACAAGATGTAGATACAGTCATTACTATAAAGAACCTGCTCTATAATGAAAAACTGACGATCGAAGGGGCACGCAAGAAAATCAAGACCGCCAGCAAAAAGTCCGATAAAGAAATATACGACATAGACAACAGGTTAACGCGAATACTTAGTGAGATCAGAGAAGACCTTCAAGATATCAGAAGGTCGCTATTGTAGATCGAAGTTGCAGAAATTCGGGGCGTAGCGCAGCCTGGTAGCGCACTAGACTGGGGGTCTAGTGGTCGCTGGTTCGAATCCAGTCGCCCCGACCATTAATACAGGGGGTTAGCCAATACGGTTGACCCCCTGATGTTTTTTTTTGCGAGGTGCTTTCCTGGCTCGAAGTCTGGGGGCGGTGGTTGCGTCACCCACCCCCCGCCATCAAAAGGCTTGCGAGAGATTGTAAGCCCTTTTCATTGTCGATTTACTCTAGAAAAGATTGCTCGTCTGACGAATCAAAAACCATACATCCTCAGTACGTTGTGAGGGGGCAGCTATGAATATTCTGGTAACGAATGACGACGGAATTCATTCACCTGGAATAACAGTCCTGGCGGAAGAACTCCGTCAACTGGGCGAAGTGACCATTGTCGCTCCAGATCGGGAGAGGAGTGCCGTTGGTCACGCGCTGACCCTCCATCACCCGTTGCGCGCAGAAAGAATCGCCGCCAGCATTTTTGCCGTAGACGGCACCCCCACCGATTGCGTAAATCTCGGCATCCACAGTCTTTTACCGAGTAGACCGGACATCGTTGTTTCCGGGATCAACAGAGGAGCTAATTTGGGTGACGATGTCACCTATTCCGGTACGGTGGCTGCTGCCCTTGAAGCCACACTGATGGGAATTCCCGCTTTTGCGATCTCTCTCGCGACCAATCATGAGGCGGCAAACTATGCTTCGGCCGCTTTTTTTGCCGTGAAGCTCGCTTCGAAGATAATCGTAGAAGGTCTTCCCGACGATACCTTTCTCAATGTGAACGTACCCGATCTTCCGATGGAGTCACTGCGTTCTCCACTTTTCACAACCCAGGGGAAGCGGCGGTATGACGGCGTGATTGTCCATAACGTCGATCCGCGGGGGAGAAAATACTACTGGATAGGGTCGGTCGACATGGATTTTTACGACCTCGAAGGGAGTGATTATGCCGCCGTTTCCCGAGGACACATTTCCGTGACCCCTCTTCATCTTGATCTGACCAACTATAACGCACTCCACCGCCTCATGTCGTGGGATATGTCCTAATGCTGGACTTTTATGTATCTCTTTGATATATATTGCATTTACGCAAAACGGGGATGGGATGAAATTCGATATAGCCAGAAAACGGATGGTGAATTCTCAACTAATCGGCAAGGGAATAACCGACCAAAGGGTCATCGAGGCGATGCTGAAGATCCCTCGCCATATTTTTGTAGAAGAGGCGATGCATGCTCAGGCGTACAGCGAAACCTCTCTTCCTATCGGTGAGCGCCAGACAATTTCTCAACCATTTATCGTAGCGCTGATGACTGAACTGCTTCAACTCGGGGGAAAGGAAAAGGTACTGGAAATCGGCACCGGGTCGGGATACCAGACTGCCATACTTGCCTCTCTGGCAGACCGGGTTTATACCGTAGAAAGGATTCGTTCTCTTGCCCTGCGTGCCCGCAAGGCATTGGACAGTCTGGGTTTTATGAACGTGAATTTGAAATTTGACGACGGCTCCGAAGGCTGGGGAGCCGAGGCTCCTTTTGATGCCATCCTGGTCACGGCCGGTGCGCCTGATATCCCTCAGCCTTTGGTTGAACAACTGTCCAGCAAGGGGAGGCTGATCATTCCCATCGGTACTGAGAACGATCAGGTATTGGTGAGGATTGTCAGAAACGAAAACGGTTCACTTTCCAGAGAGGAATTTGGGACCTGCAGGTTTGTACGGCTAATGGGAAAGCATGGTTGGCAAGACAGTATATGAATTGAGAGTCGCGCGAAATCGGCGCCATATACAGGGTAATAACAATCATACAGTAGTGAATGAGGAGATGTGATGCATTCAAATGACATTCATGATGAATTCCCCCACGATGGGCAAAATGAGCAAACCGAGGAATTCCTCGAGCCTGAATCTGAAGAATTACGATTCGAGGAAGAAGAGGAGACGGCGGGGGAAGAGGAAATACCCGCTCCAGAGACAGAGCATTTTGATGATGCCATCAAACTCTATCTTCGCGAAATTCAAAAGACCAAACTCCTGAGCGCAGAGGAGGAAAAGGAGCTGGCCGGGCGTATTGCCTCTGGTGACAAAGCTGCCCGGGACAGGATGATTGAGTCGAACCTCAGACTGGTCGTCAAGATTGCCAAGAGATACATCAATCGTGGTCTGCCCTTTCTCGACCTCATCGAGGAAGGAAACATGGGTTTGATCAAGGCAGTGGAGCGCTTTAAGCTTTCCAAGGAGTGCCGTTTTTCGACATATGCCACCTGGTGGATACGCCAATCGATAGAGCGGGCTTTAGTCAACCAATCACGGACAATCCGCTTGCCGGTTCATGTTTCGGATGACATCAACAAAATGTTGAGGATTACCAGGGAACTGGTGCAAAAAATGAGTCGCGAGCCATCGGTTAAAGAAGTTGCCGCCGAAATGGATGTCAATCCCGCCTACGTTCGAAAGCTCATGGTCCTCTTAAAGAAAACGTTCTCCATTGAAAGACCCATGGGGGAGAATAATGATTACTTTCTCATTGACACCATTGAAGACAGCTCTACGATATCCCCGGCCGAACTACTCGAAGACGTGAACAGATACGAGATTGTTTCGGCGTGGTTCGACACCCTCTCCGATAGTGAACAGAAGATTCTGACACTGCGATTCGGCCTTGACGACAAGGATCCGCAGACGCTGGACACTATCGGTCGCAGTTTTGGCGTAACCCGGGAGCGGATTCGGCAGATAGAAGCAAAAGCATTGGAAAAATTAAGAAAAATAGTTGAATCCACTCAGATTCCTGTGCAAAAATAAACTGAAAGAGATGTGAGGGAGACAGATGGAAGAGCTGAAAAAAATCATTCGGGACATCCCAGATTTCCCTAAAAAAGGCATCATATTCAAAGACATTACCACGTTACTCGCAGATGCCAAATCATTCCAGCGAATGGTTGATTTGCTAGCCCATCGATACATCGGGAACAGGATAGATAAAGTAGTTGGCGTCGAAGCACGTGGTTTTGTCGTCGGTGCCGCACTGGCATACAAGCTTGGAGCGGGCGTTGTCCTTGTGAGAAAACCGGGGAAGCTCCCAGCCACAACATATAAGAAAAGCTATGAACTGGAATATGGCACCGATACCCTGGAAATTCATACTGATGCTGTCAAGAAGGGAGAACGTATCCTGATTGCCGACGACCTGCTGGCGACAGGTGGCACGATGGCGGCAGTCGTGGATATGGTTTCATCTTTAGGTGGGGATATCGTTGAATGCTGCTTCATGGCTGAACTGGAATTCCTTGAAGGAAGAAAAAAACTTCCGAACGGAAAAGTTTACTCATTATTGAAATTTTAGACGGTATGCTCAACCAGAGCAGAAGATAACATTCTCCATGATACTTCCGAGGAAATGTCTTGCGGTATCGATTATTGTGATGTATAAAAATGACTTCTGCGTCCCCGTAGCTCAGCAGGATAGAGCACTTCCCTCCTAAGGAAGGGGTCGGACGTTCGAATCGTCTCGGGGACGCCAGGTAAGTCAAGGGGTGGCTAATTTGCTACCCCTTTTTATTTTCTGTGTGGTTTCTTAGTGGTCAGTGAACAATCGATTTCAGACGCGGTCAGTTGATGCACTAAATTTAGCATAAATTTATCTTGTTACACTTGACACAAATCATGCAGATACTATTTGACATAATATAAGTATTTTAGTAAAGATAATACAAGCGACATGCAACTGTTATAATCAACTTGCAAATAACACAAAAAAATAGTCGGTACTTATCGAGAGCGACCGAGGGACAGGCCTGTTGACGTCGCGGCAACCCCCCGCAAGGGGAAGGTGCCAATTCCTGCGGGACTGAACCGGTCCTGGGAGATAAGGGAGAGCGAGTCTGGCAAAATCCTCTTCCACCCCCCGGAAGGGGATTTTTTTTCAGGAGACAAACTATGGAAATTGCAACTCAGACAGTACAGATCGGGCTTGAGTGGGACACAAGGACCGGCGCGGTTACAGTCCCTATCTACCAGACAGCCACATTCCGGCACCCGGGTCTGGGGCGGAGTACCGGCTTTGACTATTCACGCTCCGGCAACCCGACCCGCCAGGCACTGGAAGATGGGATTGCCAGGCTGGAGGGGGGAGCCAGAGGATTTGCCTATTCATCTGGCATGGCCGCCATCGCAAACCTCCTTCTGCTCTTCAAGAGAGGTGACCATCTCGTCGTTACGGAAGACCTCTACGGCGGTACCTACCGGCTTTTTGAAAAAATTTTCAATCAGTACGATCTCTCTTTTACGTACGTGGATACGAGCAACGTGGAGGAGGTCCGCAGGGCCATCAGGCCGGAAACCCGTGCAGTTTTCGTGGAATCTCTCACGAACCCGCTTCTCAAGGTGGCTGATATTACGGCACTGTCCGGGCTCTGTCGGGAAAAGGGGCTCCTCTGCATCGTGGACAACACGTTTCTCACTCCCTACCTCCTCCGTCCCTTCGATTACGGGGCCGATATTACGGTGTACAGCGCCACCAAATATCTGGCAGGGCATAACGATACGGTTGCCGGACTTGTTGCCGTGAAGGACCCCCTCTTGGCTGAAACGGTATACTTTCATCAGAATTCCGTCGGCGCTGTGTTGGGCCCCCAGGATGCCTGGCTGACAATCCGTGGCATGAAAACTCTTTCGGTGCGGCTCGATCGTCAACAGGAAAATGCCCTTGCTATTGCCCGCTGGCTACAGAACCACTCTCACGTAGCGAAAGTACATTATCCGGGATTGGAAAGCCATCCGCATCATGCTATCCTGAATCGTCAGGCCCGGGGGTTTGGCGCCATGATCTCTTTTGAGGTAGTCGGGCCGTCTCTCGTGGAGCAGCTGCTCATGAGGACCCGGTTGATTTCCTTTGCCGAAAGCCTCGGTGGGGTCGAAACACTCATCACCTTTCCTGAAATACAGACTCACGCCGACATTCAACCGGAAATCAGGCAACGTCTCGGTATCAACAATGTGTTGCTTCGTCTCTCGGTGGGCATTGAAAATCTACAGGACCTGATCAACGATCTTGAGCAGGCATTCCGGAGTTGATTTCCACGGTTTTTCATTATATCCGCAGAGGAGTTGGCGATGAAAATTGGCACAAGAATCATCCACGCAGGCCACAGCACCGATCCTTACACCGGTGCGCTCTCAGTCCCCATCTACCAGGCTTCGACGTTTGCCCAGAAATCGGTAGATCATTTCGGTAAATACGATTACGCCCGTTCCGGCAATCCAACCCGCGAGGCGCTGGAGGAAACCGTCGCCCAGCTGGAAAACGGCACCCATGGTTTTGCCTTTGCTTCGGGGATGGCGGCAATATCCTCTGCGCTTCTCCTCTTTTCTCCCGGAGACCATCTTGTTGTCTGCGAAGATGTCTACGGTGGCACATTCCGTGTGCTCACCTCGCTCTTCAAGAGACTCGGCATAGAAGCATCCTTTGTGGACACAACCAATCTTTCCCTCATCGAGTCTGAATGCCGTCCAAACACCAGGGGACTCTTTCTGGAGACACCGTCCAACCCCCTCCTGAAAATTACCGATCTGCGGGGAGCCGCGCAATTTGCCAAGTCTCGGGGAATCATAACCCTGGTAGACAACACCTTCATGACACCATATCTCCAGCGCCCCCTCGACTTCGGTTGTGACATTGTTCTCCACAGCGGCACAAAATTCCTGAACGGTCACAGCGATGTCATCTGCGGCTTTGCCGTGGCTTCTACCGAGGAGTTGGCCAAACGGATCAAATTCATCCAAAATGCCTTCGGTGCAGTCCTCGGGCCTCACGATTCGTGGCTCGTGCTTCGGGGGCTAAAAACTCTCAAGGTACGAATGGAAGAGAGCCAGCGGGGAGCGCTTGCTATCGCCAACTGGTTGTTGACTCAGAAGAGGGTTACGGAGGTTTTTTACCCCGGCCTAGTGGAACATCCAGGCTTTGGGGTACATAGACGGCAGGCGTCCGGGCCGGGTGCTGTTCTCTCTTTCACGCTGGAATCTCTGGAACTCACCCGGCGAGTCCTGGAAAAGACCGAATTATCTGCCTTTGCCGTGAGTCTCGGTGGCGTCGAAAGCATCATTTCCTATCCGGCCAAGATGTCCCACGCAGCCATGCCACCGCACGAACGCGAGGCCCGTGGCGTGACCGATACCCTGGTACGGTTGTCGGTCGGGCTTGAAGATGCCGACGATCTCATCGCCGACCTGGATGGGGTACTCAACGGCTAAGAGGCTCTGCGAGCGTTCCTCAACTGGCATAGGTGCCAGGCAACATCTAAAACATCCTTCATCGACTGCCTTGAAACGCCAGAATACCCATCCCCTCCGGTCCTTTTAATGTATATCGAGTGCCTTCGTGCTGTCCCGATGTAATAAGTAGGAGCGTCTGATCTGCCTGCACAGTCAGTGCAACCAAATCTCTGATACACTGCTTGGGTAACATTACGGGGAATAAAATGGTGGGCGGAGGATTAATTCAGGGTGAGGCGAGTATCTCTGAACATACGGATTTCAGGCTCTCTTCAACGTAAACGAGAAGGTGGAACCTTTCCCTGGTATACTCTCGACGAACACCGCCCCGCCGTGGGACTGAACGAGATGCTTCACTATGGAAAGCCCTAGTCCGCTTCCTCCCATTTCGAGGCTGCGGGCATCGTCCACCCGGTAGAACCGTTCGAATATCCGTGACAACTCCCCGAGCGGAATTCCGATGCCGGTATCGCTAACGGAGATTCTGACTACATCCTGCGACTCCTTGGCGGAAATGGTGATCGAGCCCTGCTCAGGTGTATACTTGACGGCGTTGTCGACGAGATTGACGAGGATCTGTTCAAGGCGGCAACGGTCGGCGAGAACGTGGGGCGCCTCGCCAATCCCGTCTTGCTTGACGGATATCCTCTTGGCACTGGTTTTTTCGTCCAGAAAAGCACAAACATGCCTGACGATTTCGTCAACGGACAGGGGGATCATTTCCAGCCGCATTTCCCCGGTTTCCAGCTCTGAGAGAGTAAGCAGATCATTGATAAGCGTAGATAGCTTTTTCGCATGCAGTTGAATTTTTTCCAGAAAACGACTCGTGTTGGCAGGGTCCTTTTCGATCGCACCATCGAGGAGCGTTTCGGCATACCCCCTGATGACGGTGACCGGTGTGCGCAACTCGTGGGATACGTTTGCCACGAAATCTCGCCGTATATTCTCCAGTCTCTTCAGAACGCTGATGTCGTGAAATACCGCTACGACACCCTGCAGTATCTCCCCTTTCATCAGGGGAACCAAGTGGGTCATAACAGTCCTTTCACCGTTTAAGTTGAGGGTAATTTCTTCAAACTTTTCGGTTTTCGTCTGCACCACCGCCTTGAACGCCTCATGGAGCGACGGATGTCGGGTTATGTCGATGAGGGCCTTCCCTTCCACCTCCTCCTGTATGGCGAAGAGGGAACGGAATGCAGGATTGACAAGTGTTATTGCCCCCTCAGTGTCACTCACCATCAGACCTTCGCCCATCCCCCGGAGAATGGCGTCAAGACGGTTTTTCTCGGCGCCGATTCGTTTCAATTCCTCTTCGATCCGCATCGCCATGTCGTTCATAACTGTTGCCAGTTTCCCAACTTCGTCCCTGCTCCTGATCTTGATCCGGATGCCAGATTCCCCTGTACCGATCTGCTCGGCTACTTTTGTCAGGCTTCTCAGAGACCGGGAAATCACATTCGAAAGAAGATAACTTAGGACAAGGGAAATAAGGAGCGCTACGGCCAGTGAAATGGCTAAGATTGCATGGAGGCTCATCTTGGCCTTTTCCAGTGAGGCGAGAGGAAGAGCCAGGCGGAGAATTCCTGTTTCGCGGTTGTTGAACGTTACCGGTAGTGCGACATAGAGCATGGGCATCCGAAGTGTCGCCGAGTAGCGAAGAGCAATCCCCTCACCGGATTTCAAAGCTTCCTGAACTTCCGGCCGGTGAAGATGGTTGTCCAGATCCTTCAGTTCTTCAGTTTTCACCTCGGAATCTCCGACGACATTTCCCTGGCGCGAGATTAATGTCACCCTGGCGCGGCTGGCGCCGGCGATTGCGGAAGCAGCAGCGGGCCCATCACGATGTAGATCGGCGATTTCCCGAACTGCGGTCAACCGCGCAAGCCGTGCCTCACTCAGAAGTCCTGTGCGGGATTCATCAAGTACGTAGCCGGCAAGGGTGCGTGAAAGGTATCCGTAGATGACCAGACCCACGATAAGAGCCACAAGAAGGTGGGATGCCAATAGCTTGCGATGAAAGGGGGAGTTCATTCTTCTTCCATTTTGTAGCCGATACCGCGAATGGTTTTGATAAGGTCGCCGCTTTTCCCCAGCTTTATCCGAAGGCGAGTAATATGAGTGTCAACTGTCCTAGTTTCCCCGACGTAATTATAGCCCCAAACCGTTTTCAAGAGTAGGTCTCTGCTTTGGACCCTGCCAAGACGTTCAGCGAGATTCTGGAGTAATTTGAATTCGGTAATGGTGAGTATGACCTCCTCTCCGGCAACGGTAACGGTATGTTGTTCCCTGTCGATGGTCAGGGGTCCCACTTTAAGAATAGTGCCACGAGGCTCTTCACAGGAAAATCGACGCAATACGGCTTTAATCCGCAACATCAGTTCTCTTGTGGAAAAGGGTTTCACCACGTAATCATCACTTCCAACTTCAAAACCGACAACCCGGTCAATCTCCTCACCCTTCGCGGTGAGCGTGATGATAGGTATACCAGCGGTTTTCTCATTATTCTTCAGGATCTTGCATACCTCAGTACCTGACAGCCCCGGGAGCATGAGGTCAAGAACGATCAAGTCCGGAATTCTGCGTTGCGCGGTTTCAAGACCTGAGATTCCATTCGTTTCAACCAATGGTTGAAATCCTTCCTTTGCCAGATTGTAGGCTAGCAACTCTGCTAGATCCTTTTCATCTTCCACGATGAGAATTGTTTTCATATATGGTTTATCCAAACGGTTAGCTGAAGGACCGTATGCCTCTGCAAGAAGAATAAGTTCACAACCCTGATACAACAAAATCCCCGGGGGCGAGCCGCGTTTTCTTGTACCATTCAATCAATATTTCGCCAAAGCGACAAGAAATCTGTCCCAGATGCCGGACAATCCGCATATGTAAAAATTATTTACGCACGTAAAATAATTTTACATTTACAGCAACTCCTTGTAAAAAAGAACATTTTGAGCTGCAAATGCAAATTGACGTAAAGATAATTTCCATTTTACTTGGAAGACCTGGGGCGGTAGTTGTCTATAACTTATTGATAATTATAGATAAAAAACTTTTGTACCAAATGGCACATTTTTCGAACATAAACAACTCGATTATGGGTCCCTTCGCACTTGTTATTTTTATGAGTGATTAACAGGGGTAATGTTCATGAGTTGCATTGGCATCCACAACGTAGCCGTTACAGGCTATTGTGTCCCAGCAAGGCAAAAAGGATATACACTGGTGGAGATAATGGTCGTACTGGCCATTATGGCAATCCTTGGAGCCGTGGCAATCCCGGCACTTACTTCCTTTTATGGTGAATGCTGTATCAAAACTGCTGTGTGTGAACTGACCGATATGATTAAAGAGGCCAAAAACAATGCCTTGAACGACGGCTGTGACTATGCGGTCGGTTTCAACACAAATTCCGGAACGATATCCCTTCTCATTGGAAAAGGAGGTGACGGCAAGTGGAATACAGATGATGATATCGTAAAAAGGTCATTTTGTCTCGCCCGCAAAGGGGGTGGGCTCAGATTCGGTTATGGAGATTACGGCCCACCCGATGGTTTGGCCAAGGCTTCCGATGGTGTTTCCTTTTCGAACAATACGCTGGTCTGTAATCCCGAACTCACTGGTAGTTCAGGAACTGTCTATCTGTATTCGGCATTCGGAGCTGCAATGGCATTAACAATGAATACCACCGATTATGGCTATACGCTTCGACGCTGGGATGGTAAAAAGTGGGTGAAACTATAAACGAATACAATTCGTAGAGTTAAGGAACCTGAATGAGAAAGTACCTTATTTCGAAGTCGGGCGATATCTGAGATCCTGCTCGATAAAATCTGCCAAACAAGCGTCGAAAAATTCTTTCTGGCAATCAACTCCATCAATCTTGCCGTCGCGCAGAAATTTCATATAGCGGCAACCACCATAACAGAGTGGGAGGTAGGCACAGGCGCAACATTCCGTAGTTTTCCAGACATCAAGATTGTGAGATTCCCGATAATCATTCACTCCTGTACCAAGATGACCGACTTCCCACCCGTCCAATCCGATGAATGCCGGACACTTGTAGAGTCTACCATCGTAGTTGACGATCAGGTCGTTCGCAAATTCCACTGAGCAGGACGCCGGAGCGGGTTTTGGGGTATGGTAGCCTCTTTTCAAGATCTCTTCTCGAAGATACAGACCCGCTTCGAAAAGCCAAGGTTCTGCGGTGGTGCAGCATCCCATGGCGAATTCGGACAAGCCCGGGGCTGCCTTTGTGCCAATGACGGGAGTGAAGTGAACAAGGGAAAGCCGGTCGGGCGTAAGCCCATTTTCTGCGAACAGGTCCAGCAGGCGGGGAAATTCGCGATAGGTGTCACGGAGGAAATTGCCGCCTACCTGGACACTTACTGTATCGGCAACTTCGCGCAGATTGGAGAAGATGACATCAAAGCTTCCCCGACCCGAGAGAAAGGGCCGGGTACGATCATGGAGTTCCCGGGGACCGTCCAGTGTGAACTTGACGGAACGCAGGCCGAGCCCCTTCAGTTCCTCTGCCAAGGGACGGGTGAAGAGGGTTCCGTTGGTGATGAGGTTGAAGGAAAATCCAACGCCTGCTTCCTTGGCCAGAGCCCCGACCCTTCCGGCAACGGAACGGAGGAGGTCGACGGAGAGAAGCGCCTCGCCGCCGTAAAAATCGAGGCAGATATCCCTGACACTGGCAATCTGATCCCTCTGGAGCGTTGTCACCAGAAGATCGGCGGTCTCCTGAGACATGGTTCGACCTTTGCTGAGAACATTCGCCTCGTAGCAGTACGTACATGCAAGATTGCACTCTAGAGTGAGAACCACCATGAAGCTGCAGCGTCGGCTTCTTTGGTTGATCCTGCTGAACCGGCCAGTAACCAACCTTTTTTCTTCCGCAATGTCGGGTACCAGAAAACCGAGGCGAATCAGGGATTCCTGAGCAGAAGAGGCGAGTTCGGCAGATGTTATGGCAGCGAGGAGTTTTTCGGAAACAATGATGGTCGCACCGGTTTTGGTGGAGTAGAGGAGTATCCGTCCGGGAGATCCATGAGCCGGATATATTTTCACATACGGGGAAAGGTGCATTCTGACGCGAAGAAAGGGGGAGTAGGCAATCTCCCCCGTGAGTCCCAATGCGGTGGGTCTAGGTTGGGTAAAAAAATGACGTAATTGACCAGCAGCAGCTCATTTCCTCATCGAGTACATTTTCGCTGCCAGCGTCCAGGACCTCAATCTCTTGCGCATCAACTCCCATACTTTCACCTCCTTTGGAAATTTCGCTCCGAGTTGAACAATACGTATTCCTTAGCATACAAACTCGATATGGACAAGAGGTAAATTATCTATTACAGTGACCGCCATTATGCGGAGCTTGAAATGAGTCAATACTGGTTCCCACGCCAAGCAGCCTGGATCCTGCTGCTGATCGTGATCGTCACCTGCGGCCAGGCCTGGGGTGATGAGAATGAGGATATCAGGACCCTGGAAATGTTTACCGGGGAGCAATATCCGGTCGTCTCTGCCAGCAGGAGCCCCAAACCTGTCTCACAGATTGCCGAAGACATCAGTGTCATCACTTCTTCTGAAATCGAGGCTCTCAATGCCCACACCCTCGCGGATGTCCTCGCCACGATTCCCGGGGTCCAGGTTGACCTAGTCGGCACCCCGGGGAGTATCAACAATTCAACCCTGGTCAATGGTTCCCTCTCCCACCACGTGCTCTTCCTGCTCGACGGTGTCCAGATAAACAACCTTTCCGACAACCAAGCTGATGTAGGCGCCTACCCGGTACAGAACATCGACCGGATCGAGATTGTCAAAGGGCCGGCGTCGTCCTCCTGGGGGCCTGCATTGGGGGGGGTTGTCAACATCATTACCAAGACCCCTCCGGATGATCGAACCGTGAGCGGCACTGTTTCCGCCTCCATTGGCGATGCCATGACAGGCGATTACCGAGGGGAGATGGCGGGCACATCCGGCGGGACCGGTTATTACCTCTTTGCCTCCCATCTCCATTCGGATGGCCTCCTCCCCGGCAACGACATCAATTCCAGCAACTACTACGTCAAGCTCCGCAGGGAAACGCCCCGCCAGGGCAATCTCGTCTTTACTTTCGGCTACAACGAAGGAAACAGGGGCGATTTTTCCTCGACTAATCTGAATGTTGATGCCAGCGATACGTACAAATACCTCTTGTCGTCACTCACACTCAGTCAACCGCTAACGGAACAGCTCAACCTCGAACTCGCCGCCCGCGGCACGTGGAGGGATTATCACGCATATCTAAATCAACTGAGTTCCGGGAGGGAATTGCAGAACGTTGCCGGAAACGAGAATTCCGTTGGCGGCAGCGCCAAAATCAGCTGGCGCCATGGCATGCATGATCTGGTTATCGGTACTGATTACGATCACGGCGGAGTACATGTTGACAATGGCGTTAGCCAGGCGGCTACCTCGAATCGGAGAATCGACAAGGTTGGGGTTTACGCCAATGACACCATGACTGTCGCCAGTTTCTCTGTTACACCGGGCATCAGATATGATCAGAACAATGTCAACGGTGATTTTGTCAGTCCGAGCCTCGGGGTCACCTGGAGCCTGACCGACAACACCGTGCTGCGCGGTTTTGCCGGCAGAGGTTTCAGCCTGCCAGCTCTGTTGTTCAACCTTAGCACGGAAAAGGTCTGGTCGTTCCAGGCCGGTCTTGAATCCTCCGCCCTCAAATATCTCTGGGTGAAGGGTACCTATTTCTGGAACAATACCTGGGACATCCCATCGCGTAATCCTGCCACCGGGGCCATCAGCCTGCAGCGACAGCTCAAGCAGGGATTCGAGATTGAAGCGAAAACGGTGCCGGTGCTCCATACGTCGCTATCTGCAGGGTATGTTTTCATTGATGCCACCAGTGGCGGCAGCGGGGAGCAGATTTTCAACATCCCTCGTCACAGCGTTAATATTGCGCTGAACTACAGTATTGACCAGACGTTCCGGGCCTCTCTTGTGGGTCGATACATCGACTGGAATGCAAGCCCCGCCGATAATGGCAAATACGGGTCGTTGGTATGGGATCTTCATCTGAACAAGAGATTATGCTTCGGTGACTATCATGGAGCTGAGGTCTTCTTCTCGGCTCACAATTTATTGAACGGCAACCTATATCAGGCGGATTTGTTCAGGAATCCCACCCGTTGGTTCGACGGCGGGCTAAGGTTTTCATTCTAAGCACATGTCACGTCCCCTCATTTTCATAGCGCTTCTGACCATCTTCGTAACTCAGCAAGCGCACTGTCACGAAGTTCTGATCCTCCAGAGCTTACGGAATCAGGCTTACGATGAGGCCGTGATCGGGTTTAAGAGCGTCTGCGCATCCTCCGCTAAAAAAATGGTGCTCTCCGAACTGACAGAGATGGATCTAGTTCGAGTGGTGAATGAGGAAAAACCTGAACTGATTCTAGCAGTGGGAACCGAGGCCTTGACCAGGGCAAAGAAAATCCGTCAGATACCGATCATTTATCTGATGGTGCTGAATCCCATGGTTTCTGGTAGTAACATTACCGGTGTCAGCATGACAGTTCCCCCGGAAAGGCAGATTGACTTCCTGAAGAATATAGCACCAATGCCCAAGCGGATTGGAGTTCTCTACAGCCAGCAGAAATCTGCCACGTATGTGAAGATTGCTCAGCAGGTCAGCCAGCAAGAAGGCTTTCAGTTGATAGCCCGCGAGATTCGGTCTCCAAAAGAAGTGCCGGCAATGTTACAGAATTTGCAAGGAAAGATTGATATTTTCTGGATGCTTCCTGACCCGAATGTGGTAACTCATGAAACAGTTGAATTCATGCTTCTTTTTTCCCAGAGGGCCCAAATACCGGTACTGGCATTTGCTGGTAAATATGTTGAAATGGGCGCAATTGCCTCCCTCGACATTGATTTTCTCGATATGGGAAAACAGGCAGGCGAGATGGCGAAGAGTATTCTTGCAGGGACGGCGGTCAATGATGTACCCAGGGCATTTGTGCGTAAGACAACACTGAAGGTAAATCGGAAGGTGGCGAACAAACTGGGTATTACTCTGAGCGAACCTTGACAGGATGATCTCAATGACAGCGAATCCTTTTGTACGTGTAAAGGTAAGCTTTCGAGCAAAAATCTTTGCCGTTTTTGCCCTCTTCATTATATCCATATCTTCTGCATTCACTTACTTTTTAATCCGCCATGAAATCAGATCGAATACTGATCGGCTTATTATTGAGGGCAAGTTGCTTTCGGGGCTTCTCGCCTATGATGCGCGCCTTGCCGTCTATGCTGAAAACAAGCTGATGATGAAGGAGGCAGTAGCTGGTATTTCTCCCCATGAGCATGTGCTCGCCGTCGATATTTACGCCATCGACGGCAAATTATTGCTTGAAGAGGTAAAGTCCGATGGGAAAAGGTTTTCCGTCAACGAACATCCTTTATCCGCTGATGTCCTGAAACTGGTTACATCAGACTCAGAAACGTCAAAGCCTCTTGTCCGACAGGAGAAGGATAAAATCGAGTTCTATGCGCCCGTTTCTGCCATAGTGGCTCCCAAGAATGAAGAGTCGCTGTACCTTAACGAAAATCCTCATCAGGTGAGCCATCGGGCAATTGGATTGGTCAGAATCGCCCTGGACAAAGGCGAACTCAACAGACAGGTAAGCAAACTGATAGCAACGAGCATTATTTTAGGATGTCTTTTCCTGATTCTTGGTTCAGCTCTTGCTTTCTTGGTGCTAAAAGGCATTATCACGCCTCTTAACAGGCTGATGGACGGAGTGCTTTCCCTGGGAAGAGGTGAGCTTTCCAAGCGCGTCTCAGTCGAAACAAAAGATGAAATTGGGATGGTCGCACTCGCGTTCAATAACATGGCTGATTCCCTTGAACGGAGGGAACAGGAAAAACAGCGCCTAGAGGAACAACTCAGACTTGCCCAGAAACTTGAGGCAAAAGAAGAGTGGGAACGGACCTTCGACACGGTCCCAGATCTCATCGCCATTCTAGATTGGGATTACCGTATTATACGTGTTAACAGGGCAATGGCTAACCAGCTGGCACAGACGAAAGAAGCAGTCGTCGGCCGTCATTGCAGTGATTTTTTCCAGGGGGCGAAGATCCTGGCTGATCAGCACTCTCATTTCACAGACAATGATAGTTATGCAGCGGAGATTTACGAAGAGATTCTCAACAGCCATTACTGGGTGACAATAACTCCCTTACGGAAACCTGATGGTTCAAATTCAGGATCGGTTTATATTGCCCGAGATATTACCCAACGGAAAATGGCCGAGGAAGAAAGTAAGGCCATTCAGGCCAAACTGGTACAGGCCAACAAGATGACATCAATCGGGCTCTTGGTCTCTGGACTTGCCCATGACATCAACAATCCCAACGGCTCAATTTTGCTTGCCGCCCATCTCCTGGCCAAGTCGTGGAAGGATATCGTGCCGATCCTGGATAAATTCCATGTTGATGAGGGAGATTTTTCCATTGCCGGTCATGACTATTCACAGATCCGGGAGACTCTTTCCCACCATATATCAGGCATCATTGAAAATTCACGACGAATTGAAGGTATAATCAACAATTTGAAGGATTATGTGAGGATAGGGAAAGCAAATCTCGCGATCGCGACAGATATCAATAATGTGGTGACCGTTTCCGTGGCAATTCTGAAAAGCCACATTTCTCGACATACTGAACATTTCGAACTCGATCTCGATGACGATTTGCCTCCTATCAAAGGGAATCCACAGCAGCTTGAGCAGGTAGTTGTCAACCTGATATTGAATGCCCTTCAGGCGCTTCCTGACAAGAATCGCGGGGTCAAGGTGACCACAACAACTGATCATTCTGAAGAGGTCGTCATCATCCGCGTCCATGATGCGGGGTGCGGCATGACGAAAGAAGTGCTTATACGGATTTGCGAACCGTTCTTTTCAACGAAGATTGATAGTGGAGGTACCGGCCTGGGATTGGCAATAGCACATTCTATCATCAAGGAACATAAGGGAACTCTTGACTTCATATCCGAAGTGGGCATTGGTACGACGGCTATTGTCAAGCTCCCGTACATTCCTGTCGGCCATAACACTTGGAAAGAATTGCTTTAATCTAGCCACGTCAGAAAGGATTGTGTATGAATTCATTGACTCATAATGATCTTCCAGTGCTTCTTGTGGATGACGAGCATGATATTCTCGAACTCACTCGTCTGACCCTTGCAGGAGAGGGTATAAAAAACATCCTCATGATCGATGATTCTCGCAAGGTGCTCCCCTTTCTGGAAAATGAAAAGGTCGCGGCGGTTGTTCTTGACCTTTTAACACCACATCTTTCCGGCAATGAAGTACTGCAGAACATCGTAGCAGAATATCCGGATATTCCGGTCATCGTTATGACTGCCATGGATGACGTAGATACCGCCGTCGAATGTCTGAAAATCGGTGCATTCGATTATCTTGTAAAGCCAGTAGACCCGAACCGACTCGTTTCCATCGTGGAAAAGGCTCTCAAGATGCATCATCTTCAACAGGAGAATTCTTCCCTCAAGAAATATCTCCTTACCGGCCGTCTCGAACACGCTGACGTTTTTTCCGGGATCATCACCCGGAGCACCACAATGCATGCCATCTTTCAATACGCCGAGGTAATTGCCAAATCCTGCCAACCAATTCTGATAACGGGAGAGACGGGGGTCGGAAAGGAATTGATGTCCGTCTCCATTCACAAATTGAGCGAAATGAAGGGACCATTTGTTGCGGTGAACATTGCCGGTCTCGATGACACCATGTTTTCCGACACACTTTTCGGGCACAAGAGAGGTGCATATACGGGGGCCGGCACTTCCCGGGAGGGTCTTGTCGCCCAAGCCGCAGGAGGAACTCTTTTCCTCGACGAGATTGGCGACTTGAACCAGCAGTCCCAGGTCAAGCTTCTCCGTTTATTGCAGGAACGTGAGTATTATCCCCTTGGATCGGATGTGGTGAAGACAAGCAATGTCCGCATTATTGTCGCAACTAATCAGAATCTCCCGCAACTCATTGCTGCCGGTAGCTTCCGAAAGGACCTGTACTTTCGTCTCTGCGCTCATCAAATTCATATTCCACCCCTGCATGAGCGCCCGGAAGATATTCCTCTCTTGGTTGATCACTTTATCGACGAAGCGACACAATCACTAAGAACGGAACGGCCGGTACTTGCTCCCGATGTCGTGGAATACCTCTCTTCACGCCAGTACTCGGGAAACATCCGGGAATTGAGGGCACTGGTCCATGATGCAGTCATTCGTCAAAAAAACGGAATATTGACTCTGGATTGTTTTACTGCCGCAGCCTGGGAAAGACCCATGAATTCAACCAGTAGGCGGCATGATGACGTGTTACTCGACATGTTTGGCGGCTTTCCCACGATTGCCGAAATGGAGCGCTATCTCATCGACAAAGCAATGAGCATGGCACATGGCAAACGCAATGTCGCCGCCTCATTGTTGGGTATCACCCGTCAAACACTCCACAAGAGGATGAAAGGAGAACAGTAAGGCCTTTCACACCCCGTCTATCTACCGACTGACATCAATCCTTTCGATCATGAAAGTGACTATTCTGTATCTCGCCAGCGGTCGGATAAGCCCTGCAGCCCTAGGGTAAGCGACCCTCCATATTTTTTCTCCTGTCCGCAATTGGCTGTCATTTGTTGACCATCAGGACAATTACCCCTGCGTCAGAAAATCAAAGTGAGGTTGGGCATTTTGTGATTTCCGGCAAAGCCTCTTTTTTGTTTTCACGAACCTTGTTCTAGCCGATTAGTGACGGTACACTTATAAATATGTCTATATCAGAGCTATTTTGACCTCATTACTGTTAAAATGCCATAGGTGTGCCAGAAATTGCCTTCATCTGCCGACCGAGACTCGACTTCCTAGCGGTTATCTATCGTTGGAGTGACGGTTGATTAAGATGAATATCCATCATCCGTCATCAGCCAAGAACTCGAGACACGGGAAGAAACACTATGGAAACGCTTAACGATCTCTTTGAACAATTTGCTGCAAGGGGTGAAAAAGCCGTCTTTGTCCATCGTACCGGGGTGCGTCGCATTACGTATTCATATGCATACCTTGATAACATGGCGTTGAGGATGAGTCGTTTTCTTGCGTCCCGTGATGTCGGACGCGGAGACCGGGTGGTGGTCTGGGGACCAAATAGTCCTTGGTGGGGCGTGGCTTTCTGGGGAATTATAGTTCGGGGTGCCATAGTCGTTCCGATAGATTTCATGTCGGGAAGGGAACGGGCCGAGACCATCGCCGGACTGACCGGCGCGAAACTGGTCATCCAAAGCCGGGCCAAACTGGAACGGATAACTTTACTGCCGTCAGTCTTGCTGGAAGAACTGGAATTTCTCCTTTCCTCCGTGGAGCCGTCTCACGTGACACTGCAAGCCAGAGCTGGCGACATAGCGCAGCTAATCTACACCTCGGGGACAACCGGCAGTCCGAAGGGTGTTATTCTCACGCACCGTAATCTCCTTGCCAACTTGGAGCAGGTAAACCAGCATATACCGGTCGTCACGTCGTCCTTTCATTTCCTTTCACTTCTTCCTCTTTCTCATATGTTCGAGCAGATGGGAGGATTTTTCACCCCTCTCTACAGGGGAAGTACAGTTATATATCTGCGGACCCTGAAGCCGACGGCAATCATGGAAGCCCTGTCCTGCGAGGACATTCATGCCATCATCGCAGTGCCACGTCTTCTCCAACTCCTCAAAGATTCTATCGAAAGGCTATTGGAGAAAATTTTGGGGAATTTTGCCGGACGTTTCCTGGCATTGGGTGAAAAACTAGCTCTTCCGCAGCGCCGCATACTCTACTTTCCTATACATCGGAAATTCGGTCGTCATTTCACCCTCTTTGTATCCGGCGGTGCTCCCCTTGATCCGGACTTGTTCCGATTCTGGCAAGCCCTCGGTTTTAAAGTATTAGAAGGATACGGCCTGACTGAATGTGCACCGGTACTCACAGCCAACACCATGGCGGAGCAAGTGATCGGGTCCGTAGGCATGCCTCTGCCGAGGGTAGAAATCAAGGTAGTGGGAGGAGAGGTCTGTGCGCGAGGTGAGAATGTTTTCCCAGGATACTATCTGAACGAGAAAGCAAGCCGGGCAGCATTCACCGACGACGGCTGGTTTCGTACCGGCGATCTGGGAGAGATCGGTTCCGATGGTCATCTCCGCATCAAGGGAAGGGTGAAGGATCTCATTGTCACTGATGCCGGGATAAATATTTATCCCGAGGAACTGGAAAACATCCTCAACCGGGTCAAGGGGGTGCGGGAGTCGTGCGTCATTGGTTTTCGCAAGCTTGGTGGTGAAATTGTACACGCTGTGCTCGTACTTGACGGCAGTGGCAGAAAGCCGGAAGCAATCATCGATGAAGCGAACGGCCACCTTGATTCACTCCACCAGATCAACGACTGGTCTATATGGCCGGAGCCCGAATTCCCCAAAACTACCACCTTGAAGATACGTAAATTCATTGTAAAAGAGAGAATAGAGCAGGGGAGGGGGGCGGAGGAAGGCGAGGTATCGACAGATTTTCTCGTTAATCTGGTCGCCCGTCTGACCGGTACGACGGCCGCAGCCATTACAGAAGAGTCGCGACTCGTTGCTGATCTTGGCCTTACCTCAATATCCCGTCTCGAGCTGATAACGTACCTTGAACAGCAGTATCGACTCGATCTCGAGGATACACTTATTACGCCGGAGACGACCATCGGCGAACTCCATCGCCACATTGCCCGGCGCGAAAAAATAGTTCGAAAGAGCCATTTGCGGCGTTGGGCAAATTCCAGCCCATTACGTCTTATCCGCCAGATGACTGACTTTCTTTTCCATTATCCCCTCTTCGGGCTCTTTGTTACCCTGGAACGAAAAGGAGTAGAACATCTCGCCACATTCCCCGGGCCCGTCATCTTCATCGCCAACCACATGAGTTATCTCGACCAGCCATCGATCATGTTCGCGCTTCCACCTCGATGGCGTTACAACACCGCCACTGCGGCATGGGAGGAATTTTTCTTCAAGAACTTTAAAAATATATTCCAAATGCTCTGGAAACGCTTCACTTTCGAATACGGCACCTTTACCTTGAATCTTTTTCCTCTCCCCCAGTCCAACGGTTTCAGAAAGGCCCTGCAACACATGGGATGGCTCGCTGACCACTGCGTAAATATTCTCGTTTTCCCGGAAGGGGAAAGGTCACAGGATGGCAGACTCCTCACGTTCAAGCCAGGTCTCGGCATCATGGTACAGGAACTGGGCATTCCGGTGGTGCCTGTTTGCATTGCAGGGGTCGACAAGGTGCTTCCTCGAGACGGATTGTGGCCCCACAGAGGGAAAGTGACTGTCACATTTGGAGAACCGCTTCGCTTCACCACCGAGACAGCCGATGTCATTGTCGCAAAGTCTCAAGACGCCATTCTGGCACTCCAGGCAAACAATAGGCTCAGGTAAATCAGTATTTATATAATCCGGTAAGCAGGTAAATATTTAACTCATGCCAGTGTGGCACTTGAAAACGGTAGAAGAGACCTTCGCAGACCTCGAAAGCACTCGGGATGGACTGCCTGTGTCCGAAGCCGAACATCGACTGTCATGCTGTGGTCTCAATGAACTGCAGGAAAAACGTCGATGTCATCCCCTTCACCTATTGTTCAGCCAGTTCGGTGATTTCTCCATCATCGTCCTGATCGTGGCTGCCATCATTGCTGGCATCATCGGAGACATTACAGACGCCCTCGCCATTTTTGCAATTGTTCTACTCAATGCCATCATAGGTTTTACCCAGCAATATCGTGCGGAGAAGGCAGTTGCTGCACTCAGAAAACTGGCAGGCCAGAGTGCGACCGTTGTCAGGGAAAGTCATCCTCTCGTCATACCTGTATCCGAGATCGTCCCTGGCGATATAGTTCTCATCGAAACTGGCAACGTGATCCCTGCCGATCTTCGTCTCGTAGAGACGGTACAGCTCAACCTGGACGAATCTCTTCTCACCGGGGAGTCAGTGCCGGTGGAGAAAATAACGGATGTTCTTACCGGTGACGAACTTCCGCTGGGTGAACGCAGCAATCTGGCCTTTAAGGGAACTATCGTGACAACCGGGAGGGGTATGGGAGTGGTCGTTGCCACTGGTTTGTCAACAGAGTTCGGGCGTATTGCCGTGATGCTTCAGCAGGTCGATGAAGGCAAGACCCCCTTACAGAGACGTCTTGCGGCCTTCGGCAAGCGCCTTGCCCTCGTAATCCTCGCTATCTGCGGTGCTCTCTTCCTTATCGGGTTATTCAGGGGCGAGCCCCTGGTCATGATGCTACTCATCGCAGTTTCCCTGGCAGTGGCGGCAATTCCCGAGGCGCTCCCCGCGGTGGTCACCATTTCTCTCGCCCTTGGCGCCAGAAAACTCGTCCAGCAGAATGCCCTGATTCGCCGCCTGCCGGCAGTGGAAACCCTTGGATCGGTCACCTTCATCTGCGCCGACAAGACCGGTACCTTGACCCAAAACTCAATGACGGTATCTCGCTGTTACGTCGACGGAGTGGAGTTAACTGTGGAACAGGCATTGCATTCTTCATCCGCGTCCGTCTTCTTTTACGCCATGGCCCTCTGTAACGATGTCCGCACCGACGGTGGTGATGGGCCCTTGGGCAACCCTACCGAGCTTGCTCTCTGCAAGGCTGCCCAGGGCGCTGGTTTTGTAAAGAGCAAGCTGGCAAATGATCATCCTCTCCTGGGAGAAATCCCCTTCGACTCCGGGAGAAAACTGATGACCACATGCCATCCCTGGCGAGGACATTTCCTCTCCCTCACGAAAGGGGCAGCAGAAGAGCTTCTTCCCCGGGCACGGGGAATCCTCATTAATGGAAAGATCGAGGATATCTCGAATGTAAACCTAACGGCCGTGGTGGAGGGGTTCGCAGGACAGGGTCTGCGGGTCCTGTGTCTTGCGATGCGTGAATGGGAGACTTTACCACCGGAAATGGCACCTGGAGTGATGGAAACAGGCCTCACTCTCATTGGCATGGTCGGTCTTCATGACCCGCCGCGTCCCGAAGCGAGCGTTGCAGTGGAATCCTGTCGTAAAGCTGGCATCACGCCGGTGATGATAACAGGCGATCATCCCGCCACTGCCTTGTCCATTGCCCGCGAACTTGGAATTATCGACGGCTTGGGAGACGAGGTGTTGTCGGGGAAGGAACTGGCGCGGTTGTCCGCCATCGAGTTGCAGGAAAGAGCTGGGCGGGTGAGAGTGTATGCTCGGGTGGCGCCGGAACAGAAACTTGCAATCGTTCAGGCTCTCCAGTCACGGGGAGAGTGCGTAGCCATGACCGGTGACGGCGTAAACGATGCACCGGCCCTGCAGCGGGCCGACATTGGGGTATCCATGGGAATGACCGGCACCGATGTTGCCAGGGAGGCTTCGGCAATGGTGCTTCTGGACGACAACTTTGCCACTATCGTCAGTGCGGTGCAGGAAGGACGGCGCATCTATCGCAACATCCTCCGCTTCATCGGCTATTCCATCACCTCAAACCTCGGCACACTGACAGCAACGGTAGCCGCGCCGTTGTTCGGCCTTCCACTGCCGCTCCTGCCCACACAGATTCTCTGGCTTAATCTCCTTTGCGACAGCCTGCCAGGCCTGGCTCTGGCGTCAGAACCCGCAGAGAAAGACATTCTGGCGCAGCCTCCGATTAGTCCCTCCGAAGGAGTGTTCGCTTCCGGAAGAGGTTCCTACATGATCCGTCATGGCATGCTGTTCGGTGGGATCACCATCATCTTCCAGTCCGTGACCCTGGCAGCCGGTCTGCCATGGCAGACCATGGTCTTTACCTTTCTCGTGGCCGGCAGAATGGCGGTAGCGCTGTCAGGTCGTTCCCGCCGCCACACCCTCGCGGAAATCGGGCCGTTCGGCAACCGTTCGTTGACAGTGGCAATCGTCATCACTCTTCTTCTCCAGTCAGCAGTAATCTATCTTCCTCCTTTCCATCGGGTGTTCGCCACTGTGCCCCTTACAATCGGACAACTTGCGATGGTAGTCGGAGCATCGATGATCGTGCTCGTCGTCGGAGAAGGAGAGAAAGTCGTGCTGCGTATCGTGCGACGGAGAGCGCAAAGATGAGAGAATGGAAACGGGAACAGCTTGGAGAAGAAGGCGAAAGAGGTACTCAGATATCAAGCACCACCGTCGCTTCCCAACCCTGCGAAGTTGCATCAATACGCAAGCGGTGAAGGGTAACCGCCTTTACGTCGACGATGAGGTCATGTTTTTTCGAATCGATCAGTTCGCCGGTAAGACTGGCCTCCAGGAGGTGAGTGCCGTCGGAGTCGGCAATATGGACGGTTGCAACCCGCAGCAGGAGTTGGCGTGCATCCTTGTAAAAGACGATCTCGTTGAGAAAATTAAAAAGCAGGAGGTCAATTTCATCATTTTCCAGTCGGATTTCGATGTCGGTATCCCGTCCGATCGTGCCGATGTCCGTTACCATGACATTCGCCAGTGCATCGGCGCAGGCGCTGAACAGTTCTTCCCGGGTCTTTCCCCAAGCGGCGAGGGCCACATCGGCGGTGGCAATCTCTTCCAGGTAACGGTAGGGCATGATGAATGAGGTGCCGGCCGAAGAGGACGTGACAGGGCCTGTTCCCGCGCGCCTTGTGCCGCACTCCCTATCTCCTTTCAGAGCAGGGCATCGAGGGCATCGAAATCGATATCCTTTTCTGCATTGGCGGTGATCCAGCCGATCTTTTCCCGGTCCTCGGCAGTTATCTTCGATACATCCTCGGTAAGGGCAGAGAAAACATCGGCGGTTGTTTGATCAATACGGATATAGGGAATACCACTGTCATCGAGGATCTGCTGGCTGATCTTGGACACCGGTACATGGCCGGCGATGACCAGACCGACGATCTTTGCCCTGTAGGCGGGGATGTGGTAGAGGGAGGAAAGGGTCACTATCAGTTCGTCACGGGAGCTTGTCAGGATCATGAGGGTCGATTCCAGGAGTGCGTCGACCACCCGTTGCGAAGAGGCAGCCCCCAGCTGGATATGGTGGATGATCCTGGTTTTCCCCATGGGGTCACCATGGATGGGTAGATTGAGGAGTTTCGAAATATGGCTGAGCGTGGGGTTTGCCAGAATTGGTGAGTAATTGAACCCTCCTGCCACGGTGAGCCCCGTCTGGGCAAAGGCGGTGTTGAGGTAGCCGAGGATAGTTTCCCGCTTGGCAGGTAAAAGCTTGTTGACGAGAATGGCCCGGACATCGGCTTTTTCCCGCTGATAGAGGGCGAGATTAAGGTGCACCGCGTCGATGGCCCGGCCGATTCCGCTTTCGGTAACGATGATTACCGGAGAGTCGAGCATTCTGGCGACCTGGGAATTGCTGAGACCGATTACCGACCCCACGCCGCCATGGCCGGCGCCTTCGATAATGAGAAAATCGTATTTGCTGTCAAGCTCCTCGACGGCGTCGACGATCCTTCTCCCCAGGTCCAGGTCGTCGAGACGGCCGCTCAGATAGTCTCTCGTGAAATTCTTGTGGAGGGCCACCGGCGACATGAGGGCGATGTCCTTTTCGAGTCCGAAGGTCTTCGCCATGAGCACTGCGTCCATGTCCACCATGAAATCGTCGTAGTATTCGATCTTCGGACCGATAGGCTTGATGAAACCGACCCGTTGATACTTCTTTCGGGCCAGATGCATCAACGAGATGCTCATGGTGGTTTTGCCGCAGTTCTGACCGGTCGCGCCGATGAATACCCTCTTGGCCATGGTTCCCCCTTTATCCCTTCACATTTCCCACCGGTACCAGCTTCATTACTCGTCGGGAGAGACCTGCCAGTTCCGTGGCTTCCACGACCTCGTCGATATTCTTGTAGGCCGCTCCCGCCTCTTCGGCGAGCCCACCCCAACTGACACTGCGCACATAAATGCCGCGCGACTCCAGCTCCCTTTGGAGCTTCTCCCCGCGAAACTGCTTCTTTGCCTGATGACGGCTCATGGTTCTCCCGCTCCCGTGTGCGGTAGTATAAAATGACGTGCTACCCGAGCTAACCCCTGCAAGGAGATAGGAACCCGTCTCCATGCTTCCACCGATGATCACCGGCTGTCCGGTTTCACGGTAACAGTCCGGCAGCCCCTCCATGCCAGGTCCGAAAGCCCGGGTTGCCCCCTTGCGATGCACCAGGAGTTCCCGCCTGTTGCCGTCCACAAGATGAGTCTCGAGTTTTGCGGTGTTGTGGGCGACGTCATAGACCATATCCATGCCCAGGTCTGCCGGATCTCTGGCAAAGACGTCGGAGAATACTTCGCGGATGCAGTGGAGGATCAGCTGTCGATTGGCAAAAGCCATATTGACGGCGCACTTCATGGCGGAAAAATAATCCTGCCCCTCGCGTGAATGAAAGGGGGCGCAGGCTAGTTCCCGGTCATTGACCTTTATTCCATACTTTCGCTCCATGACCGAAAGGAAGATCTGGAGATAATCCGTAGCCACCTGGTGGCCAAAGCCACGGCTGCCGCAGTGAAACATGACTGCCACCTGGTTGGGCATGGTGATGCCGAAGCTCCGAGCTGTGCTTTCGTCATAGATGTTTTCCGTACGAGCAATCTGGATTTCCAGATAGTGATTACCCGAACCGAGGGTGCCAAGCTGGTTGAATCCCCGCTCAACCGCCCGCACGCTTATCTTAGAGGCATCGGCTCCCGCAAAGCAACCTCCCTCCTCGGTCATTGCCAGGTCCGCCGGCCAGGCATAGCCGTTGCGCAGACACCAGCGCGATCCTTCTTCCGCAACCCGGCAGAATTCATCGTGGGAGAGCCTGACAAAACCGTGGCTCCCCACCCCTGCAGGCACCCGGTGAAAGAGCTGATCAACGAGTTGATGCAGACGGGGTTGTACTTCTTCGTACCGCAAGTTGGTAAGGACGAGACGCATGCCGCAATTGATGTCGAAGCCTATTCCTCCGGGGGATATCACCCCTTCGTCGGGGTCCATGGCTGCAGTGCCGCCAATGGGGAACCCATACCCCCAATGTCCGTCCGGCATACAGAAGGCGTGCTTTACTATTCCGGGAAGACAGGCGACGTTGGTCACCTGGTCGAAGACACCGGCATCCATCTGGTTGAGGAGTTTTTCGGTTGCGAAGATGCGCGCCGGAACCAGCATTCCTTGTTTGAAACTCGTCGGCAACTCCCATAGCGTGTCTGAAACACGGACAATTGCCGAAGGAACTGACATGACATTCCACCTCGCAACGAAAGATTGATTACCTGGCAGACAGGCAAAGTGTATCACAAAAGCAAACCGATGCCAGACCGCTTAGTAAGTGCGAGTTTCAAACCCTTTATCAGACGATACATCAATAAAAAAGCTATCATGTTGATAGCTTTTTTTGCCCAAATCCCTCTCTTGCATACCCCTTGTCAGTCACCGAACGTTCCCACACTCGGCAACTGGACAGGATCACAGACATTTGCAGCATCGTGTGCCTTTGCCCCGCATTTGCCACACGTTACTGTTGCCTGTTTTGCAAGAGAACCGATCTGGGAGGCGTTATCAACGTTGCATATTTTTTCGTTCCATCTTTCGCCTTTCATGGCTATCTCTCCTCACGCTTATTCCTCTTTTTCTTTTTCTACAGTATACCTTGTTTAAACATGAAAATCAATATCATTTAAATCTCAGCTTTTTTACCAAAATCGGCTTTGACCGCCATGTGATATGCAAGTTTGCGTTACTGAGCACTACATCAAAGAAGACCTGCAAGCATCTTTGTGCCCATGGCAATCAGAAGAACTGCAAAAGCCTTTTTCAAGTGCATGACCGGTAGGTTGTGGGCGAGACGTGCGCCGACTGGAGCTGTGAGCATGCTTGCCGCAGAAATGCCCAAGAGCGCGGGGGTATAAATGAAACCGATGCTCCATGGGGGGAGGGAAGGGACGGCAAGTCCATTGAGGAGGTAACCGGCTGCTCCTGCCAGGGCAATGGGAAAGCCAATGGCCGCTGACGTGCCGATGGCAGTGCGCATGGGAACGTTGCACCAGAGAAGAAACGGCACCGACATGCTACCGCCGCCGATGCCAACGAGGCTCGATATGCCGCCAATCAAACACCCCGCCCCGAACATTCCGCCGGTGCTGGTAGGCTGGCGGGACGGAGCGGGACGGGCATTCAACAACATCTGGATTGCCACGTAGAAGAGAAAAAAAACGAAGAAAACCTTAAGAAAACGGGATGAAAGGTGTGCCGCGAGACACGAGCCGGCAAAAGTTCCGACGAGTATCCCGGGTACAATGCGGCGAAACACCTGCCAGGCCACGGCATCCCTCCCGTGATGGGCACGGAAGCTGGAGAAAGAGGTGAAAATGATACTTGCCAGTGACGTGCCAACGGCCAAGTGCTGGATGAACGGCGCCGGAAGTCCCTTGGACGAGAAAAGAAATGTGAGAACCGGGACGATGATAATCCCGCCGCCGACTCCGAGAAGCCCTGCCAGAGATCCCGCTAAGGCACCGAGGAGTAGATAGAGCGTCAGGTAGTACATGCAGTCATCTCTGGAGTGGAATGCGGAAACATCACGATTGCTACCTTGAGATTACCGGTATGAACGGCAGGAGAGGAGGCGTGCCACTATTTCCCGATGGACTTCATCAGTTCCAGTGCTCTCTTCACCCGGGTGACAACCCGGATCGGCTGGACAGGTTTGGAGATGAAGTCGAGGAAGCCCGAATCGAAAGCTTTCTGCTCATCTTCGCCGCTTGACTTGGAGGTAAGGAGGATGAGGGGGATGGCAACGGTCTGCGGATTGTTCCTGATGGCGTTGAGGAGGCCGTAGCCGTCCAGCCGAGGCATCACTTCGTCACAGATGATAAGATCGGGCAGGTTGGCGAGGGCCATTTTCAGCCCCAGCAGGCCGTCATGGGCGACGAGCACATTATATCCCGCCTTCATCAGGGCAACTTCGATGATCGTGGCGATTGCCTGGGAATCGTCCACGACGAGAATGGTCTGGCGATCCTCAGGCGGTTCCTTGCCGCCAAGGTAGTGGGCTTTGATTGCTTCGTGCAAATCCCTGGGGGTGGCAAGTACGGGAAAGATTTTCATCTTCGTTTTCTTGGCCAGGTAATCGAGGGTGTCGTTATCGAAGGGGTCGGTGATGGCAACGGCAAGTACGCCATCCTTCACCTGGAGGGGAAACACCAGCTTTTGAACGGCCATGTCTTCCGGAACGAGACAGAGGAGATCCCAAGGGTAGGTACGGCAGGCGAACTCCTTGACGGTCTTGAAGCCGAACTGACGGGCGAGGGCATTGACAAGTTCCTCGTCGGTCAGAACCCCCATCTCCTCCAGGACCATTCCCAAACGCTTGCCGCTCCCCGTCTGCCGAGACAGGGCCCGTTCGAGGGTCTTGACGGTGATGATGCCCGCCTCCACCAGCAGATCGCCGAGCTGTTTCTTTTGCGTCATAGAATGCAACCGTTGAATAAAAGTAATCTGGAATTACTGTGTATCACAACCGGTTCCATGTTTCCAGTGATTATGTTACAAAAAAAACGGCCTCCGGAGAGGCCGCGGTGAAAAAAGGGCGCTGGGATGTGCCTCAGCGGACGTGGTCCTCGGGGTAAGCGCCGATGCTGTGGATGGAAAGATCGGCTCCGGCGAATTCCTCTTCTTCGGTCAACCGGATACCGACCGTCTTGCTGAGTACGCCGTACACGACAAATCCGCTCACCAGGGCGAACACGATTGCGGAGAGAGTCCCGAGCAATTGTGAAACGAAACTGACTCCCCCCATGCCGCCCAACTCCTTGAGACCGAAAATTCCGGCAGCAATCCCTCCCCAGGAGCCGATAACCCCATGGAGGGGCCAGACGCCGAGCACATCGTCTATTTTCAGTTTTTCCTGCTCGATGTGAAATCCGTAGACGAAGATGAGGGACGCGATTCCGCCGGTAAAGAAGGCGGCCAGGGGGTGCATGAGGTCGCTGCCGGCGCAGATGGCGATGAGGCCGGCCAACGCGCCGTTATGAGCGAAACCGGGATCGTTTTTACTGGACACAACGGCGAACAGTACCCCGCCGATCATGGCAAGGAGAGAGTTTACCGCCACGAGTCCGGAAATCTTGTCGAGATGGCCTGCGCTCATGACATTGAATCCGAACCAGCCGACCGCAAGTATCCACGATCCGAGGGCGAGAAACGGAATATTGCTAATGGGAATCGGATGGGACTTGCCGCGTAAGTAGCGTCCCATGCGGGGGCCGAGGATGAGGACCGCGGGCAGCGCCAGCCAGCCGCCGATGGAGTGTACGACTACCGAACCGGCATAATCGTGAAATTCAGCGCCCCCTATCTTCTTGAAGATGTCCTGGAGGAGTGAGGAGTTTTTTCCCCAGATAAGCGACTCGAAAATGGGATAGGTGAGGGCGGCGAAGATGGCGCCAGCTGTCACCTGCGGCCAGAATTTAGCCCGCTCGGCAATCCCGCCGGAGATGATGGCAGGGATACAGGCAGCGAAACAGAGGAGGAAGAAGTAATGAACGAGGTCGTATCCCTGGGCATTGCTCACCAGGTCGCCAGCCGGTTTCAGGAAGGAGATTCCGTAGGCGATGGGAAAACCGATGAGGAGATAGACGATGGTCGAGACCGACCAGTCGGTCAGAATTTTCACAAAAGCGTTAACCTGATTCTTTTTCCTGACTGTTCCCACCTCGAGAAAGGCGAAACCGGCATGCATGGCAAAAACCATAACCGCCCCCAGCATGAGAAACAGCACGTCTGAGCTGTTCCGCAGACTTGTCACCATTGACAGCGTGTCCATTCGTTTACCTCCATTGGTAAGTGTGTTTTTCCACGACGCTGTGGAAAGACATCGCGTTTCATAAGCAAACTCTTTGCCATAACTTCAATTGGCCGTAAACACGGGGAAATCAATACTCCTGCCTGGTGATGTCACTGGGTCTCCTGCATAAATAATCGGCGAACATGCTTAAAAAACAGGCTATCATTCTCCGACCGCTTCGAAAGAGCTGCACATTCTTGCCCGGAAGATATTGTCAAGAAGCTATTGTCACGTTAAATTATTGTTGACGCAATCCCGCTGGCATTGTAAATTCAATATATTATAGCGTTTTCACCTTTTCGCCCCACCGAGAGTTACTGAATTGCCCAGCAAGACCGCCCTCATATACTCCAGTGATTTCAGCCGATACAGTTACGGCAGTAATCATCCCTTCAAAATCCAGCGCTATCTCCTCGCGCTGGAACTTATGCGAGCCTATGGCCTGACCGACCTGGCCGGCGCCACGCTATGCGATTGCCGGATGATCGACGATGATTCCCTCCTCACGTTCCATACACCCGACTACCTGGCACGTCTCAAGGAATTCAGCGCCTCAGCCGAACCGCGGGCGGATTTCCGCTATGGGCTTGGCGATGTAGAAAACCCAGTGTTCTTTGGACTCTATAACTGGGCTCTGCTTGGAACATCAGGGACAGTGGAAGCGGCACGGCTCGTAACGGAAGAGGGTTACGACATCGCCTTCAATCCTGCCGGGGGGTGGCACCATGCTCATCGGGCAAAAGCTTCCGGTTTCTCCTACCTGAATGACGCGGTGATTGCCATCAACTGGCTTCTCGCGCGAGGAAAGAGGGTGGTATACCTCGATATTGATGCCCACCACGGCGATGGTGTCCAGGAGGCATACTACGATACCGACAACGTGTTGACCATTTCCCTCCACGAGAGCGGCATCTACTTTTTCCCGGGGACCGGATTCGAGCACGAGACGGGAGCCGGCAGGGGAGAGGGATATTCTGTTAATGTACCCCTCCTGGCCCATACCGACGACGCCCTCTTCATGAAGGCGTTCGACGAGGTCGCCTTTCCCCTGATCGCCTCCTACAATCCCGATGTCCTCGTGACCCAGCTCGGCGCTGACACCTTCCGGACCGACCCGCTCACCAGGCTGGAGATAACCACTCACAGCTATTCGTACATACTGCAGAAGCTGAAGGCGTTGCGAATACCGTGGGTCGCCGTCGGCGGAGGAGGGTATGACAATGTCAACGTTGCCAGGGCATGGACCATAGCCTGGGCCATCATGAACGGCGCAGATCTTCCCGCCCGGCTACCCGCACCTTTCGTCAAGATCATCGCCGGCATGGGCTATCCTAATCGGATGCTCCTCGATGCCATGCACTGGGCGGAAGAGGATGACCGCAACCTGGCCCTCGACGCGGTGGAAAAGAGCATCGCGGCCATCAGAACGACGGTATTTCCCGTCATTATCGGCACATATGCCCAAGCTGCCGGGGAATGAACACCTACAAAGCAGTGAGGGGAGGCGGCTCTATAGCCTGGCCGACATCAATGCCCTCGAAGATGCCGAAAAGGAACGGATTTACGGAGGGCTGATTCCGCTGCGGCTCTACCGGTTATTCTGTATCGATCCTCATACTTTTACTGGCCCTGACGGCGTACGAAAGGTACACTTTATTGCTCCGAAGGGTCTTGGTCTGCTCCGTATCGAGATCCACCTGACGGAATCGGATGCAGACCCTCTCTTCTTCCTCGACGTGGCAGATACCCACTTTCGACAGATGGAGCTCTCCTTCTGCGTCATCAGCGATCCGAACTCTCCCCGATTCAATGTTGACAGGGACAGTGCCGGGCGCAGTAACTGCTTTACAACCTTGGGACGAAACATCCAGGAGGAACTGAAAGCCATGGCTGCCGGTCTCTTTCCGCACCAGACCCGCCGAGGCCTCAAGATGTTTTCGGAATTCTTCGCTCTCTTCGAGCGATTCGTCGATAGCCTCGGAATCGAAATGATCCTGGCAGAGCCTCTCAACTACGGAAACGCCATCCGGTATGAAAAGCTCGGCTTTGACTATATTACGGGAAAGCGTCTGATGCTGGATATCAACGAGGGTTTCCTACCGGATGGGATACTGTTTCGGCGACTCGACGGCTCGACCCCTTTCCGCAGACCGGGCCAGGAACGAACGGTACGTGGGAGAAGCTGGGCAATCCACGACGGCATCCTCGATACACCATGGGATGATGTGCGAATTTACAAGATGATTGGTGAACACGCCGGCATAAATTCCTTCCCGGAAAGGGAAGAAGAGGAGATGACCATTACCCCATGATACGCACAGAACCGACGCCTATTCCCGGTATTCGTTACTATACCCCTGCCGACGACGCCGAACTCATCGCACGAGACGGCAAGGTGAGAACCGCCTACGGCGACGTGCCGATTCCCTTGCAGGAAGACGATTTTGCCGCGCTGGGGGGCATCGCCCCTTCCTACGACGCCATTGGACGCGGTATCTATCTGGCGTTGCGGAGCAATCCCGACTGCGCCTTTGGTGACCGGTATGCCAACATCCTGAAGGAGGCATACCCCCATTTCGTGTCGGAACTGGCCAGTCATCTCGTGATGCTCGAAAAGAAGGATGTGGACGTCGCCTACCTCGACCGCAAGATTCGTTGTCTGAAGATATTCGCCCTGATTGAACCCTCCGACCCCCATATTCCCCTTGAGATTGGCCGTGGCCTGCTGGAGCGGGGGACGACCGCCGAAACATTCAATCGCGCGACATCTTCACTCTACGAGGCTGAGGAATTCCTGCAGCGCTCCATATCCATCTCCCCTGATTCTTTTCAGGCACGACACCATCTGGCGGAAGTTTCCTATCTTCTCGGTAGGTATGACAACGCCCGTGCTCTATGGCACGGTGTCCTGCCCGCCCTGCCGGCCAGTGAATCACGCCAAGTAGCACAACGCCTGAAACACCTGGACGAAGGTCTCGTCCCCCGGGTGCCTGTGGTCGACTACCTTGAGGCGATAGCCATAGCCTTCGATTGTTACCAGAGGGAGGAGTGGGAAGAGGCTGCGGCAATTCTTCATGATGTTCTGGATGACGAAAATCTGCAATCGGAATTCCCGCTGCCGGAGGTCTGGTACGTCCTGGGACTCTGCTGTACCCGCCTGGCCATGCCCCGCTACGCCGAAGAGTATCTGAGGAAGGCCCTGGAACTCAGTCCATCCTATGGCGAGGCGCGAAGCGCTCTAAAAAATCTCTACAGCTGAGGTCGATCATGTTTGGCTATAGTATTGCCGACTGGATATTTATTGCCGTTGTCCTTGTGATCATTTTCGTCTGTGTCGGTATCAGCGATATGAGAAAATCAAAATAACCGACGCCAGTTCTGCCGACAGGATGGAACGGTCAGCGCAACACTTACGCCTGGTGGACAAATTGGCAAACGGCTTGCCATGTCGTCCGTGAGTTGTTAGAATCTCAACTCCGCATTCGTGTACGCTCCAAGGATCATCTGTATGGATATCGACGAAACAGAACATCGCCGTCCCCTGGGACTGATTCTTCTGACAGGACTCTATCTGTTTTTCTTTCTCGTGTCGGCGTCTACTTTCGGTAATCCCTTCCCTTTTCTCGGTCGAATTTACCAGGGTACACCTGCCAAGCTGCTGGTCCTTGGAGACAGTATCGTCTGCCTCTATCTCCTCCTGGGGATTATGAAACGCCAGATCCTCACCTGGTATTCCCTCATCGTGTACAATCTCTTTGAGATCGCCAATTCCATGATCAATCTCTATTTCATCTCCCTGACCGAGCTCGAGCACATTCTCGGCGAGCGGGTCAGCGGCGAAGACCTGTTTCGCAACAATATCGCGATGGCACTGGGCATCCTTCTCCTGACCCAGTTTATTTATCGCCACAAGCACTATTTCACGAGCAGGCAGAAATATATTTTTTAGTGCTGCTTCAACTTGCGTCGTGTACCATTTCTCTGGTATCATTAGCGTCACTTTATTGTTTCAGGGGATCAACTGCGTGTTTCTCAATTCCCTCATGCATCATACAAAGAGCAACAGCATGCTCCATAAACTCATGCACGGACTTACCGGGTCGTTTCTCCATACCGGGGACGAGGAATGCCGGATCAACCTCAATGAAACCCGCGGGGTCGCCATTCGCGTGGAAAACCTCAACAAATTTTACGGCGAGCATCACGTTCTCAAGGATATCAACCTGAATATTACCGCCGGGGAAACCTTTTCCATCATCGGTCCTTCCGGCACGGGCAAGAGCGTCCTCCTCAAACACATTGTCAAGCTGGAGACGCCCGACAGAGGTGAGATTTATATCGACGGCCACCCCATGTTCAACCGCCAACGGGGGGATATTGCCGAGGATTACCGCTACAGCATGGTATTCCAATCATCGGCTCTCTTCAACTCCCTGACTGTTGGAGAGAATGTCGGCCTCTGGCTCAGGGAAAAACGCATCTGCAAGGAGGTGCGGATCCGGGAGATCATCGCGGAAAAGCTCTCTCTCGTCGGGCTCGATGGCACGGAAAACCTCCGTACCTCCGAGCTCTCCGGCGGCATGAAAAAAAGGGTTGCCATCGCCAGGTCTCTGGCCATGAACCCCGACCTGATTCTCTATGACGAACCAACAGCGGAACTGGACCCGGTGACAACCGACGAACTGGCCAATACGATCATCAAGCTCAAGAAATCCACGAAGAATACCACAGTCATTGTCACCCACGACCTGAACTTCGCCCTCTATATTTCCGACCGGATTGCCATGATGCATGACGGCGGGATTGTGGAAATTGGCACCCCTCACGAGATCAAAGCCAGCAAGAACCCGATCGTCAGGGGATTCATCTATACGACTACCAAGGGGATCAAGGGTGACGAAGGGTAATCGTTCGATAATCGGCAAATTTTCCCTCACAAGGAAGGTCGGTGCAATGCAGTTGCACAGAACCAAAGTTCTTTCTGCCTGCATTCTCTTTCTGAGCGTCGCGGCTTGTGCCGAGCTGAAGCAGAGCAAGTCGATTCTGCCGGTACGGGAATACGAGAAGATGATCGTCGGCAGACTGGACGCCGACTACGTCGGAACGGACAACTGTGTTGCCAAGTGCCATAGCCACAATAAAATTACCGACGATTTCCGGCACAGTGTCCATGGCGAACAACTGAAACCGGAAACCCGCCTCCCTCTCGTCAACTGTGAGTCATGCCACGGTCCTGGCAGTCTCGCAATCGAGAAAATCGGCGACGATGTGGAGGCCAATGACAGACTGAAGGTTAAATGCGATACGTCAAAATTCCTCGACATCATGAAACTCCCACCCCAGGCACAGTCCCTCATTTGCCTCAAATGCCATTCCGCAGCCTCCATCCCGACACTCGCCCATTGGAACGCCAGCGCCCACGCCCTGAACAATGTCAGCTGTTTTGACTGTCACAAACTGCATCAGGGACCGCAGCAGAAAGTGAGTCGAGGCGAATTGTCCGAACTCTGTTACGGCTGTCATCCCGATGTCAAGATGAACAACCGTTTATTTTCGCATCACCCCATTGTGGAAAAAAAGATGACCTGCGACGATTGTCACGACCCCCACGGTACTGCCCAGGACAAGCTTCTCAAGGGGAGCACCCAAAAAGAGACGTGCACAAGGTGCCATATGGAAAAACAGGGACCTTTTCTTTTCGAGCATGCCGATGTCACGGAAAATTGTTCCAATTGCCATGCACCTCACGGTTCGGTCAACAAAAACCTTCTCAATGCGGCAATGCCGTTTCTCTGCCTGCAGTGCCATGCAGGCCATACCCTGAACACAACACCAGGGGTTAAGCAGCTCTTCACCAATCGTTGTACCGATTGCCATTCACAGATTCACGGCACTGATATCCCCGTGCCTGCTTTGACTGGCAACGGCACGATGCGACAGTAACGGTAGCGTGAACTCTCGCTTCAAAGGAGTCTGAAGGTGACAAGGTGTCGCGACTATATCACCGTCTCCGCCGTCGTATATTTCCTGACGATGATGCTGGCGGCTGTGCCGGCTGGAGCACAGGACAATCCCGACACTGTCCATAGAGGGGATTCCCCGAATCCTGCCGTCAATGTGGAGGAGTCGGCAGAGCAGGAGTACCTTGACTCCGGCGAAGCGGCGGAACCCGTTGCTGTGGAAACCCATACTCTTTTGGGAGGCTTTGCCGGCTACCGCTTTTTGAGTATAGATTCGTATGGCGGTCGTGCCGCTCCCTACGATTATCTCCATTCGAGTCCCGTAGGCGGGGCATTTGTCAATAGTCTCGGGAAGGACCTCAAATTTGAGCTGGAAGGTGGATATCTCAACAAAAAGGATTACCACGGAGATCTCCTCTTCGACTACAGTGGAGACTATCGGTTTCATCTGAGGACCGAATCGCTCTTTCACAACCTGGATCACGAACCGCTTGCTCCCTCATTCACCCTCGGCGGTTCCAGTTACAATGCTGCAGACCTTGATTCGACCGGCAGCTACGGTATCAAGGTTGAGCAGGACCTTGCCGCCTTCCGCCTGAAACTTCACGATTTTCCGCTCCATCTCAATCTCCGGTACTGGCGCATGACCAAGGATGGAAGCATGCAGCAAATTTTCGCCGATCAGGCGTTCGAGGGGGCCACAAACACAATCTATTCCAAGGGAAGACCGATCAGCACGCACATCGATGAAGGGGATATCGGTTTTGATGCCCACCTTGGCTATGTTGATGTCATTTACAATTTCACTATTCGACAGTTCGGGGATAACAACCCGATTCCGCTGGACCAGTTCGTCGCCCGTCCAGACAGGCTTGCCGGTCTCCAGGAGCACAACGAGGGACCGGACAGCCGTTTCACATCCCAAACCATCAAACTCCATACATCACTGGCTGGGGGCCTGGTGGGAGCCGCCTCCTACAGTTACGGAAGAAGAGAGAACCTGTCGCAGCTCAGTGATATCAGGGGAGCGGAACAGGCGGTCACCACCCTCCAGAACGCGGCCGGCGACCTGACATATACTCCCTGTGGCTGGTTTTCCCTCGCAGCCAAATATCGTCACCTGGAAATATCCAACAGCACGCCGGCTACTGTATTCAGTGCATTTGCCGTTAATCCGCAGGTCGTCGTCAGGCAACCGCTCGACAGCCGCAAGGACACGGTAACTGTCACCCTGTCGGCGCACCCCGACAAGCTCCTGACCGTCAATGGGGAATACAAGGGTGAATTTCTCCACCGGGAAAATGTATCCAATGCCCAGACCTTTTCCAGCTGGGATCTTCCCGAGAATGAAGAGAAGCACACAGGCACAATCTCCATTCTGAGCCGACCCTTGGCAGGACTCAGGCTAAAGGCCCTCTATTCGTACAGCGCCATCGTTCACCCTGCCTACGGCACTTCCTACGCTGACAAGCACGAAGGGCAATTCCTGGCGACCTACAACAAAACAGGGAAGTGGGGGGTAACTGCAAGTTACCGGGCACGTCGTGAAAACAACGATTCCATTACCAGGGACATCATCTCGTCGACTTCTCCCCTCGAATTTGCTCCGTATCCCTTTCCAATCGGGAGGGGTAATTCCATGGACAATGCGACCGCAAGCTTCTGGTTCTCACCTCTGCAGCGGTTGACGGTTACCGGCAGTTACGGATTCCTTCGGAGCAAAACTGACCAGACGGTTCTGTTCACAGTCGCATCACCGGCAGCGGCCGACTCTTCGAACTATACCGCCCAAGCGCAGATATACTCCCTTACCACTGCCTATCAATTGACTGAAAAGCTCGATCTTGCGCTGGCACTGCAGCAGATACACTCCTTTTCCGATTTCTCTCCGCAGTTTCTTGTCGTCAACAGCTCCGCCGATACAACCGGAATAAATACCATCTCCAACGTCAAGACAGTGGAAAGCTCTCTTTCTTTCCGGGCGAATTACAGTGTCAGCAAAAATCTCTCGTGCACCCTCGATTATACCTATCGTGATTACGATGAGAAGAACTCCTCCCTGTTCAACGGGAGTGTCAACAGCATCATGGCTTCTCTCACGGGTAAGTGGTGAGAGGAATAGCCTTGGATCATCCCATGGTGGCAAAGTTCATACGACATACGCTCTTGATTTTGCTGCTCCTGATTTTCTTCAGCAATGATCATGCCCATGCTGCAGGGAAACTCGTCGCTGCGGTGCTAACGGGAGATACCTCACGCTATCGCGATGCACATCGCAGCTTTGTGAAGACTCTCGCCCAAAAGGGCTATGACCAAGGAAATATCGATATCGTCGTGCAGACTCCCAATCCCGACCCCATTTCCTGGGCCAATGCCATCAGGAAATTCAACGCGCTCCGCGCCGACATTATCGTTACGTATGGTGCACCGGCCACCATCGCCGCTTTGCGGGAAGCGGAAGATATTCCCGTGGTATTCGTCGATGTCTACGGCCCTGTGGAAACCGGGATTGCACGCAGTAACAGCCTGACGGGACGAAACACGACAGGCGTAAGTTCGAAAGTCCCTTTGATGACCCTGTTAAAATCCGCCACCGAGATCAAACCGATCACCAATTTGGGGGTTCTTTACAACTCGCGGGAAATAGGATCGGTTGTGCAGTTAAAAGAGGTGAAGAGGCTTGCAGCCCAGATGGGCTTCGCAGTAGTCGAGGCAAATGTCGCATCCACCGCTGCCCTTGACACCGCACTCAATTCAGTTATCGCTACCAAAGTGGATTTCATCTTTGTCACCGAGAGTGCGATGGTCAGTCGTGGCCTTGAAAAAATTGTGCATCGTGCCAGTGCCGTCAAGGTCCCTATCATTTCATTATTACCGGACTCCTGTGAAAAGGGAGGTCTAGTCTCTCTGGAAATCAACCCGTCGGAACAGGGGCAACTGGCTGCAGAAGTAGCAGCCAAAATCCTCAGCGGCAAGAAAGCTGGTCAATTACCCATCAGTACTGCGAAGAAAGTTGAATTGATAGTGAACCTGCGGGCCGCAAAGGCGCTTGATCTCCACGTTCCCTTTCACGTACTGAATGCTGCAACGAAAATAATAAAATAATACACATGTGGGCTTGACCATCAAGCTTGGACCTGATGTTTCATGCGGCAACAAAGAAATTCTAGCTATTGAGGGAGAAATGGGGAACGTACTGATTATCGATGATGACGAATTATTTTCTTCATTTCTGAGTGACTATATCAGGAAATACTATCCATCGTTGCATGTCGATGCCTGTACCAATCCGCTAAAGGCTCTCACTGCTGTGAAAAGCAGTAATCCCGATCTTCTCCTCATTGATTTGGAGATGCCGATGCTGGACGGCAACAAGATATACCACTATGCTACTGCAGCAGGTGTCGATAAAAACCGGATCATTATTCTATCCGGGAGAGAAGCCGAATATCTGCACAAACAATTTCCCCTCGGCACCTGCCTGGCGGTTCTGAATAAATACGAAGCGAAACAGAAGGCGGTGCTGGATATGATTTTCAATTCCCTGGAAAAGAAAACGACTGGAGGCTGACAGGGCCATCAGGTACCATATATCAGCATCGAGGAATTATTCGTGTACAAAGGATGAGAAGGTGCAGCGATGACGGGAAAGAAACTCGTGGTAACATTCTATCGTCAGAACCATGTCCGTGCTGATTGGCAGTGGGACTCCGATGATGCCAGTTTTAATCTTTTTTTCATCGACTTGAAGGAAGATCTTGCCCGGTTCGGGATCGAACTTTCTCGAGTCGATAACGCTGAGATCGCCATTGACATCAACAGTTATGCCGATGTCTTGAATGCAGTACGGATCTCGTCACCGGAGGACGGATTCGTCAATCTCTGCGTAGGTCACATCATCGGCAAGAGCGCGAATCTTGACCTGCAGGAAGACATCAAAAGGGCGATCAACCGTCTGGCATTTGCCCCGGAGACAATTCCCCCGGAAGATCATAACCGGCGGGTATGTCATAACTGCGGATGCGGTTGCTGATTGGGTGGGCGAAGCGGCGAAGAGGACGTTCCCACATTTCGACAAAAGTCCTCCGGTCACAAGGAGATAGTGACAATTTCCGCAGTTATGATACCGGAGACAATGCGGATCATGGCATAGCTCCCATTCCCGTTCTTATCGAAACACCCGGGGTTGACAAAAAAGATTCCGCCGATGGTATCTATCGCTGCCCGATGGGTATGTCCATAGAGCACAATGTGAGCCTTTTTCCTGTGAGCGTGCCGGAGAAGTCTATTGAGACCGGCCTTGACCTGATATGCGTCACCGTGGGTTATGAGGAAATTCTTGCCTGCTATGGTTCTCTGAATTTCACGGGGGGATGAATCGTAGGGATCACAATTCCCCGCTACCCTGACAACCGCTTGCCCGATACAATTTTCAATCATGCAGGCATCGTCAGCGGAATCGCCCAAATGGATGATGTAATCTGCTGTACCGGCGTGTTCGATGGCCTTCAATGCATGATGGTAACTGCCGTGAGTGTCTGAGAGGACAAGTATGTTCATGAAATCACGATAGCAGAATGCCGGTACTCGTCAAGGCCTTTTGTCACGGCAACAGAGTCTGGAGACTCCAGTGCATCTGATTTTCATCCAGTAGATATTTCAGAAACAAATCCGAAGTATCTTTTGTGAAACTTCTGGGAGAAGGTATGAGAAAAAAGTGGCTCGTGATAGGTTGTGCGGTGGTTGCCGTAAGTATCCTGCTTTTTGCCGCATCGATCAAAATTGCCTCTAAGATTCTCGGCGAAAACCCCCATCTTGCTGTTGGGAGCGGAGTGGGGATGATTGAAGTAAAAGGCCTCATCGTTGATCCCCAGGAAACTGTCAAGCAGTTACACACCTTTGCCAAGGACGACAGAGTGAAGGCCATAGTCCTGAGGATTGATTCTCCCGGTGGAGTAGTTGGTCCTTCCCAGGAGATATATGAAGAGGTGAAGAAGGTTTCCGCCAAGAAGAAAGTGGTGGTTTCCATGGGGAGCATCGCCGCATCTGGTGGCTACTATATCGCCGTGCCGGCACAGACAATCTACGCAAACCCCGGGACTATTACCGGCAGCATCGGTGTCCTGATGAAATTCACAAACTTTGAAGGAGTGATGGATAAGGTGGGAATGCGTGCCTTCACCCTGAAGTCGGGAAAGTTCAAGGATGTCGGCTCGCCGTTGCGTCCCATGAGCGAAGAGGATAGGGCGATGCTGCAGGGAGTCATCGACAGCACATATGGGCAGTTCGTCAAAGCGGTTGCGGAAGGACGGAAGATGCCGGTTGAAGAAATCACGAGAATTGCCGACGGCAGAATTCTCACCGGTGAACAGGCCAAGGCAGCAAAACTCGTGGACAAACTCGGTACGCTCCAGGACGCCATCGCGGAAGCAGGGAGGTTGGCCGGCATCAAAGAAGAACCTCAGGTAATCTATCCGCCGAAGAAAAAACGACACTTTCTTGACCTGCTCGTGGAAGAAAGTGCGGTACAGATTGGCAACATGGTCCGAAGGGACGGGAACCTGCGGGGAAACGGTTTCAGTCTCAACTATGAATTGAACGGCATTGACCAGTAACGTGTATAAATTGTCAAGAAGAACAGCCTGTCTTTCGCGCAATCGCTCTTGTTGGCGATCAAAGGCATCACTATAACGATATCGGCTTACGCAAACGGCCTGTTATTGACAATGTGCAAGTGCCGCTTATCTTTGAAACAAAACTGTACATGAATGAGGAAAAGTATGCTGACCGGCAAACAGAAAAGGTTTCTCAGAGGGATCGGCCATGCTCTGCGCCCCGTAGTCATGGTGGGGAAGGGGGAGATCAGCGAAGCCCTGATAGGTGAAACATGTGAATCGTTGAAGGCGCATGAACTGATCAAGGTTAAAATTCTCGAAAGCTGCCTTATGGACCGAAACGAGGTGGCGATCGGCCTTGCCGATGCCTGCGATGCTGAAGTCGCCCAGGTTCTCGGTAGGACGTTTCTTCTCTACAAGGAAGGCGAAGTACAGAAAATAGAGCTCCCGCCTGACACCACAAAATCGCAGAAAAGAGACTAGAGACAAAACTGTGACGGCGGACACAGCCACTGTACTCGCATCAGGAACCACAGTCCCTTCTCTTTTTTCCGACTGCTGTCGTGTCAGTTTCTCGGCCTCCTCTATGGCTTTGGACGCCTCCGCCTCGGCTGAAGCCTCAGCTCCCCGGTGATAAACCTCCCCCTCTTCCGAAGTTCGCCCCAGGACGAAGATTCTGATACCCTCTGGCTATACGGTTCTGCGGAAAACTCTGAGTCCCACCTGTCGGGCCGCTATTGCAGTGCGGCCTTTATATGAAAGCCGTCCCAGAAATCGGTTAGCGGTTCGTATACCACTACCGTTATTCCTTTGTTGGTGAAAAATCTCGGCGATACCTCATCGAAGGAAGGACCGGCGGTAGCGAATGCTGGGGACAGTTACAGACATTGCGACTGCCACTAGAAATGACAAAATCAATATTGATGGCGTTGCATATCGATTTTTCTTCCCAGAGCTATTTTCTTGGACCGTGAATTTCAGTTCCCCTTCCGCAGCATTCAATCCAAAGACCAATTAACGCCACACCACCAGGACAATTTACTGTGATCGTTTCTTATGGCATAACTTCAAATAGACGAGGCATAGCACTGATGATATGTATTTCTTCGCCAACTGGAAAAGATGGCGCACCGATGTCTACAACTTTTTCCTCTGTCGTGTTCGGTACCGCATTTTTTTCCACATACACCATCGACCCTTTTCGGAGATTCACGAATACCAGTTCCGGAATGCTGAACAACACCCCTTTGGCACCGGAAATGAGGCGATCAGGGCCTTCCAGTGGCAGGGTCGCCATGCCGAGCACGCATTCTCCTGTGCCGACGAGCAGATTGAATAGACCAAAAAGAGGGCGGAGTATCGGTATTTGATCGGTGAAGAAGAGAAATTTCGAGTCTTCGGGGCCGGGAAGGTAAATCGTTGAGGTAAGAGTATTCGATTCGCGTAGGAAAACCCTGAGCGGCGATTCCCGATGTTCCATTTCCGCTATTCGCTCGGTCCGATACGAGGGGATTTCCCGGCTGGCGATTACCGCATAGGATGCCTCAACCTCTCTTGCAGAAACGAACGGTATGAAGACAAAACCGCGAGAAGCATCGATGTATCCTCCGAGCCGTTTTACCGACTCATTTCTCGTGAAATGGGGTGGAATCCCTGCGGGCATGTTTTCACCATGTCCAGGTGCCGGGGAATGCGGTTCAACGACGTGGTTGATCATGGAGAATATCTCTGTCACACAGTTTCGACGGATCAGATCGTACGAATAGAGGCGATGAAGGGCAGCGTTATAATCGCGTTCGGCAGCACGGATTGCAGTCAATTCCACGAGGAGATCCGATCTCTCCAGTTTGCCGGGCACTGGAAAGCTCTGCCACGACACTCGAGAGGGGAAAGGAGTGTCCGCGTCCCGTCGTAAAGCTTTTCCTGTAACAATGGCCCGTCTAATATCGAGGAAAAGGTTGCCAGCCCGTTCGAGGACAGCGTACCCCGCCTCGCTCGGGTTTCCCTTTGTAAAGAAATCCAATCGCCTCCGTTGAAAAATCTCCAGTTTTTCCATCTCCAACGACCGGAAATATGGGCGCAACGCGGCATTCAGACCTTCCGGCACATAGGCATCGTCGGGGAAAATGTCGAGAAAAACCAATCTACCTGTGGCGATTGATGCCTCGGCAGCGGCAAGCCGTGCCATTCCGATAAAAAAGGGAAGCGCCCAGTCCTCCCGGGAAGAAGCGACCAGGCGAACCAGATCACTCTCCAACCGTTTTGAGAATTCCTTCAAAACGAGTGATTCCTGCGGATCGAGCCTGAATGCATCGATGTCGGAGGTCCAGAATGCACCCGGCAAGAGAGGAGGGGTGTCGTGAAGTACCCTGAAGGCATAGAGGGCGAGGAGAGCATTCTCTAGTCGGTCAGAGACGGAAGATGTACCAACAGGATACGCATCCGGCGAAATCACCGGAACGGACGGCTTCTCGGCCAGCAGGTCCATCTCCCGCACGATTGTTCGTGCCCGCTTATATTGTTCTGCGATGAAATGATTGCCGTGTACTGCGGCAACATGTTCACGAAGGGACACAAGGGCGACGGAGCGGGCAGCAGTTTCGGCCTTATTTGCGCCCAAAGCCTCATTCGACCTTGCTCCATCGGTGAGAAAATAGCCGACCCCCTTGAGAGGCATGATAATGTCCTCTGACGCTCTGGTTCGTGCGTGGACGCCTTTGAACAGCTGCTCGAAGAGAGCTGCATCCCTGTGAAGGGCATCGCGGAACTCCAGCTGTGCATCCTGGACCAGGAGAAGCCTTGAAAAGGAGTCTCGCAGCAGGGAATAGGTCTCGGCCGAAACAGCGATCCGGCTCTCATGAATCGTCCTGTTGCCGAGTAACGCGTAGTAATGGACGAATGCCGCAGATTCAAATCGACGTACCCGAAGGATACCGGGGTTCTCATGTTGAAAATGGAAAGTTTCATTGCCGAAGCGCAGCGCCACATGCCCGCCGCTGGAATCTCCTTCATTCGCCTCAACGTAGAGATAGTCGACAGAAGATGCCGCAAGGACAGTGCTGCTCATGCACCAACAAAGGCACGACGCAACAATGCTGCAAATATACCGAAAAGAACCCCGACTGCTGTTGGCCAGACGCAATGCCATCGAATCAACTCTTTTCTTCAATGCGGACTGTAGCTCGGGCAATACTCCCTTATGGTTTCAATAGTCAAGCATAATGATTCACATATTTAATGTAAGAAAACCTGAGTGTAACTATACCAGGAGTTACGTTACGATCAATTTTAGTGCAACCACACCACCACCAATACGCTAGATGGCAGACGAACGCAGTGGAAAAAGAACGATGTTCAGGTAAGCTTGAAATATTACGATCTTCAAATCGGGACACAGGGAAAACAGCAATGGCGAGAATTGTTGTAGTAAACAGAGATGAGTGCATCAGTTGCGGACTTTGTGTTTCGCTTGCGCCCGAGGTTTTCCGCTTCGAAGATGGGAAGTCCCTGGCCTACAACTCATCGGGGGCGTCAGAGAAGATTATTCAGGAATGCATCGAGGGGTGTCCGGTAAATGCGATCAGTTGGCACGAAATGGGGTTGTGACACTATGTGGCCTCAAACACGCTCATAGGGTTCAAAAAGCCGTTTGAATTCGTCAAAGGCAAAACGATCGGTCATCCCGGCAATATAATCGCAGATGACCCGCTCACTGCTGGTAGTTTCCATGCGAGCCAGATATTTGCGCGGGAGAAGAGTCGGGTGTTTGAGATAGGTCTCAAACAACGATTTCAGGCAGCGTTCGGCTTTGACCCGCATCCGTTCCACCTTGTAGTGACGGTACAGGTTCAGCATGAGAAACCGCTTCAATTCCCGGTTTTTTCGGGTGAGATTCGGGCTGAAATCAACCACCTGGCAGTTGACCCGCCGAAGATCATCGAGGGTTTTTATGTTGTACCTGTCGAGTCTGGCAGCAGCGGTTTCGGTCAGGTCGTGAATGAAGTGCCCGATCAGAGCACTGATAGTCTGATGTTTCTTCCGCTCCTGGTCACAGTCCGGAAACCGACTGCTGATCCTTTCATATATTTCACTCCACAGTTCCACCTGTTCCAACTGGCGCAAGGTTATGTACCCTGATTTGAGACCGTCGTCGATGTCGTGATTGTTATAGGCAATTTCATCTGCAAAATTGATGAGCTGCGCTTCCAGAGTGGGTACCGAACCGGGGAGAAATTCGTTGATGATCCCCTCGGGCCGGTCATAGGGTGACGAGTGCTTGATGATCCCTTCCCGGACTTCCCAGGAAAGATTGAGACCATTGAATTCAGGATAACGCTCTTCCAGCTCGTCAACTACCCTCAGTGACTGCTGATTGTGCTCGAACCCCCCGTGCTCGGCCATGAGACGGTTCAGCACTTCTTCGCCGGTGTGACCGAATGGAGTATGACCCAGGTCGTGAGCCAGCGCCAATGCTTCAGTCAGCTCCTCGTTCAGTCTGAGACGACGCGCTATAGCCTTGCCGATCTGGGCCACTTCGAGGGAGTGCGTCAGCCTCGTCCGGTAATAATCCCCCTCGTGGTTGACGAATACCTGTGTTTTGTATTCCAGACGACGGAAGGCTGCACAGTGGATGATCCGATCCCGGTCTCTTTCAAAAGCCGGGCGCTCATCGCGAAATTCTTCGTGATACCGTCGTCCCCGAGAGCATATGCTACTGGTGGCATATTCCGCCAAATCAGGTCGTTCCACAGAAAAATCTCCAATCGTACCAGTACCGTCACAATCTGAACAATTAAACCGTCTGCAACTGTATGTGTCAATATTAAAGTTTATCTTCCATCGGCAACCGCCACAAGGGGTACCTTCAAACTTATACTTGACTCAGGTTTCGTTACCATGTTAAATTTTAAACCTTTTTTATGAGAGGAGTCCGTGAAGTACATGCATAAGTTACTCTTGGATCGGGTACCGGAAAGGGTGCGGAAAAAGCTGGGTTCAGGGAGCTGTGCCTGTCTGCTGAACGGCCGGCATATCTTCAGCAATATCCATCATGAAGCAACGATAGTCATGGCGTGCAATGCACGGATCAGGCACGTTATCCCCGGTATCATGCGGGCTGCAGAGGAACTGGACGCAGTCGTCGCATTTGAACTGACAAGAACGGAGGGGGGTATTGACGGGGGTTACACCGGCCAGACTCCTGAGATATTCTTTACTACCATCGTCGAATATGCCGAACAGTGTAATTTTACCAAACCTTTTTTCATCCATGGTGATCATATAACCGTCAAGAATACCTCAGCAGCCGAGACAGAGACTGCGGCAGCCCTGCTGCAGGCGGAAATAGATGCAGGTTTCACCTCCTTTGCCATCGATGCATCGTTCAACCCTCTTCCGGATAATATCGCCATCGTCTCGAGGCTTGCAAAGCCTGTAACTGCTGAAGAGTACGGGCTTGAGGTCGAACTGGGTGAAGTTCGCCCGGTGGGGAGTGAATCTGATCTCACGACGGTGGAAGAGACCGAAACTTTCCTAGCCGCACTTGCTGAAAGCGGGGTTAAACCGCAGCTGCTGGCAATTAATAACGGCTCCAAGAGCGGCAATTACCTCGAGGGGGAGATAGTGCGCATTGACTTGGAGCGGACACTGGACATTTACCGCAAAGTCGAATTATACGGCCTTTCAGGTCTGGTGCAGCATGGCATTACAGGCACTCCCCTCAGGATCGTGGGGAAGCTGGCCGAGTACGGAATCAGGAAAGGCAATATCGGTACCCTCTGGCAAAATGTTGCCCATGCCGGGCTGCCACTCGACCTCATGGATGCGATGCGACGCTGGGCCAGGGAAAACCGGTGCGACATCAAGTATGCCACCGGTGTGTTCAAAACCGACATCGATTCTATACCTGCGGAAAGCGCTCACCAGATACATGACATGGCCTATCGTGAAGCCAAGGAATTCCTTGCTGCGTTTCACGCCAAGGGGAGCGCGTCAAGGCTTGCTCAAGCAATTCAGGAGAATGATTGCGGGTAATCGGCGGGATAGCGGGAGGCAGGAAGCTTGCAGCTCCTAAGGGAATGAGGATTCGTCCTACATCCGACAGGGTAAAAGAAGCCTTATTCAGCATTCTCGGCTCGTACCTCGACACGTTTTCTCATTGCGGGGTCCTGGATATTTTCGCGGGTACCGGCAGCCTGGGAATTGAAGCACTCAGTCGAGGAGCAATTCAGGCTGTTTTCGTTGACAGTCACAAGGACTCCGTCACCCTCATTCTCAAGAATCTTCAGAACCTTGGATTTTCCGAACAGGGGAGGGTGCTGGCCAAGGAGGCACTTCCGGCTCTGAAGCTGCTGGAAAAGCAGGGCATCACGTTTCAACTGGTTTTCCTTGACCCTCCCTACCGGCAGGGAGCAGCTGTCCATGTTCTGGAGCATTTGGCGACCTCGCCCCTCATTGATGCCGGTTCGCTGCTCATTGCCGAAAGTGCCGCCGATGAGCATTTGCCGCCGGCAATAGGACCATTACAGGAATTTGACCGGCGTGTGTATGGAGAGACGGCGGTTTCGTTTTACCGCCTGAACGGGTAATCCTTATTTGCATGTGCAGGCCTCCAATGATAGAGGATTACCGCCCCCGACGATAATTGCTGTCGATTAGAATTATGGGACAAACCATGCCGAGAAAGATTGCCGTCTACCCTGGTTCATTCGACCCTATCACCTTTGGCCATCTCGACATCATCAACCGTGGTCTGATGATATTCGACTCGGTGATTATCGCGGTTGCCCGCAATTCGGCGAAGAATTCACTCTTTTCCATCGATGAGCGAGTCGAGCTTATTCGGGAAGTCCTCACCGGCAATGGCCGAGCGATTGTTGACACCTTCGATGGACTCCTGATCGATTATGTTCTTGACAAAGGAGCAACCGTCATTATACGCGGCTTGCGGGCCATCTCCGATTTTGAATACGAATTCCAGATAGCCCAGATGAACAGGAACATCTCCCAGGAGGTGGAAACTCTCTTTATGATGACTTCCGTCCCCTACAGCTATCTTTCTTCCTCCATCGTCAAGGAAGTGAGTTCGCTGAACGGACCGGTGGAAGGTCTCGTGCCACCCGCCGTCAAGAAGGCGCTCGACGCTAAATTTAACCGCTGACTTTATCGAAAGGATTGCCCTGGGGAATCCATTCCACGACCAAAGGAGGAAACAATGAAACTCGCAGATCGCGTAAACAAGATCCAGCCTTCTCCCACCCTTTCCATCGACGCCAAGGCCAAGGCACTCAAAGCCCAAGGTGTTGACGTCGTCGGTTTCGGCGCCGGTGAGCCCGATTTCGATACGCCGGTCAATATCAAGGAAGCCGGTAAAAAGGCAATCGATGCAGGGTTTACTAAATACATGCCGGTGGGGGGCGCCGACGACCTGAAGGACGCCATCATCGCCAAGATGAAGCGGGACCACGGCCTGGAGTATACAAGGGACGAGATTTCCGTCGCTTGCGGTGCCAAGCACACGCTCTACAATATATCCCAGGCACTTATCCAGGAAGGGGACGAGGTTATCATCCCGGGCCCGTACTGGGTCTCCTACCCCGACCAGGTGGTGCTTGCTGGCGGCACCCCCGTCTTTATCATGACCGACGAATCGAGCGCCTTCAAGATTACCCCCGAGCAGCTGGAAAAGGCGGTAACCCCCCGGACGAAATATCTGATCCTCAACTCTCCGTGTAATCCGACCGGCTCTGCTTACACGACCGACGAGCTCAAGGCGTTGGGGAAGGTTTGCCTCAAGCACGACTTCCTTATTGTGTCCGATGACATTTATGAAAAGCTCATGTATGATGGCCTCACCTTCGCCAACATCGCCCAGGTAGTCCCTGAGCTGAAATCGAGAACCGTCGTGGTGAACGGTGTTTCCAAGGCCTATTCCATGACCGGCTGGCGCATCGGCTATGCCTGCGGCCCCAAGGAGCTGATGGGGGCGATGACCAAGATGCAGTCACAGTCCACCTCCAACGCCACGTCCATCGCCCAGAAGGCCTCGGTCGAAGCCCTCAACGGCCCACAGGATGATGTTGCCGCAATGGTGAAGGAATTCGAAAAGCGCCGCACCTATATCGTCGACAGATTGAACGCAATTCCCGGTGTTACCTGCTTCAAGTCAACCGGCGCCTTCTATGCATTTCCAAATTTCTCTGGGGCTTACGGCAAGACTACCCCCGCCGGAAAGAAAATCGAGAATTCCTCGGATTTCGCCGCCTACCTCCTGGAGGATGCAAAAGTGGCGCTGGTTCCGGGAGTAGCTTTCGGAGACGACAGATTCGCTCGCCTCTCATATGCCACGAGCATGGAAACTATCAAAAAGGGGATTGACAGGATCGAAGAAGCCATCGCCAATCTGAAGTAGACTATCCTCTGTCTCACTGCAACGACAAGAAAGGAAGGGCGGGCGTACCTGTGTACCTCGCCCTTTTCACCCTCACCAGGAGGTGTCATGATTACGGGAGATATGACGATTGCCGAGATAATCCGACGCCACCCCCAGACCCTGGCCGTTTTCGAGAAGTATGGACTAGCCTGTTACGAGTGTCAGATCGCGGAATTCGAGGCCATCGAGCACGGTGCCGGAGTCCACAAAGTTGATGTTGATAAGCTTCTCACAGAATTGAATGAGGTAACTGCAGGCTGACGTATTCACGGAAATCTGCCGCACCATGTTTTTGTCCCGATTCTTCGTCGAACCGCACCTCTTTCCCGCCGTTGCGTGTCAGGTATCGTTGGGCTGCACGTTCTCAACTCCGCGATCACCGAACAAATGAGGGACAACTAAGCCCCGAGCAATTACAGTGTGTTCTCTGTAGTCACACTAGAGTCATATGATTACTCACTTCGAACGTCCTGTTGATTAAACACTGGGCACCGGGGAATGCTTCGTTGCGCAAGGATTTGTCTGACAAATTTAAATTCAAACACTTCAGCCTGTTATCTGGGTGCTATGCGACTGCGTGCGGGGCGCAAATCTGCTTGGCACGATTATGGCAGCATATGCTGCGGATCAAGCCAGTTTTACTGGCATACGACTGTATCCCTCGCCGCTCTTGGAGGTTGAAAGGTGCTCTATAAAACCGTTACCGAATCGTTCAACGAATTCATTATCGACCGCGCTGATGCCAAGTGTATCCGCTGCAAGGTTTGTGTCCGGCAGTGCGCCTACGAGGTTCATGCCTACGTCGAAAGCGACGACACGCTGGCGGAGGACAACACCCTTTGTATTGGCTGCCGACGCTGTTCGGCCCTTTGTCCCACCGGCGCAATCACCATCCGGGCCAACGAAGAAATGTTCAAGCGCAATGAGTCGTGGTCAAACGCCCACATCCGCAACCTGTACGCCCAATCCGACACCGGCGGAATTCTCCTCGCAGCCATGGGGAACCCTGCCAAGTACCCCATCTACTGGGATCACATACTCCTAGACGCTTCACAGCTGACCAATCCTTCCATCGATCCGCTTCGCGAACCGATGGAACTTCGGACATACCTTGGCAAGAAACCCCATTCCATCGAAGTGGTGCGAGACAAGGAAAGCGGCAAACCGAAACTGGCGACAAAATTGACGCCGCAATTGAAATTGGAATATCCGTTTATCTTTTCTGCGATGAGCTACGGCGCGTTGAATCTGAACGCCCACCGGGCAATGGCTGCAGCGGCCCAGGAACTCGGCACCCTCTACAACACCGGAGAAGGGGGCC
>Ga0335083_10000618_pt1 | contig 52290 bp, 50 predicted proteins | sample Lox_Sample_42_FD_206716 | JGI IMG/M metagenome (GOLD analysis project Ga0335083, IMG submission 206716) | Soil microbial communities from Loxahatchee National Wildlife Refuge, Florida, United States - Lox_Sample_4.2 | ecosystem: Environmental > Terrestrial > Soil > Wetlands | place: USA...
GACACCATGAAGAAGGCGCGGGCCTTTCTCGACAAGCACAAGGTCGCGTACGTCTTCCACGACTACAAGAGCGCCGGCATCGAACGCGCAAAGCTCGAAGGCTGGGCGAAGAAGGCCGGCTGGGAAACGCTGCTCAACCGCGCCGGCACCACTTTCAAGAAACTGCCCGACAAGGACAAAGAGGGTCTCAGCGAGAAGAAGGCGATCGCGCTGATGCTGGCGCAGCCGTCCATGATCAAGCGCCCGGTGCTCGAGCTTTCCGGTGGCAAGTTGCTGGTGGGGTTCAAGCCGGAGGAGTACGGCAAGCTCGTGTGACGAGCGCGGCAGCTTCCTCCGTTCGTTCCCGCGGACGCGGGAACCCAGTCTTTGCCAGAGCGCCCTGGGTCCCCGCTTTCGCGGGGACGAGCGGAGAGAGTTGACCCGCGCATGACAACCTAGGCGCAGCTTGATTTTGCCCGCGATTGCGGCCACATGGCCGCCATGAACAAGCCGCTCACCGCCGAGTCGCTCGCCCTGTCCCCGCTCGCGGTGGAGGTGGAGCGCCGGCGCACGTTTGCCATCATTTCGCACCCGGACGCCGGCAAGACGACGCTGACCGAGAAGTTGTTGCTGTTCGGCGGCGCCATCAACCTCGCCGGCCAGGTCAAGGCCAAGCGCGACCGCCGCGCAACCCGTTCCGACTGGATGGCGATCGAGCGCGAGCGCGGCATCTCCGTCGTCACCTCGGTGATGACCTTCGAATACGACGGGCGCGTCTTCAACCTGCTCGACACGCCGGGCCACGAGGATTTCTCCGAGGATACCTATCGCACGCTGACCGCAGTCGACAGCGCGGTCATGGTCATCGACGCCGCCAAGGGCATCGAGGCGCGCACCCGCAAGCTATTCGAGGTGTGCCGGCTGCGCGACATCCCGATCATCACCTTCATCAACAAGATGGACCGCGAGAGCCGCGATCCCTTCGATCTGCTCGACGAGATCGAAAAAACGCTGGCGCTCGACACGGCGCCGATGACCTGGCCGCTCGGCAAGGGCCGCGATTTTGCCGGCACTTACGATCTCGCCAGCGGCGAGATGCGACTCGTCGGCGAGGACGGCAAGACCGTCGAGCGCCAGCCGCTCGATCTCGCGACGCTGGCCGCCAAGAACCCGATGTTCGATGCCGCAGCCATCGCCGAAGAGCTGACGCTGGTGAAGGAGGCATGCCGCCGCTTCGATTTTGCCGCCTTCCGCGAGGGCCATCTCACCCCGGTGTTCTTCGGCTCGGCGCTGAAGAATTTCGGCGTCAAGGACCTGCTCGATGCGCTTGCCGCGTTCGCGCCGGCCCCGCGCGCGCAAGTTGCCGACGTCCGCAAGGTCGACGCGCACGAGAACGCCATGACCGCCTTTGTCTTCAAGATCCAGGCCAATATGGATCCCAACCACCGCGACCGCATCGCCTTCGCGCGGCTATGCTCGGGCAAGCTCAATCGCGGCATGAAAGCGACGCTCACGCGCACCGACAAGCCGATAACCCTGTCGACGCCGCAGTTTTTCTTTGCCCAGGACCGCGCGCTGGCCGACGAAGCCTATGCCGGCGACGTTGTCGGCATTCCCAACCACGGCACCTTGCGCATCGGCGACACCTTGAGCGAAGGCGAGCACATTGCCTTCCTCGGCGTGCCGAATTTCGCGCCCGAGATTCTGCGGCGCGTCAAGCTCGGCGATCCCATGAAGGCGAAGAAACTGAAAGAGGCGCTGCAGCAGATGGCGGAAGAGGGCGTGGTGCAGGTGTTTCGCCCGCTCGACGGCGCGCCGGCGCTGGTCGGCGTCGTCGGCCCGCTACAGCTCGACGTACTCAAGGTGCGGCTGAAGCAAGAATATGGCCTCGACATCGATTTCGAGACGCCGGAATTTCAGTTGGCGCGCTGGGTCTCTTCGAGCGACGCCAAGAAGCTCGACGATTTCGTGCAAGCAAATTATTCGAGCTGCGCCGAGGACCTCGACGGCGACCGCGTGTTCATGGCGCGCAACCAGTTCATCCTCGACTATACGGCCGAACGGGCGCCCGGCCTCGTGTTCAAGGACATTAAGGACGTGAAGGAGAAAGCGACGGTCAGTTAACCTTGATATTCGCCGCTTTGATCACCGGCCCCCAGCGCGCGATCTCGCCCTCGATGCGGGCGCGGAATTCCTCGGGCGTCGAACCCACCGGTTCCATGAGCTGCTTGCCGAGCTTCTCGCGCACCTCGGGCGCCTTGATGATGGCGACCACGTCCTTGTTGATCTTGTCGACGACCGGCTTCGGCGTGCCGCCCGGCGCGATCAGGCCCATCCAGGCATCGGCGTCGACGTCGATGCCGCTTTCTTTCAGCGTCGGCACGTCGGGCAGGTAGGGCGAACGCTTGGCGGTCGAGACCGCGAGCATCTTCACCTTGCCACCCTTGGCCTGCGGCAGCACCGAAATCGCCGGCATGCAGGCCATTTGCGCGTCGCCGCGGATGACCGCCAGGATGGCGTCGGGCGAACTCTTGTAGGCGACGTGCACGATCTTGGTGCCGGACTTGATGGCGATCGCCTCCATGACAAGCTGCGACAGCGAGCCGGTGCCGATCGAGGCGAAGTTGTATTTGCCGGGATTGGCCTTGAGCAATTTGACGAGATCGGCAACCAAATTGACATTGAGCGCGGGATTGACCGCCAGCGCGCTCGGTTGGGTGATGAGCTGCGTCACCGGCGCGATGTCCTTCTGCGGATTATAGGGCAGGTTGGCAAACAGCAGCGTATTGATGGCGAGCGGCCCGCCGATGCTGATCCCGATGGTCGAGCCGTCGGGCGCCGCCTTGGCGACGAGATCGGTGCCGAGATTGCCGCTTGCGCCTGGCTTGTTCTCGACGATGAACACGCTACCCGGATACTTCTTGCCGAGCCCGTCGGCGATGATGCGCGCAACCACATCCGGCGTCGATCCGGCGCCGAAGGGCACGACGATCTTGACCTGTTTTGTCGGCCAATCCTGCGCCAACGCGGGAGCGGCGCCGGCAAGCGCCAGGAGCATCGTCACTGCGACGCGCCTAAGCATTGAAATTCCTCCTGGGGATTTCTGCCGTCAAAGGACGTCGCGCCCGAGATAGGCTCCGTCGTCCTGCAACGTCGTTTGCAATGCGTTAACGGCAATATCGGCAACGTCGGCGTTTCCCGCAAGCGAAAGATGCGCCGCGGTTCCGGCGGCCTGCCCCATGACGAAACAGGGGCCGCTCACCCGTGCTGCCGATTGGCCCTCATGTGTCATCGAAGCGCAGCGGCCGGCCACCAGCAGATTGGTGACGCCGCGCGGCAGCAGCATGCGGTAGGGCAGCTGATTGAAGCCGCGCGAGCCGGGAATATCGGGCCAGCGCCACACGACGTCGCCGGCGACATGGTTCTCGATCGGCCAGCCGTTGACACCGATTGTGTCGGCAAAGCTTGTGCAGGAAATGACGTCGTCGGCGGTGAGCATATAATGGCCGGCCAGGCGGCGGGTCTCGCGAATGCCGAGCTGCGGCGGGATATCGACCACATAGGAATTGGCAAAACCCGGCGCCTCGCGGCGCAGGAATTCGAAAAAATTCATCGCCTGCCGCCGGCCTTCGATTTCGCCGGCGCTTAATTCCCGCGCCACGGTCCCGTCGACGGCGCGGCCGTCCGGCGTCTTCACTTGCGTGACGTTGACGCGCCACTCATTCGAGTGCTTCTGCGGGCGCACGATCGCGCCCTTGCGCGGAAATGTCATGCCGCGCTTTTCCGCCGCATCCATCAGCGCCGGAATGGTGCGCCAGGCGTCGCCTGCCGCCGCCACATCGACGCCGGCAAGGCGGAACATCATGGTCGGGTAAAGCATTCCGCCGTTGGCGTCGCCCTTTTCGCAAGGCGCTCCGGCAAAGGCCGCAAGATCGCCGTCGCCGGAACAGTCGATGAAGACACGGCCGAGAATGGCCGCACGCCCCGATTTGGTCTCGGCGATGAGCGCCTTGATGCGGTCGCCATCCATGACGACCGCGGTGGCAAGTGCGTGAAAAAGGCTCTCGACCTTGCAGGCGAGCAGAAGATTGTCGGCCGCGCATTTGTACGCCGCCGTGTCGTAGGCCTGCGCGTAAGTCTTGCCGAGCACAAGGTGCGGCGCGTTCAAGCCGCCGAACCGGTCGATGCGCGCCAGCAATTCATCGGCGACACCGTGCACGACCTGGCGAATGTCGCCGCGGACGTTGGCATGCAGCCCGCAGAAATTGGTGACGCCGGCGGCGGTGCCCATGCCGCCGAGAAAGCCGTAGCGTTCGACCAGCAGCACCTTGCGCCCATGGCGGCCTGCCGCGGCTGCCGCGGCAATGCCGGCCGGCCCGCCGCCAAGGACGATGACGTCATATTCACCGGCGACAGGCGTCTGCCGCGCGGGCTCTGACAGATGGAGCGGAGTTTCGGCCAAGCTATCCCCTTGTGCGTGGCGCTTGCGTTGGTCGGAGCTATCCTCTACTGCGGCTTGCGTCCCACGCAACGGCTATTTGCAGGCGTGAACCATGGGCCTCGGCATTCTCGTTCTCGGTCTCGTGCTGTTTCTCGGCGCGCATGTTTTCGTCACCTTCCGCGACGAACGCGCCAGGATGATCGCGCATCTGGGCGTTAACGGCTATCGCGCGCTGTTTGCCTTGAACGCCGTGATCGGGCTTGCGCTCATCGTGTGGGGTTATGCCGATTATCGTGCCCGTGGCTGGGTCCAGATTTGGTCTCCGCCGGCTTTCATGCGCCATGTCACCGTCGGGCTGATGTTGCTTGCGGTCATCTTCATGACCGCGGCCTTTGTGCCAAGCCATATCAAGGCCGGGCTCAAACATCCGATGTTGGCGAGCGTAAAGACCTGGGCGCTGGCGCATCTGCTGGTGAACGGCGATCTTGGCTCGATCGTTCTGTTCGGCAGCTTCATCCTATGGGGCGGATATGCCCGCGTTGCCGCCAAGCGCCGCGGTGACCGTGGCTTCACCACATCGCCGGCCGGCTGGACCAATGACCTCATCGTCATCGTTACCGGTGTCGTTGCTTTCCTGCTTCTGGGCTATTATTTCCATCCTTACATCATTGGCGTTCCGGTCTTCCGGAGTTGATCATGTCGGCGCAGGACGAAATAGCCCGGCTTACCGCTCCGGATATCCTGGCGCGCAAGGGCGGCGCGCCGCTCGTGTGTCTGACGTCCTATCACGCGCACACCGCGCGGATACTCGACAAGCATTGTGACGTGATCCTGGTCGGCGACTCGCTCGGCATGGTCATGCATGGCCTGGAAACCACCGTGCCGGTGACGCTCGAGATGATGATCCTGCAGGGGCGGGCGGTCATGCGCGGTTCCAGGCGTGCGCTGGTCGTCGTCGACATGCCGTTCGGCTCCTATGAGGCATCGGAGGAGCAGGCGTTCATGAATGCCGCGCGCGTGCTCAAGGAAACCGGCTGCGGTGCCGTCAAGATCGAAGGCGGCAAGCGCTTAGCGGGGACGATCCGATTCCTCGTCGAGCGCGGCATCCCGGTGATGGGTCATGTCGGGTTGACGCCGCAAGCGATCAACGTCATCGGCTCATTCCGCGCGCAAGGGCGCGATGAGGCCGACTGGGCCCGCTTCGAGGCGGATACTCAAGCGGTCGCCGCAGCCGGGGCCTTTTCCGTTGTGATCGAGGCCGTGGCCGAGCCCCTTGCGCGCAAGCTCACAGGAGTGGTGGCTATTCCCACGATCGGCATCGGCGCCAGCGCCGCCTGCGACGGGCAGATCTTGGTATTGGAGGATATGTTGGGCCTGTCGCCACGCGTGCCAAAGTTCGTCAAGCGCTATGCCGACCTCGCGCCTTCGATCGACAAGGCGGTCGCCGATTACGCCGCCGAAGTGCGCGGGCGCAGCTTCCCCGGCGCCGCAAATGTCTATGCGATGAAAAAAGCGCTAAATCGCTGAATTCTTAACGACCGCCGGCACAAGCTTTGCCTTGCCGCCGCCACATGGCTAGTTTACGGCGCAACCGGATTACGCGGGGTTTGCGCGAGGAACGGAGCAATTTTTGGCCGATATCTTTCACGAAGTCGACGAGGAAGTCCGGCGCGAACAGCTGAAGAAGCTGTGGGATCGCTACAGCATTTATCTCATCGCGCTCGCGATACTTATCGTCGCCGGCATCGGCGCTTGGCGCGGATATGAGTGGTGGGAAGCAAAGAAAGCCGCGGCCGCCGGATCCGCCTTCGAAGCCGCAATCGCTCTGAGCGAAGCCGGCAAGCACCAGGAAGCCAAAGCGGAATTTGAGAAGGCTGCTACGGAAGCACCCGGCGGCGGTTATGCCGTGCTGTCCCGGTTGCGCGTCGCGGCCGAGCTTGCACAGATCAAGCCGGCTGATGGCGTCACGGCCTATGATGCGATAGCGGCCGACCCCGCTGTCAGTGCGTCCTTGCAAGACCTCGCATCGGTGCGCGCCGCTCTGTTGCTTGTCGATACGGCGCCGCTCGCGGAAATGGAACGGCGACTCGTTCCGCTCACCGAGCCGACGCGGACCTTTCGCCACACGGCGCGCGAATTGCTCGCCCTTTCAGCCTGGCGCAACCACGATACGGCGACGGCTCGCAAGTATATCGACATGGTCGCACAGGACGCGGAAAGCCCGCCCGGCACCCGCGCGCGGGTGGAAATTCTGGCTGCGTTGATCGCCGCGGGCGGCAAGAGCTGAACGATGCGCCGCGCACATCGCCTGGCCGCTCTCCTCCTGCTTACTGCCGCGTTGCCGGTCTTGGCCGGCTGCGAGGACTTTGACCCGGATAAGCTCGACATTTTTCATCTGAGCGAAAAGAAAAAATTGCCAGGCGAGCGCAAGGAAGTGTTTCCGGGCGGCGTACCGGGTGTGACCCAAGGGGTGCCGGCCGAATACATGAAAGGCTACAAAGCGCCGGATGATACGGCCAATGCCGATGCCACTCTTCCGCCGGCAAGCAAGGTCAACCCGGGGGACGAGGACGCCTCCGCTGCTTTGAAGTCGGACACCGCTTCACCCACGCCGGCGGAAAAACCGAAGCCGAAACCCAAGCGCAAGGCGAAGGTCAAGCCCAAGCCGGCGCCACAGCCGGCACAGGTCAACATTCAGGCTTCGCCGCCCGGTCAACAGCCGCCATGGCCGGCCAACACGCCGCAGCCGCAGGCGGCGCAATCGCCCTGGCCGGCAACGAACCAGCAGACGCAATCGCCGTCGGCGCCGGCGCAGAACGAAGCGTCGTCGCCATGGCCGGCGCCGCCGGCGCCCGGCACCTTCGGCAAGCAGTAGCTCTCGCTCGTTTGATTGCTGTTTGGGGAAGGCGCTTCGGCGTGGCCCCCGGACGATCGGCGAGATGCTAAGACTGATCCTCATGAGTTTCGTCGTCGCCCTTATCGGCCGGCCGAATGTCGGCAAATCGACCTTGTTCAATCGCCTGGTCGGCCGGCGTGTTGCGCTGGTTGACGAGACGCCAGGCGTCACTCGTGACCGGCGCGAGGGCCAAGCGCGCCTTGGCGACCTTGTTTTCACCGCTGTCGACACGGCTGGCCTCGAAGAGGCGGCGCCCGACAGCCTCTCGGGCCGCATGCGCGCGCAGACCGAAGCGGCCATCGCCGCCGCTGATGTGGTCTTCTTCCTGATCGACGCGCGTATTGGGCTTACACCGGCGGACCGCGGTTTTGCCGATTTGGTGCGCAAATCGGGCAAGCCTGCGGTGATTGTGGCCAACAAAAGCGAAGGGACGGCCGGCGAAGCAGGCCGGCTCGAGGCCTACGCGCTGGGTTTTGGCGATCCGGTCGCGATATCCGCCGAGCACAACGAGGGCATGGCCGATCTATACGACGCGCTGCGCGCGGTTGCGCCGGAGTTGACCGAGGTCGTGGAAGAACCGCAAGCGCTGGAAGAAGCGGCGGCGCATCCGATCCGCGTGGCTATCGTCGGCCGGCCCAACGCCGGCAAGTCGACGCTCATCAACCGGCTGATCGGCGAGGAGCGACTGCTCACCGCCCCGCAGGCCGGGACCACGCGCGATGCCATTGCCGTCAGCCACGTCTGGCGCGGGCGCAAGTTCCAAGTCTATGACACCGCGGGCCTGCGCCGCCGCTCGCGGATCGAGGAGAAGCTGGAGAAGCTGTCGGTTGCCGACGCGCTCAACGCAGTGCGCTTCGCTGAGGTCGTCGTCGTGCTGCTCGACGTCGACAACGCCTTCGAGGAACAGGACCAACGCATCGCCGACCTGATCGAGCGCGAAGGCCGCGCGCTGGTGCTGGCGGTCAACAAATGGGATCTCAAGGACAAGCGTCCAGGCGCCATCGCCAGCTTGCGCGAGCAGGCCGATGAGAAGCTGACGCAGGTCAAAGGCGTGCCGCTGGTCACGGTATCGGGCTTGACCGGCGAGGGCCTCGACCGGCTGATGCAGGCGATCCTCGAAGCCTATGAGGTATGGAACAAGCGGGTGCCGACTGCGGCGCTCAATCGTTGGTTCGAAACCGTTATCGAACAGAACCCGCCGCCTGCGGTGGCGGGGCGTGGCCTGCGACTGAACTACATCACGCAAGCGAAAAGCCGGCCGCCCACTTTCATCATCTTCTGCACGCGCGCCGACGCCGTGCCTGACGCCTACAAGCGCTATCTCGTTAATTCGCTGCGCGAGGCCTTCGATCTGCCCGGCACGCCGATCCGCATCACCTTGCGCGAGAAGGCCAATCCTTACGAGGGGCGTGCGAAGAAACGCTGACTACGCCGGCGCGCGGTAGTCGAGGAATTTGCCAAGCTTGAAATCGTAAAATTTGCCGCTGACGGTACAGCTCGGCAGGCACAGCGGCACGATAGCGCGCGCGACCTCTTCGGGCGTGGGCAACGTCATCGGGTCTTCCCCCGGCATGATGGCCGCGCGCATGCGCGTGCGCGTCGGATTCGGTGAGAACAGATTGATGCGCACGCTGGTCGTCGCCGTCTCGTTGGCGTAGGTGCGCGCCAGTGTCTCCAGTCCTGCTTTTGACACCGAATAGGGCCCACGATAGGCGCGCGCATTGTGAGCGGACCCCGAGGTGATGAAGACAACGCGGCCGGCCGGCGCGCGCTTGAGCAGCGGGTCCATGGTGCGGATCAACTGCCAGTTGGCGGTGAGGTTGACCGCCAGCACCGCGTCCCAGTCCTTGGGTTCGACATGGCCGAGCGGCGAAGACGGCCCGCCAATGCCGGCATTGCCGACCATGACGTCGAGACGCTGGTAACGCTCGTTGAGCGCCAGCGCGAGGCGGGCGATGCCGTCGAGGTCGCGCAGATCGAGCGGCACCAGCGTCGTGGTGCCGCCGAAAGCCTTGATCTGATCGTCGAGCTCTTCCAGGCCGCCGACGGTACGCGCGACGGCAACGATATGCGCGCCGGCCTGCGCGAGCTCAAGCGCCAGCGCGGCGCCGATGCCGCGCGAGGCGCCGGTGACCAGCGCGATGCGGTCGGCGAGAGGTTTTGCCGGAATAGTCATTTTGATCGTCATGCCCGGCCTTGTGCCGGGCATCCACGCCTTTCTTTTATGCAGCTTCTAAAGACGTGGATGGCCGGGACAAGCCCGGCCATGACGATTTCTTTCTGAGCTAGATGGCTTCGGCGAGCAGCGACAACTGGCGCGGGCTCGCGTCCTTGGCGTCGAGATCGGTCAAGCCCGTCGGATAGTCGCCGGTGAAGCAGTGATCGGTGAATTGCGGGCGCGCCGAGTCGCGGCCCTCGTAGCCCATCGCCCGGTAGATGCCGTCGACCGAAAGAAAGGCGAGGCTGTCGGCGCCGATGAATTTGCGCATGCCTTCGAGGTCGTGGGTGGCGGCGAGCAGCTTGTCACGCTCCGGCGTATCGATGCCGTAATAGTCGGGGTGCGTGATTGGCGGCGAGGCGATGCGGAAGTGCACTTCCTTGGCGCCGGCGTCCCGCATCATTTGTACGATCTTGCGCGAGGTGGTGCCGCGCACGATGGAATCGTCGACCAGCACGATGCGCTTGTCCTTGACCACGGCGCGGTTGGCGGAGTGCTTGAGGCGCACGCCCTGATCGCGGATCGACTGCGTCGGCTGGATGAAGGTGCGCCCGACATAATGGTTGCGGATGATGCCCATTTCGTACGGGATGCCGGAAGCCTGCGAAAAGCCCATCGCGGCGGGCACGCCGGAATCCGGCACCGGCACGATGACGTCCGCGGCCGCAGGAGATTCATTTGCCAGTTGCGCGCCCATCGCCTTGCGCACGTCGTAGACGTTGCGGCCGCCGACGATGGAGTCGGGCCGTGCGAAGTAGACGTATTCGAAGATGCACGGCCGCGCCGCCATCGGCGGGAACGGCTTGTGCGTTTGCGCGCCATCGTCGTCGAATACCACGACCTCGCCGTTCTCCACGTCGCGCACGTATTGCGCGCCGATGATGTCGAGCGCGCAGGTCTCCGAGGCCAGGATCGGGCAGCCGTCGAGCTTGCCGATCACCAGCGGGCGAATGCCGAGCGGATCGCGGGCGCCGATCAGCTTCTTGTTGGTGAGGCCAACGAAGGCGTAGGCGCCTTCGAGCTGACGCAAGCCCTCGACGAAGCGGTCGACGAAACGGTTGCGCCGCGCCCGCGCCACGAGATGCAGGATCACCTCGGTATCGGTGGTCGACTGCATCATGGCGCCCTCGTGCACCAGAGCTTTGCGCAGGCTGATGCCGTTGGTGAGGTTGCCGTTATGGCCGATGGCGAAGCCGCCGCCTTCAAGCTCGGCGAACAGCGGCTGCACGTTGCGCAGGATGGTTTCGCCGGTGGTCGAATAGCGCACGTGGCCGATGGCGGCGTTGCCGGGCAATCGGTCAATCACTTCACGGCGCGAGAAGGTGTCGCCGACGAGGCCGAGGCGCCGCTCGGAGTGGAAACGCTTGCCGTCGTAGGAGACGATGCCGGCCGCCTCCTGGCCGCGGTGCTGCAAGGCGTGCAGCCCGAGTGCGGTGATGGCGGCGGCGTCGGGATGACCGAAAATACCGAACACCCCGCACTCCTCGCGCAGCCGGTCGGCGTTGGGGTCGAATTCGGCCGCGGCCAAAGTCTGCTCGGTCATGCGTCTGTGCTTTCGCTGGCGATACGCACGGAGAAAACTGGTCCCTCACGCTCCGACCGCTGGCCCGGATCCTGATCGCCGGGCTTTGGCCGCCTCAATCTCTTCAAGATGGTGCTTTCGGGGTCTTCCGGCAACAGGCCCTTCAGCCAATCCCCGGTACTCTTAATGACGACTTTAGATTTGGCGTCGCGCACCCATTCCGGCTGGCTGCGGTCGGGCACCAGCCAATCGAAGAACAGGTAGGCGACCACCACGATCAGGAGGCCGCGGCCGAGCCCGAACAGAAAACCGAGGGTGCGGTCGAGCGCGCCAACCCGGCTGTCGAGCACGAGATCGGAAAGGCGCACCGTGAGCACGGAAATCACGAGCAGCGTCAGCAAAAAAATGCCGCCGACGGTGATCGCCGTCGCCACGGTCGTGCTGGCGAAATGCTGCTGCACCGTCGGCAGCACCTTGCCGTAGGAATAAAGCGTCACCAGCGCAGCGATGCCCCAGGCGGCGATCGACAACACCTCGCGCATGAAGCCACGGATCATCGCGAGCAGGCCGGAGATGAGCATCACCAGCAGCAGGATGAGGTCGAGCCAGGTGATCGGCATTGCGCTTCGTCAGCCTCGCGCGGCGCACGAATCCGCGCCGGAATCAGCCAAGGCCATGGGCTCTAAGTGCTTGATAGGACGCTCGTTTTTGTTGCGCCGACGGCCGTCTGGCGCGTCGTTTTGGCGCGCCCTGTGTATAGCGGGACGGGGCTGGCCCGTCACCCGTCTTGTCCACGCTTTTAGGCGGCCTTGGGGCGCCGGTTATTGGCGGCGATGGCGGCAACCAGCGCATCGAGCTTGCCGATCTCAGTGAGCTTGAGGCCTCCCTCACCAGCCTCCGCGCGCGCGGCCTCGGGGATGCAGGCGCGGGCAAAGCCTAATTTGGCGGCCTCCTTGAGCCGTGCTGCGCTTTGCGCCACCGGCCGGATGGCGCCGGAGAGCGACACTTCGCCGAAATAGACGGCGTCGGCCGGCAGCGGTGTATTTGCGAGCGAGGATACTAACGCCGCCGCCGCGGCAAGGTCGGCCGCCGTCTCCTGGATGCGCAAGCCGCCGGCGACGTTGAGATAGACGTCATGGCCGCCGAGCTTCACCCCGCAATGCGCTTCCAGCACCGCGAGCAGCATCGACAGCCGGCTTGGATCCCAGCCGACCACCGCGCGCCGCGGCGTGCCGAGCGTGGTCGGCGTCACCAGCGCCTGGATTTCGACGAGCAGCGGCCGCGTGCCCTCGATGCCGGCAAAGACCGCGGTGCCCGGCGTGCCCAGATCGCGCTCGGAGAGGAACAGCTCGGACGGATTCGCCACCTCGTGCAAGCCGGCCCCGGTCATCTCGAAGACGCCGATCTCGTCGGTCGGGCCGAAGCGGTTCTTCACTGCGCGCAGAATGCGGAACTGGTGCGAGCCTTCGCCCTCGAAGGAGAGCACGGCATCGACCATGTGCTCGACCACGCGCGGGCCGGCGATCTGCCCGTCTTTGGTGACGTGGCCGACGAGGATCACCGCGGCGCCGCTTTTCTTGGCGTAGCGGATGAGCGCCTGCGCCGAGCCGCGCACCTGCGTCACCGTGCCGGGCGCCGATTCAACGATCGAGGTCCACATGGTCTGGATCGAATCGATGACGATGAGCCGCGGTGTCTTGCCCTCGGACAATGTGGCGACGATGTCCTCGACCGCGGTTTCGGCCGCGAGCTCGACGGCTGCGCCGCCAAGTCCGAGCCGCTCGGCGCGCAGGCGCACCTGGGCGACCGCCTCTTCACCGGAGATGTAGACGGCGCGATGGCCCGCGCGGGCAAGCGCCGCCGTCGCCTGGATCAGCAGCGTCGATTTGCCGATACCGGGGTCGCCGCCGAGCAGCAGCACCGAGCCGCGCACGAAGCCGCCGCCGGTGACGCGGTCGAATTCGGCGATCCCGGAGGGCAGGCGCGGGGCCTCATGCGCTTCGCCGGTTAGCGGTTCGAGCGCGAATAGCCGGCCCTTGGCCGGCTTGCGGCCCGGCCCGGCCGGGCTCTCGCCGCCCTCCTCGGACAGCGTGTTCCACTCGCCGCAGGCCTCGCATTTGCCCTGCCAGCGGCTAAAGGCGGCGCCGCAGTTCTGGCAAACAAAAGACAGGCTGCGTTTGGACACGGGAAAATGCCCCTGAATCGGTCTCTGGCAGCTTAAAGTTGCCGTGAGAACAATACAAGAACAAAAGCTAAGAAAGTCCTGCTTTTCCGCCGACACCCCGGGTGGGTCTTAATCCCGATACACCCGGTGATAGCGCCGTCCCAGGCTGGTGAGCACCTCGTAGCCGATGGTGCCGGCGGCCTGTGCCACCTCGTCCACGGTGAGGTCGTCGCCGATCAGCGTGGCGAAATCGCCGCGGCGTCCGCCGGCATCCGGCACCTCGGTGATGTCGATGGCGATCAGATCCATGGAAACGCGGCCGGCGATCGGGCAGCGCTTGCCGGCGACGATCGCCATGCCGCCGGGCCGCTCATCGGAGGAACTCGCCGCGCGCAAATAGCCGTCCGCATAGCCGACGGCGACAATGGCGATGCGGCTCGAGCGCTTCGCCGTCCAGGTCGCGTCGTAGCCGACGCTCTCGCCGCGCGCGACGTTGCGCACTTGCGCGATGCGCGCACGCAGTTCGACGACCGGGCGCATGGGGTTGCCGCGACCTGGTGTCGGATTGACGCCGTAGAGCGCAACGCCCGGCCGCACCATGTCGCAATGCGCGGCGGTGTCGAGAAAGATGCCGGATGAATTAGCCAGCGAGGAAGGGATGCCGCGGTAGAGGATGCGCACTTCGCGGAATAATTTGATCTGCCGTTCGTTGAGCGGATGCTCGGGTAATTCGGCACAGGCGAGATGGCTCATCAGCAGCGTGATGCCGTGGTTCTCGGCCCGGATGCGCGGAGCAAGGGCCGCCGCCTCATTGGCGGTGATGCCAAGCCGGTTCATGCCGGTGTCGACGTGCAGCGCCGCACCGCCACGCCAACTTCGCGCGGTGCAGAAGGCGTCCCACTCGGCAAGCTCGACCATGCTGCCGATCACCGGCCGTGCGTTGATGTCGGCGAAGGCCGGTGCACAGCCCGGCGTCAGTCCGTTGAGCGCATAGATTGCCTGGTGCGAAGCCGCTTTGCGCGCGCGCCGCGCCTCAGCGAGATCGGCAACGAAAAACGTCTTGCAGCCTGCCTTGGCGAGCACGGCGACGACCTGCTCGATGCCGCAGCCATAACCGTCGGCCTTGACCACGGCGGCGCATTCGACCGGCATCACCCGTCGCCCGAGCGCGCGCCAATTTGCCACGATCGATCCGAGGTCGACGGCGAGGATGCCGCCGGCTTCGGCTTCGGGCGGGCCGGCGCTCGCGGCATCGCGCGTCGGCTCCGGCGTCTCGTTCGGCGGGAAGGGATGGATCACGGCCATGGAGCGAGCTTCTTAGCCGCCCCGGCGCGGGCCGTCCACGATACGTTCAGGCGCGCTCGCGCACTGCGCCCACTTGCGCGATTTTTGCCCGCAAGGTGCCGGTGTCAAATGGCTTCACCAGCAGGCAATCGGCGCCGGACTGTGTCGCCTGCAATACCCAATGCGGCTCCTTTTTGGCCGACATCAGGATGAACGGGATGTTCCGGGTCGCCGGGTCGCGGCGGACCTGAGACAGGACTTCGAGGCCACTCAGCGGCTCCATCTCCCAGTCGCAAAGAATGAGCGCGTAGGGCGTTGCCTTCAACCGTTCGATTGCGGCACGCCCGTCGTGCACCGCGTCGATCTGCTCGAAGCCGCACTTGCGCAGCAGCATGTCGACCATGCGGCAGACGGTTTCCGAGTCATCGACCAAGAGGATGCGTCGCGTATCGGCCATGCGCTGTCTCCGGGCGCGCGGTGAATTCGCCAGTCCAGATTTTTCACAGAGCGGCCGCGCCAATGGCGAAGCCGGTATTGCCAAGCCTCTTGGGTGCGGGCGCGGGGCGCCACGCTCAAATTTGCAACCAGGAATACTCCGCTACCGGTATGCAATCGGTAAATGGCCTGCTGCCTGAAACGTGAACTTTTGCTGAAAGGTCGCGATTTCGTGCCGCAAACGCCACAACGTCTTTCGGCCACCCCGGAATGAAATGACCCCGGCGGGAAGGTGTCCTGGCCGGGGTCATTATGGTGTCGATTGCGTCTTGGGGGCGAAATCGGGACACCGGTGAGGATGCTATGCCTGAGGGCGAGCGTGGCAAATAAACATACCGGAAATTCGTACGGTAACCGCGTTAAAGCGCTGCCTAAGCGACCGCTGAATAGCCGCCATCAATCGCAATCGTTGCCCCCGTGACAAAACTGGACCCCGATCCGGCAAGGAATACGGCAAGCCCGGCAAAGTCGCTTGGATTGCCCCAGCGCCCGGCCGGCGTGCGCGCCAACACCTTCTCGTTGAGTCCTTCGACCTGCCGGCGCGCGCTGCGCGTCAAATCGGTATCGATCCAGCCGGGCAGGATGGCATTGACCTGGATGTTGTTCTTGGCCCAGGCGATCGCCAGCGATTTGGTGAGCTGCACGATGCCGCCCTTGCTCGCCGCGTAAGGCGCGGCATAGGCGGCGCCGAACACCGACATCATCGAGCCGATATTGACGATCTTGCCGCCGCCGTTCTTGACGAAATGCGGGTAGGCGGCTTGGCAGCAATAGAGCGCGCCGGTGAGATTGGTTTCGAGCACCAGATGCCAGTCATCGGCGCTGATGTCTTGCGGCTGCTTGCGCACCGTGGTTCCGGAGTTATTGACCAGGATATCGAGCCGGCCGAAGCGCGCGACCGCGGCTTCGATGGCGGCGCGACACGAGGCTTGCTTGCGCACGTCGAGTTCGACGAAATAGGCCTCGCCACCGGCGGCCTTGAGTTCCTCGAGCGCCGCGGCGGATTTCTTGGCGTCGCGCGCGGCGATCGCCACCGCAGCGCCGGCGGCGGCCAGGCCCTTGGCCATGCCGAGGCCGATGCCGCCGTTGCCGCCGGTAATCAAGGCGACCTTGCCGGTCAGATCGAATAACGAAGTCACATTTGCCTCCCGGGCTGCGCCGATTAACTGCGCCGCCCGGAAGGTCGTCAAGCGCGATCAGCCTGCGTGGCGTTGCATGCCGGCGCGCCGATAGGCAAGGACACCGAAGCCGACGAGGCCGGTCAGCATCAACGGCAGCGCCGCGGGCAGCGGCGTCGTGCTCGACGGGCCAAAGAACTGCGCCTCGCTGAGGAACACCCAGTAGATCGACGATGCGGTCGAGCGGTTCAGCGTCAAGGCGATGGTGCTGCTGTTGAGCGCGAGCCCCGTGATGTCGAGCGTCTGCGGCGAGTCGACGCTGCCCCAGGAGGGGTCGCTGTAGGACGTGCCGTTGATCACCACCGAGCTCGGCGCCGCCACGCCGCTGACGAATGAGTTGTCGACGAAGAGCTTGATCTCGTTGATTGTCTGCGGCGCGCCGAAGCGGAAGGTGATCGTCGGATTCTCCAGCCAGCCGACATAGGCGCCGATGCCGTCGCCGGCGAAAAATGAGCTCGACGGGATGACGCCGTCGGTGAGCTTGCCTTTGCCGCCGCTCAGATACGAGCCGTCGATGCCGTCGGTGGTGCAATTGCCGGCGATGCAGTTGCTGTAGCCCGCATCCCAATAATTGAAATCGCCGCCGGCGGCGGTGCCGTCGCCGTTCGGCATGTCGTAGCTGCTAACGGTAATGAGCGTGCTGGCGCCGGCCGAGCTTGCACCGAAAGTTAGCAACGCGGCGACAATGACAGTGCAGAATTTCATGACCCACCCCTCTCATCAGGACAAGCACGTAGCTTTAAGGGGAGGAGGGACACGCGCGGCGGTAACCGGCGGCGCGTTACTGTTACATGTCACCGATTGCACAGCATGCGGTTACCGCCGCGCCACGCCAAATACTGAGGCCATTTTTTGCGGTGATCTAAATGCGCTCGGGCAGGCGCTCGTTGCGCGCAAGCGAGGAGAAGCGGGTCAGTGCGCCTTCGAACTGCAGTTCGACCGTGCCGGTCGGGCCGTGACGCTGCTTGCCGATGATGACTTCGGCCTTGCCGTGCACCTTCTCGCCTTCGGAAAGCCATTCGGCGAACTTCTCGCGGTTGGTTTCCAGCGGCTTGCGCATCTGATGGTAATATTCCTCGCGGAACACGAACATCACCACGTCGGCGTCCTGCTCGATCGAGCCCGATTCACGCAAGTCCGAGAGCTGCGGGCGCTTGTCGTCGCGGCTCTCGACCTGGCGCGAGAGCTGCGACAATGCGAGAATCGGCACGTTGAGTTCTTTCGCCAGCGCCTTGAGCTTGGTGGTGATCTCGGTGATTTCCTGCACGCGGTTGTCCTGGCTGCGCCGCGTCGAACCCTGCAAGAGCTGCAGGTAGTCGATGACCAATAGATCGAGCCCGCGTTGCCGCTTCAAGCGCCGTGCCCGCGCCGCGAGCTGAGCGACCGAGAGGCCGCCGGTTTCGTCCAGATAGAAGGGCAGGCTCTGCAATTCGACGGTGATGTCCTTGATGCGCTCGAAATCGGCTTCGCTGATGCCGCCACGCCTGATCTGGTTGGAAGGAATGCCGGTCTGTTCGGAAATGATACGAGTGGCAAGTTGTTCGGCCGACATTTCCAGCGAAAAGAAACCGACGATGCCGCCATTGGCGGTAACGGTGTGGCCGTCGGGGCGCACCTCGCCGCGCCAGGCGCGCGCGATATTGTAGCCGATATTGGTGGCGAGGGCTGATTTGCCCATGCCGGGCCGGCCGGCAAGGATGATGAGGTCGGAGGGCTGCATACCGCCCATCATGCGATCGAGATCGTCGAGGCCGGTGGCGAGGCCGGACAGCTTGCCGTCGCGCTGATAAGCGTGCGCCGCCATGTCGACGGCAGTGGTCAGTACCTGGGCGAAGCGCTGGAACCCGCCGTCGTAGCGGCCGGTTTCGGCGAGCTCGTAGAGCCGCCGCTCGGCGTCCTCGATCTGATGGCGCGGGGAAAAATCGACCGGCGCGTCATAGGCGACGTTGACCATTTCCTCGCCCACCAAAATCAGCGCGCGGCGGATGGCGAGGTCATAGATGGTGTGGCCGTAATCCTCGGCGTTGATGATGGTGGTGGCTTCGGCGGCGAGCCGCGCCAGATATTGGCTGACCGTCATGCCGCCGATGTCGGCGCCGGCGTCGAGGAACGTCTTCAGCGTGATCGGCGTCGCTGTCTTGCCGGCGCGGATCAGGTCGCGGGCGAGTTGATAGATTTTCTGATGAATCGGCTCGAAGAAGTGGTCCGGATTGAGGAAATCGGAAACGCGGTAGAGCGCCTCGTTGTTGACCAGGATCGCGCCCAAAAGCGCCTGCTCGGCCTCGATGTTGTGCGGGGCGGAACGGTAGAGCGGTGCAGGTTCTTCGGCCTGCTTGCGGGCGGTCGAATCAGCGAGTGCCATGAAGTGCCGTGCTTACCCGGGAAATGTGGCATAGCACGAGCAATCTTGGCGTCACGGTCCGCTTTTGCGGTCCGCCCGCAATTCACAAGCTGCAAACAGCGGTGAACAATCTTCAAATTGTTCTTTGCGCGCCGCTCTACTCGCCGGCGAGCCGCAGCGGCTGGCGCTGCTTGCCTTCGGCGCCGCGCAGGCGGCTCTCCTCGCGCCCGATGTAATCGCGCGTCATCGGCACGATGCCCTGCTTCTTGGTGAGCTGGATCTGGAAGTTCATCATGTTCTGCTCGCGGAACGACATCTCCGACGCGGCCAGATAGAATTCCCACATGCGCACAAAGCGCTGGTCGTAGATGCGCTCGACCTCCTCGCGGTGGGCGAGGAAGCGCTCGCGCCAGTGCTTCAGCGTCTCCGCATAATGCAGGCGCAGGATTTCGATGTCGGTGACCAGGAGCCCCGATTTCTCGATCAGCGGCACCACTTCCGACAGCGACGGGATGTAGCCGCCGGGGAAGATGTATTTGGCGATCCACGGATTGGTGACGTTCGGCCCTTCCGAGCGGCAGATCGAATGCAGCACCATGACGCCGTCGTCGGCGAGCAGGCCCGCGCATTTGCGGAAGAACGTCTCGTAGTGGTTGACGCCGACGTGCTCGAACATGCCGACGGAGACGATGCGGTCGAAGCGGCCTGCGACGTCGCGGTAATCCTGCAGCTCAAAACTGGCCCTGTCGGCGAGACCCTTTTCCGCCGCGCGCTCGTTGGCAACCGCGTGTTGTTCCTGCGACAGCGTGACGCCGGTGACGTCGGCGCCCGTCGTCTCGGCGAGGTAAAGCCCGAGCCCGCCCCAGCCGCAACCGATGTCGAGCACGTGCTTGCCCGGCTGCAGCACGAGCTTGGCGGCGAGGTGGCGCTTCTTGGCGAGTTGGGCGTCGTCGAGCGACTGCTCCGGATATTCGAAATAGGCGCAGCTATATTGCCGGTCCGCGTCGAGGAACAGCGAATAGAGCCGCCCGTCGAGATCGTAATGATGCGAGACGTTCTGCCGCGCGCGGCGCCGCGGATTGAACTGCTGCAGGCGGCGCTTGAGGTAACGGATGAGCCATTGCGGTCGCGCCCAATGCGGAATGTCGGTGTGCTGGCCGAGCGCGATGGCGAGCACGTCGGCGATCGAGCCTTCCTCGACCACAAACGTGCCGTCCATATAGGCTTCGCCGAATTTAAGCTCCGGATCGAGCAGAATGCCCCATTCGGCCGCGCGGGTGACGAAGCGCACCGCCACCGGTTTTCCGGTGCCGTCGCCGAAGGTGAAGCTCAGGCCGCTCGAGGTGGTGACCCGGAAGGTCCCCTTGCGGACAAATGTCTTCAGCAAAAATCGCAGCAACCGGTCCATCGGCCTGCCCCAACACGCTACCTGACCCTGTGCCTCAAGGCTTTGGACGTAGGGATTTAATCAAACTTCGTGGCGACGAGCAATGCTGATGCTCATTCATCAACGCGCGAGTGCCAATTTGGGTCGTGGTCACAATGTCGCGATAATGCGCTATCAAGAACCGGGCGTCGGGACGGGCAGCAAGGGCAGAGGTTTGTACGGCAATGAACGGTCTCAAGGGTGGGATTCTGGCGGCCGCATGCGTGGCCGTTTTGGGCGGGCCGGCGTGGGCGCAGGAAAATCTCGATGCCGGCAAGACGCCGGCGCAGCTTTATGCCGCCGACTGCGCCATCTGCCATAAGACGCCGCAGGGCATGACCAAGGCCGGCGGCATCTTCGGCCTCTCGAGCTTCCTGCGCCAGCATTATACGGCGAGCCGCGAGGCGGCGGCGGCCATCGCCAAATACGTGCAGTCGGTCGACAAGGGCCCGCCGCCGCCCGCCAAGCGTCCGCCGGCCAAGCGCACCGCCAAGGGCAACGAAAAGAGCAAGGCCGGCGAGGCCAAGAGGGACGAAAGCAAGGCGCGCGAGGAGAAACCGGGCAGCAAGCCGGAAGCCGAGTCCACACCCGAGGCGCCGCCGAAGACCGAGCAAAAGACCTCCAGCGACAAGGCAGGCGATGCCAAGCCCGCCGAGCCCAAAGCCGCCGAGAGCAGCAAACCGGCGACGCCGAAGACCGACGAGAACCCTGCCGCGAAGGACGCGTCAGACAAGAAGTCGGACTAGGGCGCTGAGCTTGATGGGATCTCATCTGCGAGCGCGATTAGGCGCGACGTCGCCTTCGCGCCGAAAGCGACCGCATTTGAGCGTCGTTGCCGATGTCGCGAGGGGCCAATAAACGGATAACAATGGATAACGGCTATTCCAGCCCCGCTTTGCGCAGGCCTTCAAGGAATTTGGCCATCGGGCCGGGGGAAAATGGAACATGCTGCTCGCACCAGGCGATGGAGACGTTCGGCATAATTTCCCTTAGATGCTGCAACGCCTTGCGAGCCTCCTCGACTTGGCCAGCTTGCGCGAGGCTCGCGATATAAATGCGGTGGGCCGACGTTACTCCGTCGCGTTCTTGTACAGCCTTGCGCGCGAAGCTGACAGCTTCGGCATAACGGTCTCTGAAGAAATGCGCGACCGCGAGGGCCACATTGAATATCGCGTTCTGCGGATCATGCGGGCTCATGCGGATAGCTTGTTCCAAATTCGGAATTGCTTGTTCTGACTGACCTTCCGACGCCAGCGCAAAACCGCGGTAGCCATAGGCGGCAGCGAAGTTCGGATTTAAATCAATGGCGCGCTGATATTCATTCTGAGCTTCCTCGTAGTGCCGCATCATGTAGGCCGCATAGCCGAGTGCGAGATGTGCCCAAGGGTCACTGCCATCAAGTTCAGCCGCTCGTGCCGCGAGAGCGGCGGCCTCTTTTAGTTGTGGCGCGACCAGCGTCCAGCCGAGCAACCGCGACACCAACATGGCAAAAGCCAGCATACTGTGCGCCGGTGCATACTCTGGGTAACGATTGATGGCCTTTCTTAATATCGCAATTGCGGCTTCACCGTCACTTTTGGTCAGTCGCCAGAACAACGAATTGGCATGGATCACCATTTCCCAAGCGTCGAGATCCTCGGGAGAGCGGCGTTGCGAGCGGATGCCTTCTGCCTCTAGCAGTTTTGGTTCTATCGCCGCGACCACCTTCTTCGTAATTTCATCCTGTAAAGCGAAAACGTCAGTCAAGTCTCCGTCGTAGCGATCGGCCCAGATGTGGTTCCCAGTCGTGGCGTCAATTAGTTGCGCCGTGATGCGCACGCGGTCGCCGCCTTTGCGCACGCTTCCCTCTAGAACGTAACGGACATCTAGTTCGCGGGCGGCGCGCTTAACGTCGATTGCCTTGCCTCTGTATGTAAATGACGAGTTGCGAGCTATCACTAAGAACCAGCGTAGTTTCGAGAGACCAGTAATGATGTCCTCTGAAATACCGTCGGCAAAGTACTCTTGTTCGGGGTCGCCACTCATATTGGCGAAAGGCAGCACGGCAATCGACGGTCGCTGGGTCGCTTTCAAATTCTGCTTTACAGTGGTGCTGGGCGTAACAGCGATCGGGGCGCTATCGGCGAGCGAGACGCGGTGGACGCCGATTGGTCTAGCTATATTCTTTACGGTCTGCTCGCCCAGATCTTCAAAACTGAAGCTGAGCTTGTCGCGCACCTGATCGTGGACGGTCCGCGAGACACATATACCGCCCGGCTCTGCGAGACCCTCCAGTCGTGCCGCAACGTTTACCCCATCGCCGTAAATATCGTTTGCGTCACTGATGATGTCGCCGACGTTGATACCGATGCGGAATTCGATACGCTTATCCGTTGGAACACTGGCATTGCGTTCAAGCATACCGCGCTGAATGTCGACGGCACACCGTACCGCGTCGACCACGCTGACAAATTCGACCAGCATCCCGTCTCCGGTCGTTTTGACGATACGACCACGATGTTCGGTAACCTTGGGGTCGACCAGTTCCTTTCGGTGCGCCTTGAGTTGACGAAGCGTCCCTTCTTCATCGACGCCCATTAGACGGCTGTAGCCGGCAATGTCGCCAGCCCATATCGCAGCCAGCCTACGGTCGACACGCTCTTCCGGCATGGAGTCGCCCCACCAGAAATCTTTATGAGTGTAGGAGCAATCTTGGAGGGGAACAACAATGTCCGCCACGGGTCATTTCGACCGGAGGCGCGACCGGGGCTCGACCGGCTGCATGTCGGTTTAGCCGCCGAAAGCGGAAGCGATACCGCGCCGTTGGCGGCCGGCTCGTAGCGGATTGATGACGTCGCCGGCGCGTTAGTCGAATTCCCGATCTCCAGGTTCTATTCGCGCTCGACTTCAGCCTTCCTCGCCTTTCTTCTTCCTTGCCGCCTTCGCGGGTTTGGCCTCGGGCTCGGCGGCTGGCGCCTCGGCGGCCTCGCCGCCTTCCTCTTCGCGCCCGCGCATCGCCTTGGCCTCGGGCTCGAACAGCGCCGCGGCGGCGGCCACGGCAGCCGCCGCTTCCTCCTCGGCCTCGGTGCGTTGCACGGTCACATCTTCGCCGCGGGCGATGCGCTCGGCTTCGTCGGCGCTGCGGGCGACAATGACGGTAATGGTCGTCTCCACTTCCGGATGCAGCGTCAGCGGCACCTTGTACTGGCCGATCGCCTTGATCGGCGCGTTGAGCACCACCTGCGAGCGGTTGATCTTGGTGTCGCCGCCGTCGAGCTGGGCGGCGATGTCGCGGGTGGAAACCGAGCCGTAAAGCTGGCCGCCTTCGGAGGCCTGGCGCAGCACGGTGATGGTCTTGCCGTCGAGCTTGTTCGCGAGTTTTTCGGCGCCGCCCTTGAGTTCGAGGTTGCGCGCCTGCAACTCGGCCTTCATCTCCTCGAACCGTGACTTGTTCTCCGCCGTCGCACGCAGCGCCTTGCCGCGGGGCAGCAGGAAATTGCGCGCGAAGCCGTCTTTGACGCGCACCACGTCGCCCATTTGGCCGAGCTTGCCGACGCGCTCGAGTAGGATCACATCCATTGTCGTTTCTCCATCCTATGATTGCCGTTGAGTTTCCACAGTTTCAGGTTCGCGCCGGCGGTCCCTGTCTCGCGAGCACGCGCGCGCGTAAATCGAAAGCCGTCTCGATAAGGCCAAGCAGGCAAAGCGCCAGCACCGGCCAGCCGAGGACGATGATCGCTGCGTAAACGCCGCCGAGCAGGAAGGAGCGGCTCGCCATGCCTTGCGTGATCGCATGCATCACGGCGAGGCCGAGCACGGCATAGGCCATCAGCAGGCTTGCCGCGAGCACGCCGGCGGCGATGCCGATCAGCCCGCCAAGAAAACCGATGACCACGGCAGCGGCGAGCAGCGCCGCAATGGGCCGGGGAAAGCTCATTGCGGGAAGCTGCGGCCACGGCCGGCGCAGCAGGCCGGAAATCTTGACGATGCGCGCGGCGAGCCAAAGATTGATCAGGCTGGTGATGGTGGCGACCAGCGCGGCGACCGGCGGAACGATCGCGACCAGGAAGTCGACGACGCGGCCCAGCTTCGCCGGGTCGCTCGCGGTGCCGACGTCCTCCGACTGCAGAAGCTGCAGCAGCGCGCCGTGCAGGTTGGCGCGGAAGGATTGCGCGTCGCTGCCCAGAACCGGGATGGCGACGATCACCATCATTGCCGCAAGCACCGCGGCCCAAATGACCAGGCGTCCCGGCGGATACCATTCGAGCGTCTCGCTGTGCCCGTTGGCGCCCGCGACGGGGCGCGCCAGCATGGCAAGATAACCGAGCCACCAGCCGGGGGCGCCGGCGCCGGCCAAAAAGGCGAAGGAAAAAAAGGCGCCGAACGCCGCCGCAAGCGCGAGCGCCGCGCAAAACACGGCGATCAGCGCCGCCCAGTGGCTCCAGCCGAGCGCCGCAATCAGAATCGGCAGCGGCGCGAGATAAAAGAGGGGAATTGACAGCAGCGTGCCCGAGGCCACCGAAGCGAACAGCAAAGCCGCCGCGGCGCCAGCGCCAATCCCAATCAGTGCGATCCGCATCATCACGAGCTGTCCCGCTCCATTTGAGCGGTTAGAGACGGATCATTCCGCCCCAACCATCGGCCCGCGGAGTGACCCCGCAGGCCTCGTTTGCGGCCTCGTCCTGAGGAGCGAGCGAAGCTCGCGTCTCGAAGGATGAGGCCATTTCCATGCTCACCCTTCGAGATGCGCACCTTTCGGTGCGCTCCTCAAGGGTGAGGACGAGCCCTACTTGATCACGTAAGGCAACAACCCGAGGAAGCGCGAGCGTTTGATCGCTTGCGCCAGTTCGCGCTGCTTCTTGGCCGACACCGCCGTAATTCGGCTCGGCACGATCTTGCCGCGCTCGGAAACATAGCGCTGCAAAAGCTTGACGTCCTTGTAATCGATCTTCGGCGCATTGGCGCCAGAGAAGGGGCAGGTCTTGCGGCGGCGGAAGAAGGGACGGCGGGCGCCGCCTTGCGGTGCGAAAGCCATGGCCTATTCCTCCGTCTCGGTCTCGGTTTCTTCGGCGGCGCCTTCCTCGCGGCGTCCGCGCGAGCTGCGCCCGCCACGGTCGCCACGGTCGGCTCGATCGCCACGGTCTCCGCGATCGCCGCGGTCGCCGCGGTCGCGGTCATCACGGTCCGACTTGCGCATCATTGCCGAGGGGCCTTCCTCCAGCGCGTCGACGCGGATGGTGAGATAGCGCAAGACGTCCTCGTTGATGCGCTCCTGGCGTTCGATCTCGTTGAGGGCAGCCGGCAGCGCATCGACGTTGAGCAGCGTCATGTGCGCCTTGCGGTTCTTGCGGATGCGGTAGGTGAGGGACTTGACGCCCCAGTATTCGGTCTTGGCGATTTTGCCGCCCATCTGCGTGATGACGCCGGAGAGCTGCGCGGTCAATTCCTCGACCTGCTGCGCGCTCAATTCCTGGCGCGCAAGGTAGACGTGTTCGTAGAGCGGCATGAATGCCTTTCCCTTGTGTTCGTCGTTCGATGCCTCGACCCCGGCGCTAAACCCTTCGAGCCCTTCGGGGAAAGGCTCGAAAGCTCTGAAGGCGGGAACACCGGATGCCGGGCCGACTGGCCCTGCCGCGTTTCATGGGAAACGCGGCCATCCGTTCAGCTCCCAACCGGGGCCGACAGCGCGCCGGGGTTATATGCGGATGAGGCGGGAAAAGGCAAGCGTCGCCCGCGCGCGGCTTAAGCCACGCGAGGGCCCGATTTGTCCTCGATTTGCAGGCGATCGGCCAACTTGACGGCGAGGTCGACGCCCTCGCGGATCTGACGCGCCCGTTCCGGGTATTCCTCGCTTTGCCGGCGCATCTCGTTGAGCAGGCTAAGCAGGCGATCGAGGCTTTCCGCCATTAAACGATGGCGAAACGCGCCGTCCATCCGGGCGCGGGCCAGATCTTCCTCGCTCACCAACGCACTCATGCGCTCAAAGCCTTTCGACGCTCGCAGGTGCGACCCTAGTCCGAGAGTCTTGTCGCTTGGTTACCGGTTGGGCAGGCAACTTGACAGGAGGCGGGCCCGCGGTGTCTTTCGGCCCGATTTTGTCGCAAAGCCGAGGGCTTATCCGCGTGGCAACGGCGTTCGTCTTTCCCGGGCAAGGCAGCCAGGCCGTGGGCATGGGTAAGGCGTTGGCGGCGAGCTTTGCCCCGGCGCGGGCCGTCTTCGAAGAAGTCGATGAGGCGCTCGGCAACAAGCTGAGCGCGGTCATCTTCGAAGGCCCCGCAGAGACCCTGACGCTCACCGAAAACGCGCAACCGGCGCTGATGGCGGTCTCGCTCGCGGCGATGCGCGTGCTCGAGACCGAGGCGGGCGTCAAGCTTGCGCGCGATGCTCAGTTCGTGGCCGGCCATTCGCTCGGCGAATATTCGGCGCTGGCGGCAAGCGGCGCGCTCACCCTTGCCGATACGGCGCGGCTACTGCGCACGCGCGGCCTTGCCATGCAAAAGGCGGTGCCGGTCGGGATCGGCGCCATGGCGGCGCTGCTCGGCCTTGACTATGCCGCGGCCGTGGCGGTCGCCGGCGAAGCGGCGCAGGGGCAAGTGTGCGAAGCCGCGAACGACAATGGCGCCGGGCAGGTCGTCGTTTCCGGCGACAAGGCAGCGGTCGAGCGCGCCGTCGAGATCGCCAAAAGCAAAGGCGCCAAGCGTGCCATGTTGCTGCCCGTCTCCGCCCCGTTCCATTGCGCGCTGATGAAGCCGGCAGCCGCTGTGATGGCGGAAGCGCTTGGCAAGGTCACCATCAAGCCGCCGGCCGTGCCCGTGGTCGCCAACGTGCTCGCCAAGCCGATCCGTGAGCCGGCCGAGATCATGCGGGCATTGGTCGCGCAGGTGACCGGCACGGTGCGCTGGCGCGAGTCCGTGGCTTTCATGGCCGGTGCCGGTGTGCGAACATTCTACGAGGTCGGCGCCGGCAGGGTGCTGAGCGGTCTCATCAAGCGCATCGCCGAAGGCGTCAGCGCCGGCGCCATTGGCACTCCCGAGGACATCGCGGCATTCAAGGCCGCGCAAGGCTAAAGGCGAGGGGCAGCATGTTCGACCTGACGGGAAAAACGGCGCTCATCACCGGCGCGACCGGCGGCATCGGCGCCGGCATTGCGCGCGCCCTGCACGGGCAGGGCGCAACGGTTGCGCTTTCCGGCACGCGCCGCGAAGTGCTCGACGCGCTTGCCGCCGAGCTCAAGGAGCGCGTTCACGTGCTGCCCTGCGATCTTGCCGACAAGGATGCGGTCGAGGCGCTGGTGCCGGCGGCGGAAGATAAAATGCAGAAGCTCGACATCCTGGTCGCCAACGCCGGGGTGACCAGAGACAATTTGTTCGTGCAGTTGAAGGACGAGGACTGGGATTTTGTGCTCGCCATCAACCTGACGGCGACGTTCCGCCTCACCCGGGCGGCGGTTGCGCGCATGATGCGGCGCCGCTACGGGCGGATAATCGGCATCACGTCGATCGTCGGCGTTACCGGCAACCCCGGCCAAACCAATTACACGGCTTCGAAGGCCGGGATGATCGGCATGATGAAGTCGGTGGCGGCCGAATATGCCAAGCGCAATGTTACCGCCAACTGCATCGCTCCCGGTCTTATCGCGACCCCCATGACCGAAAAGCTCAACGACAAGCAGCGCGAGGCGATCCTTGCCCGCGTGCCGGCCGGCAAGCTCGGAACTCCGGCCGACGTCGCCGCCGCCGCCGTCTATCTCGCCTCCGACGAGGCCGGCTATGTGACGGGGCAGACCTTGCATGTTAATGGCGGCATGACGATGATCTAGTACAGGGCATGATCTAGTGCAGGGCATGATCTAGTTGAAGGGCGGCATGGCGATTGATCCAGCCGCGTGAGCGCGCGGTGGCCCGCATCCACGCGTGTGGCGGGTGCAAAGCAGCGCGGTCATTCCGCGCTTGCGCGCCGGGGAATGCCGTGGAAATGCTTGGCTTTACAGGATTGAGCGGCTAGCCTTGGCGCGCTAGTCATTGGATTTGAAGTATGGTAACCGAACCTCGGCCCGGCTGGGGCGGCCGAACACGAGAAACCGCAACGCAGATTGCGCCGTAGTCGGATTTCGTCTCGCCACCGTCAACTCCCGACGAGGCCGTAGCGCGATGGCCGCGATTAAATGTGGAAGTCGCGGCCCAAACATAAACGCACGAGGTTGGAACGATGAGTGACATTGGCGAGCGGGTGAAAAAGATCGTCGTGGAACACCTGGGCGTCGAGCCCGAGAAGGTGACCGATCAGGCCAGCTTTATTGACGATCTTGGCGCCGACAGCCTCGACACCGTCGAACTCGTGATGGCTTTCGAGGAGGAATTCGGCTGCGAAATTCCCGACGACGCCGCCGAAACGATTCTCACCGTCGGCGACGCGGTCAAGTTCCTCGAAAAGAACGCCAAGAGTTGACAGCCATTAGGCTGTCCTCGATTTTCAATCTGTCTGCGTGCGGACTATGCCCGGGCGGTGCGTAGGGACGCCTGAACGTCACTCGGAGCTCGGTTCATGAGGCGTGTGGTCGTCACCGGCATGGGAATGCTGACGCCGCTCGGATGCGGCGTGGAGACGACATGGCGGCGCATCCTCAAGGGCGACAGCGGCGCTAGGCGGATCGAAGAATTCGACGTCTCCGATATTTCTTGCCAGATCGCCTGTCGAATTCCGCGCGGCGACGGCTCGGACGGTACTTACAATCCCGATCAATGGATGGAGCCAAAGGAGCAGCGCAAGGTCGACGATTTCATCGTCTACGCCATGTGCGCTGCGCGCCAGGCGCTCGACGACGCGGCCTGGCGCCCGCAGAGCTACGAGGATCAGACGCAGACCGGCGTTCTGATCGGCTCGGGCATTGGCGGTATCGAGGGCATCGCCGAAACCGCGATCACGCTGCATGAAAAAGGGCCGCGACGGGTATCGCCATTCTTCGTACCCGGCCGCATCATCAATCTTGCCTCGGGCTTCGTCTCGATCGAGTGCGGCCTCAAGGGTCCCAATCATGCGGTGGTCACCGCTTGCTCGACCGGCGCACACGCGATCGGCGACGCGGCGCGATTGATCGCCCTTGGCGATGCGGAGGTGATGGTGGCGGGCGGCACCGAGTCCCCGGTCAACCGCATCGCCATGGCCGGCTTTGCCGCCTTGCGTGCCTTGTCTACGGGCTTCAACAACGACCCCAAACGCGCGTCACGACCTTATGACAAGGACCGCGACGGCTTCGTCATGGGCGAGGGGGCCGGTTGCGTCGTGCTAGAAGACCTCGATCACGCCAAAGCGCGTGGTGCGAAGATCTACGGAGAGCTCATCGGATATGGCCTCTCCGGCGACGCCTATCACATCACGGCGCCTGCGCCTGACGGCGACGGCGCATTCCGCTGCATGGCCATGGCGCTCAAGCGCGCCGGTATTTCTCCCGGCGACATTGACTACATCAACGCTCACGGCACTTCGACTCCGCTCGGCGACGAGATCGAGCTTAACGCAGTGCAGCGCCTTGCCGGCAATGCCGCAGGTCGCATTTCGATGTCTTCGACCAAATCGAGCATCGGACATCTGCTCGGCGCGGCCGGCGCGGTTGAGGCGATCATGTGTCTCCTGGCCATCCGCGATGGCGTTGCACCGCCAACCATCAACCTCGACAATCCTTCGATCGAGACACCGATCGATCTGGTGCCCCACGCGGCGCGCAAGCGCGACATCGATACCGCGCTGTCGAACTCATTCGGTTTCGGTGGAACGAATGCCTCCTTGGTGTTCGCCCGCTATGCCGAATAAAAGTCCCTCGCTTTCGCCACAATTGCTTCTAACCTGCGAAGGCCGTTAATGTTTGTGCGAGTCGAACGCCCCGCCGTCGCCGAACCGCGCGGCGATGTTCGCGGAGCGGTTTTGCGAATGTGGATAGCGGAAAGGCGCGCGTGAATTCCAACCCACCGCCCAACGGTAACGACCGGCTGTCAGCGCGTCCGGTAACACCGCCGTCTGCATCGGCGGGAGCCAGCACGCCGCCAGGTGCATCGGCGCGGCCGCGCCCGGATCCGCTCAAACCGCCACTGAACCCCCGTAGTCCGCGCGAGGCGCTCACGCCCCAACGTGTTCCGGCGCCGGCGCGCTCCCGGCATGCGCGCCACCCATTAGTGATCGCCGGCAACGCCTTGTTCACGCTCTTGGTGCTCGTCGCCGTAGCGGTTGGCGCGGCGATCTATTTCGGCAAGCAGCGCTTCGATGCGCCCGGACCGCTCACGACCGAGAAGGTGGTCGACATCCCACGCGGTCTTGGCATTCGCGAAATTTCGGTGCTGCTCGAGCGCGAAGGCGTCATCAACGAGCCGTGGGTATTTATGGGCGGCGTGCTGGCGATGAAGGCGCGCGGCGGCCTCAAGCACGGCGAGTATCAGTTCGCCAAGCGCGCGAGCCTAGCGGACGTGGTGGACACGCTCATCGAAGGTCGCGTGGTGCAACATGCGGTCACTGTCGCGGAAGGACTGACCTCTGAGCAGATCGTCGCCAAGCTGTTGGAGAACGACGTGCTCACAGGGCAAATCAAGGACATCCCGCCGGAGGGCTCCCTGTTGCCGGAAACCTACAAATTCACCCGGGGGATGACCCGCGAGCAGATCATTCAGCGCATGCGGCATGACGACCAACAGGTGCTGCAAGAGGTTTGGGAGCATCGGTTGCCCGATCTGCCGCTGAAGACACCGGAGCAATTGGTCACACTGGCTTCGATCGTGGAGAAAGAGACAGGACGTCCCGACGAGCGCTCGCGCGTTGCGGCGGTGTTCATCAACCGCCTCAAGAGCAAGATGAAATTGCAGTCGGATCCGACCATCATCTACGGACTGGTCGGCGGCAAGGGCTCGCTCGGCCGCCCGATCATGAAAAGCGAGATCGAGCAGAAAACGCCCTATAACACCTATGTTATCGATGGCTTGCCGCCGGGTCCAATCGCCAATCCAGGGCGCGCCTCGCTCGAAGCCGTGGCGAACCCGGCGCGCACCAAGGACCTCTATTTCGTCGCCGACGGGACCGGCGGGCATGTGTTCTCGGAGACATACGAGCAGCACCAAAAGAATGTTGCCAAGTTGCGGGCGCTCGAGCATGCGGATCCCGCTTCGCCGGGCGATCTCTCGGCTAACGGCGGCGCCAAGCAGCAGCCGGCTCGCTGACAAGCTTTTCACACCTTGTGACGGTACTGGCGCGCCGCTAAGGTCACGCGCTTCTTTCAACGGCGAGACGTATCGGATGGCCCTGTCGAGCATGACCGGATTCGCTCGTAGCCATGGCGTCTCCGGCGCCTACGCCTGGGCCTGGGAGATCAAGTCGGTCAACGCCAAGGGTCTTGATTTGCGTCTGCGCCTGCCGCCGGGATGGGACGCGATCGAAGTACCAGCTCGCAGCCGTGCTGCGGAAAAGCTTGCGCGCGGCACGGTGTACGCGAACCTTGCGGTCGAACGAAAAGGCGTGGCGCCCACGGTGAAAATCAACGAGCCGGTGCTTGCCGCGGTGCTGTCGACCTTAAAGAGCTTGAGCGGCAAGGTCGACGCCACGCCTCCCACGCTCGACGGTATTCTTGCGCTCAAAGGCGTGGTCGAGGTGAGCGAGGCCGATGAAAGCGAAACGGAACGCGCCGCCGCCGAAACGGCGATCGCCGGCGGTTTCGACAAGGCGCTCGCCGACCTCGTCGGCATGCGCCGCGCGGAAGGCGCGACGCTCGGGAGGCTGCTATCCACTCGGCTCGATGAAATCGCCGCGCTCTCGGCGCGCGCAGAGGCGGCGCCCGGCCGCAAACCGGAAGCGATCAGGGCGCGGCTGGCGGAGCAGGTGGCGACGCTGTTGTCGGCCTCGGAGCGGCTCGACAGCGACCGCCTGCACCAGGAGGCGATCCTGATCGCCACCAAAGCCGACATTCGCGAGGAGCTGGACCGGCTCGTCTCGCACGTCGCGCAGGCACAGAAACTCATCGCCGACGGCGGCGCGATCGGCCGGCGGCTCGACTTCCTGGCGCAGGAGCTTAACCGCGAAGCGAACACGCTGACCGCCAAGGCGAACGACGCGGACCTCACGACGATCGGCTTGGAGCTCAAGAACGTGGTCGAGCAATTCCGCGAGCAGGTGCAGAACCTGGAATGACCGACGAACACGACATCACCCGGCGCGGGATCATGCTGGTGCTTTCCTCGCCTTCGGGCGCGGGCAAGACGACACTCTCGCGTAACCTGCTCGAACAGGAGAACATCGACGACCCCGGAAAGCTCGAGCTGTCAATTTCGGCAACGACCAGGGCGCGGCGGCCGAGCGAGATCGACGGGGTGCACTATCGCTTTGTCGGCAAGCGCCAGTTCGAGGCGATGCGCGACGGTGGCGAGCTCTTGGAATGGGCCGAGGTTCACGGCAATTTCTACGGCACGCCGCGCGAGCCGGTGGAGCGGGCGCTTGCCGCGGGCCGCGACGTTCTGTTCGACATCGACTGGCAGGGCACGCGGCAATTGATCGAGAAGATGCGCGACGACGTGGTCACGGTGTTCGTGCTGCCGCCCTCGGCCAGCGAGCTTAAAGCGCGGCTGGAGCGCCGCGCCGAAGATAATCAGGCGATCATCGCGCAGCGTCTGCGTAATGCGATCGAGGAAATTTCGCATTGGCGCGAGTACGACTACATCCTGGTCAACCGGGATCTCGACAAAAGCTTCGCCCGCCTGCGCGCGATCTTGACCGCGGAGCGCCTCAAGCGGGTGAAGATGATCGACCTCGAGACCTTCGCCGAGCGGTTGCTGGCGGACCTGAAGAAGCTCAAGGCCTAGAGGCGAACGTCAAGGCGCCAAGACCACGCGGCCGACGACGCGCCCGGCGCGCAAATCGTCGAGGCTCTTCTGCGCCTGAATGAGCGGCCGCTCTTCGATCGGCGGCGGCGGAACGTTCTTTGCCCGCACCAAATCGATCAACTCGCGCGCTTCGGCGAGCGTTCCCGTCTGCGTGCCCTCGATGGTCATGGCCTTGAGCGGAAACATCGCCACGGCGGTGGTGTAGCCGCCGCCGATGAGACCGGTGACGACGACTTTGCCGCCTTTGGCGAGCGTGCCGGTGGCGAAATTGAGCGATTTATCGGAGCCGACGAAGTCGACCGCAGCGTAGATGCCGCCACTCGCCTTCAGGATCTCCTTGCGCGCACCGGGATGGGCGGGATCGAAGGCTGCTTTGGCGCCGGCGGCAAGCGCGGCTTCGCGTTTTTTCACATCGATATCGGCGACGAAAGGCGCAGCACCGAACATCGCCTGCGTCAACGCCAGGCCCATCATGCCGACCCCGCCGATACCCACCAGCAGCAACGGTGCCCGCGAAGCGCGATCGGTGAGGCGCTTAAGCGCCGCATAGGCGGTCAGCCCCGAGCACATCAGCGCGCCGGCAAAGGACGCCGAAAGCGGCGCATAGTCGATGAGATAGCGTGGATGTGGCACCAATACGTGCGTTGCATAGCCGCCGTCGACGGTGATGCCGAGATGGCGCGGCGCCGCGCAGATGTTTTCATCGCCGACCTTACAGGCGGGGCATCGGCCGCAACCGATCCACGGATAAACGGCGACGGAGGCGCCGGTCTCGGCGCCCGCCGCCTCGGGGCCGGCGCGCTCGATGACGCCGGAGATCTCATGGCCGAGCGTGAACGGCAGCGTGCGGCCGCTGCGCACGTCGAGCTGCTTGCCGTCGCCGAGGAGGAAATAGCCGTCGTGAATGTGCAGATCGGAATGGCAGACGCCGCATCGGTCGATGCGGATCAGGACTTCGCTACCTTTGGGCTCGGGGCCCTCGGCCAGCGTCTCGCACAGCGGCGCGCCGTAGGCGGTCAACGATTGTCGTCGAAACTGCATGGGCAACAACCTAACACGCTTCGTTTGCGGCCTGCGCCGCGTAGGCGCGCGCCAAGGCAATAAAACCTTCGATCGGAATCTCTTCGGCGCGCGCGGTCGGTTCGACACCGGCGGCGGCAAGCAGCGCGCTAACGTCAACCCCGAGCGTTTTGAGACTCTGGCGCAGCATCTTGCGGCGCTGGCCGAAGCCGGCTTCGGTCACGCGCTGCAGCGCTTGTGGATCACAGGCAAGCGGCTGTTGCCGCGGAACGAGGCGCACGACCGAGGATGTGACTTTCGGCGGCGGGACGAACGCAGACGGTGCGATGTCGAACAGAATCTTGGCCTCGGTGCGCCAGCCGGCAAGCACCGACAAGCGGCCGTAGTCCTTGCCGCCCGCACGAGCGACGATGCGCTCGGCCACTTCGCGCTGAAACATGAGCACCATCTCGTCGTACCAGGGTGGCCAAGGCTCGGCCGTGAGCCAGCCGATGAGCAGCACGGTAGCGATATTGTAGGGCAAATTGGCGACGATCTTGGCGCGGGTGCCGTTCAAGACGGTGCGCGCATCGAATTTCAACGCGTCGCCGGCGATGATGTCGAGGCGGCCCGGATAGCGCGCAGAAATGTCACGCAGCGCGCCAATCGCGCGTTGGTCATGCTCGATAGCGACGACACGCTTGGCACCAAGCGCGAGCAGCGCCCGCGTCAGCCCGCCCGGGCCGGGGCCGACCTCGACGATGGTTGCGCCGGCGACCGGCTCGGCCGCACGGGCAATGCGCGTCGTGAGATTGAGATCGAGCAGAAAGTTCTGCCCGAGCGTTTTCTTCGCGCGCAGCTCGTAACGGCGAATAACCTCGCGCAGCGGCGGCAGATCGTCGATCTGCGTCATTCGAATTCAAGTCGCGGCGGCGAGCGCCGGCGCGTTGGCGGCAAGCCGTGCGGCAAGCCGCAGCGCCGCGATGAGGCTCGAAGGATCGGACCGCCCGCTGCCGGCAATGTCGAAGGCGGTGCCGTGGTCGGGCGAGGTGCGCACAAAGGGCAGGCCGAGCGTGACATTGACGGCATGATCGAAGGCCAACGTCTTGATCGGGATCAGCGCCTGATCGTGGTACATGCAAAGCGCGACGTCGTAGGTTGCGCGCGCTGCTTCGTGAAACAGAGTGTCCGCCGGCAATGGGCCGCGGACGTCGATGCCGTCGGCCTTGAGGCGCTTGACCGCCGGGGCGACGACTTTGGCGTCTTCCTCGCCCATGGCGCCTTCCTCGCCGGCATGCGGGTTGAGGCCGGCGATCACGAGCCGCGGGCGCGCAATGGCAAAGCGCGCGGCAAGATCGCCGGCGACGATGCGGCCGCTTTGCACGATCAGGTCGGCGGTGAGCTTGTTCGGCACCTCGCGCAACGGCAGATGAATGGTGACCGGCACGACGGCAAGCTCCGGCGACCACAGCATCATCACCGGATGCATCGGCTTTCGCGTCGCTTCCGCGGCGAGGCGGGCCAAAAATTCGGTGTGGCCGGGTTCGGCAAAACCGGAACGGTAAAGCACGTTCTTGGCAACCGGATTGGTGACGATAGCGGCGGCGCGGCCGGCAAGAACGTCCTCGACGGCGCGGCGAATCGAGGCGATCACGGCCGGCGCGCTCGTTGCGTCGGGTTTGCCGGGGAGCGCGCTAATTGCGCCGCCAAGCGCTGCGACCGGCAAGGCATGCGCGAAGGCGGCGCTCGCCTCCTCCGGCGCGACACCCGCGAGCGGAACATCGAGCTTGAGCAGTCGCGCGCGCGCGCTGACAAACTCCGGCGCGGCGATGAGATAGAACGGCGGCAGCTTGAGCTCGAGGCGTCGCCGCCAAATTTCGAGCGCAAGGTCGGGTCCGATCCCAGCGGGCTCGCCCAGCGTCAACGCCAGAGGATGCTCGCCGGCTCTCATTTGTATTCGATCATCGCCTGCTTGCGCAGCTCTTCGAGGTATTTCTTCGACTCGGTCTCGAATTTCTGGGCGAAGATCTGCTCGCGCGCGGTGCGTTTGGCCGGAGAATCGGCGATGCTCTTCTTCTTGTCGCAGAGCGCAAACATCTGCAGCCCTTGCGCCGTCACGTCGGGAGTGGTCAGCCGCCCGATCTCCATGCTGCCGAGGAGATCGCGCATCGCCTGCGGCAGATCCGATGAATCGCGGGTGACCGGATCACGGACGGCGACGTCGCGCAATGCGCGCGCCAGCGCCAGGCCCTCTTGGCACGATTGAAACCGGCCGCGAAGGTTTTCTGCTTCGCGGCGCTTGGCCTCGACGATTGCCGGAGGCGATCCGCTCGGCACGATGAGCATCACCGGGTAAAGCGTGTAGATGTAACCGACGGCTTCTTTGCCGTCGTCGCCGCTCGAATGCAGCGCCAGACTGATATCGCTATCGCCGACCCGCAGCGCCGACTCGAATTTTCCGCGTATGAGCTGCTGCCACGTCAACTCGGCGCGGATGCGCGCTTTGACGGCGTTGGCGGTGACGCCGAGACGATCGAGAATCGTCGTGAATTGCTGCGGTGTAACGCCCTGCCGCGCGGCCATGGTGTTGAAGGCGTTCTCGATCTCGGCGTTGCTGACTTCAAGTCCGTAGGTCTTGGCTTTGGCGATCTTGATGCGGTCGTCGATCAATTCGTTGATGACTTCCTGCCGTGTCGGCGCCTTGTGGTTCGCGCTGAGAAGCAGTTTCGTGCGCTGTTGGATATCGAGCTCGGTGATCGGCGAGCCGTTGGCTACGACCACCACCTGCGCGACAGCGGGGCTCGGGATTATCAATGATACGCCGGCAAGAACCGCGACTTGCAGCCAGGTCACAAACACGATCAGCTTCGATTTCGGCATTGCAACGTCTATTTCTTTGGCGTCGTACGCGTTTCTCTCAGCGCATTTCAACACGGATTTTGCTCGCTTACAGGCCGCCCAGTCCGCCGACGCTTTGGTTCACGGCCGTGCCGCCGAGGGTGCGCAGGCTCAATTGCAGCATAACCGTGTGGTTGAGCACCGGAACACCGCTGCCGTAGCTGTAGTTAGTAATGTAATTCAGGGCCAAGATGAGGCAATCGTCGATATAGCCGAGGCCAATGCGGGTCTGGTCGAATTTGTCGGCATTGATGTCATAGCGAGCGGCGCCGAGGAGGACCCAGTTCTCGTCGAGTTTGACCGAACCGGAGCCGAGGACGCCTTGCTGCCGATTGAGAATCCCGAGCAATGGCTGTGCCGCATAGTCGCCGTAAAGGACGCTCAGATTCCATCGATCGAACGTGGCTCTTGCCTCAAGCTCGGTGCGCTGCACGTCGAAGGTGTCTTGGTCGAAGCGGAAGCGCGAGGTGAAAGTGTAAACTTTGTTCGGCTGGAACGATAAGCGCGCAACATAATCCGACAGCCGCGTGTCGAGGCCGCTGTTGAGGCCCGTGTTGGTCGGATCGGCAAGGGCAAATGAGTTTGTCCCAAAGAGACTATAGGACTGACCGAACAGAGCATTGACAAAGCCGCCCTGGTTGAATTGCGCCGTATACTGCACGCCGTAATTGGCGCGACCGCCACCCTCGACCCGGTCCCAGCCCGAAAACTTGTCGACGCGGAATAGGTTGCTGTCGTCGAATACGAAGCTTTGCGCGTCTTCGTTCGGCCACCTGCCGACCTGCGGTTCGTTCGGCCGCGCGATGATCTGCCCAATCGGCTCGACGGTTTGCGTACCCCACGATTCGGTGCTGATAAAGGGATAGCGGTATTCCAAGCCGACCGTCGGCATCCCGCGCACAAGATCGCTGTTGCCGGTGTTGATGAAATTGGACACGCCCGGCTCGGACTCGATGTGCATGGAGCCGGCATCGGCGCGCAGCGATGCAAAAGGCGTAAAGACTTCGCCGATCGGATCGGTGATGCTTCGGCGCCAGCTCGTCTCCGCCGAGAAACGGTTGTAGTCGCCCGGCACTCCATGCAACACGCAATTCGCCGAATTCTTGATCGCGGGATTGGCAGTCTGCGTGCAGGTGCCGTTGTCGATCGCGCTCTGAGTGATGGGGTCAAAATTCGCAGATTGCCGTGTGAGGCTGGTGAGGTTGATGTCGTAGCTGAGCGAGCCGCCGAGTATCGGATGGTCGAACGTGTAGGTGTAGTCGAGTACCGGATGAACGATCGGAATTTGACCTTGAGAGTCCGCGTTTGAGAAACCGTAATAATAAATGCTGCGGACGTCGAAGTAACTGCGATTACCTTTGCCCGTAAGATAAAGGTCCGAAGTGCCCTGGCTGAAGTCGCTAAGGAACGGATCGGTCGAGGAATACCGGGACAAGTGCGGATTGTAGTCTTGCAGGAAAGTCTTGTCGGTGAGCGCGACGCCGTCCCAACCCCATATCCATTTGTCAGTGAGGGCAAACTGGCCCGCGCTTTCGATACTGCCACGGAAGTCACGGTAGCCGGGGGCGTTCTCTCCGGTCTGGCTGGTGAAGTAGCCCTTGTCGAGTTGGAAGATGCCGGCGCCGCGGATCGAGTAGGCGCCGTTGACCAGGCGCTGTCGAAATTCACCCTGGAGGAGCGGTCCCTGCTTGGTGGTAAGCATCGGCGAGAAGGTAGCGTCGTAGTCTGGCGCCAAAGCCCAATAGTAGGGAATCTCAATCGCCTGCCCGTAGACGGAACTCGAGGTGATGCTGGGGACGAGTACGCCCGTCTTGCGCTTGACGGTCGGATCGGGGGTCGAGAAGTACGGCATCCAGGCAACCGGATGACCCCAGAATTCGAGACGCGCGTCCTCGAAGTAAATCATCTTCTCGGTTTGATCGTGGATGATGCGAGCAGCCTTGACCTGCCAGAGCGGCGGTTTCCTCGGGTCGTCCTTACAGGGAGCGCAGGCGGTGTAGACACCGCTGTGAAACACTGTGAAGTTTCCACCGGAGCGTTCGGCACGAGCAGCGGCCATGCGCGTTTGATCGGGGGCATCAAGACGCAATGAGTCGACAAAGCCGTTGCGATAATCGTCCGACAGATCCATGATGTTGCCGTAGGTGATCTTGCCGTCGGCCTCAGTCAGGCGGACGTTGCCTTCCGCGTGCAGGCGCTTGCTGGCTTCATCGTAGATGACCTTGTCGGCCTCGATCGTAGACCCGCCGTAATAGATCTGCACATTGCCCACCGCGGCGACACGATGGTTGGCGTAGTCGTAGTCAATCTCGTTCGCCTGCACGAGCATCTGCTTTTGCCCCGCCTGCTCTCGCTCGATGGCAATCTTCGATTTTTTAAGCGGCGGCCGCACCGGGAAGGTGAGTTGCTGTGCAAATGCCGGCGCGCCTGCAAACGGACCGCCTTGGGCCAGCAACAGGAGGGCAGTCACGATGCATGCGGCGTATAGGCCTTGCCGCCGGGGCGCTGGTGGAGGAGCGCGACCCGCCATCACCCGTCCTCCTGGTACAACAACGCAATGAAGCCCGTCAGGCCGCCGACGAAGACCGGCAACCAGGCCGCCATCACCGGAGGGAGCAACTCGGCGTTGCTCATGTCCTCGGTAACTTTAGACAAAACGTAAAGCAGAAACCCTGCCGCGACGCCACTTAAAACCATTTTTTGCACGCCGCCGAAGCGGAAGAAGCGCAGGCTCACGGCGGCGGCGAGGAACACCATCGCGGCGAACAAAAACGGCCGCGCAATCAGTTTTTGAAACTGCAATCGGTAGCCGGCGGCAACGAGACCGGCGTGTTCGGCGATGGTGATATAGCTCGGCAACTCCCAGAAAGGCACCGTTTCCGGAGTTGCGAAACTTTCCCGCGCCTGTTCCGGCGTCAGGCTCGTCTTGAGCCGATAGTCGGCGACGTCCACCGGCATCTTTGCGAGAGCGTAGACGCGCGCGTCAAGCAGATGCCATACGCCCGGGTACAGGACGGCGGCGCGCGCTTCGATGCGCTGCTTGAAATGTCCGGCGCGGTCGAAGGTGAATACGGACACGCCGCTCAGTTCAGCGCCCTGATCTCGGCTCGCCTTGGCGCCGATGATCGCCGATCCGGAATCGTCCCGTTGGCTCGCCCAGAATGTGCTGCCGCCGCCGCCAAACCCCTGGGTTGTGGTCCCGAATACCTCCGTCTCGAAGCGTTTGGACTGCTCCTTCATGATCGCGGCGACCGGGTTGTAGATAGCGATCGCGACGACGCCAAAAAGAAAGGCAACGAACAGCGCCGGCGAAATGAATTGCCAGGCGGAAATACCCGACGTGCGCGCGATCACGAGTTCCAGTCGCCGCGACAAATTGAGATAACAGGACATCGCGCCGATCAGCACACAGAACGGCATCATGCGCTCTGCCACCTGCGGAATTCGGTAAAACGAGGTTTTCAACACCAAGATTGCCGAGACGTGGGGAATATCGGCAGCGCGGCGCATCAGCTCGATATAATCGAGCAGCGCGATCAAAATGAAAATGCCCATAAACACCGTAAGCGCTGCGACGAGAAAGCGCATTCCGAAATAGCGTGCAAGAGTCCCCGCAAAAATCGGCATGGTCATGTCGTGGCGAAGCGCCGGCTGAGACGTTCGGTGAATGCGCCAATCCCGTCGGCGATGGCTGCCGGCGGTTCGATGATCAGGCCGCGGCGAATGACGTAGAGACCGAGGATGAACGCGATGGCGAGCGCAATGAATTGCAACCATACCATCCAGGGAAAGTTCGCGCCGAAGACGGTGGAGACGAAGCCAATCAAGCGTAGCAGCGCCACGCCGCCGATCGCGCCGAGCAGCGAAAGCGTGCGGCTTTGCCGGTTGGTGCGCGGCGTACCGAGATAAGCAAACGCGATCACAAGAAAGGCGAGCGGATATAAAGGCTCGATCAAGCGGTCGAACAGCTCGGCGCGAAATTGTCCAGGTTGCTCGGTGTAAAGCGCATCGGTCGGATCCGGGAACAACAGCTGCCACAAATAGCGCTCGCGGATCGAATATTTCACCGCCTGCTGGCCGCCGGCAAACTGCGAGAGGTCGAAGGCATAGCGGTCGAAGGCGACGATCGCCGGATCGCGCTGGGTCGATTGCTGACGCTGCACCATGCCTTTTTGCAGAACCAGGAAAGTGCCTTTGTCGTTGTCGAGCAGATCACCGCTTTCGGCGAGCACGGTGACGCGCTCGGCGGGGTCGCGCCGGTCGTCGAGGAAGATGTTGACGAGCTGCCCATTGGCGTGGCGTTCGCCGATGCGGATGGTCACTCCGTTTTCAATCGCCGTAAACCGGCCCGGCTGCACGATGTTGCTGACGACGTTGGCGCGCACCTCGGTGATCCAGTCGCGCAACATCTTCAGGCCTTTCGGCGCGAAGTAGGCGCTGATCGCGAGCACCAAAAGTGAAACCACGATGGCAACCGGCAGAAAAGCGCGGAACAAGAGCCACGGCGAAATGCCGGCCGAGTTCATGACGATGATTTCGGAGTCGGTCGAAAGCTTGTTGAGCACGTGCGCGACCGCGATCAGCAAAGCGATCGGCGCAATGACCAGAACGAGCAGCGGGATAATGAGCCCGGTGATGCCGGCGAAGACGAGAAGGTTCTGTCCCTGGTTGGTGACGATGTCGATGTCACGTAACGCCTGGGTGACCCAGATGACCGCTGTCAGGCTGACAAGCACAATGGCGAAGGCAGCAAACGTCGTGCGGAAAATATATCGGTTGATCGACCCCATCCGTGACGTCGTCCCCCAATCCGGCATGCGCCGCCGCCCGCCCGAGCGCTCGGCCGGACGCAGCTAACGGCTCCAACTGACCCCACCCCTCTAAGCATTACCTTGATCCATCGACAAAGTGGCCACGCAAAGGCAAAGCCCTTGAACATGCACAATAAAAAGTTAATCGCCCGGGGCGGGAAGAGGCCCAAAACCGCGGTCACGCGCCGACCGATTCTCCCCCAGGCCCAAAGACGTCCGCGGGGCAGGGAACCGCCTGTGCAGAGGTTCTTCCCCGCTCGATTTGGGGCTTTGCAGAAGGGCTTATCGCAGGCCATAAGGCGGGCCGCTGTATCTTCTCTGCGCCCGAGGATCGTTTTCGATGCCCGATGCCCTGACGCTCGGCTTTAGTACCTTCGCGAGCCCGCCCAAGGGCGTTCTCGTCGTGTTCTGCGACGACCATCTCAAATTCGGGCCGGCTACCCGCAAAGCGCTCGCCCCGACCGGCGATCTTGTCGCCCGTGCCGCCAGGGCCGATCGCTTTACCGGCAAAGGCGGCTCGGCGCTCGAACTGATAATGCCGGAGGGCCTGAAACTACCGCGCCTCGTCGTCATCGGCATCGGTAAGGTTGCTGACGCGCAGCCCAAGGATTTCCTCAAATTTGGCGGCGCCACCATCGGTAGGCTGCCGAAGAGCGCGACTGAAGCGACCGTGCTTGCCGAATTGCCGTCCGGCACCATGAGCCCGGCGCGCGCGGCGGATCTCGCCCAGGGAATGCGGATGCGGGCCTATGCATTTGATCGTTACAAGACCAAACACAAAGACGAGGAGCGTCGCGTCAAACTCAAGGTCAACATTGCGGTAAGCGATGTAGCGGCGGTGCGCTCTGCCTTTGCTCCGCGTGAGGCGATCGCCGATGCCGTCGATTTTGCGCGGGACCTCGTCAACGAGCCGGCAAACGTGCTCTATCCGGAGGAGTTCGCGCGCCGTGCCGGCACCTTGCGCAAGTCCGGCGTCGCCGTCGAGGTTCTCAACATCGCCGCAATGCGCAAGCTCGGCATGAACGCGCTGCTGGGCGTCGGCCAAGGCTCTGCGCGTGAAAGCCGTGTCGTGGTGATGCGCTGGAACGGCGCCAAGAAGGACGAAGCGCCGGTCGCCTTCATCGGCAAAGGCGTCTGCTTCGATACGGGCGGAATCTCGATCAAGCCGGCCGCCGGCATGGAGGACATGAAGGGCGACATGGCAGGTGCGGCCTGCGTTACCGGGCTCATGAAGGCGCTTGCCGCGCGCAAGGCGAAAGTGAACGCGGTGGGCGTCATCGGCCTCGTCGAAAATATGCCGGACGGTAATGCACAGCGCCCGGGCGACATCGTGACGTCGATGTCGGGACAGACCATCGAGATTATCAACACGGATGCGGAAGGGCGCCTCGTGCTCGCGGACGTGCTCTGGTACACGGCCAAACGCTTCAAGCCGAAATTCATGGTCGATCTCGCGACGCTGACTGGCGCCATCATTGTTGCACTCGGACATGAGAATGCCGGCCTTTTCACCAATGACGACAAGCTTGCCGAGCGTATCGTCAAGGCCGGGCACGATACCGGCGAACTCGTCTGGCGCATGCCGTTGGCGCCGGAATACGACAAACAGATCGATTCTAAATTCGCCGATGTGAAGAACACCGGGGGTTCGCGCTGGGCCGGTGCCATTACGGCGGCGCAATTTCTGCAACGCTTCGTCGCCGACAAGACGCCTTGGGCGCACCTCGATATTGCCGGCACCGGCATGGATTCCCGCCAGAGCGACATCAACAAGAGCTGGGGCTCAGGCTGGGGCGTGCGTCTGCTCGATAAGCTCGTGTCGGATTATTACGAGAAGTAGCGCTGCGGTTGGCCGCCATGACCGAAATGCTTTTCTACCACCTGCAGGGCCAGAAGCTCGAAGGCGTGCTGCCAACGATGCTGGAAAAATCGCTGGAGCGCGGCTGGCGCGCGATCGTGCAGGGCGCATCGGAAGAGCGGATCGAGGCGCTCGATGCGCATTTGTGGACCTACAGTGACGACGGCTTCATGCCGCACGGCACCTGGCGTGAAGCGGATGCCGCCGAGCAGCCGGTGTTGCTGATGCTGACCGAAAGCAACCCGAACCGCGCCGACGTGCGTTTTCTCATCGATGGCGCGCCGGTACCTGTCGACGCGGAAAGCTATCAGCGCATCGTGCTGCTTTTCGATGGCGACGATGAGGAGGCGGTTGCGGCCGCGCGCGCGCGCTGGAGCGAGGCCAAGGCCAAAGGCATTGCCGCCACCTATTGGCAGGCGGACGAACGCGGCCGTTGGGTGAAAAAGGCCTGATCACGCGGCCATTGGCCGATATCGGCCAATGGCCGAGCCAAGGGTTGCGCCATGCCATCTTCATGACGCAAAATCTTGTCTTAGGAACAACGCATTACGTTGCCCGGGGGTATTCGCTTTGCCGCGCCGTCAAGCCATTTCAGCGACCACCATGATTGCTTTGCTGGCTCTGGCCGTCGCCGGTTGCTCGGCGAATTTGTTCGACAAGAATGAAGGCGGCTGGTTCTCCAAGCCGATCGATATCCTCGCCAAGCCCGATTGGGCGCGCCCGGCGACGGCAGCGAACGACATAGACACTGGCGGGCCGGTCGGGCCTGACGATCTTGTCGGCGCCGACGGTCGCTGCGCGGCGGTGGCGGTGCAGGCCCCGCAGCCGGCGGCGGCCACGAGTGCGAGCGCAACCCCGGCGACGCCGGTGCCGGCGTCGGCCGAAGCGAAGAGTGTCGGCAGCATGGCCGGCGAGCTCGGCGGTGAGCCGGCGCCCGCCGCGCTCGCGCCAGTCGCTACCGATGTTGCGCCGCCGGTTCTTGGCGGCATCGCGCTTGGTATGACCGAATGTCAGTCGGTGCGGCGCGCCGGGCAGCCAAGCAACGTCGCGATCAGCGCCGGTGACAAAGGCGAGCGTCGGGTGGTGCTGACCTATTTGAGCGGTCCGTGGCCGGGCATCTATCATTTCTCCGACGGGCGGCTGAAGGAGATCGACCAGGCGCCGGTGCAGCCGGCTCCGGTAAAGCCGCCGCCGAAAAAGAAGAAGACGGTCAAGAAAAAGCCGGTGCCCGCGAAAACGTCGCAACGCGACGTCGACGTCGTGCGCTGACACGTCCGCTCGGTGCTGCGCTTGCCCGCGTAAATCGACCCCGCTATAAGCCGCGAGCTTGCCTCTCCCTGCAATTTCAGCGAAGGACAAATTGATGGCGGTCGAGCGCACCTTTTCGATCCTCAAGCCGGACGCGACCGCGCGCAACCTAACGGGCGCCATCAACGCCATGATCGAGCGTGCGGGCTTGCGCATCGTCGCGCAAAAGCGCTTGCGCATTACCCGCGGGCAGGCGGAGAAGTTCTATGCCGTGCACAAGGAGCGGCCGTTCTTCCGCGAGCTTGTCGATTTCATGATCTCGGGACCTGTCGTGGTGCAGGTGCTCGAAGGCGAGGGGGCCGTCGCCAAATACCGCGAAGTCATGGGCGCCACCGATCCGGCCAAGGCCGCGCCCGGCACTATCCGCAAGGTACACGCGAAATCGATCGGCGAGAATTCCGTGCATGGGTCAGATGCGCCGGAGACGGCGGTGCATGAGATTGCCCAGTTCTTTTCCGAGAACGAAATCGTCGGCTGACTACGCCTTCAGTTATAAGTGAGTGCGACATGAGGCTCTTGCAGCCTCTGATGCGCTTCCGGAGGGCCACCGACCTTGCATTCCCTGGCGCAGTTCACCGATCCCGCGATCTGGTTAGCCGAGATCAACAACGGCTGGAACGGTATCGATAGCACCAGGCTCTGGATCGCGGTCGCCAAGATCGTCTGGATCAACATTCTGCTGTCCGGCGACAATGCCGTCATCATTGCTATGGCATGTCGAGGCTTGCCGGCGCGGCAACGCTTTTGGGGAATGATTTTCGGCGCCGGCATCGCCGTGCTGCTGCGCATTTTCTTCACCGGCATCGTCGCCTCGCTGATGTCGCTGCCTTACCTGAAAATCGTCGGTGGGCTCGCCCTGCTGATTATCGCGATGAGGCTGCTGGTCCCGGACAAGGCGGACCACAGCGCTCGCGAGGTGGTGGAACATTTGTGGCGCGCGGTGCGTATTATCGCGCTCGCCGATACCATTATGAGCCTCGATAATGTCATTGCCATCGCCGCCGCCGTCGAAGGCGACATGGCCTTACTCGTGCTCGGCCTTGCCATCAGTATCCCGCTTATCGTCGGCGGCGCAGCGTTGATCATGACGATACTCGACCGGTTCCCGTTGCTGGTCTGGGCCGGCGTTGCATTGCTCGGCTGGATCGCCGGTGAAGTGATCGTGACCGATCCGGTCATCGCCGGCGCAATTGTCCGGCAGTTCGACGTTGCGACGCTGCATCGCGTGCAGATCGCCGCATCGATACTGGGAGCCGTGACGGTCCTGGCCGGTGGACGGGTCTGGCGGCATTTATCGGAAAGAGGCGGCGGCAAAGCGTGAGAATTTCGGCTATAATACACTCATGAACCAGACCTTCCGGCTACCGCAAGCCACGCGGATCGGCCATTCCGCCTGTCCGCACGACTGCCCGTCCACCTGCGCGCTTGATGTCGAGCTCGTCGATGAGCGCACGATTGGCCGCGTCCACGGCTCCAAAGACAACGATTACACGGCCGGCATCATCTGCGCGAAAGTGGCGCGTTACGCCGAACGCCAGCATCACAAGGACCGCCTCATGCATCCGCTGCGGCGGAAAGGCGCCAAAAGTTCCGGCGAGTTCGAGCGCATCTCCTGGGACGATGCGCTTGATATTGTGGCCGAGAAATTCCTCGCCGCGGAGAAAAAATACGGCGCCGAAAGCGTCTGGCCCTATTACTACGCCGGCACAATGGGTCTCGTCATGCGCGACGGCATCAACCGGCTGCGCCACGCCAAGAAATATTCGGGCTTCCATTCGACCATCTGCGTCAACCCGGGCTGGACCGGATTTGCCGCCGGCGTCGGCAAAGTGGCGGGGGTCGATCCGCGCGAAATGGCGAAGTCCGATTGCGTGGTGATCTGGGGCACCAACGCGGTCAATACGCAGATCAATGTGATGACGCATGCGGTGCGCGCGCGCAAAGAGCGCGGCGCCAAGATCGTCGCCGTCGATATCTACATGAACGGCACGATGGAGCAGGCCGATCTGCCGGTGCTGGTCAAGCCCGGCACTGACGGCGCATTGGCATGCGCGGTGATGCATTGCCTGTTCCGCGACAGCAAGGCGGACTGGGCCTATCTCGACAAATACACCGACGCGCCGCGCGAGCTCGAGGCGCATCTGCGCACGCGCGATCCGGCCTGGGCCTCCGCCATTACCGGCACCCCGGTCGAAACGATCGAGGAGTTCGCCCGTCTTGTCGGCGACACCAAGCGCACCTTCTTCCGCCTCGGCTACGGCTTTTCGCGTTCGCGTAACGGCGCTGCCAACATGCACGCCGCTTCATGCATCGCCGCCGTGACCGGCGCCTGGCAATACGAAGGCGGCGGCGCCTTCCACATCAGCCAGGACATCTTTGCGCTCGACAAAACCGCGGTTGAGGGCCTCGATGTCATCGATCGATCGGTGCGCGTGCTCGACCAGTCGAGGATCGGCGCAATTTTGACCGGCGACCGCGAGGCCTTGTTCGGTGGCCCGCCGGTGACAGCGATGATCGTGCAGAACACCAATCCGGTTTCTGTCGCGCCCGACCAGAACAAGGTCAAGCAGGGCTTTGCCCGCGATGACTTCTTCGTCTGCGTGCATGAGCAGTTCATGACCGAAACCGCGCAAATGGCGGACGTGGTGCTTCCGGCGACGACGTTCCTCGAGCATGACGACATCTATCGCGGCGGCGGCCACATGTACTTGGTCCTGGGCCCGAAACTGGTCGAGCCGCCGGGCGAGTGCCGCACCAACCATGACGTGATCGCTGCGCTCGCCAAACGGGTGGGGGCGGCGCATCGCGGTTTCGCCATGAGCCCGCGCGAGTTGATCGACGAGATGCTACGCGTCTCCAAGCGCGGCACCTTTGCCGAATTGGAGGCCAATCGCTGGATCGATTGCCAACCGCCGTTCCGCCAGTCGCACTATCTCGATGGTTTTCCGTGGCCGGACGGCAAATTCCGCTTCAAGCCGGACTGGCCGCGCGTGCCGTTTCGCAGTCCCTACACTTGCGGGCCGGTCGACGATATGCCGACGCTGCCGGATCATTGGACGGTCATCGAAGAGGCGGATGCCGAGCATCCGTTCCGCCTTGCGACCTCGCCGTCGCGCGGCTTCCTCAATTCGACCTTTAACGAAACGCCGACCTCGCTGGCGCAGGAAGGTCGTCCGACGGTGATGATTCACCCCGACGACGCCAGGCCGCTGGGCATCGGCGACGGCGATTTGGTCGTGCTCGGCAACCGGCGCGGGCAAGTGCGATTGCACGCCAAACTGTTCAATGGCGTGCGGCGCGGCGTGCTCATCGCAGAATCGATCTGGCCGAACTCCGCTTACGCGGACGGCTGCGGCATCAACTCGCTGACCGGCGCGGACGCGATTGCGCCTTATGGCGGTGCCGCCTTCCACGACAACAAGGTGTGGGCGCGGCCCGCGCCTTAAGCGGCGGTGACTAGCCCGCCAGCATGTTGTCGACGCTGATGCGGCCGGCGCCGGTCACGAACAGCGCCAGCGCGCCACCGGCGATGGCGAGGTCCTTGCTGAGGAACACGTATTGCAGGCCCTGCGCCGCCGCCGGGAATTGCCAGTAGAGGTGCGCGGTGATGAAGGCGATCACCACGAAGATGAACGCAATCGCGGCGCCGTAACGGGCACCAAGCCCGAGAACGAGCGAGATGATGATGATCCATTCCATCACGTGGGCAAACGGGCTCATGAAATCGGGCGCGATGAAGTTGATCGACTTGAGATAGGCGACGCTCGGACCGCCTGTCGTCACCGTCATCACGAAGACGGCCGCCATCAGCAGACGGCCGATGAGCAGCAGGACGTCGCTTGCGCCAGTGGCGAGGCCGTCGGTGTATGAAAGCAGTGGATGCGATGAACGAGCCATTGTTTCCCCCGGTGTTGGTTGTTTTCGTCGAACGATCATCTTGCAGCTTGCCGAGCGGCGCAAGATTGTTGCGCCGCAAGCTGTGGGCGGCCGCCCAAAGCCTTCTCAGAGCTCCTTGCCGATGACGCGATCGAGCGAATAAGGCCCGCCGCCGCGCAGCGCGATGGCGAAGAAGATGATGCCCCAGATGAACGGCAACTCCATGCGCGGATAGCCGTTCGGCCATTGCGCGATGAAGGTGATGATGGCCATTTCGATGGCGAGCGCCGCAGCAAAAAATCGGGTGAACAGGCCGAGCGCGACGCAAAGAGCGCCGATGGTTTCCAGGATCAAGGCGGAGTAACCGAAAAAGAAACCCGGCACGTAGCCGTTCTTGGCCATGGAGGCGCTCACCGCCGCAGGCCCCGACATGAGCTTGGCCCAGCCGTGGCCGTAGATCAGGCAAATGCCGGCGGCGGCGCGGATCATCGGGTACCAGAGATCGGAGACCGCGGCGTAGAAGCCGGCGAGGTCCGGAAACAAGAGCTTCGGTTCGTTGGTGGTGAGGCGCGCCATGGTGTCGTTTCCTTCCCGCGTGCGGCCGCTCATCACCGGCGGCGTCCGATGGCAATAACACCACGGCAGGGAACGGTATTCACGCCGCACTGCGAAACGGGTCAGGAAGCCGTGAACGCGGGGCTGTCGGGTACCGGAACTCCATCAACGAGGCAGCGGCCTTCGGCGACGCGGACGCGCCCTTCGGCAACGAGTTGCAGCGCTTGGGGATAAATGCGGTGCTCCACCGCCAATACGCGCTTGGCCAGCATTTCCTCGTTGTCGTCCGGGCGCACCTTGACGGCGCCCTGCACGATGATCGGCCCGGAATCCATTTCCGGCACGACGAAATGAACGGTCGCGCCGTGGTGTTTTACACCTGCGGTTATGGCGCGTTTATGGGTATCGAGTCCCTTGAAGGCTGGCAGCAAAGCCGGATGAATGTTGAGCAGGCGCTGCGGCCATTTGTCGACGAAGTTCGCGGTGAGCAGGCGCATGAAGCCGGCGAGGCAGACGATCTCGATCTCGTGCCTCTCCAGCACCGCCTGCAGCGCGCGCTCGAAGGCGGCACGGTCCTTGCCAAAACGGGCGTGATCGACCACTTCGGTGGCGATACCGGCGTCACGCGCGTGCGCAAGCCCGCCGGCATCGGGCACGTTGGAGATGACGAGCACGATCTCCGCGGGATAATTTTTATCTTTTGCCGCTTCGATCAGCGCCGCCATGTTGGAGCCGCGGCCGGAGATGAGAACGGCGACGCGCTTGCGGCTCATGGCGCGAGCCGCAGCTTGCCGTCATAGACGACGCGCGGCTCAGCTTGAGCGCGCACGACGCTGCCGATGCTGAAGGCTCTTTCGCCGTTCGCCGAGAAAGCTTCCGCGACTTTGCCGGCGTCTTTTTCCGCGGCGATTGCGATCATGCCAATGCCGCAGTTGAATGTGCGCAGCATTTCATCCTGCGCGATGCCGCCCTCGGCGGCGAGCCATTGGAATACCGGCGGCACTGGCACGCGGGAAAGATCGATGCGCGAGCCAAGGCCCTTGGGCAGCGCGCGCGGAATATTGTCGGGAAAGCCGCCGCCGGTGATATGCGCGAGGCCCTTCACCGCCTTAGTGGTGCGGATCGCGGCGAGGCACGACTTCACATAGATGCGCGTCGGCGTCAGCAGCGCGTCGCCGAGCGAGGGCGAGCCGTCGAACGGTGATGGATCGCCCCAACCGAGTTTTGTTTTAGCGACGACCTTGCGCACCAACGAATAGCCATTGGAATGCAGGCCGGAGGAGGCGAGTCCGATGATGGCATCGCCCTCGGAAATGTCGGGGCGCGGCAACAACTCGGCGCGCTCGGCAGCGCCGACAGCGAAGCCGGCGAGATCGTAGTCGTCGCCGTGATAGACGCCGGGCATCTCGGCCGTCTCTCCACCGATCAGCGCGCAGCCCGCTTCGCGGCAGCCGATGCTGATGCCGGCGACGACCGCGGCGGCCATTTCCGGATCGAGCTTGCTGCAGGCGAAGTAGTCGAGAAAGAAAAGAGGTTCGGCGCCTTGCACCACGAGGTCGTTGACGCTCATCGCGACAAGATCAATCCCGATGGTGTCGTGCCGGCCGGTTTCGATGGCGATCTTGACCTTGGTGCCGACGCCGTCGGTGGCGGCGACCAGCACCGGATCTTTCAGGCCGAGCGGCTTCAAGTCGAACAGGCCGCCAAATCCGCCGATCTCGGCGTCGGCGCCGCGGCGAGCGGTTGCGCGCACCAACGGCTTGATCAGTTCGACCATCCGGTTGCCGGCGTCGATATCGACGCCGGCCTGCGCGTAAGTGAGCCCGCGCCGCGTTTCTGCCATGCTGGCCCTCGTTCGGCGCATGCAAAAGATCATGCGCGGGAAAAGCGCGTCCTACGTCACATTCGCAAGTCGCGCAACGGTGCGCGTCCCGTTATACTCAAGATCGGCCTATAGGCGCGTTCACCCGACGCGCCGGCGATCCGGGGCGCCAGCCTTTGAGTATTCCGAACCTCATCACACTGGGGCGCATCCTCTTGGTGCCGATCGTAGTCTGGGCGATTTCGTCCGGCGCGATGTGGATCGCCTTCGTGCTGTTTCTCGCCGCCGGGGTGAGCGACGCCATCGACGGCTTTCTGGCCAAGCGATTCGGCATGACCTCCGTGCTCGGCGCCTACCTCGATCCGCTCGCCGACAAGGCGCTGATCGTGTCGATCTACCTCACCCTCGGCATCAACAACTTTATCCCACGCTGGTTGGTGATTCTGGTGGTGTCCCGAGATATCATGATCGTCGGCGCCTTCATGCTGTCGTGGCTGATCGGCATGCCGCTCAAGGTCAAGCCGCTGTTGGTCTCCAAACTGAACACGGTTGCGCAAATCGTCTTTGCCTGCGTGGTATTGGGCTCGCTCGGCTTCACTATCGAGGCCTCCAATTTGACCATTGCGCTGATGGGTCTGGTCGCGGCGCTCACGCTGCTGTCGGTCGCCGCCTATGTGCGCGAATGGGTGCGGTTCATGAATTCGATGGCGCAAAAGCCGTGAGCACGCGTCCACACATCCGCCGCGTGGCGAGCGCCGAACACGCCGGCTTCGAGATCCGGCGGCATATGGCGTTCTGGGTCGGCGCACTTTTGCTACTGGTGCTGCTGCTGTGGCTGCTGAGCGGCGTGCTTCTTCCTTTCGTTGCCGGCGCAGCGATCGCTTATCTGCTCAATCCGCTGGTCGACCGGCTGCAGCGCATGGGCATCAACCGGCTGATCGCGGCGCTGTCCGTCATTGCGATTGCCGTCTTTGCTTTTGTGCTGCTCATCCTTTTGGTCGCGCCGTTTCTCAGCGCGCAGTTGACCTCGTTTATCGCCAATATTCCCGGCTACGTGACCAAGTTGCAGGCCCTGCTCACCGATCAGAGCCGTCCCTGGGTGCAAAGGCTGCTCGGCGCCGGCTTCAACCCCGATAAAAGCATCGGCGATCTGGTGACCCAGGGCGTCGGTTGGCTCACGGCCTTCCTCAAGTCGCTGTGGTCGGGTGGGCGAGCGCTCATTTCCCTGTTCTCGCTGATCGTGGTGACGCCGGTCGTTGCTTTTTACCTGCTCTACGACTGGCATAAGATGCTGCGCAGCGTCGACAACGCGGTGCCGGTCAATCAGCGCGACACGGTGCGGCGCCTGGCGATCGAATGCGACGCGGCGATTTACGGCTTCGTGCG
>Ga0335083_10000619_pt1 | contig 52268 bp, 53 predicted proteins | sample Lox_Sample_42_FD_206716 | JGI IMG/M metagenome (GOLD analysis project Ga0335083, IMG submission 206716) | Soil microbial communities from Loxahatchee National Wildlife Refuge, Florida, United States - Lox_Sample_4.2 | ecosystem: Environmental > Terrestrial > Soil > Wetlands | place: USA...
GGGACAACCCAAGACTGCAGTTTTAGAAAGCATCGCCGATGTGGTGAAGGCTATCGACAATGAGCAAGCTTCTTAGCGTTCATTCGCTCATTGCCTATCTAACGCAAGAGGGAACGACTCGGCGCCAAGCTGACTGGGACGCCTACAAGATTATCCGGACGCTTAAGGGCAAGCCGTTCAATGGCTATTTCGAATTGAGTATCGGCGGCAAAAACAAAAAGTTCGAGAACTCGAACGCCAGTGAATTCCTTCCTGTTCTTTTTCGTGCAGTAGGAAAGCAACTCAAAGCCATAGTTCCCGGCCCGTTTGAACTCGTCCCCATTCCCAACTCAAGTGCTAGCGTCAAGAGCGGAGGCAATTCCTTCGCGACGCTAAAATATGCCCAAGCAATAGCTGGGGTGGTTGGCGCTCAAGCATCGGTGAGTCCGGCTCTTCTCTGGAAGGTCCCCAAGACATCTGCTCGCGATGGCGGCTCGCGCGATCCTCAAGTGCACTGCGCCAACTTGGCAGTCGTTCGGAAGCTGACCAAGCCAGTTGTCATTTTTGATGATGTGATGACGTCGGGCAGTCAAATGATAGCGGCACACAGAATGCTTCGCGCTGCAGGAGCCAAAATACTTTTGGGACTTGCTATTGGTCGCACGATCCACGAGCCGGTAAAACCTGTTTTCAAGTGGCGAGAAGAAGAAATCGAAACCGAGAGCCGGCCCATCGAGTTTTTTTAGCCCGGGCGAAGCCAGGTCAAGTTTTCCTAGCCGACTATTTGCTTTGCCTATTCGATAAGGACTTCCCCGGAGCACCGCGTTGTTACAAAAGTAATGACAAGATTAGGAGCGGCGCATGGTGGAGCTAAGGATCCGGAAATTCGGTAATTCGCTGGGCGTTGTGCTGCCCAAGGAAGTCCTTGCGCGTCTGAACGTCGGCGGCGGGCAGAAACTCTATCTGACGGAAGCGTCGGAAGGAGGCTATCGTTTGGTGGCTTGTGATCCGGCCTTAGGGGAAAAGACGGCCAAGGCTGGGGACATCATCCGCCGCTATCCCAATACACTCCGCGCTCTGGCTAAATGAAAGAGCTGAACGAGATCGGGATAGTCGCCAAGATTTGAAAAACGGGCAGGACTCCGATGCTCTACCCAATCGCGATCGAAGAGGGCACCGACAATGCGGCGTTTGGCGTTGTCGTGCCGGATTTGCCGGGCTGCTTTGCGGCCGGTGATACGCTCGACGAAGCTGTCAGCAAGGCCCGACAGGCGGCGGCAGCATGGATCGACGCGGCCCACGATAAGGGCATGGAAATTCCGAAGGCGTCACCGCTGAACGATATTCGTTCGAAGCTCGAATATGCAGGGTGGGCCTTCGCATTGATCGACATCGGAGGAGCGGGCAAACCGCGCTCCGATGTCATGGGCGCCTATCAGCAGAGTCATGAGCCCTTCGGCGAACTCTACAAGAAGCTCGCCCGATGACCGACACCACCACCCGCGCCCCCTTCTATCATGACGGCATGCGCGAGCTGCAGGATCGCTTCGACGGGCGGCGGGTCGCCGACGGGCTCGAGAAGAACCGGCTGCACTTCGAGTTCTGGGAGTCCGAGCGCAAGCTGATCGAGGAGACGCGCTTCTTCTTCATCGCGACGAGCTACGAGGACAATGTCGATTGCTCCATGCGCTCGGGCGATCCCGGCTTCGTCAGGATCACCGGGCCCGACACGCTCGAGTATCCCGAGTACGACGGCAACAACATGTACCGCACGCTGGGCAACATCCTGCGCAATCCGAACGTGGGGCTGCTGTTCGTGCGCTTCGACGGCAAGTCGTTCCGCGCGCGCATTCGCGGCAAGGCGACGATCCACGACGATGCGGAGACGCTCGGCCGTCATCACGGCGCGAAGGTCGTGGTGCGGGTGAAATGCGAGATCTTCCCGAATTGCCCGCGCTACGTGCCGGACCTGATGGGCGATGCCGAGTCGGTGCCGGCCAATCCTTATGTGCCCCGGCCCGGCTACGAGCCGCCGGCGCCGGAATGGAAGAGCCGCGACTACCTGAAGGACGTGCTCTCCAAGTTCGATCCCCACCGCAAGCGTTGACGCGCATCGATCAGCGCGGGCCGGGCGCGTCGAGATCCTTCAGTTCGCGCTTGGCGCGGGCGGGGACATCCTCGTCGTATTCGTCGTCCTTCGAGTTCGCCGCGAGGCCGATCCACTTGCGCGCCTGGGCGAGATCGCGCGGCACGCCCTTGCCGAGGCGATAGGCCGTGCCGAGGCTGAGCTGGCCCAGCGCATCGCCCTGGTCGGCGGCACGGCGAAACCACTTCACCGCTTCCTCGTCGTTGGCATCGACCGTCTCGCCGCCCGCGTACATGTAGCCCATGCCGACCTGGGCCACGCGATTGCCCTTGGCGGCGGCCTCGCGATACCACTTGGCGGCCGCCGCGTAGTCCGGCCGACCCACCGCGCCGCTGCGATAGAGCAGGCCGAGATGGCCCGCTGCGAACGTGTCGCCCTGCGCCGCCGCCTTGAGATACCAGGCCTCGGCCGCGCGATAGTCCTGCGGCACGCCCTTGCCGCGCTCGTAGAGGCGCCCCATCGTTTCCTGCGCGACGGCGTTGCCTTGGTCCGCGAGAGGCCGCAACAGCCGCAACGCCTCCGCCCAGCGTCCCTGGTGGTACGCCGCGACTCCGTCGTCGAGCGGACCGGCCGCCGAGGGGGCTGCGGCGCCCGCGAGCGCGGCCAGGCAAACAAGCAGCGACAGCAGGGCCCGGCGAGTTGCCCGGAGCGCCGCCGTCACGTTCAGAGATCCGACTTGAAGCCGCTATCCTTCACGCGCGGCCCCCAGCGCTCGTAGTCCGCGTTGAGGCGCAGCGCCAGCTCGGTCGGCGTCGAGGAGGTGACCTCCAGCCCGTCGGCGGCGAGGTCGGCCAGGACATCGGAGCGCTTCATCGCCGAGCGCAGGGCGGCGTTGGCGCGGAGCGTGCCGCTGGTCGAGGTGCCGCCCGGCGAGAAGAAGCCGAGCCACTCGCTGAACACCATGTCGCTCAAGCCCTGCTCGGCATAGGTCGGCACGTTGGGCAGGAAGCGGCTGCGCGTGCGGCCGGACACGCCGATGATGCGGATGTTGCCGGCGTTCGCCTCGCGCAGGAACGCGCCGATCGGCGCCGACACCGCCGGCACCTTGCCCGCCATGAGAGCGCGCACCGAGGCCTGCGTGCCGTCGAAGGAGATGTGCTTCAGCTTCTGGCCGGAGCGGCGGCCGAGCATCGAGCCGATGAAGTGCGGCACCGTGCCCGTCGCCGGCGAGCCGAACTTGGCCTGCTCGGGATTGGCCTTGGTCCAGGCGATGAAGTCGGGCAGCACCTTCACGCTCTCCGGCACGGTGGGACCGACGGCGAAGGCGAACTCGAAGGTGCAGGCGAGCGTCACCGGCGTCAGGTCGCTGAAGACGTCGTAGCCCAGCTTCTCGTAGATGTAGGGGAAGATGATCAGGGTCGAGGCGCGCACCAGCAGGAGGTGGCTGCCGTCGGTCGCGGCGCCCTTCATCGACTGGACGGCGAGCCGCTCGCTGAAGCCCTCGCGGTTCTCGACCACGGCATTGACCGCGAAGGGCGTGCCGCGCAGCCCGTCGGCGACGCCGTGGCAGAGCGTGTCCAGGGCCGAGCCCGGCGAGGCGCCGGTGACGATCCGCACCGTATCGAGGGCCTTTTGAGCGGCGGCGGGGCGCACGCCGGCAAGGGCTGCGGAGGCAAACGTGGCGCCGAGCAGGGCGCGACGGCTGGGATGGGGCATCGGTAGTTCCTTCCTCGCCGGTGCAATTAGGTGGTTTGGGGCGCCTTCTGTATGTGGCGAAAGAGCGCGACATGGGACAAGGCTGCCGGGGGCGGCGGGCCCCGGGAGCGGCGGCATGCAGGGCGAACCGAGGCGCAACCGAGTCCGAAGGGGGCCCGTTGACCGACGGACCCCCGGCATGCGCAAGGACAGCCTCGCCCCCTATCGCGCCAAGCGCGATTTCAGCAAGACCGACGAGCCCTCGGGCAAGGCGGCGGTCGGTGAATCCCCCGCGCTCAGGTTCGTCATCCAGCGCCATGACGCGACGCGCCTGCATTACGATTTCCGGCTCGAGCTCGACGGCACCTTCAAGTCCTGGGCGGTGACCAGGGGGCCCTCGCTCGATCCGTCGGTGAAGCGGCTCGCGGTCGAGGTCGAGGACCACCCTCTCGACTATGGGGACTTCGAAGGCACGATCCCCGAGGGGCAGTATGGCGGCGGCACGGTGCAGCTCTGGGACCGCGGCTATTGGATCCCCGAAGGCGATCCGCATGAAGGTCTGAAGCGCGGCGATCTCAAGTTCACGCTCCAGGGCGAGCGGCTGCACGGGAGCTGGGTGCTGGTCCGCATGAAATGGGACCGCAAAGGGGGAAAGCGCACCAACTGGCTGCTGATCAAGCATCGCGACGCGGCGGCGCACGAAGGCGACGACGATGCGCTCCTGGAGGATCCCAAGTCGATCGCCTCGGGCCGCACGCTGAAGCAGATCGCGCTGGGCACCGGCAAGCCGCCGACGCCGTTCATGACCGCGAAGAAGCGCGGCGCGGGTGCGGTTTGGGACAGTCGCACCAAGGGCGGCGGACCGAAGGCGGCGCTGCCCGAGTCGAAGGCGAAGACCAGGAAGGTGCGCAGCCTGCCCGCCTTCATCGAGCCGCAGCTCGCCAAGCTGGTCGAGCGCGCGCCCACGGGACCCGGCTGGGCGCATGAGGTGAAGTTCGACGGCTATCGCCTGCAGATGCGGGTCGAGGACGGCGAGGCGACCCTGCGCACGCGCAAGGGACTCGACTGGACGAGGAAGTTCGCGGCCCTCGCCGCGGCAGGCGCGAAGTTGCCGGACTGCATCCTCGACGGCGAGGCGTGTGCGCTCGACAAGCACGGCGCGCCCGATTTCGCGGCGTTGCAGGCGGCCTTGTCGGAAGGCCAGTCGAAGGACCTGATCTTCTTCGCCTTCGATCTCCTGGTCGAAGGACATGAGGATCTGCGGCCGCTGCCCCTGTCGGAGCGCAAGGCGCGGCTGCAGGCCCTACTCGGCCGGCTGAAGGACAAGCGCAAGCAGATCCGCTTCGTCGATCATTTCGAGACGGCCGGCGACGCCGTGCTGCAATCGGCTTGCCGCATGCATTTCGAGGGCATCGTCTCCAAGGAGCTTTCGGCACCCTATCGCTCGGGCCGCGTGGGAAGCTGGACCAAGGCCAAGTGCCGGGCGGGCCATGAGGTCGTGATCGGCGGCTGGACGCAGGAAGGCCGCAAGCTCCGCTCGCTGATCGTGGGCGTGCATCGCGGCAGGAAGCTCGTGCCGGTCGGTCGCGTCGGCACCGGCTTCAGCGAGGCGGTGATGCGCCAGGTCCTGCCGAAGCTCAAGGAAGTCGAGAGCAGGACCAGCCCCTTCGCCGCCGGGACGCGCCCGCGCCAGGAGGCCAACGTCCATTGGGCGCGGCCCGAGCTGGTCGCCGAGATCGAGTTCGCCGGCTGGACAGGCGATGGCAATGTACGCCAGGCGGCGTTCAAGGGACTTCGCGCGGACAAGCCTGCGGACGAGGTGGAAGCCGAAACGCCGGCAAAAGCGGAGACGACTAAAATGGCCAAGCCGGCGACGAAAACAAGAAAGGTCCCTCGGCTCCGCTCCGCTTCGCTCGGGATGACGGGGGGACCGGCCGTCGTCATGGGCGTGTCGATCTCGCACCCCGACAAGCCATTGTGGCCGGACGAGAAGCCGCCGGTCACCAAGCTCGAGCTCGCGCAATACTACGAAAAGGTCGGCGGCTGGATGATGGAGCATCTCGAGGGCCGGCCCTGCTCCATCGTGCGCACGCCCGACGGCGTCGACGGCCAGAAATTCTTCCAGCGCCACGCCCTGCCCGGCAGCTCGCATCTCGTCTCCGAGGTGAAGGTGCGCGGCGACAAGAAGCCGTACCTGCAGCTCGACCGGGTCGAGGCGCTGGCCGCCGTGGCGCAGCTCGGTGCGACGGAGCTCCATCCCTGGAACAACCAGCCCGGCGAGCCCGACCTGCCGGGGCGGCTGGTGTTCGATCTCGACCCGGCGCCCGACGTGACGTTCGCCGAGGTCGTCGCGGCGGCCATCGAAGTGCGCAAGCGGCTGGAGAAGCTGGGGCTGGTCGCTTTCTGCAAGACCACGGGCGGCAAGGGGCTGCATGTCGTGACGCCTTTGACGCCGGACAGGAAGAGCCCGGACTGGGAGGCGGCCAAGACCTTCGCCAAGGAGATCTGCCGGCGCATCGCGGCGGCCGAGCCCGAGCGCTATCTGCTCAACATGGCGAAGAAGGCACGCGGCGGACGCATCTTCCTCGACTATCTGCGCAACGACCGGACGGCGACGGCGGTGGCGCCCCTGTCGCCGCGCGCCCGCGAGGGCGCGCCGGTGTCGATGCCGCTGGTCTGGGGCCAGGTGAAGGCCGGGCTCGATCCGAAGAAGTTCACGATCCGCACCGCGCCCGCGCTCCTGAGGAAGAGCGGCGCCTGGGGCGACTATGCCAAGCGCGCGGTGTCCCTGCGGTCGGCCATCGAAGCGTTGATCGAATCCAAACGGTGAGGTTGTCATGGCCAAGGCCCAGCACAAGGCACTGCGTCCGACCTGGGAGGGGCATCTCCGCCTCTCGCTCGTGACCTGCCCCGTCGCGCTCTACACCGCCACCGAGCGCAGCGCCGAGGTGCATTTCAATCTCATCAACCCCAAGACCAACAACCGCATCCGCATGCAGTCGATCGATGCCGGCACCGGCGACGTGGTCGAGCGCGCGGAGCTGGTGAAGGGCTTCGCAGTCGCCAAGAACAAGTACGTGCTGCTCGACAAGGAGGAGCTCGACGCGGTGAAGCTCGAGTCCACGCGCAACATCGACATCGAGGAATTCGTCGATGCCTCGAGCATCGACCGCATCTACTGGGACGAGCCCTACTATCTCGCGCCTTCGGGAAAGACCGGCATCGAAGCCTTCGCGGTGATCCGCGCCGCCATGCTGAAGCAGAAGAAGGTCGCGCTGGGTCGCCTGGTGCTGCACCAGCGCGAGCGCGTCTGCGCGCTCGAGCCGCGCGACAGCGGCATCCTGCTGACGACCTTGCGCACGCACGACGAGATCCGCGACACGGGCGAGATCTTCGACCGCAACCTGCCCAAACCCGATGCGCGCATGCTCGACATCGCCGAGAAGATCATCGACCAGCAGGAGGCCAAGTTCGATCCCCGCCGCTTCAAGGACCGCTACGAGGATGCGCTGAAGGAGCTGATCGCGCGCAAGAAGAAGGGCCAGCCCGTCGTGTCGACGGCGCCCGACGAGGACGAGGAGAAGGTCGTCGATCTCATGGAGGCGCTGCGCCGCAGCCTCAAGGGCGGTGGCGGCGGCGAATCGCGCGCGAAGGCCGAACGTTTCCTCGCTGCGCACGGCCGCAAGGCCAAGGCGAAGAAGACGACGCGCCGCCGGCGAGCTGCTTAGAAGGGCGGCCTTAACATTCCTCTGCTACGCTCGGCGGCATGACGAAGCTGCTGCTGAGCCGTCACGGTCATGTCGAGGGCATCAAGCCCAAGCGCTTCCGCGGCCGCGCCGAGCTGGCATTGACCGATCTTGGCCAGCGCCAGGCCGATCTCGTGGCCGCGCGCATTGCCCGTCAGTGGAAGCCCGTCGCCGTCTATACGAGCGGCCTGCAGCGCTGCGTGGTGACGGCGGGCAAGATCGCCGGCGCCTGCGGGCTCGAGGCCCGGGTGCTCGACGGGCTGATGGATCTCGACTACGGCGCCTGGCAGATGCGGGTGCAGGACGATGTCGCGATCGAGCAACCCGAGCTCTTCCGCCTGTGGCACGCCGCCCCGCATCTCGTGCGCTTTCCCGACGGCGAATCGCTGCAGGACCTGGTCGCGCGCACGTCCAACGCGCTGCGCACCGTGCTGGCGAAGCATCCGGGCGACACCGTGGTCATGGTCGGCCATGACAGCGTGAACCGGGCCCTGCTGCTGCAGCTCCTCGACCAGCCGCTCTCCGCCTACTGGAAGCTGGCGCAAGACCCCTGCACCTTGAACGAGGTCGATGTCGACGGCGGCGGGGTTATGGTCCATCGCATCAACGACACGAGCCATCTGGACGGGACCTTCTAGGGGCCGCGCTCGCCATCTCAGGTCGAGTCTCAGGCAGAGTCTCAAGGGGCATGAGACGGGTCCGATGCCGATGGCATAAGGCATTTAGCCCTTGAGTCTCAGAGTCTCACCCACCCCCTGATATCATTGATATCAATGATATCAACGATATCACGCGAGGCTTTTGAACGACGCTAGACCGGGCCAGATCGAGAAGCGTAAAAGCCCCGCGCATGAGCTCCTGGGATGTCATCGTGGTGGGCGGCGGCCATGCCGGCTGCGAGGCGGCGGCCGCCTCGGCGCGGCTGGGCGCGCGCACGCTGCTGCTGACCCATCGGCTCGACACGATCGGCGAGATGTCCTGCAATCCCGCGATCGGCGGCTTGGGCAAGGGCCACCTGGTGCGCGAGATCGATGCGCTGGACGGTGTCATGGGCCGCGCCATCGATCGTGCCGGCATCCAGTTCCGGACGCTCAATCTCTCCAAGGGGCCGGCCGTGCGGGGCCCGCGCGCACAGGCGGATCGCAAGCTTTACCGGCAAGCCATGCAGACGCTGCTGGCCGGGCAGGCGAACCTCGAGATCAGGGAAGCGGCCGTTGCCGATATCACCGTCGATACACGCGGGACGTGTACCGGCGTCGTGAGCGAAGCAGGCGAGGAATTCGCGGCCGGTCGAGTCGTGTTGACCACCGGCACCTTCCTCCGAGGCTTGATTCACCTGGGCGAAATGAAGATCCCGGCAGGGCGGGCGCGCGGTCAGCGTGGCGGCGTGCCGGAGGATCTTCATGCTGATGCGGTCGAGGAGCCTTCGACACCGCTCGCGCTGCGGTTGCAGGCGCTCGGTTTCGCCTTGGGCCGTTTGAAGACCGGCACGCCGGCGCGGCTCGATGGGCGCACGATCGACTACGCGTCGCTCGAGAAGCAGGACGGCGATGTCCCGCCCCAGCCTTTCTCGTATCTCACCCGCGAGATCACGACGGCGCAGGTCGCGTGTCACGTGACCGAGACGACGCCCGCCACGCACGAGCTGATCCGGGCCAACCTCGGCCGCTCGCCCATGTACTCCGGCCAGATCGCCAGCACCGGCCCGCGCTATTGCCCGTCGATCGAGGACAAGGTCGTGCGCTTCGCCCAGAGGGAGCGGCATCAGATCTTCCTGGAGCCGGAAGGGCTCGACGACCCGACCGTCTATCCCAACGGCATCTCGACGTCGCTGCCGCGCGACGTCCAGCTCGGCATGCTCAAGACCATCCCGGGCCTCGAGCACGCGACCATGGTCCGGCCGGGCTATGCCATCGAGTACGACCATATCGACCCGCGGGAGCTGCACGCCACGCTGGAGACCCGGCGCGTTCCGGGCCTCTATATGGCCGGCCAGATCAACGGCACGACCGGCTATGAGGAGGCGGCCGCCCAGGGCCTGATCGCCGGCCTGAACGCGGCGCTGTCCGCGGCGGGATCGGCGGCTTTCGAGGTCGACCGGGCGGACGGATATCTGGGGGTCCTGATCGACGATCTGGTCAGCCTCGGGATCACCGAGCCTTACCGGATGTTCACGTCGCGGGCTGAATACCGGCTGTGGCTGCGCGCCGACAATGCCGACCAGCGCCTGACCTCCCGGGGGCTGGCCATTGGCTGCATCGGGTCCGACCGGGCCCGGGTGTTTCACGTGAAACAGGCGGCCCTCGCCCAGGCCCGGGAGCAGGCCATGGGTTTGACCGCCTCCCCCTCGGCGCTGGCCAGGCGCGGTGTCGCCATCAACCAGGACGGCGTCGTCCGGTCGGCGCTCGACCTGCTGGCCTACCCGGACGTCGACTGGACCCGGCTGACCGGCCTTTGGCCCGAACTGGCCGCCGTCCCGGCCGACATCGCCGAGCAGCTCACCATCGACGCCCGCTATGAGGGCTACCTGTCCCGCCAGCGGGAGGACATCGCGGCCTACCGCCGGGACGAGGCCTTGGCCTTGCCCGATGACCTCGACTACGGCGCCGTCGGCAGTCTGAGCAACGAAGTCCGCCAGAAGCTCGCGGCCCACAAGCCCGCGACCCTGGGCCAGGCCGCCCGGATCTCGGGCGTGACGCCGGCCGCCCTCGTGGCGCTCCTGAAATATGTCCGCCGCCGCGCGGCGTAGGGTCGGGGAGCTGCCCGGTGTTTCACGTGAAACGCTGGGCCGGCTGGACGCCCTGGTCGAGATTCTCGCCAAGTGGCAGAAGACCATCAATCTCATCGGCAAGACCACGATGGACGAGGTCTGGACCCGCCATATCCTTGATTCCGCTCAGCTTTTCCCGCTGGTCCCGGGCGAGGCCAAAAGCCTGACCGACCTCGGCAGCGGCGCCGGTTTTCCCGGTCTGGTTCTGGCCGCGCTCCGTCCCGATCTCGACGTCATCCTGGTCGAAGCCGACGCCCGCAAGGCCGCTTTCCTGGGCGAAGCCGGCCGCAAGATGGGTTTGCCCAAGCAGCCCAAGCTCCTGGTCGGGCGCATGGAAAGCCTGAAAGCACCGAAGGCCGACGTGGTGACGGCGCGGGCGCTGGCCCCCCTCGCCAAGCTTCTGGCCTGGGCCGAACCCTATCGGGCGGAGGGTGGAATTTGTCTGTTTCACAAGGGCGCCGGATGGCAGGCCGAGGTGGAGGACGCCAAGGATTCGTGGGAGATTTCCGCCGAGCCTTTTCCGAGCCTGACCGATCGTGACTCTGTCCTCCTCCGCATCGACGCCTTCCGCGCCAAAGATCTACGCGATCGCCAACCAGAAGGGCGGCGTCGGTAAGACCACGACGGCGATCAACCTCGCCACGGCCCTGGCCGCGGTCGGCGAGAAGGTGCTGCTGATCGACCTCGACCCCCAGGGCAATGCCTCGACCGGTTTGGGTCTCCCAAAAAGTGAGCGCTCACCCGGTACTTACGAGTTCCTGCTCGGCCTCTCCCCGCTCGGGGACTGCGTGCGGCCGACGCAAATCCCCGGCCTCAACCTGATGCCGGCCGGCGTCTCGCTCGCGGGCGCGGAGATCGAGCTGATCGATCTCGAGCGCCGCGAATACCGCCTCGCCTCCGCGCTCGCCGCCGACGGCGATTCCGCCCGCGAGCGCTGGGACACGATCCTGGTCGACTGCCCGCCGTCGCTCGGCCTCGTCACGCTGAACGCGCTGGTCGCCGTCGATGCGGTGCTGGTGGCCCTGCAAGCCGAGTTCCTGGCGCTGGAGGGAATCGGCGCGCTTGCCAACACCGTGGAGAGGGTTCGCAAAAGCCTAAACCCCCGGTTGCATATCGCCGGCGTGGTCCTGACCATGGTCGATCGCCGCATGACCTTGAGCCAGCAGGTCGAGGCCGATGTGCGCCAGCATTTCGGCGATCTCGTCTTCGGCACGACCATCCCGCGCAACGTGCGCATCGCCGAGGCGCCGTCGCACGGCCTGCCCGTGCTGATCTACGACAATGCCTGTGCCGGCGCGCAGGCCTATATCCTGCTCGCCAGCGAGTTCATCCGCCGGCGGCGCAACGCGGCCGAAGCCGTTCCCGCGGAGACGCCCTCATGAGCCAGCCTCCCAAGCCGCGCGGCCTCGGCCGCGGCCTCTCCGCTCTCCTGGGCGACGACGCCGTCGCCGCCACCATCGCGCCTTCGGCCCCGAGCGCGCCGCCGCCGCGGCCCGCGCCCAACCGCGCGCCGCTCACCCTGCCCACCGCCTTCCTGCGTCCAGGCAAGTACCAGCCGCGCACGACGTTCGAGGATCTCGACGTGCTGGTCGACTCGGTGCGCCAGTTCGGGCTGCTGCAGCCGATCCTGGTGCGGGCGGTTCCGGGCGTGCCCGATGCCTACGAGATCATCGCCGGCGAACGCCGCTGGCGGGCGGCGCAGAAGGCGCAGCTGCACGAGGTGCCGGTCGTGCTGCGCAACCTCGACGATCTCGATGCCCTGCAGCTCGCCCTGGTCGAGAACCTGCAGCGCGCCGACCTCTCGCCGATCGACGAGGCGCAGGGCTATCGCCGCCTGATGTCCGACTTCAACCAGACGCAGGAGGAAGTCGCCCACACGATGGGCAAGAGCCGCCCGCACATCGCCAACATGCTGCGCCTGCTCGACCTGCCGTCCGAGGTGAAGGACATGATCGGCCGCGAGGAGCTGACGGCGGGCCATGGCCGCGCCCTGCTCGGCTTCCCCGATCCCGAAGCCATGGCCGAGCGCACGGTCAAGGAGAAGCTGAGCGTGCGCGACCTCGAGCGTCTGGCGGCCGGCGAACGGCTCGCCACGTCCGCGCGCCAAGGGAGGGGCAAAGGCAAAGCCAAGGCGCCCGAAGGCAGCAAGACCGCCGATACCCGCGCCCTCGAAAAGCGGATGGAAGAAGCGCTGGGCCTCAAAGTTTCGTTGAGCGAGCTCGGTCAAGGCGAAAAGACGGTACTCACCATCGAGATCGACAATTACGATCAGCTCGACACGGTGGTGGAGCGTCTGACGCGACGTTAGCTGCAACCGTCGTCGCGTCGAGGCGTTGACCCGGCATTCGGTGCCGGGAGGGAGGCAGGATCTATGTCGAGCGAATCGCTGCACGAAGATCCCGAGAAGCTCGGTCCCGACGTCGTCGACGTGCACCGCGCCATCGTCTCCCTGATGGAGGAGCTGGAGGCCGTCGACTGGTACAATCAGCGCGCCAAGGCCACGGCCGACGCCTCGCTGCGCGCGATCCTCGAGCACAATCGCGACGAGGAGAAGGAGCATGCGGCGATGGCGCTGGAATGGATTCGCCGCCACGATCCGGCGTTCGATGAGAAGCTGAAGACCTATCTCTTCACCGAGGGCGACCTGCTCAAGGTCGAGCAGGTGGCCGCGCAGGGCGGCGGCGATGCGGGGAATGGCAACGACGAAGCGGACGGCAGCCTGGGCATCGGCAGCCTGCGTCCAGAGGGAGGGCAGGCCAAATGAACCATCTTTTTCGCGACCAGGCGCCGATCACACCGGCGGGCTGGGAGGAGATCGAGAAGGAAGCCAAGCGCACGCTCCGCGCCCTGCTGGCGGCGCGCCGTGTCGTCGATTTCAAGGGGCCGCTCGGCTGGGGCGCCTCGGATGTCGAGTTGGGCCGCGCCGATCCCATCGCCTCGCCGCCCAATGCGCGCGACGTCAAGGCCCGGCTGCGGCGCATCCAGCCGTTGGTCGAGCTGCGCGTGATGTTCGACATGAGCCGCGCCGAGCTCGACGCGATCGATCGCGGCGCGCGCGATCCCGATCTCGACGCGGTGACGGCGGCGGCGCGCACTATCGCCATCGCCGAGGATCGCTCGATCTTCCACGGCTACGCCGCGGCGCACATCACCGGCATCTGCGAGAAGCGCAAGGCGGCGGCCCTGCCGCTCGGCGCCAGCCACGCCGACTATCCGCTGGCGGTCGCCTCGGCGCTCACCAAGCTGCGCGACGACGGCGTCGAGGGGCCGTTCTCGGTGGTGCTGAACGAGCAGCTCTACAAGGACCTCGCCGCGCGCACCGACAGCGGCTATCCGATCATCAACCATGTGCAGCGCCTGATCGACGGCGAGCTCGTGTGGGCGCCCGGCATCGAGGGCGGCCTGGTGATCTCCAAGCGCGGCGGCGATTTCGAGCTCTCCGTCGGCCAGGACTTCTCGATCGGCTATCTCGAGCACGACACCGAGAAGGTCCGCCTCTACATCGAGGAGAGCTTCACCTTCCTGATCCTGACCGAGCAGGCCGCGATCCCGCTGACCGGCGGCGGTCGGAAGAAGTAGGCAAGATCGCGGGGGGCGTTGCCTCCGCCCTCCCCCAAGGGTCCCTCGCTGCGCTCGGGATGACAACGGGACTGTCGCGTCAACGACAAGACTGTCATCCCGAGCGCAGCGAGGGACCTTTCCCCTTACCGGCGTGCCGTTGCTGCCCGCGCTGCTCGGCCGACCTGCCCGAGACGGAGGCAGAGGCGGCGGGCGATTGCTTCGTCGGGCAGCCCGGTCGACTTGCAGTCGAGCTCGGCCATCAGGATCTCCCGTAGTGCGGCGCTCAGCCTCGGCAGCGGCCAGGTCCGCAAGTGCCGCTCGAAGCGCTGGCGCACCGGGCCGCCGCGCGGCAGGCCGCGGGCCTTGAACATCGCGCTCTCGAGATTGCCCGTCGTGGCATGGCTCGCCACCAGGTGGAGCTGGTCGGTGTGTCGTTGCACGGCGCGCACCAGCTGCACAGGGTTGCCGCCTTCGGCGAAGACGCGGTCGAGCGCGCGGTCGAGCGCCACCAGGTCGCCGTCGAAGGTCGCGGCCACGACATTGTCGATGCCGATCGCCGAGGTGTCGCCCAGCACGGCGACCGCATCGGCATGGGTGATGGAGGGACTATCGTCGCCGCTCTTGTAGAGCATCAGCTTCTCGATCTCGCTCCGCGTCTGGCCGCGATCGCCGCCCAGCCGCTCGACGATCCAGTCGAGCGCATCGGGCTCGACCGTCAGCCCCTGCGCGCGGGCCGCACTCTCGACCAGCCCTTCCAGCGCCTCGGCGCTGTCCATGTAGCAGGGCAGCGCCGCCAGGGACGCCTCGGTCTCGGCGAGGGTGCGCAGGCCTGAGCGCGGCGAGAGGTTGCCGCCTTCGACGATGATCAGCGCGTCACCGGCCGGCGCCTCGACCAGCGCCTCCAGCGCCGCCACCGACTCCTCGCCCGCCGGCCGCACGCGCACGACCCTTCGGCCGCCCATCAGCGACATCTCGCCGAACTCGGTGGCGAGGCGCGCCGGATCGGCCTTCAGCGCCTCGCCCGCGATGTCGACCACGCGGAAGGGATCGTTGAGGTCGGGGCAGATCGTCTTGGCAAGCTGTGCCGCGCGCTCGGCGATCAGCCCGTCATCGTTGCCGTAGATGACCACGGCGCGAATCTTTGGATCCGGCTTCTTGAGGAACGCCTCAGCCTGGCGCGCTTCGATCTTCACGGGGACGTCTTTAGCACAGGAATTTTCCCCTCCCTGCGCGTAGCGCGGGGAGGGGCCCCATCTTCGCGGCGGAGGGGTCGTGAGCACCAGTCGCGTTGCCCTTGACCCCTCCGTCCGCGTAAGACGCGGACACCTCCCCAGATGACTGGGGAGGAAAAGTTAAGGTCTCGATGAACACCCCCCTTCCCGATCCCGACTTCGCGCAGGCCCTGCAGCTTCACCAGGCGGGCCGGCTGGACGAGGCCCAGGCGCTGTACCAGCTGGTGCTGGTCCGGCAGCCGGCGCATGTCGATGCGCTGCATTACTTCGGCCTGCTGCAATACCAGGGCGGGCGGCCGGCCGAGGCGGTCGATTGGATCAACCGGGCCCTCGCGCTGGCGCCCGACCAGGCCGACGCGCATTCGAACCTCGGCCTCGCATTGCAGGGGCTGCGGCGCAACGACGAGGCGCTGGCGGCCTACGATCGCGCCATCGCGCTCAATCCCAACCATCCGCAGGCGCTCAGCAATCGCGGCAACGTGCTGCAGGAGTTGCGGCACCTGCCCGAGGCGATCGCGGCCTACGACCGCGCGCTGGCGCTGCAGCCCGACTTCGCGCAGGCGCACAACAATCGCGGCAACGCGCTGCGCGCGCTCGGCCGGTCCGAGGAGGCGCTGGCGGCCTATGACCGTGCGCTCAAGCTCGCGCCCACCTATGCCGAGGCGCTGAACAACCGCGCCCTCGTCCTGCAGGATCTGCGCCGCTACGACGAGGCGATCGTGTCCTGCCGCACCTTGATGGAGGTGGCGCCGGGCCATCCCTATGCGCCGGGCATGCTGCTGGCAGCGCGGCTCCATTGCTGCGACTGGACGCATTTCCAGCCGCTGTCCAACGGCATCGCCACCGGCATCGAGCGCGGGCTCAGGGTCGACATGCCTCTGTCGAGCCTGTGGCATCTCCCCACGCCCGCCCTGCAGCGGCGTTGCGCGGAGCTCTTCACCGCGGCCGAATTCGGCGGCGCGCCCGGGCTCGCGCCGGCCGCGCGCGATCGCGGTCATGACCGTATCCGTCTCGGCTACGCCTCGCGCGACCTGCAGCAGCACACGGTCGCCCACCTGGTCGCCGAGCTGTTCGAGATCCACGATCGCACGCGTTTCGAGGTGACGGCGATCTCCTACGGGCCCGACGATGGCAGCGCGCTGCGTCGTCGCCTGCAGGCGGGCGTCGATCACTTCGTCGACATCTCGGCGATGGGCGATCTCGAAGCCGCGCAGGACATCCGCCGGCGCGAGATCGACATCCTGGTCGACCTCACCGGCTACACGGCGGGCTACCGGCCGGCCCTGCTCGCCCATCGGCCCGCGCCGATCCAGGTGAACTATCTCGGCTATCCCGGCACGCTGGGGACGAGCTTCCACGACTACATCCTGGCCGACAGCCACATCGCGCCGCCCGGCTCGGAAGCGAATTTCGTCGAGAAGGTCGTGCGCTTGCCCGACACCTACATGGTGAACGACCGCAAGCGGCACATCGCCGAGCGCACGCCGGCACGCCGCGAGCTCGGCCTGCCCGAGACGGGCTTCGTCTTCTGCTCGTTCAACAACAGCTTCAAGATCCTGCCGCCGGTGTTCGACGTCTGGATGCGTCTCCTGAAGGCCGTGCCGGGAAGCGTGCTCTGGCTGCTCGAAGGCAATGCGACGGTGATCGTCAATCTCCGCCGCGAGGCCGAGCAGCGCGGCGTCGCGGGCGATCGCCTGGTCTTCGCGCCGCGTGTGCCGGTCGAGGAGCATATCGCGCGCCATCGCGCCGCCGATCTCTTTCTCGACACCTTCCCGTATGGCAGCCACACGACCGGCAACGACACGCTCTGGGCCGGCTTGCCGATGATCGCTTTGTCCGGCGAGGCCTTCGCCGCGCGGGTCTCGGGCAGCCTGCTGAAAGCGGTCGGGCTGCCGGAGCTGATCGCGGGCGATCTCGCCGCCTATGAGGCGCTGGCGCTCGACCTCGCGCGCATGCCGGACAGGCTCGCCGCCGTGCGCGCGAAGCTGGCGCGGCGACCGGAGTTGGCGTTGTTCGATACCGACCGCTTCCGGCGGCACATCGAGGCCGCCTACCAGGGCATGATCGATCGCCTTACGGGCGGCGAAACGCCGGCGAGCTTCGACGTGCCGGCCGTCACCAGCGCGTCCGGGTAGCGCCGCGCCGGCTGCCGTCGGAGGAGCCTTCGTATCCGGCGGACCGCGTCACCTCGGCGAACGAGCCCCAGCGCAGGAGCTTCGGCGGCCGATAGGGCCGCTTGCGCGGCAAGGCCGAGGCCGCCTCTGTCCGCTCCGATGGCCGTGGTTTCGGGGCGTCGCTTTGATCATCGGTCATGAATGAACTCTCCCGATGCCTCCCGCAAAAAACGCGGCGAGGCTCGGGTGAGTTCCGTCAGATGACGATGTTCACGATCCGGTTGGGAACGACGATCACGCGCTTGGGCGCCTTGCCCTCGAGGCCGCGGACGATGTCGGGCAGGGCAAGCGCTGCCTTTTCCGCAACGTCCTTCGGCGCGTCCTTGGCGAGCTGCAAGGTACCGCGCAGCTTGCCGTTCATCTGCACCGCCACGGTCACGGTGTCGTCGACCAGCAGGCCCGCCTCGGCGACCGGCCAGGGCGAATCGGCGACCAGGCTCTTGTGGCCCAGCGCCTGCCACAGCTCCTCGGCGAGATGCGGCGTCATCGGACCGATCAGGCGCACGAAGATCTCCAGCGCCTCGCGCTGCGCCCACTTCGCGGAGTCGTCCTTCGCCTCGAAGCCCGCGATGGTGTTGGCGAGCTCGTAGAGCCGCGCCACGGCCTTGTTGAAGTGGAAGGCCTCGATGTCGGCGGAGAGGCCGGCGACGGTCTTGTGCGCGGCGCGGCGCAGCTCGGTTGCCGCCTCGGAGAACGAGGCGGGCTTCGCCGCACCGGCGGCCGGCAGCCCCGCCATCGCTTCGCTCGCGATACGATGCAGGCGCTGCTGGAAGCGCCAGGCGCCGGTCACGCCTGCTTCCGTCCATTCGAGATCGCGCTCGGGCGGGCTGTCGGAGAGCATGAACCAGCGCGCGGTGTCGGCGCCGTAGTCGCGGATGATCTGGTCGGGGTCGACGACGTTCTTCTTCGACTTCGACATCTTCTCCGAACGGCCGACCTCGACGGGCGACTTGTCGGCCGTGCGCACGACATTGCCGCCGGGCGTGCGCTCGATCTCGTCGGGCATGAGCCACGTGCCGTCGCTCGCGCGATAAGTCTCGTGGCAGACCATGCCCTGCGTGAACAGCCCGTCGAACGGCTCGTCGCGGCTGGTCATCTGCACCTCGCGCATCGCGCGCGTCCAGAATCGCGAATAGAGCAGATGCAGGATCGCGTGCTCGACGCCGCCGATATATTGATCGACCGGCATCCAATAGTGGTTCTCCTCGCGATCGAACGGCGCGCTCTCGAGCTGGGGCGAGGTGAAGCGGTCGAAGTACCAGCTCGAATCGATGAAGGTGTCGAACGTGTCGGTCTCGCGCCGCGCTTCGCCGCCGCACTTCGGACAGGCGACGTGCTTCCACGTCGGGTGATGATCGAGCGGATTGCCCGGCTTGTCGAAGGTGACGTCCTCCGGCAGCTTCACCGGCAGATCCTTCTCCGGCACCGGCACGACGCCGCATTTCTCGCAATGGATCGCGGGGATCGGGCAGCCCCAGTAGCGCTGCCGCGAGACCAGCCAGTCGCGGAGGCGGTACTGCGTCGTGCCCTTGCCGACGCCGAGCTCCTCGAGGCGGGCGATCACCCGGGCCTTGGCTTCCTCGACCGGCAGGCCGTCCAGGAAATCCGAGTTCACGATCACGCCGTCCTCGACGAACGCCGCGGCCTGCACGTCGACCTTTTCCTTGGGGTCGGCGGGCGCGACGACCTGCAGGATCGGCAGGCCGTACTTGGTCGCGAACTCATGGTCGCGTTCGTCGTGCGCGGGGCAGCCGAAGATCGCGCCCGTGCCGTACTCCATCAGCACGAAGTTGGCGGCGTAGACCGGCATCGCCTTGCCCGGCATCAGCGGGTGCTTGGCGACCAGCGGCAGCTTGTAGCCCTGCTTCTCGGCGGTCTCGATCTCGGCCGCGGCGGTGCCGGTCTTGCGGCACTCCTCGACGAAGCGCTCCAGGCCGGGGTCCCTGGCCGCGAGTGCCGTCACGATCGGATGGTCGACGGAGAGGGCAGCGAACGACGCGCCGTAGAGCGTGTCGGGCCGGGTGGTGAAGATCTCCAGTTTGCCCTGGTCGGCCCCCCGGGCGTCGGCGAGCTCCCAGAAGACGCGCGCGCCGCGGCTCTTGCCGATCCAGTTGGCCTGCATCAGGCGCACCTTCTCGGGCCAGCGGTCGAGCGTCTGCAGCCGCTCGAGCAGCTCGTCGGCGAAATGCGTGATCTTGAGGTTCCATTGCGTCAGCTTGCGGCGCTCGACGGTGGCGCCGGTGCGCCAGCCCTTGCCCTCGATCACCTGTTCGTTGGCGAGCACGGTATTGTCGACGGGATCCCAGTTCACCCAGGCCTCTTTCCGATAGGCGAGCCCCGCCTGCCAGAAGTCGAGGAACATCTTCTGCTCGTGCCGGTAGTATTCGGGATCGCAGGTGGCGAGCTCGCGGCTCCAGTCGAGCGACAGGCCCATCGACTTCAGCTGCGCCTTCATGGTGGCGATGTTCTCGTAGGTCCACTTGCGCGGATGGACCTTCTTCTCCATCGCCGCGTTCTCGGCGGGCAGCCCGAAGGCGTCCCAGCCCATCGGATGCAGCACGTTGAAACCCTTGGCGCGCTTGTATCGCGCGATCACGTCGCCCTGCGTGTAGTTGCGCACGTGGCCCATGTGGATGCGTCCCGACGGATAGGGAAACATCTCGAGCACGTAGTATTTGGGCCGCGCCTTATCCATCACGGCACGGAAAGTCTGCCGCTCGTTCCAGACCGACTGCCACTTGGCCTCGGTCTCGCGGAAGTTGTAGCGCGGGGGCGATGACGACGCGGCGGACGACACGGAAGTCACTCCAGAAAAAGCAGAGGCCGCAGCGGATGCCCGCTGCGGCCTCTGACGTCAAGGTGCCGCTCGGGCTTCAGCCGCCTTGGGCGATGCGAAGCTGCCGGGCGCGCGTAAGGATGGCGTTCTCGATATCGGTGTTGGTGTGGGGATCGACCTGGGCATCGACCCAGCCGCCGCCCTTCGGGTTGGCCTGCTGCTTGAAGACCGAGACGCGCACGCCGTCGGCGCGCAGCTCGCGGTCGAGGATGGTGATCTGGACCTTCATGCGCTCCGACGGCGATTCCGCGGGCGTGTACCAGTCGGTGATGATCACGCCGCCGAACGGATCGGCGGAGACCAGCGGGATGAAATTGATGGTGTCGAGGCTTGCCCGCCACAGGAAGGCGTTCACGGCGACGCCCGTGTTGTCGCTATCCTTCTTCTCGGCGCGGGAGCCGAACAGGCCGCCCGGCCCGAACAGGCTGCCGGTCTCGCGATGTTCGCCGCCCAGACCCTCTCCCGCTTCCGTCTTGTCGCGAACGCGGCCGTCGACGCTGCGGTCGCGGATGGCGCTTGGATCGCCGATGTCGCAGGCCGCCACCCAGCCGGTCAGCAGACCGATCAGCGCCAAGCGAGAAAAGCTCGATGAAATCGACATCCGATGCCCCTTACGGCAATCTGCGGTTAGACCGACGGCGCGCCCTCGCCAGAAGGACCGGACCATAAGCGTCGCTCCGCTCTCCCGCAAGCGCTTGATATCCCGGAATCAAATAAGTCCCCTTATAGGACCTATAGTCTACGCAGTTGTGCCGGCAGTCCTTTCAAGAGACTCCGGATTGCTGTTTCCCCAGGGCCGGGAAGGCTCCGAAAATGTGACAAAGACGCCACAGGTGCGGAGAGAATCCGGTCGGGAGGCGTCCATTTCTTGACCCCGGTTTGAGCCAAGTGTTTTATACCCCGGTCGCATTGGCGGGATCGTTCGTGCCTTGGGGTTACGTCGTCCGTCGGTCAGACAGGCCTTTAGGTATACCAGTCTCTGATCAATGAGAGAGGGAGAATGATGAAAAAGCTTTTGCTAGGCTCGACCGCCTTGGCAGTTGGTGGCCTGATGGCTGCCCCCGCCATGGCCGCCGATCCGATCAAGATGGGCGTGGGTGGTTACTACCAGTTCTACGCTCTCGCCGGCGGCATGGAGGGCAACTACGCTCTCAACGGCACGTCGCTGCAGTTCAAGGGCCTCCAGTTCATTCAGGAAGGCGAAATCCACTTCATCGGCCAGTCCAAGCTGGATAACGGCACCACCGTCGGTGTCCGTGTCGAGCTCGAAGGCTGGAACCCGTCGGCCGGTTCGAACGGCGCGGTCCACACGATCGACGAAGCCTACATCTTCGCGTTCGGTGACTGGGGTCGTATGGAGTTCGGCGCCAAGGACTCGGCTCCGTACATCATGTACTACGGCGCTCCGTCGGCCCTGCTCGGCTTCGGCTTCTTCCAGCACAACTCGTCGTTCAGCTGGACGAACCCGACCGCCAACGCCAACAACCTGGCCGCCGTCCACATCGCCGCGAGCACGATCGACTCGCAGTATCAGGACGTGAACCGCATCAACTACTACACGCCCCGCTTCATGGGCCTGCAGGTTGGTGTCACCTACACGCCGAAGATCAACCTGAACACCGGCGCCCAGTGGGGCCTGGCTTCGGGTCCGGGCACGGCGGGTCTGCCGGGCGGCATCTGCGGCTTCAACGACGCCACCACGGCGAACGCTTGCCCGACCAACGACAACACTTGGCAGGACGGCATCCATGTGGGCGCCAACTACCTGAACAAGTTCGGCGACGTCTCGGTCGCGGTGTACGGCGCTTACTCGTACATGTCGTTCGTCCCGGGCCTCAGCCCGCTCGCGAACTCGCAGAACACGATCAACGGTGCGAGCCTGACCTCCTGGAAGCAGGCGGTCGTCGGTCTGCAGCTCAGCTTCGCTGGCTTCACGGTCGGCGGCAGCTACGGCTGGGACAACAACGGCTTGGGCGCCAACGGCTACACCGGCGTGGATAACGACACCCGTACCTGGGCTGCCGCTATCATGTACGAAACCGGCCCGTGGCAGCTGTCGGTCGGTGGCGTGATCGCCACCAACGACAACGGCAACGGCATCCAGTCGATCAGCAACTGCACGATGGGCACCACCAGTGCCTGCTCGCTCGCGACTGCGTCGACGGCCACTGCCTACTTCGGCACGAACCAGAACACCGGCGCGGCCGCCTTCGGCACCGTGCAGGCCACGAAGATCGAGGTTGGCGCCAACTACGCTCTCGGACCGGGCATCAAGGTCATGGGCGGCGCGGTGTTCAACAACCTCAGCGGTCCGTCGAACGCGGTGGCTGCCCAGTCCTGGGCCGCTCTGCTCGGCATGGACTTCCGCTTCTAGTCCACGGACTGGATCGAAATTGGAAAGAGCGGGCGAAAGCCCGCTCTTTTCATTTGGGGCCTCGGCCGTCGCGGCTCAGGCCGTGCGCCGGCCGACCAGGTTGGCGAACAGCGTAGGAAGATAGGTCCGCGACACCGGCAGCCGCTCGGTGGCCTGGCGGGCCAGCAGGGCGCGGTTGTCCTCGTGGTCGAGGACGAGCTGGAACAGCCCCTGTTCGACGGCGCCGGCACGTATGCCGGTCTCGGGACGGCCATCGCGCTCGACACGGTAGGCCACGTCCAGCCCGACATCGCCGCCACAGTAGAAAGCCGACAGGATCTCGAGGCGGCTGAACAGCTCCATGAGACCGCGCACCGAGAAGCGCCAGTAGTCGTCGGGCGTGGCATGGAAGGCCTGCGACCAGGGTGTCGAGACATAGGCGATGGCGCCCGGCCGCATCAGGCGCTGGATGTTGGCCGCGGCGCGCGAGGGCTGGCGGGTATGCTCCAGCACGTGGCAGCAGATCACCAGGTCGAACGGCTCCGCCCCCAGTGCGGCCGCCACTGCCTTGGGCGCGCTGCAGATGTCGAGCACGCAATCGACGTTGCTGCCGGCCAGCAGATCGATGCCGACGAACTTCGCTTTGCCGTCGAAGCGCTTGCCGAGCAGGCTGCGCCAATTGCGCTCGTTGCGGTCGGAGACCTGGGTGCGCGAGCCGACCTGGAGAACGCGCGGCGCGCGCCGTCCGAGAGTCTCCGACACCCGATCGAGCATCAGCTCGACCTCGCGCGTCACGCTCGTGCCGACGACACGCAGCTCATGGGATGAAGAGACGCCGCCAGGCGTCGTCATGAGCGCGCCTTCATGCGCGCACCACGACGATATGCATGCGGCGCGGCCCGTGCGCCCCGAGCTCCATCGCCTGCTCGATGTCGCCGGTGCGCGAAGGACCGGTCAGCGTGTTGACCGTGCGCGGCATGCGATCCTTGCCGTAGCGCTGCCTGAGCCGTGCCCAGACATCCTCGTAGCCGCTCACCACATCGCCTTCCCGCAGGATCACGATATGGGTGTCGGGCAGCAGGTTCAGCGTCACTGGATGATCGGCGCCCGACGCCGTGACGATCGTGCCGGTCTCGGCAATGCCGGCGAACGCGCCGGTGATCGAGACCTGATCGGAGCCACGGCCTGCGCCGCGCCGCAGGCCGAGCATCTTCTGGCTCGCCCAGTCATAGCCCTCGAGTTCGGCCGAGGGCGCCATCGCAGCCTGTGCCGGCAGGTTGTTGCGCGCGAGGAAGGCGGCGACTTCGCCGGGCACGTCGGCCGCCGCGACGCGCGCCACGGTGGCGTTGTTGGCCTCGGCCCATTGGCAGAAGAGGGCGACCTTGTCCGCCTGCGGCAGGCGCGCGCGGGCGACGGCCGGCCCGGCCGGCGGCGAGGCGAGCCGCGCTTCGACCGCTTCGCGCGCCGTGCCGTCCAGGGCGCCGCGCTTCAGCGAGCGGCGGATGCCGTTCAGGATCCGGGCGCGGTCGTCGCTCATGGCCGGGTGCGGGCGCCGCCATGGCGTGCCCATTGCTGATGGAACGTGCCGCCGGGCGGCGGCGCCGGGAAGTCGCGATAGCGTGTCCAGCCCGACGCGAGCGGCAGGGAGCGATAGCGGCCATCGGCACGGCCGAACAGCGCCAGCATGCGGTTGGCGAGCCCGGTCAGCCGCCGGTAAAGCTTGGGCCGGCGCGCGACGAAGCTCCAGAGGGCGAGCCCCTGCCGCACCGCCTTGGGCTGCAGGTGCTTCTCGAACTCGCGTTCGCGCCAATGCCGCATCAGGCCGGGCAGCGGGATGCGCACGGGGCACACGCTCTCGCAGCGGCCGCAGAAGGTCGAGGCGTTGGGCAGGTTTCCCGCCTCCTCGACGCCCAGCAGCTGCGGCGTCAGCACCGCGCCGATCGGGCCGGGATAGACCCAGCCATAGGCGTGCCCGCCGATCGCGCCATAGACCGGGCAATGGTTCATGCAGGCACCGCAGCGGATGCAACGCAGCATGTCCTGCATCTCCGTGCCGAGCACCGCGGACCGTCCGTTGTCGAGGATCACGACGTGATAGGCCGACGGCCCGTCGGGATCGCCCTCGCGCTTCGGGCCCGTGTTCAGGGTCGTGTAGGCCGATGATTCCTGGCCGGTCGCCGAGCGTGCCAGCACGCGCAGCAGGATGGCGGCATCCTCGAGCGTCGGGATCACCTTCTCGATGCTCGCCAGCACGATGTGCATCTTGGGCAAGGTGTTGGAGAGATCGGCATTGCCCTCGTTGGTGACCAGCATCGACGAGCCGGTCTCCGCCACCAGGAAGTTGGCGCCGGTGAGGCCGACATCGGCATCGAGGAACTTCTGGCGCAGCACGTAGCGCGCCTCGGCCACGAGATCGTTGCGCTCGGTCAGCCGCTTGGTGAAGCCGAGCGGGCTGTGATGCTCGAGGAAGGTGTCGGCGACCTGGTCCTTGGTGAGATGGACCGCGGGCGCGATGATGTGGCTCGGCGGCTCGTGCCGCAGCTGGATGATGTACTCGCCGAGATCGGTCTCGATCGGCGCGATGCCGAGCTTCTCCAGATGCTCGTTGAGCGCGATCTCCTCGGCCACCATGGACTTCGACTTGGCGACCGTGCGCGCGCCCACGCTCTGGCAGAGCTCGGCGATGATGCGCCGCGCATCTTCCGCCGTCGGCGCCCAGTGGACATGACCGCCCAGCCCCGTGACCTTGCGCTCGAACTCCTCGAGATAGAAATCGAGATTTGCGAGGGCATGGTTCTTGATGTCGCGGGCGGCGTCGCGCAGCGCCTCGAACTCCGGCAACCGTTCGGCCGCCTGCCGCCGCCGCTCGGAAAAGCCCACCTTCAGCATGGCGAGCGAGCTCTGCAGGTTGGAGTCCGTCAGCGCCTCGCTGACATTGTCCTTGAAGTCGTGCGCAGTGGAATGCATCAGCGCTTGTCCCCGCGCGCGCCATGGGGCTCGCCGATGGGCGCCGTGTCGCCCATGTCGGCCAGCACTTCCGCCACGTGCCGTACGCGCACCGGGCTGCCCTCGCGCTGCAGCTTGCCGGCCATGTTCATCAGGCAGCCGAGATCGCCCGCCACCAGCGTGTCGGCGCCGGTCGCCGCGATGTCGGCCGACTTCTCGCCGACCATGGCGTTGGAGATCTCGGGGTATTTCACGCAGAACGTGCCGCCGAAGCCGCAGCACACTTCAGGCGTCCTCATCTCCCTGATCTCGAGCCCGCGCACCGTAGCGAGCAGCTGCCGCGGCTGCTGCTTGACGCCCAGTTCCCGCAGGCCCGAGCAGGAATCGTGATAGGTGATCGTGCCGTCATAGTGCGCGGCGACCTGCTTCACGCCCAGCACGTCGACCAGGAACGACATCAGCTCGTGGCTGCGGCTCGCCAGGTCCTCGGCCCGCGCCTTCATCGTCGGATCGTCGTCGAACAGGCCGGGATAGTGGTGGATCAGCATGCCGCCGCAGGACCCTGACGGCGCCACCACCGCCTCGAAGCCCTCGAAGGCCCGGATGACCTGCTCGGCGATGGCGCGCGTCGTGGCACGGTCGCCGGAATTGTAGGCAGGCTGGCCGCAACAGACCTGCAGCGGCGGGACTTCGACGATGCAGCCTGCCTCCTCGAGCAGCTTCACCGCGGCGAAGCCCACGGAGGGCCGGAATAGATCGACCAGGCAGGTGACGAAAAGCGCGACGCGGCGCGGGGGAGTGGCAGGCGGCGGCGTTGACACTGCGCCACCTTGGCAGCCGCAAAAATCTCCCGCAACCGGACTCGGCCGGGAAATTTCGGCGCACCAGCCGAACGGAATACGCCCTTAGCTGCGGTTGGGAATCAACACGATCGCGCGACCGCCGCCGACCATGCGGCCGGCCCATTCGGCGGCCTGCGGCGTGTTGCCGAAGAAGACGTCGCCGCGCGCCGGACCCTTGATGGCGGCGCCGCTGTCCTGGGCGATCAGCAGATGTCGATACACCTCGCTCGCGCCGGGCTTGCCGACGACGGGCCGCGTGGTGTCGACCCAGATCGGGGTCCCGAAGGGCGTGAAGCCCGTGTCGACGGCGAGGCTCCGCTGGGCGGTGAGCGGGACGCCTTCGGCGCCCGAGGCGACGTTGGTGCGCGTGTCCTTGAAGAAGATGTAGCGCTCGTTCCTGCGCATGACCTCGCGGCCCTGCTGCGGATGGCGCTTCAGCCAGTCGCGGATCGCGGGCCAGTTGGCGTCTTCCTTCTTCATCACGCCCATTTCCGCCATCACGTTGCTGAGCGCCGTGTACGGACGATTGTTGGAACCATCGAAGCCGAGGCTGAGCGTGCCGCCCTCGGCGAGATGCACGCGGCCGCTGCCCTGGACCTGGACCTCGAACAGCGCGACCGGGTCCTGCACCCAGGCGACCTCCAGCCCCTTGCCCTTGAGCGCACCCTGTTCGATCTCGGCGCGCGAATAGTAGGGCTGATCGCCGAGTTCGGGCGGCCGGCGGTAGATCGGCACGGCGAAGACGCGGGAGGGCGCGCGGCTGCCGCGCAACTCGGGCTCGAAATAGCCGGTGTAGTGGCCGGGTGCCTGGACGACCAGCGGGCGGAAGTTATCTTCGAAGAAACGGCGCGCCTCGCGATCGTCGCCGGTCTTGATCGTGACGGCGACATCGCAGATCCGCTGCCACTCGGCCGGCGCGATCACCTTCTCGCCGCCGTCGGTCACGATCCGGGTCTCGGGCCCCGCCGCGAGCTTGGGGCAGGAGCGGCGGAAGGCGGCCAGCGCCTCGCCCTGGCGGTCCTCCGACCAGCCGGCGATCTCGTTGAAGGAAATCGGTGACATCGCGACCCTGTTGGCCGAGCCACCCACGCCACCGGCGCACGCAGAAAGCAGACCGGCGGCGGCGACCAGGGCCGCGCCACCGGACGAGACGGTCCAGCGCATGCGGTAGATGCCTCCCCTAACCTTCGCTCTCTGTCTTGATCAGCACCCAGTTCGGATCGCTGGACTTGGTGTCGCGACGGAACGTCCAGAGATCCACGACCTTCTGCACTTCATTGGGATTGCCGTCGGCGATCTGGCCTTCGGCATTGCGCACCACGTTGATCTGCTCGCTGATGAAGCGGACGGCGACGCGCGCCGTGCTGCCTTCCATCTCGGCGGAGGCGATGTCGGAGGCCTCGAAGCCGATCAGCGTCGTCTCCGCCTTCTCGTGCCGCTCGTTGCGGCCGCGGATGGCGGCGTCGAAGCTCGCGAAGGTCGGACCGTCGAGCAGCGCGCGCAGAGGCTGCGTGTCGCCGCGCGCGAAGGCCTCGACGATGGTCGTGAAGGCCGCGCGCGCGCCGTCGGCGAAACCGAGCGCGTCGAACGTCGGATCGGCGACATGGATGGCGGCGACGCCCGCGGTCGCCGTCGGCATCACCACGGCGCGGATGCCGCCGGGACCGGTCGTCGGGTTGGAGGGGCGCGGCTGGGCATTCGGCAGCGGCACGACATTGTCGTTGCCGTTCTTGCTGGCGGCCGGCGCATCGCCCATGCGCGGCGTGCCGGAGGGCGCCGGGGGCGGCGCAGGCGGTGCAAAGGGATCGCGCGCGGGCGGCCGCTCGTTGCCGGTGCGTTTGCCCAGCACCGCGCGCAGCCGCAGGATCAGAAAGATCGCGACCAGGGCGATCAGGATGATTTCGTAGTTGTTTCCCACGATGATTTCCTATGGCGGCGACCCGCCAACCGGCACTTCGCTGACCTCAAATTACATAGGCCCCGAAAAGGGAAAGGGCAAGGCAAGCAGCGCCAAGCCTGTGGCGCGCTTATGACGCTAGCACCACAATATCGACCGAATCGGGCACTCCGGCCACATGGCGGCCGATCCGGTGCTCGCGCGGGTCGCGCGGCCGGTAACCTTGTTGCTCGGCCAGAGCGTAGGTTGCGGCGTCGGTGAGGGCGCGGGTCTTCTCGTCCTTGTTGTGCTTCTCCAGCTTGGCTGTGAAATTCACCGCATCGCCGATCACGGTGAATTCCAGCCGCTCGCTGTCGCCGACTGCGCCGAACACGACCTTTCCCGAGGCCACGGCGAGCCCGATGGCGACCGGCGGCAGGCCGGCCGCTGCGCGTTCGGCCCGCCAGCGGTCGGCGGCATCGATCACGGCGTCGGCTGCACGCAGCGCATCGGCGGCGGCGGAGGGCGAGGGCGCGACGGCGCCGAACGAGGCCAGGATGCCGTCCCCCAGGAACTTGTCGATGCTGCCGCCGTTGCCCACGATCAGCGGACAGATGCGGCCCTGATAGTCCTGCAGCAGCTTCATCACATCGTCGGGAGCCAGCGTGGTCGAGAGGTGGGTGAAGCCGCGCAGATCGACCGTCAGGATGGTGGCCTCGCGCAGCTCGCCCTCGCCCGCCTTGATCGCCATTGCAGCACTGCGGATGCGGTTGGCGACATTGGGATCGAAGAAGCGCGACAGGTCGCGGGCGGCCGCGCCTTCGCTGACGGCGCGCTCGAGCAGGTGGCGGGCGCGCGAGATGGCCACGGCCAGCACGACGGTGGTGAGCAGGATCGCGATGATCTTGTCGACCTCGGCGCGGATCAGCAGCGTGCTCGAGGTCATGTAGTCGACGAAGTCCGCGGCGTAGGGATCGGCCGGCCCGCCATAGCCGCTGATCACGTAGAGCACCAGCAGCCCCCAGCCCACGGAAGCGGCGATGCCCGTCAGCAGCACGAAGCGCGCTTCGAAGCGCAGCGCGCGGAGCGCGATGAACAGGAAGACGTAGAGCAGGGTCGGCACCTTCAGATAGAAGGCGGCCGGCTGCAGGTACTTCAGATGGAACAGGAAGATCAGGCCCATCAGCAGGGTGACGTCGGCGATGATCGAGACGTAGAGCATCCACGGCCGGAGCAGATGGCGGTAGCCCAGGACCAGCCGCACGAGGCAGAACACGCCGTAGATCGCGAGCGCCCAGGTCTCGGCGTAGCCCCACTGGAGGAAGTCCGAGGGCATTGCCGTCGTCTCGTAGACCGAGGCGACCAGGCCGGTGATGCCGAGCTGCACCCAGGCGATCAGGATCTCGCTGCGCTCCTGCTGGTGGCGGATCGCATCGAGCACGCGCCGGGGCAGGCGTTCGGGCCCTTGCCGCGGTCCGCCGTCGAACAGCCAGGTGCGGAGGGCGCGGAGCATCAGCGCTTCTCCAGCCACAGGCTGGTCGGCATCGCGCCGTCGGGCCCGGGCAGCCGCGCCACGGCCGAGCGGGCCAGCCGCTCGGCCAGGCGCCGCTCGGCCCAGACGCTGGAGAAGAGCGGCGCATAGGCGCCCGTCGTCAGCAGCGGCACCACGCCCTGCTGCTCGTTGTAGTTCCGCCAGCCCCAGACCGGCGGATAGTCGAAGGGCAGGAAGATGTCGTGGATGTGCACCATCACGCCGCGCGGCAGGCGCGGCAGGAGGCGGTTGAACAGCAGGTCGACGTCGCTGCCCGGCATCAGGATGTGGCTGGAATCGATGAACAGCAGGTCGCCCGTTTCCAGCGCGTCGAAGATGTCCGCCGGCGCCGTCGAGGGGACGACGCGCACGCCGGGCAGGCCCGCGATGTCGGCGCGCGGCGCGGGATCGACGGCCACGAGGCCGCCGGCGCCGCCGAGCGCGCGCGCCATCACGCGGGTCGAATGGCCGGAGCCGACCTCGACGATGCGCCTGGGCTGGCGGGCGCGGACCATCGCGAAGGCGACGGCGGCGTCGAGCGAGGGGAACCATGCCTGCGCGAGCAGGCCGTCCAGGGCGCCGAGCGAATCGGCCTGCGTGTCGATCAGGTCGAACACGGCCCTGAACGTGTCGTCGTGCCGCTCGAACAGCGCCTCGATCGCGGGATAGGGCGGCTGCGCGCCGGGCGGCGGCAGCAGGGGTGCATAGCGGTGCGGGATGAACCAGCCGCGCGGCGTGAGGCCCATCACCGTGGGCAGCCCGAGCGCGAGCCGCCGCCAGCGTCCCCTTAGGCTCGTGCTCACGGGCTGAGGATCAGGCCCTCGTGCGCCACGACCACGCGCGGCAGCCCGCTGGGCGCGCTGCCGGGCCGCATCGCCGCCGCCTCGCGCGCGACGCCGTCCATGAAGGCATCGCTGTGGCTCGGATCGTGATGGAAGATGGCGAGGGTGCCGACGCCCGCCGCATCGGCCACGCGCACGCCCTCCTGCCAGGTCGAATGGCCCCAGCCCTTGTAGCGGGGATATTCCTCGTCGGTGTAACTCGAGTCGTAGATCATCACGTCGGCGCCGCGGCACAGCTCGACGATCGTCTTGTCGCGCTCGCCCTCGCGATGCTCGGTGTCGGTGATGTAGCAGATCGACTTGCCGCCGTACTCGACGCGATAGCCGGTGGCGCCGTTGGGATGATTGAGCGGCGCGGTGCGCATCGCGACGCTGCCGCACGACAGGTCCTCGCCCGCCTTGAACTCCTCGAAGCCGACCTTCGCCTGGAAGATGTCGAGCGTCACGGGATAGATCGGCGCCTGCATGAGGCTGCTCACCACCTGCTTGAGGCGATGCGGCTTCTCGAGATGGCCGGCCCACAGCCGCACCGAATTGCGCTTGTCGAACAGCGGCGCGAAGAAGGAGAGGCCCGACAGATGATCGAGATGCGTGTGCGTGAAGTAGATGTTGATGTCGAGAGGGGCGCGGCGGGCCAGTTCCTGGCCGAGCTGGCGGATGCCGGTGCCGGCGTCGAAGAGGATGCGACGGTCGCCGGCGATGACTTCCAGGCACGACGTGTTGCCGCCGTAGCGCGCATATTCGGCGCCGGGGCAGGAGATCGATCCCCGCACGCCCCAGAACCGGACTTTCAGACCATCAGCCAACGACAACGTCCCCGGGCATTTCCGGCCCAGAGTCCACGGGTCCCGGCTTGGCGTCAACGACTGCAAGGACGCGCCGCCAGAGTGAACGGTCGTTCAAGGCCTGAAACCCCTGCGGGAAGGCCTGCTATAACGGCACGAAATGGCGGTTCCTCCTTCCCCCCGAGCCGAGCTGGAACGCGGCGTGGCGCTGCACAAGGCCGGCCGTCTGGGCGAGGCCGAAGTCCTGTACCGGAAGGTCCTCGAACGCCACCCGCTCGAGGTCAATGCCCTGCACTTTCTGGGCCTGGTCTGCACCCAGACGGGCCGGCTGGAAGAAGCCGCGCGGCTCTACGGCCAGGTGTTGCGGCAGGCCCCCCGGCACCTCGGCGTTCTGTTCAACTATGCGCGCACCCTGCAGGATCTTGGACGGTTCGAGCCGTCGCTGACGGCCTACGACGAGTGCCTGAAGCTGAAGCCCGACTGGCCGGAGGCGCTGGTCAATCGCGGCAACACGCTCACCAGCCTCGGACGGCTCGAGGAAGCGCTGGCAAGCTATGGGGCCGCGCTCAAGCTGCGGCCGGGCTACGACACGGCGCTCGACAATAGCGGCAGCGTGCTGCGGCTGCTCCACCGCTTCGACCAGGCGGCGGAAACCTACCGGCAGCTGCTCGCCATCGCTCCCAACCGGCCCTACGCGGCGGGCTGGCGACTGCACACGCAACTCGTCACCGGCGACTGGACCGGCCACGACAGCTCGGTCGCCGAGATCGAGGCGGGCATCCGGCGCGGCGAGCGCAAGACCGAGCCCTGGCCTCTTCTCGGCTGGTCGTCCTCGGCCGCGCTCCAGCAGAAGTGCGCCGCGATCTACATGGCCGACCGCGCGCCCGCCTCCGCCAATGCGCGCTGGACCCAACCGCGCTACGAGCACGACCGGATCCGCATCGCCTGGCTCTCCGATTCCTTCCGTCACAATGTCGAGGCACAAACGACGACCGAGCTGGTCGAGCTTCGCGATCGCTCCCGCTTCGAGACGTACGGCCTGTCGCTCAGTGCCGACGACAAGAGCGCGACGCGCGCGCGGCTGGCAGCGGCCTTCGATCATTTCGTCGATGTGCGCCACATGTCCGACGGCGCCATCGTGCAATGGCTGCGCGCGCACGAGATCGACGTCCTCGTCGTGGTCGCGGGCTTCATGGGCGAATGGCGGCCGGGCGTGCTGGCCGGCCGCGGCGCGCCGGTGCAGGTCAATCTCGGCTATTTCGGCACGATGGGCACGCCGGCGCTCGACTACATCATCGCCGATCCGTTCACCGTGCCGAAAACGTCCGAGGCCTTCCACACCGAGAAGATCGCGCGCCTGCCGGCGCCGATGATGAGCTACTACGCGCCGCCGCGAACCGCCGTCGCTCGCCCGTCGCGGCGTTCGGTCGGGCTGCCCGACGACGGCTTCGTGTTCTGCGTGATCAACGCGCCCTACAAGTTCAATCCCGCGCTGCTCGATGTCTGGGCGCGGCTGCTGCGCGACGTCGAGGGCAGCGTGCTGTGGTTGCGCGCGCACAATCCGACAGCGGCGGGAAACCTCAAGCGCGAGGTCGATGCGCGCGGTCTCGCACCCGAGCGCTTCGTGCTCGCAAGGCCGATCGCCTTCGATGAGCATCTCGCGCGCTATGCCGCCGCCGATCTCTTCCTCGATACCTTTCCCTACAATGCGCACACGACCGCCTGCGAGGCGCTGTCGGCCGGCCTGCCGATCGTCACCTGTGCCGGCGAAGGCATGGCCTCGCGCATCGCCGGCGGCCTGCTCGCCTCGGTGGGTCTGGACGAGCTCGTGACGGGCTCGTTGGCCGAGTACGAAGCGCTGGCCCGGCGGCTCGCGACGCAGCCCGGGGAGCTCGCGGCGATTCGCGCAAGGCTCACGCAAGGAGACCGCCACCGGGCGGCGCTCGATCCGCGACGTTATTGCCGATTGCTCGACCGGGCGTTCGAGACGATGCATGCGCGCCATCGTCAGGGCCTGCCGCCGGAAAGCTTCGACGTGCCGGACGGGCCCTAGAGGAAGTTGGCCGCTCTTTTGCGTAGCATTCCGTGAGCCATCCGGGCCGGCGCGATCCACGTATTTATTGCATCAAGCCGGTTCGACCATCTTCAGGCGCGTTGCCTGCCGCCTCGTTCGGAGCAATACTTTCGCCATGGACATCGCCAACCAGACTGCCGTTGCGCTCGCCCAGCCGCCCATGCGGAAGGCCAAGTTCGCCATTGGCCAGGTGGTGAAACACCGCCTGTACCCGTTCCGCGGGGTGATCTTCGATGTCGACCCGGTGTTCTCCAACACCGAGGAATGGTTGGCGTCGATTCCCGAGAATGTGCGGCCGCGCCGCGACCAGCCCTTCTATCACCTGCTGGCCGAGAACGCGCAGACCACCTACGTGGCGTACGTTTCGGAACAAAACCTGCTGCCGGACGAGACAGGCAAGCCCGTGTCGCATCCGCAGGTGCCGCATTTCTTCAAGGAACTGAAGCGCGGCCACTACGTCTCGCGCGACAGGGCGATGCATTAGTCGATCTTCCTCCCCATTCACATGGGGAGGTGGCGCTTGGCGCCGGAGGGGTCATGACCCCATCGCCTCCGTAAGACGGAGGCACTTCCCCCTGTGAATGGGGAAGCCAAGGACTCAATGCCCCGCCATCGCTCTGCCGATCGCGCCGACATCGGCCTTCGCGGCATCGGTTTCGTGCGCCAGCTTGCCGTCGAACATCACGACGATGCGATCCGAGAGCTGAAGGATTTCATCCAGGTCCTCGCTGACCAATAGGACCGCGGCGCCTCGGTTGCGCGCCTGCACGATGCGGGCGCGGATCTCGGCCACCGCCGCGAAGTCGAGGCCGAAGCAGGGATTGGCGACGATCAGGAGGTCGCCCTCGCTCGACAGCTCGCGTGCCAGGACCGCGCGCTGCACGTTGCCGCCCGAGAGGCCACGGATCGCGGCGTCGGGACCGGGCGTCTTCACGCGATAGGCCTCGATCAGCTTGCGCGCGACGTCGCGCATGGGCGCCCGCTTGAGACGCACGCCGTCGGGCGAGGCGGGCGGCTGGTCGAAGGAGCGCAGCGCCATGTTCTCGGCGACCGACATCTCGGCCACGCATGCGTTGCGCAGCGGCTCCTCGGGGAGGCAGGCGATCTTGTGGCGGATCATCTCCGGCCGCGTCGCCGTGTAGGGCTCGCTGTGCACCAGCATGCGGCCCGCTTCGGCGTGGCGCTGGCCGGCGAGGGTCTCGACCAGCTCGCGCTGGCCGTTGCCCGAGACGCCCGCGATGCCCACGATCTCGCCCGCGCGCACGTCGAGCGACAGGTCCTCGACCGCGAGCTGGCCGACATTGTCGGCGACCGAGAGCTTCTCCACCTTGAGCACGGCGGCGCCCGGCGCGCGGGCCTCGCGTTCGACCACGACCCGCGTCTCGCGGCGGCCGACCATCATCTCGGCCATGGTCTCGTTGTCGAGCTCCGATGTCGGCGCGGTGCCGACCAGCTTGCCGCGACGCAGCACCGTGACGGTGTCGCAGAAGGCGTTCACCTCCCGGAACTTGTGGGTGATGGTGACGATGGTGACGAGATTGTCTTTCGTGAGCTTCTTCAGCGTGGAGAGCACCTCGTCCGCCTCGTCGGGCGTCAGCACCGAGGTCGGCTCGTCGAGGATCAGGAGATTCCGCTTCAGGTAGAGCTGGCGCAGGATCTCGGCCTTCTGCTTCTGGCCGGCCGCGAGATCGGCGACGGGCGTGTCGAGCGGCACGGTGAAGGGCGTGGTCGAGAAGAAGTCGCCGAGCTTGGCGCGCTCGCTTGCCCAGTCGATCACCGCCGGCAGGTCGCCGCGCGACAGCACGAAGTTCTCCAGCACCGTCATGTTCGGCACCAGGGTGAAGTGCTGGTAGACCATGCCGAGGCCGAGCTCGTGGGCCTGGCGCGGATGGGCGATCGAGACCTCGCGGTCGTTCAGCAGGATCTGGCCCTCGTCGGCGGCGTAATAGCCCATGGCGCATTTCACGAGCGTGCTCTTGCCCGCACCGTTCTCGCCCAGCAGCGCGTGGAAGGCGCCGGCCTTGATCTTCACCGACACATTGTCGAGCGCCGCCAGGGCGCCGAAGCGCTTGGAGAAGCCCAGCAGCTCGAGCGACGGGGCGCCTTCGTGGACCGGGATATGGGCGGCGCCGATCAAGCTCATGCAATCGCCTCGATGACCGCGGTTGAGTTGGCGACGGCGCCGAACACGCCGCCCTGCATCTCGACCATCTTGAGGGCGGCGAGATGGTTGCCCCTGTCGGTGGCGCCGGTGCAGTCCTCCAGGATCAGGCATTCGAAGCCGCGATCGTTGGCCTCGCGCATGGTCGTGTGGACGCAGACATCGGTCGTGATGCCGGTCAGCACGATGTTCTCGATGCCGCGCGTGCGCAGCATCAGCTCGAGATCGGTGGCGCAGAACGAGCCCTTGCCCGGCTTGTCGATCACCGGTTCGCCCGCGACGGGCGCGAGATCGGGAATGATCTCCCAGCCCGGCTCGCCACGCACCAGGATGCGGCCGCAGGGGCCGGGATCGCCGATGCCGGCGCCGATCTGGCGGCTACGCCAGCGCTTGTTGGGCGGCAGGTCGGCGAGATCGGGGCGATGGCCTTCGCGCGTATGGAAGACATGCCAGCCGGCCTTGCGCACGGCGGCCAGCAGCTTCTTGATCGGCTCGATGGGCGCGCGCGTGAGCGACAGGTCGTAGCCCATCTTGTCGACATAGCCGCCGACGCCGCAGAAGTCGGTCTGCATGTCGATGATGATCAGCGCGGAGTTCTCCGGACGCAGGTCGCCGTTGTACGGCCACTTGTAGGGATGCGAGTCGACATATTTGGTCATTGGACGGCTCCGAGTTCCCCGGGCGCGCCGCGCAGGCTGCGCTCGGGCGAGCAGGTGGCGATCATCAGGGCGAGCGTGAGGACATAGGGTGCGGCGCTGAAGAGATAGTAGCCCTGGGTGACGCCGACCGATTGCAGCGCCGGGCTGATCGCGCCCGCCGCGCCGAACAGCAGCGAGGCCCACAGGCAGCGGACGGGATCCCAGCGCGCGAAGATCACCAGCGCCACGGCCATCAGGCCCTGACCGCTCGACAGGCCCTCGTTCCAGCTTCCGGGATAATAGAGCGAGAGGAACGCTCCGCCGACGCCGGCAAAGGCGCCGCCGATCGAGGTCGCGATCAGGCGGGTTCGGGCCACCGACGCGCCGATGGCAAGTGCTGCATCGACGCTCTCGCCCGCCAGACGCACGATCAGGCCCCAGCGCGTGTTCTTCAGCGCCCAGGCCATGGCGAAGGCGAGCAACACGCCGACGATGAACAGGTAGTTCACCTGCAGGGCCTGGCGGACCTGCGGGATGCTGCTCCACCAGCCGAACTCGATGGCGCCGAGGTTCGGCGCCTTGGGCTGGATGAAGGGCTTGCCGAGGAAGAAGGCGAGGCCGGTCGCGAACAGCATCAGGCCGATGCCGGTCGCGATGTCGTTGACCCTTGGCAGCTGACAGATGCCGGCGTGCAGTGCGCCGAGCAGCAAGCCGACGAACGCGGCCACGATCACGCCCAGCCACGGCGAGCCGGTGCCCAGCGCCGTGCCGTAGGACGCCATCGCGCCCATCACGAGCGTGCCTTCGAGGCCGAGATTGATGCGGCCCGAGCGCTCGGTCAGGCATTCGCCGACGCTCACGAACAGGAAGGGCGTGCTGACACGGATGGCGCCCGCGAACATCGCCAGCGGCACGCCCCAGAGGCCGATTCCCCCGTCAGCCATCTCAGTTGCCCTCCGGTTTGCGCGGCAGCAGGCGCCCGTAGAGCGTCTCGCTCGCGAGAATCACGACGAAGATGATGCCCTGCAGGACGACCACGGCGGCGTCGGGCAGGTCGAGGCGGCGCTGCAGCAGGCCGCCCGAGGCGCCGATGCCGCCCAGCAGGATGGCGACGGGCACGATCGCCAGCGGATGATGGCGGGCGAGGAAGGAGACGAGGATGCCGGCATAGCCGTAGCCCACGGCGAGCGAGGCGTTGGCGCGGCCGAGCACGGCCGCCACCTCGACGGTGCCCGCGAGACCCGCCGCCGCGCCGCCGGCGCCGCAGGCCAGCAGCACGTAGCGGCCGACATTGAGGCCGATCATGCGCGCGGTCTTCGGATTGCCGCCGATCACCTGCATGGCGAAGCCCCAGGTGGTGAAGCGCTGGAAGATCCAGACCAGGACGCAGCAAACGATGCCGAACACCAGGCCCCAATGCACATCCATGCCGGGGATGTTGCCGATCATGTTGGCGTCGCCGATCGAATGGGTCGACGGCTTGTTGAGGCTCTCCGGATCGCGCAACGGGCCTTCGACGAAATGGTTCATCAGGGCGATGGCGATGTAGGTGAGCAGCAGGCTCGAGATGGTCTCGTTGACGCCGCGGAACTGGCGCAGGCCGCCCGCGAGCGCGATCCAGAGGCCGCCGACCGCCATGCCGGTCACGATCATCGCGACCTGCACGATCAACGGCGACGTATGCGAGAGGGCGACGCCCACCGCCGCGGCCGCGACGCCGCCCAGCACCAGCGCGCCTTCGTTGCCGATGATCACCAGCCCCATCCGCGCCGGCAACGCCGTGCAGAGGGCGGTCAGGATCAAGGGCGCGGCGCGGGTCAGCGTGTTCTGCCACGAGAACCACGTGCCGAACGCGCCCTCGTACATCAGCCCATAGGCTTCGAGCGGATCGACATGGGCGTAGAAGGCCAGCAGCAAGCCAAACAGCACCGCCGACACGAGCAGGGCCAGCGCCGGTACGGCAACGCGTTCGAGGACTTGGTTCATCTCATATTCCTCTTCCCCGCTAGGGGGAGAGGCGAGGTGAGGGGGTTACGCACGATCTTGAATGCCCCCTCACCCGTCCTCTCCCCCTAGCGGGGGAGAGGAGGAAGAAGGGGCAAGTCCTTGTTACGACGTCGAACCGACGACGCCCTCGACCAGGTAGTTCATGCTCTCGAGCTTGGGCTCGGTGATGGCGTAGCTCGCGCCCGCCGGGATCACGACGTTGCCCTTGTTGTCCTTCAGGCCGCCCTTGTAGATCGCGAGGCTGCCTTCGAGGATCGCCTTCTTGGCGGCGTCGGCCTTCTCCTTGGCCGTGCCCGAGACGGCGGGACCGTAGGCCGAGGTGCGCACGAAGCCTTCCCTGAGGCCGCCGCGCACGAAGTTGCCCGGCGCCTTGCCCGCCTTCATGGCATCGACCATGTCGGTGTAGACGCGCTCCCAGTTCCACTCCGCGCCGGTCAGGTAACCCTTGGGCGCGAGCTTGGACTGGTTGCAGTGATAGCCCGAGGTGAAGATGCCGGCGCGCTCGGCCGTCTCGACGACGACCTTGGGCGAGTCGACGTGGCAGGTCACGACATCGACGCCCTGCGCGATCATGCTGTTGGTGGCTTCCGCTTCCTTGACCGGCATGGCCCAGTCGCCGGTGAAGATCACCTGCGTCGTGGCCTTGGGGTTCATGGTTTGCGCGCCGAGCGTGAAGGCGTTGATGTTGCGCAGCACCTGGGGGATCGGCTTGGCGGCGACGAAGCCCAGCTTGCCGGACTTGCTGGTGGCGCCCGCGACGATGCCTGCGATGTACTGCGCCTCGTCGATGTAGCCGAAGTAGCTGCCGGCGTTCATCGGGTGCTTGCCCTGGGTCCACAGGCCGCCGCAATGGCGGAACTGGACCTTGGGGTACTTGGCCGCTTCCTTCAGCATGTACGGGTCGAAGTAGCCGAACGAGGTCGGGAAGAGCAGCGTCGCGCCATCGAGGTTGATCATGCTCTCCATGGTCTTCTCGACGGCGACCGTCTCCGGCACCTTCTCTTCCTCGACGATCTTCACGCCGGCCATCTTCTTCAGGACGGCGGCGGCCTCGGCATGCGCCTGGTTGTAGCCGTAGTCGTCCTTCGGACCGACATAGATGAAGCCGATCACCAGCGGCTTCTGCGCGCTGGCGCCGCCCGCGAGGCCGAACGCCGCCGCGCCGGCGGCACCGCCCAGAAGGGCCCGTCGGCCGATGTTGAATTTGTCGATCATTGCCTTCCTCCGCGATCCCTTGCCCGGCCACAGCGGCCCGCAGAAGGGTCAGCAAGCGATGTGCCAGCGAAAATCGCGCGGAAATGGCCCGCTTTACGCGCCGCGTGCCCGATTCGGAGCGCGAAATGTATGCAATCTCGACAGCTTGCGTGCTTTTTGGGCATGCACAGGAGCTAATCGACGATTGGCATTCCTTTTGTATGCAATAAGCCCGAGATGCAGTCCGACAATCCGACCCTGGCCGAGAAGCTCGCGACGGCGATCGCCGACGGCATCCTGGACGGCACGCTCAAGCCCGGCCTGCGTCTCGATGAGGTAGGCCTGGCCGAGCAGCACGGCGTATCGCGCACGCCGGTGCGCGAGGCGTTACGCCAGCTCACGACCAGCGGGTTGATCGACATGCGGCCGCGCAAGGGCGCGGTCGTTTCCAAGGCGACGCCCGAGCAGGTCGAGAATTTGTTCGTCGCCATGGCCGAGATGGAAGCGACCTGCGCGCGGCTCGCCGCCATCAGCATGACGCCGATCGAGCGGCGACGGCTGCAGGCGCGCCACGAGGCGATGCTGGCGCTCGCCAAGGCGGGCGAGACCGACGCCTATTCGGATGCGAACGTCGCTTTCCATTCCTCGATCTATGCCGGCTGCCACAACGCGCCACTGGCCGAGTTCGCTCTCAACCTGCGCCGAAGAGTCGGCCCCTTCCGCCGCGCCCAGTTCCAGGTCGAAGGGCGATTGCTGCGCTCCAACCAGGAGCACGACGCCGTGGTGCGCGCGATCCTGTCGGGCGACGCTGCCGGCGCGCACGCCGCGATGCTGCATCATGTGAGCCTCGTCGAGGACGCGTTCGAGACCTTCGCCGCGACGGCCGGCTAGAGGTCCATTGATCAGAATCGTGGCTGCGGGTCGTTTCCGACTAGGCTCGCGCCAAGGAGATGCTGCACGGTGGGGCAGATAGAGCGCGGTGACAGGAGGCCGCGGGACATATTTTCCCGTCAGATTCGATACGTCTGACGGTAACTTTTAGTAACCAATACCAGATGTAGCAGCGAATGAGGGTCAGTTGAGCGAGAACGGGAAGTACTTGTCGTTCAGTTTCTTGTAGGTGCCGTCGCTCATGATCTCGGCGAAGGCGCGATTGAGAGCCTCGCGCAGCTTCACATCCTCGCGGCGCAGGCCGGCCGAGACGCCGATGCCGAGTGTCTGCGTGTCCTTCACGTCCTGGCCGACCAGCTCGCAGCATTTGCCTTCGGGCTTCTGCGACCACAGCCAGAGCTGCACCTTGTCGCCGAACACCGCGTCGACCTCGTCCTTGGCGAGCGCCGCCAGGGCGTCGGCCACGCTGTTGTAGCGCTTGATCTGGGCGGAGCGGCGGAAGCTCTTCTCGATCCAGTCGAGATGCATGGACTCCTTCTGCACGCCGATGCGCTTGTTGCGCAGCAGAGACGGCGGCCCGTCATAGGGCGCGCCCTTGGCGGCGATGAAGGCGCCGGGCGAGAGATAGTAGCGGCGCGACAGGCCGAGCCGGCGGCGGCGCTCGGCCGTCACTTCCAGCGACGACATGACGATGTCGAACTTCTTGTCGAGCAGGCCCGGAATCAGATCGTCCCATTTGACGATGACGAACTCGCAGTCGGCCTTCATGCGCATGCAGGCCTCTTCCGCGAGATCCATCTCGAAGCCTGCCGGAAGACCCTTGCGATCGGGATAGTTGAAGGGCGGATAGGCCGCCTCGGTGGCGATGGTGATCTTGAAGGCGGGCGGCGCGAAGGGCGACTTGGGTGCTGGCTTCGCGGCCGGCGTCGCGGGCCGGAGCGGCGGCTTGGTCGGATGCGGCGCGGGTGCCTGCTGCGCCGAGGCGATACCGGCGCAGAGGAGCAGGGCCGCGAGGACCGGCCAGAGCCTCATGCGATCAGCCGCTCCAGCACGGCGTTCAGCCGTTGCCGGCCCGCGCGCGTGGCGCCGAGATGCGTGGGCGTCGCCTCGAGGAAGCCCGCCTCGACCAGCGGAGCGAGCTTCGCTTCGCCCAATGCCACGACGGGATCGGCGCCGGTCTCGTCCGCGAAGATCGTCCGGTCGATGCCCTCGGCGAGCCGCAGGCCGACCATCAGGGCCTCCTCGACCTTGTCGGGGCCGTGCACATCCATCGTCTCGACCGTGCCGTGTCCGTGCTGCTCGACGGCCTCCAGCCAATTCTCCGGCCCGGCCAGCCGTCGCGTCGCCCGCTTGGCGTCGCCGACGGAGAAGCGACCGTGCGCGCCCGGGCCGACTCCGACATGGTCCTGATAGCGCCAGTAGATCAGATTGTGCCGGCAGGCCGCGCCGGGCCGCGCGTGGTTGGAGATCTCGTAGGCCGGCCGTCCCGCCGCATCGAGCCTGGCCTGTGTCAGCTCGAACATCTCCGCCGCCTCGTCCTCGCCCGGCAGGTGGAAGGCGCCGCGCTGATGCTCGGCGAAGAAGCGCGTGCCGCGCTCGATGGTGAGCTGATAGAGCGACAGATGCTCGCCCGCGAGCGCCAGAGCGCGCGCGAGCTCGGCGCTCCACGCTTCGACGGTCTGTCCGGGGCGCGCGTAGATCAGGTCGAACGAGGTGCGCGCGAAGTGCCGGTTGGCGATGGCGAGCGCCTCCAGCGCCTCGTCGGTCGAATGCTGGCGGCCGAGGAAGCGCAGATCCGTGGCGCTCAAGGCCTGGATGCCGAGCGACACGCGATTGACGCCGGCCTGCGCCAGACGCTCGAAGCGCGCGGCCTCGACCGAGGTCGGATTGGCTTCGAGCGTGATCTCGATCTCTGGCGCGCAATCCCACAGCCGTTTCGTGCGTGCGATCAGCTCGGCGACCGTCTCGGGCTCCATCAGCGAGGGCGTGCCGCCGCCGAAGAACATGGTCTCGACCCGCCGCGACGGCGCTTCACGCGCGGCATGCTCGAGCTCGGTCAGCAACGCCTTGCGCCAGCGCGCCTGCTCGACGCCGTCGCGCACATGGGAATTGAAGTCGCAGTAGGGACACTTCGATTTGCAGAACGGCCAATGGACGTAGACGCCGAGCGGGCGGCTCATCCGAAGCAGGCCTCGACCATCATCCGGAAGGCGCGGCCGCGATGGCTGATCGCATTCTTCTCGGCGTCGCTCATCTCCGCCGTGGTGCGCGTGTCCCCCACCGGCTGGAAGCAGGGATCGTAGCCATGCCCGCCGTTGCCGCGCGGCGGCCAGACGATCGAGCCGTCGCAGGTGCCGTGGAACAGTTCCATATGCTCGTCGGGCCAGGCGAGGATCAGCACGCAATGGAACGTGGCGGCACGCGCCGCATCGGTCTTGGCCACGCCGCGCTGGGCGAGTTCGTCCTGGATGCGCTTCATGCCGACCATGGCGTCGCGCGTCGGGCCTTCCCAGTCGGCGGTGTAGACGCCCGGCTGATCGTCGAGCGCATGCACGCTGAGGCCCGAATCGTCGGCCAGCGCCGGCAGGCCGCTCGCCCGCGTTGCCGCCAGCGCCTTGATGGTCGCATTCTCCACGAAGGTCGTGCCCGTCTCCTCGGGTGCGGGCAGGCCGAGCTCGCCCGCCGAGACGATCGTGACGCCATAAGGCTTGAGCATCGGCACGATCTCGCCCGCCTTGCCGCGGTTGTGGGTCGCCACGACCAGCTTGGGCAAGGTGAAGCGACGCGCCATCAGGCCTTCCCGATCGCCTGCCGCTGGAGCCGCGTCAGCTCCGTCACGCCCTTCTTGGCGAGCTCGAGCAGCTCGAGGAACTGCGCCTCGCTGAACGGGTCCTTCTCCGCCGTGCCCTGCACTTCGACGATGCCGCCGGTGCCGGTCAGCACGAAGTTGGCGTCCGCGTCGGCCTTCGAATCCTCCGGGTAGTCGAGATCGAGCACGGGCGTGCCCTCCCACAGGCCGCACGACACCGCGGCGACCTGTCCGGTGATCGGATTGGCCGCGAGCTTGCCGTCCTTGATCAGCTTCTCGTAGGCGAAGTGCAGCGCCACCCACGAGCCGGTGATCGAGGCCGTGCGCGTGCCGCCGTCGGCCTGCAGCACGTCGCAGTCGATGTTGATCTGCCGCTCGCCCATGGCCTGGAGGTTGACCACGGCGCGCAGCGAGCGGCCGATCAGGCGCTGGATCTCCTGCGTGCGGCCCGACTGCTTGCCGCGCGCCGCTTCGCGGTCCGTGCGGGTATGGGTCGAGCGCGGCAGCATGCCGTACTCGGCCGTCACCCAGCCGCGCTGGGTGTTGCGCATCCAGGGCGGCACCTTCTCGTCGACCGAGGCGGTGCACAGCACATGGGTGTCGCCGAACTTCACCAGGCACGAGCCTTCGGCATGGCGGGAAAAGCCGGGTTCGAGGGAAACCTTGCGTAGCTGGTCGGGGGCGCGGCCGGACGGGCGCATCTATGTCTCCTGCGGGGTGGAGAGGCTTATGGCCAAACCCGATGGCGACGACAAGGCAGGCGGGAACGGGCTTTTGGGGCTAGTCCCGGCGTGTCAGGTAGCCCCGGCGGCGAAAGCCGGTCTTGATGAGGTTCACCATCATGTGGCCCTGGACGATGATGATGAGGGGCACCGCCGCCGCTATGGTGAAGATCTGGTAGATCGGCGCCACGAGGCGCAGGCCCACCAGGGCGCCCACGCCCACGACCGTACCGATGGCGAACAGGATGTTCAGGGCGAGTGCCTGGACCACGCTGCCGTGGCCGATCCACCAGACATATCCCGCGCCGAACAGTCCGGCCCAGAAGTAGGACCACCCCCGGACACGGACACTTCGTTCCGTTTTGGGGTGTTCAAAGCGCCAACCCGTGAAGATCACGGCCCGTGTTTTACACCCAAAGACTTTACGATTCGAGGCGTCGCGTTGACCGGCGTGCCGCCGCTACCTACATTTTTACCATGGCTATCCATCGTCTGGGACTTCCGGGCGGCGTCCTGGCCGATGTATCGGGAGGGCAGCGGCAGACGGCGTCCGTCGCCGAGCTGAACGACCGGGCGCGCGAGGTGCTGCGGCTCGTCGTCGAGAGCTACGTCGAGACCGGCGAGCCCGTCGGTTCGCGCTCCCTCACGCGTAAAATCACCGAAACACTGTCGCCGGCGACCATCCGCAATATCATGGCGGACCTGCAGGACCTGGGCCTGCTCTACGCGCCGCACACCTCGGCGGGCCGCCTGCCGACCGAGGCGGGCCTGCGCCTGTTCGTGAACGGGCTGCTCGAAGTGGGCAATCTCTCCGAGCAGGAGCGCGAGAGCATCGAAGCGCGCTGCGCCGCCGTGGGCCGCAGCATGAACGAGGCGCTCGAGCAGGCGACCACGCTCTTGTCGGGCCTGTCGCGCTGCGCCAGCGTCGTCATGGCGCCCAAGACCGAGCAGCCGCTGAAGCATATCGAGTTCGTCAATCTCGGCCCGGGCCGCGCGCTGGTGGTCACGGTCACGCAATCGGGCCAGGTCGAGAACCGGCTGATCGACACGCCCGTCGGCATGCCGGTGTCGGCGCTCGCCGAAGCGAGCAACTATCTCAACGCGCGCCTCACCGGCCGCACTTTCGACGAGGCGCGGCGGCTGATCCTCGAGGACCTGAAGTTGAAGCGCGCCGAGCTGAACGACCTCACCGCGCGGGTGATCGAATCGGGCCTCGCGACCTGGGCCGGCGAGCCGGGCAGCGCGCTGATCGTGCGCGGCCAGGCGCGCCTGCTGGAAGACATCACCGCCATCGCCGATCTCGAGCGCGTGCGCGCGCTGTTCGATGCGCTGGAACGCGGCGAGAGCTTCGCGCGCCTGCTCGAGCTCGCCAATGGCGCGGCGGGCGTGCAGATCTTCATCGGCGCCGACAATCCGATGTTCGCCAACACCGGCTGCTCGATGGTGGTCGCGCCCTTCCGCGATTCGCAGGAACGCATCCTCGGCGCGATCGGCGTGATCGGCCCGACGCGTCTCAACTATGCGCGCATCATCCCGCTGGTCGATTACACCGCGCGCACGATCGGCCGGATGGTTGGCTAACGCCTACCAATCCTTCTCGTCGAAATCCTCGAACTGGCTCATCTCGTCGTCCTTGCGGCGGGGCTTGCCGTCGCTGGCGGAGAGCGAGAGGACGCGCAGCTTCGTTTCGGGACCGATCAAGGTCACGAGCTCCATCAGGTCGTCGCGGGCAAGGGCGACGCAGCCTTGGGTCGGGCTCATGTCGTCGCGCGCGATATGGAGGAAGATCGCACTTCCCCATTCGCCCTCGGGCGGATCGTCGTTGTAGCCCACGACGACCACGAGATCGTACAGCCCGTCCTCGCGCCACATCTTCTCGTGGCTCCATTCGTTGGGGATGCGGACCAGTCGGTTGTAGGCCGGCGAGCGCGGGTCGTCGCACCAGCCGTCATGCTCGGCGATGGGCCGGGCCGGCAACCTCACCTTTGGCAGGACCAGCCGGTCGTTGCGGAAATAGATGTGCCGCAGGGGGAATTCCCCGGCCGGAGTGGCGGCGTCGCCCTCGACCTTGTCCTCGCGCACCCCGCCTGCGCCGATGACGCAGCGCCAGCGCCTGTCGCCCAATTGGGCCCAACCCAGGGCCGAATCGCCTGAGTCGGCCTGGATGGTCAAAAGCCCGTGCTGGGACATTGCCTGAAACCCCTATGGCCTGCATAAAGCACGCTTTCTAGAGCGGCTTCCGGTCAGATAGACCCGCTTAAGCGGGTCTATCTGACCGGAAACGCATTGCTCGAAGCGTTTTGACTCATGCACATTCCGTTCGGCTGATTCCAGCCGAACGGAATGTGCTCTAAGGAGATATAGAGAGATGGGCTATGTCGTGAAAGCGCCGGCCGTCGTCGGCGTTCCGGTGCATGGGAGCTCCGACCTGTTCCCGGTGCGGCGCATCTTCTGCGTCGGCCGCAACTATGCCGCCCATGCCCGCGAGATGGGCCACGACCCCGACCGCGAGCCGCCCTTCTTCTTCACCAAGCCGGCCGACGCCATCGTGCTCGCCGCCGACCCTAAGAACCCGGCGAAGATCCCCTATCCGCCGGCGACCAAGAACCTGCACCACGAGATGGAGCTGGTGGTCTGCATGAAGTCGGGCGGCGCCGACATCCCGGTCGACAAGGCGCTGGACCACGTGTTCGGCTATGCCGTCGGCCTCGACATGACCCGCCGTGACCTGCAGAACCAGGCCAAGGATGCCGGCCGCCCGTGGGACATGGGCAAGGGCTTCGACAATTCCGCGCCGATCGGCATCGTCTATCCGGTGAGCGAGGTCGGCCATATCGAGAAGGGCACCATCCAGCTCGATGTGAACGGCAAAACCCGCCAGAAGTCCGACATCAATGCGCTCATCTGGAGCGTGCCCGAGACGATCTCCTACCTCTCCGGCCTGGTGACGCTGGCGGCCGGCGACCTGATCTACAGCGGTACGCCCGAAGGCGTCGCGGCGGTCGGCAAGGGCGACACCTTGCAGGGCTTCGTCGACAAGGCGGGCACCGTGAGTGTGACCTACGTCTGAGTGAAGACCTGCGTCCACTTGAGGACGCGGACTTCCTTGCGCAGGCCGGTCGGCCAGAACGGATCGGCCTGCACCAATGCCATGACGGCGTCGGCGTCGTCGGCATCGACCAGCCACAAGCCTCCTGCGCCCTTGCCGTCCCGATCGCTCAAGGGACCGGCCGCGCGTACCTGGTCGCGATGTTCCTGCAGAAAGGCGAGATGCTGTGGCATGAGACGCGGCCGCACATCGGCGAGCGCGTCGTTGTCGGTGAAGAGGACGGCGTAAAGCATGGGCCTGCCTAAACGGCGTGGGCCTGCAGAAAAAGGCTCACCTTTGCCCGGATGGTCTGCAAAAATGCAGGCATGGACTGGAACGACCTGCGCTATGCGCTCGCCGTCTCCCGCGCCGGCACGCTCGCCGCCGCAGCCCGGCGCCTGAAGGTCGACCAGACGACGGTCGCGCGTCGCCTGGCTGCAATCGAGCGTGCCCTGGGCACGCGGCTGTTCGAGCGAATCGACGGCGGCCTGCGCCCGACTCGCGCCGGCGAGGCGGCCCTCGCGCGCGCCGTCCGGATCGAGCAGGAAATCGAGGGGCTGGAGCGAGACATCGGCGGCTCCGATTCCAAAATCGCCGGCACGGTGCGGATCACGGCAGTACCGGTGCTGGTCAATCACCTCCTGGTGCCGGCCTCGGCGGCATTGCACGCGGCGCATCCGGAGCTGCGGCTCGAGCTGATTGCCGAATCGCGCAATGCCAGCCTGACTCGACGCGAGGCCGACATCGCGCTGCGCCTGGCGCGTCCCGAGAGCGGCCGGTCGCTGCTCGCGCGTCGGCTCGGCCGCGTCGGCTACGCCGTCTATGGACCGCGTCGCAAGCGGGCGAGGTTGCCCTGGATTTCCTACGAGGAAGGCCTCGCCCATCTGCCGCAGGCGCGCTGGATCGAAAGCGTTCGGGGCAATAGGGAGACGGCGCCGCTCGCCTTGAGCGATACGGAAAGCATCCTCCAGGCAGTGCGTGCCGGACTGGGCAAGTCCCTGCTGCCTTGCTTCGTCGCCGACGCCGATCCGGCCCTGCGCACGTTGGGCGACGACAAGATAGTGCTGACGCGCGAGCTGTGGGTGATCACCCACGGCGCCATCCGCCACGATGCGCGGATCGCGGTCGTTGTCGATTGGCTGGACCGCCTCGTGAAGACGCGGCTGTCCTAGAGCTGCGACGCCCTGAAGGTATCGCAGCGGCTCATGTCGCCGCTCCTCAGGCCCGTCTTGAACCAGCGCACGCGCTGGTCTGACGTGCCGTGCGTGAAGCTGTCAGGGACCACGCGTCCCTGGGCTTCCTTCTGCAGGGTGTCGTCGCCGATCGCCGAGGCCGCGTTCAGCGCCTCGTCGACATCTTCTTCGTTGATCATGCGTCCGCCGCTCGCCTTGTTGGCGTGATAGGCCCAGACGCCGGCCAGGCAGTCGGCCTGCAGCTCCAGCCGGACCGACAGTGCATTGGCGTCGCGCTTGCTCATCCTGGCGCGCATGGCATCGACCTTGGGGATGATGCCGAGCAGGTTCTGCACGTGATGGCCGACCTCGTGCGCCACGACATAGGCCTCGGGGAACTGGCCGGGCGAGCGGAAACGATGCGCCAACTCGTCGAAGAATCCGAGATCGAGATAGACCTTGCGATCGCCCGGACAATAGAACGGCCCCATCGCCTCCTGCCCGATGCCGCACCCCTGTGTGCGCGTCTGGTTGCGATAGAGCACCAGCTTCGGATCGGAATATTGCCGACCTTGCTCGCGAAAGAGTTCGGTCCAGACATCCTCGGTGCTGCGCAGCACGCGCGAGACGAACCGCGACTCCGCGTCCTCGTTGGCCGAGGACCGCGTCACGGTGCGGGTTTGCGGCGCGGGGGAGACGTAGCCGCCGCCCTCCGCCAGGCCCAGCAGCGACAGCGGATTGATGCCCAGGATGAGCGAGATGACGACGATGGCGATCAGGCCGAAGCCGCCGCGGAACAGGCCGCCGCCCAGCGGCAAGCCGAAGCCCGGACCGTAGCCGCCGCCGAAGCCGCCACCCCCGAATCCGCCACCGCCAAAGCCGCCTCCTTCGCCGCGGCGATCCTCGATGTTGCTGCTTTCCGGACCATCCATCTCCATCGGAGCGTCTCCGTCGTCTATAGTGTCGGGCGATGAGTCTCGCCGTCGCCACCTGGAACATCAATTCGGTTCGCCTGCGCATCGCCAACGTCGAACGCTATCTCAAGCTGCGCAAGCCGGATGTGCTCTGCCTGCAGGAAACCAAGTGTCCGGACGAGTTCTTCCCGCACGCCGCCTTCGAGGCGCTGGGCTACACGCACCGGCTGGTGCAGGGCATGAAGGCCTATAACGGCGTCGCCATCCTGTCCAAGGTGCCGTTCACGGCGACCAGCATCCATCATCGCTGCGGCAGGGAGGATTGCCGGCATATCGAGGCCGCGCTCGACATCGGCTCCGATCCCATCCTGCTCGACAATCTCTACATTCCCGCGGGCGGCGACATCCCCGATCCCAAGGCGAACGACAAGTTCGCGCACAAGCTCGAGTTCTACCGCGAGATGGCGCGCTGGTATGCCGGCCACCGACCGAAGCCCCGCGCCCGCAAGGGTCTGCGCCGCATCGCCGTCGGCGACCTCAACGTGGCGCCGCTCGAACATGATGTCTGGAGCCACAAGCAGCTCCTGAAGATCGTCTCGCACACCCCCATCGAAGTCGAATTGTTCGGCGAGATGATGGCGGCGATGGACTGGATCGACGTGCCGCGCCGTTTCGTGCCCGACAGCGAGAAGCTCTATTCCTGGTGGAGCTACCGCAACAACGACTGGCGCAAGTCCAACCGCGGCCGCCGCCTGGACCATATTCTCGCGACGCCTGCTCTGTCGTCCGCGATCCGCAGTCATAAAATCGATGCAGACCTGCGCGATTGGGACAAGGCGTCGGACCATGTGCCGGTCCTGGCCACATTCGACGTCTAGGGGAGAGGGAAATGCACATCATCGGCATCATCGTCATCGGCTTCCTGGTCGGCCTGGTGGCGCGCTGGATCTGGCCGCTGCCGCACATCCACGGCTTCTGGATCACCGTCGTCGTGGGTATCGTGGGCTCCATCCTGGCGACCTTCGGCGGCCAGGCCCTCAAGCTCTACCGCGTCGGCGAGCCTGCGGGCTTCGTCGGTTCGGTGGTCGGCGCCGTGGTGCTCCTGGTGATCGTGCACCTGTTCGGGCGCTAACCCACGCGATAGAGAAAATAGCGGTCCTTCGGAACGTGCGGCGGCTCGGGCTGCAGTCGCCAGCGGGCGACGGTGAGCGGCTGGTTGGCGAGCACGTAGCCGCCTGAAGCCGCCAGCGCATCGAGCGCGGGCCCCAGCCATTCGCCCATCGCCCTGTTGGCCGCGTGATCGCCCGTGCCGAGGTCGGTGTGGATCAGCGCGGCCGTCGCGCCGAGCTGCTGGGCGGCTTGCGGGATCGTCCTGTCGGCATCGCCCAGGAACAGACGGTCGTCGGGCGGAATGCAGTCGGGATGGGCGGCGACCTTGCGCTCGAAGACGTAGATGTCGCGTCCGGGAAAGAGCAGCCGCAGATGGTCGTAGGTGCGGCCGTTGCCGAGCCCGACCTCGAAGATCGGCCCGGGCAGGGCGTCGATGGCGGGCTTCAGGAAATTCAGGCAGTCGCGCTGCGCCTGCATGCGCGCGATGAAACTGTCGAGGCGGCTCATGCCGTTGCTTCAAGCCGCCTTGTTCGCTGCGCGCAGCTTCTGGTTGGTGTCCTCCAGGCGATGCGCCAGTTCGCGCATCATCTCGATCGCCATCTGCGGGAATTCCGCGACCAGCCGGAAGAACATGTCCTTGGAGATCTTGAGGGTGACGAGTTGCTCGCGCGCCTTGATCGTTGCCGTGCGCGGCACGTCGCAGAGGATCGCGATATCGCCCACGAAGCTGTTCTTCTTGAGCTCGGCGACGCGGATCTGTCCGTTGGGCGTCTCGAGCAGCACGTCGGCCACGCCGCCCAGGATGACGTACATGGCGTCGCCCACATCGCCCTGGTGGAACAGCTCCTGGCCCTCGGCATAGTTCACGCGCTCGCCGGTGAAGGCGATGAGCTTGAGCCGCGCCGGCTCGACCTTCGAAAAGAGGGGTACGCCCTTCAGAATCTCGACTTCTTCGTTGAGGTTCATGACTTCCTCCTCAAGCCGACTGCATCAGCTCGCAATAGAGCCCGCCCTTCGACGCCAGTTCCTGCGGCGTGCCATGGGCTGCGATCCGGCCCGATTGCATGACGACGATCTGATCGAACGGTTCGGCCTGGCCGGGACGGTTGGCGATCCAGATCACGCCCCGGCCATTGGCCTCCTTCAGGATATTGTCGCGGATGCGGTCCTGGGTGCGGCCGTCGAAAACCGCGACTGCCTCGTTGACGACCAGGAGCTGCGGCCGCTTGATCAGCGCGCGGGCGATGCCGAGCTTCTGGCGCTGCGTCGCCGGCAGGCGCTTGCCCGCGACGCCGACATTGTATTCGAGGCCGGCTTCGATCACCGAATCGCGCAGGTCCAGCTCGGCCAGCACCTCGGCGATCAGGGTGCCGATGCGCGTCTCGGCCTGGGCCTGGCCGTAGACCAGGCGGCCGAACAGGATGTTGTCCTGCAGGGTGGCGGCGCTGTTGTAGCGCTGGAAATCGTAGAACTCGACGGCGTCGCGCAGCCTGGCGGGCAGGCCGGCGGCGAAGGCGCGCCGGGCGGCGAGCAGCCGCTCCTCCATCGCGCTGTCGATCAGTCCCAAGCGGTGGCGCGCCTCGATATAGCGCAGCGGCAGCGTCATCAGACGGACGCGGTCGGCCTCGGGCACCGCCTCGGCGCCCTTGCCGCCCAGCCTCTGCAGCAACAGCCTCACGTTGGGCAGCTCGTCCGCCGAGATGAAGCTGTATTGCTCGAACAGCGGATTGTCGGGCGAGAGGCCCGAGAAGAGCTCGACCATGGTCTCGGCGATCGACAGACCCATGCGCAGGAGGTCGTCGTCGAGGCCGGTCTCCTTCAGCACCGACTGCACGTAGGGCTCGGCGGCGAGATTGTCGCCGGAGAATTCCTTGGCGACCGGCGTGCCAAACAGCAGGTTCTCGGCCACCGACAGGTTGCGATTGTATTTGTCGGCGGTGAACGGCTCGACCAGCGGCGCGTAGGCCGGCTCCTGCAGGCGACCGTGCAATGCATGACGCGCGGTCAGCACCTTTTCGGCAAGATCGGGCCGCTTGCCCGCGTCGATCGCGCCGCGCAGGCCCAGCGAATAGATCTCCTCGTCGAACTCGACCTGCTTCAGCGCGTGCACCATGCGGGGCAGCAGGTCGGCCGGGCCGGTGGCGCCGGCCAGCTGATAGTCGATCCAGTCGGCGTTGGGATCGAGCGCGGGATTGCCCGCGCGCGTCGCCTCGCGCCAGAAGGCCTGGCGCTCG
>Ga0335083_10000620_pt1 | contig 52260 bp, 44 predicted proteins | sample Lox_Sample_42_FD_206716 | JGI IMG/M metagenome (GOLD analysis project Ga0335083, IMG submission 206716) | Soil microbial communities from Loxahatchee National Wildlife Refuge, Florida, United States - Lox_Sample_4.2 | ecosystem: Environmental > Terrestrial > Soil > Wetlands | place: USA...
GCGCGCGCGCCCGGTTTGAGCTTGCGCGTAAAGAACGCGTCGAAGCTCGGGAACGCACCGGGCGGCAACTCCGCGTCTTCGAGATCGACGCGGTAGGCGCGCGAATACACGTCGGTCACCGCCCTCGAGACGACCGACGGTAACGGTTGGTCGCACAAGCGGCCGACGGCCCTGCTGATACGGACCCTTGGCAGCGCTCGAAGCACCTGAGCGGCTAGGAGGGTGGCGATGCCCACGAACGAATTCGAGCTTTCTCCGAGTGGCCTTTCATCGTAGGTCCCACCCCGCCTTCCGGTCAATTCCCAGCGATTTCGGTCACCTTGCCAGCGCGGTCGGCAATTTTTGCCCAGAACGGCGGGCCTGGGTCCAAGTTCACGGCGCGCGCACGGACTGGCAGAGCGCGCGGCGGTCCGGATCGGCGGGGAGCGGGGCGGTGCCGCCCGGCGCGCGGACCGCTCCGTCGCACGCGACATCCTCGAGGAGCGGCTCGAGAGCGAGCGCGTGTTCCGACGCGTCGGCCGCTTCGGCCGCGTGACCGTCCTCGCGCAGAGCGCGACTCGAAAGCGCGAGCCAGCCCCCGTCGGCCGCCCGCAACTTGTCACGGTCGCCGAGCGCGGCGCGGAAGCCGGGCTGGTCGTCGAGAAGGAGACTCGCCCGCGCGAGACGCCAGCGAATCGACGGTTCGGCGGGGGCGGCGTCGAGGGCGGCGCGATACTCGTGGCGCGCGGCTTCGGTGTGCCCGCGCTCGAGCAAGAGGTCGCCGAGGCGGCTCCCGCGCGCAAAGGCGAGCCCGTCCTTGAGCGGCGGCGGCCTGAGCGCTTCTTCGCGCGGATCGCGCGGCGGCTGTTCGCGCAGGTTCGCGCGCCAGAGCACGTTCCATTCGGCGAGCGAGTAGCCGCTCACGCTCTCGAGCGCCGGATCGGGCGAGTCGGCGCCGGTCGCGCGGAGGTCGAGCAACAGCAATTCGAGCGCGGAGGGTCCGACTTCGCCGAGCCAGAACTTGACGAAGCTCGATACCTCGGCGAACGCCGTGGTCGCGGCCTCGGGGGTCGGCAGCATCGCGATGGAGGGCCCCAGCTGATCGAGCCCGACGCCGCGTCCGGCGAGCAGCGCGCTGCGCGCGGTCGTGTCAGCCCAGTTCGGGTCGTCGAAGGGCCGTGCGGGGCGCCAGCGCGTCTCTTCCCGTTTCGCGACGCCCTCCTGCAGCCAGAGGGGCGCGCGATCCCGCGAAGCCCGCGTGACGATGAGGTGGGTGATTTCGTGCGCGAGCGTGTCCTGCCACGGAAAACCGAGCGGCGTCGCGCGCGGCGACAGGAAAATCACGCGCCCCCAGCGGGCCACGGCGAGCGTCCCCGTCGTCTCGGCCGCCTTCAGGGGCAGGCCGGACACGGCGGACAGCGAGAAGAGATCGCGCACGACCTCGATGCGCAGCGGGCGCAATAACTCGACGCCGACGTCCTCGGCCACGCTGTCCCGCGCGCGCGCGGCGATGCGCAAGAGGAACGGCGCGAGCACGCGGTCGGCGTCGTCCTGGAAACGCAAGCTGATGCCGCGAGCGGCGTCGTCCACGACGAATCCCGCGGCGGTCGCGCGCGCGCAGCTCTTCGCGAGCGCCGCGAGCGTCGCGCCTTCTTTCGATTCACCGAGCGTCGGAGCGGAAAGCTGAGCCGCCGCGGCGTCGCAGTCGCCCACGTACACCGCGAGCCGCGCCCGTGCGAGCGCGAGCGCCGTCGCATCGCCGCTCGCGACGTCGAGCAGCTTGCGCGCCCGCTCGAGGTCGATCTCGGTGATGGCGTCCGAAATGTCGGCGGCCGGCGGCGGCGCCGGACGCGCCGACGCGACGGCCGCAAGGCCCGCGAGCACGGCGAGGGCGGCAAGTCCGAGCCGCTTCATTCGAGTAACCCCTCGGCGTAACGGCGGATCGCCGGATCGAGCCGGCCGCCGCGATCCTGACCGAGCCCTTCGAGGACACGTTTGCGAAACTCGAGCGCGCGGTGCTGGTCGTCCGCGCCCGGAACCGGGGCGCGCGTGTCCATGCCCTTGCCGCCGCGGCCGTGACTCGGCTCGCGACCCTCGCGCGCCTGGCCGCCGCTGTCCTCGGTGGTGCGCTCCGCACCGCCCTGTTCGAGCAAGCGTTGAGCCTCGCGCTGCCCGTCGAGCCCCTGCTCGCCCTGCCCCCCGGCCAGATCGGACGCGGCGGACTTCATCGCGTCGCGGGCCTTGTCGAGCTGTTCGAGCGACGTCTCGGGCAGCGCCGCCTCGGTTTGGCGCGCCCGCTGTCCCATTTCACCGAGCCTGCGTTCGATCGAGCGCTCGCGGTCGGCGTCCTCGTCGAGCTTGCTCTTCGCACGCTCGCGAGCGTCTTGCTCCAGGCGTTGCTTGAGCTGGTCGGCCCAGGCGAGCTCCTTTTCGACGGCCGTCCGCGCGCGGTCGAGCGCACCTTGATCCTGGAGATCGGCCGATGTTTCGGGGGCGAGCGCCTTTTTCTGGGCCTCGTCGAGCAAGCCGCGCGCCGTCTTGCCGCTCTCGGTCGCGCCGCCGAGCTCGAGCCGTTCGAGCCCTTCGGCCATGGCCTCCGCGTGATCGCGCGCGAGACCCGCCGCCGCCCGCCCCGAGCCTTCGCGCGCGCCGCTGTGCGGCAAGTCTTGCACCGCGAGCCGCAGCGCCTCGGCGTGCTCGGCCGCTTGGCGCCGGAGATCGTCGGTCTTCGCGGCTTCATCGGCGTCTTCGAGCTCGTGCTCCACCTGGTCGATGAGCGCGGCGTGCTCGCGCGTGAGGTCTTCGAGCTCCTGGGCGAGCTCGTCGAAACGCTTGTCGGCTTGCGAAGGCGGCTCGCTCGGCGGCCGCGGCGCTCCGTGCTCGCCCCCCTCCACGCCGCCGCCGCCCGAGGCGAACGACGGGTTCGGCCGGCGCAGCCGCGCGGCGAGGTGACGCGCCGCGAGCTCGGCGTGCAAAAAGCTTTTCTCGCTCACGGCGCGCCGGATGCGCCGGAGCTCGCCGCGCGTCACCGATCCGAGGTCGGCGCCGAGCCCTTCGAGCGCGAGCAGGTTCCCGGCGCCCACGTCGAGCACGCCGAGCGCAAGATCCGCCCGCTCCGTGCCTCGCTTCACTTTCTCGGGATTTTGGGCCTCCGAGTAGCCGTCCGCGGCCTCCTCCGCCGCGTCGCCGAGGCGCTTGGCGACGGACTGCGCGTCGCGCGCGGAAAGCGACCTCGCCGCGCCGTCGACTGCGAGCACGACCTCTTCCGTCCGCGCCGCGGGCGTCGCCCCGTTCGGCTTCGCCTCCTCGAGCCTGCGCGCCTGGCCGAGCAAGAACGACGCGAGCCCCGCGGGCACGCCTTGTCCGCCCGGCTTGTGCTCGGTCGCCGTGCGGAGGGCGTTCGCGGCGTCGTGGCGCCGATTCGGAAGCTCCTTCTCGAGCGATTTCGGATCGGCGTTCGCGGGCGGATCCACGAGCCAGGCGAGCAAATCGACGACGGCGCCCCGGGCCTCGGCGACGAGCTTGTAGCGCGCGGCCTCGACGGCGCCGATCGCCGGCGGCACGAGCGTGATCGCCGCGCTCGCGCCCCAGCGTCCGCCTTCGAGCTCGTCGTTGTCGCGCGCCTCGATCGTGACCGAGACCGGCAGAAAAACCCGGCGCAGGAACGGATCGCTCACGTCGAGCCCCTGCGACCCTTGTTCGACCCGCGCTTGGCCGTCGAGCTTCTCGAGGACGCGCCGGTCCTCACGCCCGCCGGAGCGCAAAACCAGGTCGATTTCCCGCAGACCGTGGTCGTCCGCCGCGACGTAGCTGAGGTCGAGCCGCTCGATTTTCTCGAGCTCGATGCGCTCGGGCGCGCCGTGGAGCACGACGAGCGGCACGGCGTCGGGGACGGCCGAGACGGGCATCGGTACGGGCTCCCGGACGAGCACGTCGCCGAACCGGGCGGCGACCCGCAGCGTGAGGTCGCGATCCAGCGTGAACCGCGCGACCACACCGTCCGAGCCGTCGGTCACGAACGGCACTTCGTGGGCGCCGTCCGTCAGCACCAAGCGCCGCCCGGGTCGGGCGGGCGTTCCGCGCACGATGAGGGTGCTCCCCTCGGGCGCTTCGCCGCCGAGCGGATCGAGGTGATGCTCGGGAGTGCGGAGGTAAGGAGGGGGTTGCACGACGAGCGTGAGCCCCTCGAGCCAGACCATGTCGAGCGGCGCGGTCCCGTGGCGGGCGAGGAGGACGTCGAGCCCTTCGACCGCCCGCGGCGGATCGAGCCCGACGGCGACCAGCCCGAGGAGCGAGAGCGCGAGCGCAACCAGCCGAAAACGCCTGGCTGAGCGTTCGCCGCGCCGAACGACCAAACCCTCGGGAATGCGGGCAACCGTGCGGGCGAGGTGGACCCCGACGAGCTCCGCCGATCCGACGCTCGGGTCGTGCTCGGCGCGCTCCTTGAGCTCGAGCGCCCGCAGCACCTTCTCGCCGAGCAGCCGGTCCTCGCTCAGGATGAGCCGGCGCACCATGCGGTCCTGCCGGAGGAGGCCACGCCGTTCGACCCAAGCGCGGGCGGCGAAGCCGACGACCACGAGGACGACGACTCCGAGCGCCGCGAGCCGTGCTTCGCCGGTTCCGCGGCGCCCGAGCGCCCCTGCCACGACCACCGCCGCGAAGAGCGCTCCCCAGAAAGCGACCCGGAGCGCCGGCGCGACTCGCGTTCGCCACGCGTTCGCGTGTCGGTCGAGTGCGGCGACCGGGTCCATCCGTGCCGTGCATACCCCGCGCGTCGGACGACCGCAAAGTGCGGGCGGCGCGCACCCAGTCACCCTTGCGGTAGCTCGAGAAGAGAGGCAGGCTGAAGTGCGTGAATTCAAGTCCCGAACGCGTCTGTCGCGTGGTTCTCGGTTTGCCCGAGATCGGACTGCGCGTGGAGTGGCTGCGCGATTACCTGACGCAAGGTCCGACCTCGTCGATCGCCGCGGAGCTCGAGCGCGTGTGCGAGGCGAGCGAGCGCTCCGATCCGGCCGCGCGCGAAACGGTGCTCGCACTCGCGCTCCTCTTCGCGCGCTCGCCGGACGACGGGTTCATCGAGCGTCTGCGTGCTCGAGCGGAGTCGCTGCACCTCTTGAGTCTCGGGCGGCTCTTGCGGCGCGCGCCCGCGCCGGTTCGATCCGTTCCGCCGCCGGACGAAGCGCCGGTGCCGGACTACGGCGGAGGGCGCGAGCTCACGGTCGGAGAGCGCCGGAGTCTCGCGCGCGCGCCGACGCGACGCGCGTTCGACAAGCTGCTCTCCGATCCGCATCCGCTCGTCATCCGGCAGCTGCTCGAAAATCCGCGCCTCACCGAGGACGACGTCGTGCGCATCGCGGCGCGCCGGCCCGTGCGGCCGGAGGCCGTGCAGGCGATTGCGCGCTCGGAACGCTGGCTCAAGCGCCCCCGCGTCCGCCTGGCGATCCTGCTCAATCCGGGTTCGCCGCCGACCGTGGCGATGCCGCTCCTCGCCGCCTGCACGCGCAGTGAGCTCATCGAGATCGTGCACGGCGTCGACACGAGCAAGGTGCTCCGCGCGACGGCGCGTGAGCTTCTCGCGCGCCGCCCCCCGCTCGAGCAGTCGGACGCCGCGGACCACGTCCTCTTTCACTGAGGCCGGCGCGTCCCTGAATGAGACGCGCGTCAGCGTGCGCGTGCACTCAAGGTTTGCCCGCTCGAGCCGTTCACCCGAAGGGTATGGCGATTGGACCTCTCTTTTCCGCCGCCGTCCAAGGCATCCAAAACCAAGTCGACGCGATGAACGGCGCGGCGAACGAGGTGCTCATCGCCTCGACCGACATGGGCGGGACGGACAGCGTGAGCATTTCGGGCGCGGCGAAAACCGCGGCCGCGGGCGGCGGCGCGCCGGCGCCGAGCCTCGAGCACGGCCTCGTCAATCTGAACGTGTCGAAGTACCTCGCGGTCGCCAACATGAAGGTCTTGCAGACCGGCGACGAGATGACGCAGGACCTCACCGACATGGTGCAGCCGAGCGGCAGCTGATTTCACGCCGGCCGGCGGCCGGCCGCGGCTCGCTTCAGCCCTCTTCGTCGTCCTCGGCGTCCCACTTCACGAGGGCGCCCACCGTGATCTCGGAGGCGCACTCCTCGCAGAGGGGCGGCTCTTCGTAGCGGACCTCGTCGCCGCGCGTCCACAAGAAGAGGCCGGCGCCCGCCGGCTCGCCGTCGAACGAGCGACCGCACGCGTCGCACTCGTAGCTCTTGCCGTGGTGCGGCGCGACCGCGAGCTCAGACGACGAGTCGTCTTGCTCGAACACGGCGGCGGCGGCCCGGGACGGCATCGCCCTCATTATACACCGCCGCGACCGTCGAACCGCCGGAGCACGAGGGACGCGTTCGTGCCTCCGAAACCGAAGGAATTCTTGAGGGCTACGTCGACGCGACCTTCGCGAGCGCCGCCGGAAACGACCGTGAGCCCGAGCGCTCGATCCGGCTCGTCGTAGTTGATCGTCGGCGGGATCAGGCTGTGGTGGAGGGTGAGCGCGAGGAACGCCGTCTCGATGCCGCCGGCCGCGCCGAGGGTGTGGCCGATCATGGACTTCGGCGCCGTGACGAGAATGTCGTCGGCGCGTGCGCCGAAGACGCGGCGGAGAGCGCGCGCTTCGCCTTCGTCGCCCGCGGGCGTCGAGGTCGCGTGTGCATTCACGTGCTCGACGTCGTTCGGCGTGAGGCCGGCCGAGCTCAACGCGCGTTCGATCGCGAGCACGACGCCTTGCCCTTCGGGATGCGGCGCGGTGATGTGGTGCGCGTCGGCGCTCAAGCCGTAGCCCGCCACTTCGGCGTAAATTCGCGCTCCGCGCGCTCGCGCGTGCTCGAGCTCTTCGAGGATCACGATGCCCGCGCCCTCGGCGATGACGAAGCCGTCCCGGCCGAGCGAGAACGGGCGGCTCGCCTGCGCCGGCGCGTCGTTGCGCGTCGAGAGCGCGCGCATGGCGCAAAAGCCCGAAACGCAGAGCTCGGTCAACGTGGACTCGACGCCGCCCGTGATCATCACGTCCGCGACGCCGCGCCGGATGAGCTCGAGACTCTCGCCGATGGCATGCGCGCCGGACGCGCAGGCGGAAGTAACGGTGTAGTTCGGCCCCTGCGCGCCGTGTCGAATCGCGAGCATGCCGGGCGCCGTGTTCGCGAGCATCATCGGCACCATGAAGGGGTTCATGCGCTCTGGCCCCTTGTCGAGGAGGAGCGCGTGATGGTGCTCGAGACTCGCGAGGCCGCCGAGCGCGACGCCGAGCAACACACCGGCGCGCGGCGCGGAGCTCGGCGCGAGCGCGAGGCCCGCGTCCGTCATCGCTTCGTCGGCGGCGGCGATGGCGAGCTGCGTGTAGCGATCGGTGCGGCGCACGCTGGGCTTGTCGAGCCACCTGCCGGGGTCGAAATCCGGTACTTCACCGCCGAATTGCGTCTTCAGGCGCGACGGGTCGAACAGCGTGAAACGCCGGATGCCGCTCGTCCCGGCGACGAGCCGCCGCCAGCTCTCGTCCCGCCCGACGGCGAGGGGCGTCATCAATCCGATGCCCGTGATTACGGCGCGCTTCTTCATCGTCGTTCCTTCCGTGGGGTCCGCGGGCGCGAGCGCCGCGCTCCGGTTCGTTCCGGCTCGAGCAACTCGAGGGCACTCGCGCGGCAGTTTGCCAAAATCTCGCGCGAGAGCTCGCGGTCGAGCACCGCGCGCGAAAGCAAGAGGCCGCCGACGCAGACCGCGACCGCGCTCACCGCCCGGCGGCGCGCCTCGGCGTCGCTCGCGCCGCGCGTCCGGCTCTCGACGAGCTCGAAGAAGCCGCGCAACCCGCGCTCGAAGTTGCGCCGCGACGCGGGCCCGCCGCGCGCGACCTCCGCGGCGAGGCTCGGCACGAAGCAGCCGGTGGCGCGGTCGTCGCGATGCTCGTCGCTCAGGTAGCTCTCGACGAAGCGACGCGCCCACGCCGTCCCCGTGAGGTCGGCGTACGGCGCGAGCCACCGCTCCCGCGCGCGCGCCCCCGCCGTCGCCACGGCGGCCGCGACGAGCGCCTCCTTCGAGCGAAAGTGGGCGTAGAAACCGCCCGGCGTGAGCCCCGCCGCCGCCATCACCGCATCGACGCCGGTCGCGGCGATGCCACGGCGCCGGAACAGATCCGCGGCGGCGCCGAGGATGCGTTCACGGCTCTGCTCCTTGTGACCGGCTGCGTAGCGCACGGCCAGTTGATATGACGAGCGTCATCCAACGTAAAGAGACGCGCCCTACGCACCCGCGCGCGCCGGGTGCGTAGAGCGTTACCCAGTTACTCGGCCGCGGCCGCCGGAGCGCCGCGCAAGCCGCACGCTTCGGCCAGGAGCTCGGCGATGTCGAGGTTCTTGATCTCCTCGTCCTTCCCGTGCGCCTTCACGCCGTCCGTGAGCATCGTCATGCAGAAGGGGCACGCGCTCGCAATCGTCTGCGCGCCCGTATCGACGAGCTGAAGCGTGCGCTTCACGTTCACGCGGTCCTTGTTCTGCTCCTCCATCCACATCTGCGCGCCGCCGGCGCCGCAGCAGAGCCCCTTCTTCTTGTTCCAGTGCGGCACCTCGACGAGCTCGACACCGGGAATGCCGGCGAGGATCGCGCGCGGCGATTCGTAAATCTCGTTGTAGCGGCCGAGGTAGCAGGAGTCGTGATACGCGACCTTGCCGCGCGCGCCCTGCTTCGGGACGAGCTTCTTCTCCGCGACCAGGCCGAGCAAGAAGTCGGCGTGGTGAATCACCTCGAGCTCGACGCCGAAATCCTTGTACTCGTTCTTGATGGTGTTGAAGCAGTGCGGGCACGTCGTGATGACGCGCTTCGCGCCGCCTTTCTCTTTGTAGCCGTTCAGCGTCGCGGCGTTCGTCTCGGCGAGCGTCGCGAACAGGAACTCGTTGCCGGCTCGCCGCGCCGGATCACCCGTGCACGTCTCCTCCTCGGCGAGGATCGCGAAGTCGACGCCGGCCGCCTTGAGCAACTCGGCCGTCGCGCGCGCGATTTTCTTCGCGCGGTCGTCGTAGCTCGCCGCGCACCCCACCCAAAACAGGACCTCGGCGTCCGGCTTGTCGCTCATGCGCTTCACGTCGAGCCCGTCCGTCCAAGCTCCGCGATCGACGCGCGCGAGGTTCCAGGGGTTGCCGTTCGTTTCCATGCCGGTGAACGGCTTCTGCAGCTCGCCCGGGAATTCGCCGCGAATCGTGACGAGGTTCCGCCGCATCTGCACGATCTTGTCGACGTAGGTGATGTTCACCGGACACTGCTCTTCACAGGCACGGCAGGTCGTGCACGCCCACAACACCTCCGGCTTGATGAGCTCGGGCACGAGGTCCTTCGGCCCTTCGTTCTTGCCGTAGAGCCGCCCGCGCAGATCGAGCGTGAGCTGTTTGGGCGACAGGAGCTTGCCGGTGATGAACGCCGGGCAGTTGTCCGAGCAACGGCCGCACTCCGTGCAGGTGTAAAAGTCGAGATAATCCTTCCAGGAAAAATGCTCGAGCCGCGCGTAACCCACGCGCGCGGCGCCCTGGTCTTCGCCTTCCGTCGCCTTCTCGACGAGGCTCATGATGGCTTCGGTGCTCGCGGCGAGCGGACGCAGTCGCCCCTTCGGCGTGAGATCGCCCAAGAACACGTTGGGGACGGCCGTGATGATGTGGAAGTGCTTCGTGTACGGCAGGATGTTCAAGAAAATCAGGACGAGCGTCGAATGCGTCCAAAACCCCGCGCGCGCGACGACGGTGAGGGCGCCCGTGCCGAGCCCCTGAAACAGGAGCGCGAAGAGCGTCCCGCCCGGCTCGGGAAAGAGCTCGAGACCGATCTCGGTGCGCGGCGGGCCGAGCGGCGCGACGAGCTCGCGCGCCGACGCGCAGAACGACGCCGCCCCCGCGCCGCACTCGCTCGCGAAGCGCGCGTTGATGAGCATCGTCGCGCCGTCGTAGCTGAGGTCGGCGAGCATCATCGCGGCGATGATGCCGAGGATGAGCAGGCCCTCGCCGCTCAGCGTCATGCGCTTCTCGCGCTTGACCACGCGCAGATACACGAAGATGAGCGCGCCCGTGATCACGAACAGCGCGAAAATGTCCTTCGCGAAGCCGTAAATCGTCCCGAGCGGCACGCCGAGCACCGGCTCCGGGCCGAGCACGAAGAGGTTCCACGTCGGGTCGAAGCCGCGGCCCCAGAGCACCAGCGTGCGCAGGAGCAGGACGACGAAACCCGTGAAGATGAGGTAATGCCCCGCGGCGGCCAGCGGATAATTCGGCATCTTCTGCTGCAGGAGCGCGAAGCGCACCACCGCGCCGAGGCGCCGGCCCACGTTCGCGAAGCGCGACTCCCACGTCGAGCTGCCGGTCTCGAGCAAACGCACGCGCCGGAAGGCGCTCAGCGCGAACGCGCCCCAGAGCCCGAGCAGGAGCGCTCCCATCAAGAGCGGATTCATCGCCGCGAGAGTAGCCAGATCGCGAGCAGAATGACACCGAGCACGAACGCGCCGAGCACGACCGGATAGCGTAGGATCGCGACGGGCCGCGTGCTCAGCGCGCGACGCGCGAGCTCGAACACGGACTCGGGGCTCGAGAGCGTGACGCTCGGGTCCGGTTGCGCGCTCGGTTCGACCCGCAAGAGCAGATTGCCGCGGGGCAATCCGGAGCCGAGCGGCGGGAGTCCCCCGCGTTCCGGCAGGCGAATCACGAACGCCTCGCCGTGCTCGCCGGGCAGCGTCACCTCCACGAGGTCGGCGGGCTCGCCGCGCTCGCGCAGCGTGACGGCCCCGGAGCGCTCGCAGGTGTCGCAGCCGCCGCCGTCGCACGCCGCGCACACGAGGTGCCGGGGCAACTCGAGCTCGACGACCGCGCCGCGCTTCAACCAGGCGTGCGGCACCCGAATGCGATGATTCGCATCCGGGCCCCGCGGGCGCCCGAGATCCGCAGTGACGACGCGACCGAGGACTCCGGCCATAGTTTCATGCTAGACGGAACGCCCGTTTGGAGCCAGCACTTGGATCACATTATTTCCTTTTTCACCCACATTGACGCCAAGCACGTCAATGATTTCGCCGCGCAGCTCGGACCGTGGCTCTACGTCACCCTCTTCGGCATCATCTTCGCGGAGACGGGGCTCGTCGTGACGCCCTTTTTGCCGGGTGATTCGCTCCTCTTCGCGATCGGCGCGGCGTGCGGCATCGCCGGGTCGCCGCTCGACATCGCGATCGTGCTGCCGCTCCTCGTCGTCGCGGCCATCGTCGGCGATGCGCTCAATTACGCCATCGGCGCGAAGATCGGACCTGCGGTGTTCACGAGCGAGACTTCGCGGCTCCTCAACCGCAAACACCTCTACCGAACGCAAGACTTCTACGAACGTTACGGCGGCAAGGCGATCATCATCGCTCGCTTCGCGCCGATCCTGCGCACGTTCGCGCCGTTCGTCGCCGGCATCGGCAAGATGCGCTACCCGCGCTTCCTCGCGTTCAACGTGGTCGGCGCGGTCGCGTGGGTGTCGCTCATGACGCTCGCCGGAAAGTTTTTCGGCGAGCTCGAGGTCGTGAAGAAGCGCTTCCACCTCGTGGTGTTCGCGATCATCTTCATCAGCATCCTGCCGGCCGTGATCGAGTTCGCCCGCGAGTACACGCGCGCGAAGCGGCCGCCCGCGACCTGAACCCGGCTCCGTCGAAACGCCCGTCGCGACGTCGCCGCGACCGCGTTCGACCGCCGCGCCCGACGCGGGGCGCGGCGTCCATGGCGAGCGCTCAGGCCGACTTTTCTTCGGCGCTGCCCGCGGGCTTTTCCGGAGCCTTCTCGAGCGCTTTCGGCTCGGCGGCTTCGGGCTTTTTGGCTTCTTCTTTCGGAGCTTCGTCCGCGTCTTCGCTCAGGCCTTTCTTGAAGGCCCGAATACCCTCGCCCAGACCCTTGCCGGCACCCGCGAGGCGCGTCGGGCCGAACACCAAAAGCAGAACGATGATGACGAGTAACCAGTGAATCGGGCTGAGACTACCCATGAGCGGCCTCCTGGCCGAGGGACCCTTTTAGCATAGCATGGGCGCCGTCAAGTCCACGCTCGCCCAGAAAACGGTCAGAGAACGAGCACGCTCTGCCAATCGGACTCGACGCGCGTGAGCGTGACGTTCGCCGCGTAGGACCGCGCGCCGAGCCGAGCCGAGAAATGAACGCGCACGGGCGGTTCGGCGCCGCCGAGCGAGACGAGCAAGATTCGCACGACGTACTTACCCGGCGCCGGCTCGCCTTGTTCCTGATAAACGCTCTCGAGGTTTTTTCCACGACACTCGCCGTCGCGCCCGGGGCAGTCCCGCTCGCGAACCAGGCCGCTTTCGGTGGGGCGACCCACCTCGACGAGCTCGCCGTTCGGATCGGTGACGCGGAGGTCGACGTCGGCCGTCGGCTCGTCCCACGCGGCCAAAAACGAGACGGCGCTCGTCGTCGTGCCGCAGCCTTCGTCGGCGAGCCCGTTGCCGTTGTCGTCGAGCGCGTTGCCGCAAAGTTCCGGGCCGAGCGTGACGCTCGCGCGCTCGGGTAAGCCGGACCCGCCGTGCTCGGCGGGGGCGAGCGGGGCCCTGGCGCAGGCGCAGGCGAGCGTCGCGACGAAAACCGGCGCGACGCTCCGCCCGAGGGTCACTTCTTGTCGTCCGGGATCGCGACCCCGGTCACGACCTTCGGGTTCATGAGCTCGAAGTACGCCTGCCGCGCAAGCTCGCCCGTCGCGCCCTGCTCGTTCCGGAGCGCGAGCAGAACGCCCTGCTCCTTCATGAACTTGAGCGTGCGAATGGCGCCGGCGCGCTTCGCGTCGTCGCTGCCCTTCGCCATGTCGTAGAGGCGCTTGCGTAGCACCACGCGCGTGAAGGAGTGCGGCCCGTTGTCGTAGAGCAGGTTGTCGAACTGGCTCGTGAGCAGCACGCGCGCCCACTCTTGCGGCGTCTGGTTGATGGTGACGTGCGACATCGCCTCGGCGTTGTCCACGTACTTGAACAGCAAGCCGGCCTCGAGATCGTCGGTCGACCAGTAGCCGAAGCTCTTGTACCAGAGGTCGCTGAGCTCATCGAGCGCGGGCTTGGCCACGTTCCACGGCTTGCGGCCGTAGTACGCGACGGCGCGCGCCGCGGCGTCGGGAGAACCGCCGAGGATGAGCGCGAGCGCGGCGTCGTTCATCAAGACTTCGTTGTCCATCAGCTCGAAGAGCTTGGCTTCGGTGGCCGCGTCGATGCCGCTCTTCGCGAGCGCGCGCGCGACCTGGTGTCGCGTCTCGATCGCCGCTTGCGGCGTGAAGAGCGAGAGCAGCGCGGCGCCCGTGCCGGGGATCGGACGCTGAATCAGCGTTTCGAGGAAGCAGGCGCGACGGACCTCGTCCGGCTTCTCGTTGCCCGAGTACTGCTGAATCTTCTTCGCGACCTCCATGAAGTCGTCCTTCTCGGCGACCCACGCGAGCGCCGCGCACGCTTCCATGCGGCTCTGCTCGTTCTCCTTCGGGTTCTCGATGTACTTCATCAGCATCGGGAACGCCTTGTTGTCGCGCCATTCGGAGAAGCCGTCGGACGCGCCCACGCCGAGCGCGCGGAACGTCATGCCGAGGATCGCGAGACCGCCCTGATACAGGCCGTCCATCGTCACGTCGTACTCTTTCGAGTTCGCCTTGATCGCCTTCTCGAGCGACTTCCACGACTTCTGATCCTTCAGCCAACCGACGTAACGGAGGGCGCTCTGCGCGACGACCCACTCCTCGGGCATCGGCGGCTGCTGGCCTTCCTTCGGCAGCGGCACGTCCGGGTCGGCCCACTTGCGCATGGCCTCGATGTCCTTCGTCGAGCCCATCGCGGCGAGCGCGCGCAGGCCGTTCGCGTGCGGCGACGGCATCTCGTGGATCCAGAAGATCACGGCGTCTTCCGCCTGCTCCTGAATCAGCGGCAGCTTGTCGGGGTGGAGGATCGCCAAATCCGCGATCATGCGCGCCGCCTGGACGCGCTCGTCGTCGCTGCGCTTGAGCGCCATCTCCCAATCGTTCTGATCGGAGTAAATCTTCAGCGGATCCATGCGCAGGCGCTTGGCGAGCGTCGGCACGGCGCGAATGTCGCCGATGGCCGCGAGCGCGAGCGCCGCGTGCGTCTGCAGATGGATGTGCGGATTCGACTGGATGTACTTGTAGAGCGCGTCGGCGCCGCTCGGATCGTTCAGGCCCTGACCGGCCTTCTGCGCGTCCGTGGCGTCGAACACGTAGATCATGTTGAGGATCTGCTTGCGGAAATACCAAGCAGCCTTGCCCGGATGATTCTGCTCGTCGGGCGCCTCTTCGGTCGGCGCGGCGTCGAGGGCCACGACGAGACCTTCCGTACCGACGCCGTCGCGCAGCGCCTCGAAGTACTTGGTGCGCGTCTCCTTGTCGGCGCCGCGCAGCGCGGAAACGAGCGGCTCGCGCGCGCGCGCGTCGCCGATCTTGCCGAGACCGGGCGCCGCCTGCCGCTGCACCTCGGGGTCGGCGTCCTTGACGAGCTTGATCAGCACGTCGGTGTACTTCGGGTCGGCGTGATCCGAGAGCACCGTGGCGACGAGCTGTCGCACCGCCGCGCTCGGGTCACCCGCCATGGTCGCGAGCTTGTCGATGCCGATCAGGTTGACGATCTTGTCCGGATTGAACGCGATGCCGCCGCCGAGGCGCTGCACCTTGGAGAGCTGCCCGAGCCGGTACAGGGTCAAGATGTCGTCCGTCGCGCGCGTGTCGCCGAGCACGACCTCGGCCCAGGCGATCTGCGGCTTCGCGCCCGGACCCGCCTTCTTCAGCGCATCGAGTAGGCTGTCTTTCGCGCCGTCCGCCATCGGGTGGCCGTATTCGGCGAGCGCGAGCGCGGCCATGCCCTGCACCGCGTCCGACGGATACGAGAGCGCGCTCGCGGCGAGCGGCACGCCTTGCGGATCCTTCGCCCACGCGAGTTGCTTCAGCGCTTCGGCGCGCACTTCGTCGCTGCTGTCCTTCGCCGCCCACTCGCGCCAGAGCGGGATCTGCTCGGCCTTCGGCTTGACGAAGATGTCCTTCTTGATCTGCTCGCCTTGCTCGACGGTGAGTCGCTCCGAATCCTTCTTCGCGCCGATGAGAAGGAAGGCGGCCGCACCGACGACCATCAACACACCGACGGCGATGACGGCCGGATTGAAGCGACCTTTCTTGAAGTCGCCGTCGCCACCGCCGTATCCACCTCCACCGAAACCGCCACCGGCCGGAATTCCCGGATTCGGCGCGCCCGGCATGTCGTCGTCGGGCGGCCACTTGGCCAGGTCGACCTGCGGCAAAACAGGCGGAAGGTGAGACTTAGCCGGCGTGGTGGGCAGATTGGTTTCGAGCATGGCTGCGCGTGCGGCGACCTTAGCCCAGTGACTGGGCCGCGCGAAACCATCCGTTTGCGTGCGACTGAACGAGACGGACTGCGCGACGCGTCAGTCGTCTCGCGCGTCCCTCGATCTTTCCTATAAAAACGGAAAAAGTCGCGCGAGTCACTGCATGAAGGAGGCGAATCGTAGTAGTTCGAGCGCCGTGCTGCCGAAGAGCGAGGAGCCGCATGGCAGCGCGCGTCGAGGACACACGAGCGCATGGCTCGCGATCGGCGTGACCGTCGCGACCACCGCGGTCGTGACGTGCCTCTCCTACGGCTTGCCCGAGCAATTCCAAGCGACGGGCGTGGGGCTCGCGTTTCTCGCCGCGACGTACGTGCTCGTCCTGCGCCACGACAGTGAGACGGTGCGGCGCCACGGACTCGCGCTCGGCGGCTTGTTCGACTCCGCTCCGCTGTCGTCGTCGGCGTTGCTGAAGAGCGCGGGCGGCGCCGTCGCGTGGGCGTTCGCCGCGGCGCTCGTCGTGCTGCCGCCGTTTTGGTTCGGCTGGCTCGAGTTCTGGCAACCCGACGCGCGCTTCTCGCCCGCGAGCCTGCGCGGCGTGCTCGACGACGCGGCGGGGCAGTTGCTCGTCATCGCTCTCCCCGAGGAGTGTTTTTACCGCGGCTACCTGCAGTCGTCGCTCGACGAGGCGTGGCACGGTCGCGTTCGCTTGCTCGGCGCCGAAGTCGGTCCTTCGCTCGTGGTCACGAGCGCGCTCTTCGCCGCCGGCCACCTCGCGACGGAGCTCGACGTGAATCGCTTGGCGGTGTTTTTTCCGGCGCTCCTCTTCGGCTGGCTGCGCGCGCGGACGGGCGGCGTCGGCGCCGGCATCGTGCTCCACGCGCTCTGTAACCTCTTTGCGGCGTACTTGGCGAGGAGCTACGGTCTCGCCCGATGATTTCCCCGTTACTCGACGCGCTCATCGATCGCGCGCTCGCCGAGGATCTCGGCGCCGGCGACGTGACGAGCGAAGCCGTCGTCCCGAGCACGACGAAGGCCGCGGCGCGCGCGGTCGCGACACAGCCGCTCGTGCTCGCCGGTGGGGACGCGTTCGCGCGTGTCTTTTATCGCGTCGATGCCGGCGCACGCGTCGAGCGGCTGATCGCGGACGGCACGCGCGTCGAACCCGGCACCGCGCTCTTCGCGATCGACGGCACGGCGCGCGGGCTCCTCGCGGCCGAGCGCACCGCGCTGAATTTCATCCAGCGGGCGAGCGGCATCGCGACGCTGACGGCTCGCTTCGTCGCCGCCGTCCCGGCGGGGAGCGCGCTCCGCATCGTCGATACGCGCAAGACCACGCCGGGGCTCCGGGCGCTCGAGCGCGAGGCGGTGCGGGCGGGCGGCGGCCACAACCACCGCGACAATCTCGGCACGGCGATCCTCATCAAGGACAACCACGTCGCGGTCGCGGGCGGCGTCCGGAACGCGGTGCTGCGGGCGCGCGAGCACGCGGTGCACATGACGCGCGTGGAGGTCGAAGTCGACACGCTCGAGCAACTCGACGAAGCGCTCGCGGTCGGTGCGGAGGTGATCCTGCTCGACAACTTCACGCTCGACGCGGTCGCCGAGGCGGTGCGACGCACGGCGCGGCGCGCGCTCCTCGAAGTGTCCGGCGGCGTGCGGCTCGAGAACATCGCCGAGCTCGCGCGTCTCGGCGTCGACCTGGTCTCGATCGGCGCGCTCACGCACTCGGCGCCCGCCGCGGACATTTCGCTCGAAATCACGCCGTTCGGCGCCGGCCACGGATGAGCGCGCCGTTCGACGCCGAGCGCTTCCGCGAGCACGCGGCGACGCTCGCGCTCGGGCATCCGATCGTCGCGACGTTGCACACCGGCTCGACGAACGACGACGCGCTCGCGGCGGCGCGCGACGGTGCGCCGCACGGCGCGCTCTTCGTCACGGAAGAGCAATCCGCCGGGCGCGGCCGGCGCGGCAACACGTGGCTCGCGCCGCGCGGCGAGGGACTCCTCTTCTCGCTCGTCCTGCGGCCCGAGCTCGGTCCCGAGCGCGCGCCGGCGCTCGCGCTCCTCGCCGGGCTCGCCGTGCGCGCCGCCGTCGCCGAGCTCCTCGACGCGCGCGCAACGCACGCTCGCACGCTCACCGAGAACGACGCTGCGGAAGCCGCGGAGCCGCGCGTGTTGGTCAAATGGCCGAACGACGTCGTGATCGTCACCGACAAGCTCAGAAAGCTCGCTGGCGTGCTCGTGGAGAGTGTCGTACGAGGCGGCCGCCTCGGAGCCGTCGTCATCGGCGTAGGTCTCAACGTGGGACGGCTTGGACTGCCGAGCGAGCTTGCCGATATGGCAACGTCGCTCGCACTCCTCGGCGTGACGGTGACGCGCGAGCGCCTCTTGGCGAACGTGCTCGCCGCCATGGAGGTTCGCCTCACCGAACTAGAAACCGCGAAACATCGGGAAAAGCCGCTGCAAAGCTGCGCGGCCGAGCTCGCGCGCTTCGACGCGCTCTACGGCTCGAGCCTCCGTGTGGACGACTTGTTCGGACACGGCGCCGGCATCGACGACGAAGGAAGCTTGAAGGTCGTGGATCCGTCGGGGCGTACGCACCGTGTGGTGAGTGGTCACGTCACACTCGCCCAGGTGGACGGACGCGCTGAAAAAGTGGGCGAACGCGCAGGCTGATCCACTTGTGCCTCGGCCCGCTCGCGACTAGAAACCCGCCGGCGCGTGAATGCGCGCTCGGACTTCGCGCCCCGCTCGGGTCATTGCGGAAAGCGGTGAACGGTCACGAGGCGTCGTCGTTTCGGGCTCCCGCAAAAAGGCCGAGGGCTCGAGACCGCTTGCGGTTTGGTGAGAGACGAGGCATAACGAAGAAACTGTGAGACCCACGTCTTGGGGGCGTGGCTGGAGGCCAGAAACATGGCAACCGAAGATACGGTGAGCACCATCGCCAAGGCGCTAGGCGAATCCGACGAGATTCCGCTAGGACAAATTTCGGGGGTCGTGCATGCGCTCGGAGACGAGCTCTGTCTGAAGCTGCTCGAAGAGACGCAACAGATCGAAGCGAAGGGCGGCATGATGCTGCCGGACAACAGCCGCAAGCGGACGATGGGCGGCGTGTTCTTCTTCCTCGCTCGGCAGAAGCTCTCCCCCGAGGACAAGCTGCGCATCTTCCGCGCGCCGAAGCCGGCGAAGCCCGCGAGCGCTCCCGTGTCCGAGTCGAGTCCGTTTCCGCGCCGCCGCGTGATCGACGTGACGCCGGCGCGGCCCGTGGCGGCGCGCGCGCCGCGTCCCGGTTTCTTACCGCCCGAGCTGCCGGTCGCCGTGCGGCGGGTCAAAGTGCGCGAGGCGCTGCAGACGTCGCTTGCTTCGCTGCCGGCGGAGGATCAATACGGCTTGCTGCTGGATCTGATGGCGGAGCTCCACGACAAGCTCGGTTATCGCGTGCCGGAGTCGCAACGCACGCAAATGTTCGATCCGCCCACGCGTCCGGGCGCGCCGCTCGGCGGCCCTCCGTCGTCGCAGCGGCCGATTCCGATCCCCGAATCGACGCGGGGCGCTCCCGAGTCGTCGCGTCACGTGACGGGCGCGCCGCCCGCCGACGTTCCCGACAAGCCGAAGCGCACCGCCGTCCGCGCCAAGCGCACCTGAGCGCGTGCGTCGGTCGCGCCGGCGCTCGCTCGGCGAACAACGCGCGCGTCGTCAGTCACGCCGCTCGGCGCGGTGCCTCGGCGCGTTGCTCGCGATCCTCGAGCCGCGCGGCGAGGATCCGACGGCCGCGATAGAGCCGACTCATCACGGTACCGATCGGCACGGCGAGGGCGCGCGCCGCGTCCACGTACTCGAGCCCGCCGAGATCGACGAGCTCGACCACGCGCCGGAACGGATCGGGCAGCGTCGCGAGCACGTTCGCCGCGCGCCCGCCGAGCGACGCCGTCGCCGGCGACGCGTCACGCTGCGGCCAGCCGCACGGGTCGCAAGTCAAACGCTCGAGCGCGCGTCGCTCGCGCTTCAAGCGGCGATAGCGCGACACGAAGATGCTGCGGAGGATTTGCGCGAGCCAGGCGTGCAAATTCGTTCCATGCTCGAAGCTCTCCGCGTACACGAGGGCACGGAGCACGGTGTCTTGCACGAGATCGAGCGCGTCGCTCTCGTTCGCGCACAAGCGCCTGGCTTGCGCGCGGAGGCGTGGGAGCTCCCCTTCGAGATCGTTCCGAAGCGCGGCGTTCGTCATGCACACGGACATCGCAAGCTGCGTGCCAGCGACGACCGTGCGCCATTTCCCGCAATTTCGTGGGTAATCCACGCTCGAACGCGCGCGAGAACGCGTGTCAAACTGGCAAGCGACGTGTGTCCGCTGCCATCACGGCGCGAGCACTCGGGCGGCGCGAGCGCTTCACGATCCGGCAGCTTTGCGGGCCGCGCGTGACGCTGCGAGTCGAACCGGAACGAGCGTTTCCTCGTCGTCGTCGTGCCGCTCGGCAGGCGCGTCCGTCCCGCCGGGCTCGGGCTCGGTCCACGGCGCGACCGTGCGCGGCACGGACTTGACGTTCCACGGCCGCGGGCCCTCACCAGCCGCCGCAGCGCGCTCCAGCGCGGCCGCGCCGGCCTGACGCCGGGAGCGGGAGTCGAGGCGCGGAGGCGGGGCCGCGGGCGCGTCTTCGAGCGCGGAGGAGTGGATTTTGAGCCAGAGCAGGTGCACGCGGCGAACTCCGATGGGTGTCGTAGATGAGATTCCCATCGTGCGAGCGTCTGATCATCGGCCGCGGGCTTACGTCCTAGTAGACCTGCATCTGCCCGCTCAATACGAGCAGAGCGAAAAGTTGCATGATCCCCTGGAAGTAACGCGCGCTGCCCGTGGGAGTCTTCATGTTCCAAACGTCCTGCATGAACGCTTGGCGATCTTGCGCGTCGATGGTCGAGAGCATCGCGGTCATCCCGTTCGTGAACACGAGCGCGGGTTCGTGCATCGTTTGGCCTGAGACGATGGTGCCGTCGAGCTGATAGTCGGTGCCGTACGAGCTGATGCCCTGGCTCGCGAAAAACCCGAGTACGCGATTGATCTCCTTGATCGCTGCGGTCGAGTTTTCCGTGTCAGTCGTCCAAAGCTCGTCGAGGACGATGTTGGGCAGCACGCGATAAGCCTCGGGAGTGAACGTGTCGCTCCCGGGCACGGGCGTTCCGTCGAAGTACGCGCGGAGCGGGATGAGCCCGGTGTTTTCGTCGGCCGCTTTCTGGAAGAAACCGCGGGCGCTCGTCGCGGCGGTTTTGAAGAAGGGGTTGCCCGTCGCCTGAGCCCAGAGCGTGTAAAACGCCGGCATCAGGACCGACGGGCGCGTGAGCGACGCCGCGCTGACGTTCGGAATGTCGAACGCGAGCTTGGTTTCGGAGTCGAACGTGTCCGTGGTGCCGGCGTCCGAGATGCCGCCGTTGATGTCCTCCCAGTGGAGCATGACGTTGAGCACGTCGAGCGCGTCGGCGCCGTACTCGTCGGCATTCGGGAAGCCGCGATCGTGCGCGAAGATGAGCGACATCACGAACATCTCCGCGCCGTAAGGGTCGACGCACGGCGTCGAGCCGCCCGAACCGCTCGTCATCGTGGCGTCGCAGAACGAACGAAAATAGCCGACGTTCGGCGAGCCCGTCTGGAAGCGCAGCACGCGCTTCGCGTAGTTCCACAGCATGTCGAACTCGTCGCTCTTGCCGAGCTCGACACAGATCAACATACCGAGCCCCATCCCCTCGGTGCGAACGTTGTCGTGGTAGACATCCTTGACGATCGCTTCGTCGTCGGCGAGCGTGATCGAGTCGTCGGTGTTGGTCGCGCTCGTGAAGTAGATGGCTTCCTTGTTCGCGTCGCCGTGAAAGAGCTGATCGAACGTATCCTCGACGCGGCTATTGACGTCGTCCGAGGCGATCAAGAGCTCGTCGTGAAGCGGATTCGGATAGGAGTCGGGGCCGGAGAGCTGCATGAGTGTCGGCGGCTGGGGCGCGACGCCGCCCGTGCCCGCCGAGCCGAGCACGCCGCCCGCGCCGCCGTAGCCGCTGAGACCGGCGGCGCCCGCCGCGCCCGAAAGCGACGAAACGCCCTGATCGCTGCCGATCGTGTCCGTGGTCGAAGAGCACGCGAGGAGCAGCAGCGCCATCGCGCCGAACGAACTCACACGCGCCGATCGCCCGAAGGTCACGGGGTGAAGGCTAGCTAATTCAAATAGCCGCGCACGCGCGAGGCGAGGACGCTATTCGGATGTTTGCGCAAGAATGCTTCGGCTCGCTTCTTCGCCGCGTCCGATTGGCCGCTCTTCGCGAGCGCGTCGATGCGCAGCACTTCGGCCTCCAGCACGAGATGCCCGTGCGGGTACGCGCGCGAGTAATCGTCGAGCTTTCCGAGCGCACCCGTAGGATCTCCGTTCGCGAGCTCCGAGCGAGCGGCGTCGAGCGCGCCGACTTCGGCCGCGAGCGCGCTCGCCGAGGTGCTCTTCGCGTCGACTTTCTGCGGCACGACGGCGGGTGTTTCGGTCGCTTCGGGCTCTGGTTCCGTGGCGGGCGCCGGCGCTATTTCGACGGCCGGCTTCGGCGCGGCACGGGTCGGCGCCTCGGCCGGTATCGCGCTTATTGCGCTTTCGGGCGACCGAGAATGCAATCGGTTCCAAGCCACGTACCCGACGGGCGCCGCCACTCCCGCACCGAGGCTCGAGATGAGTAGCATCTTTGCCCACCCGGCCCCCGCCTTACCGAGGAGTGATGAACCAACGCTCACGGCTCCAGCCGACACGGCGGCGGTGCCGGCGAGACCGAGCGCCGCCAGCGTTTTCGTGCGGGCATCCGCGGAGCTTTTGTAGGAAACGCCCGCCTCGAGCAGTAACAGCTCGACTGTACTCTCGGCGTCGTCTCGTAGGCGGCGCGGCTCGTCCATCGATCCAGTATTCACATTCCCCCTAATGCCCGGACCCGATCACGAAAATCGCTGCGGGCGCGCCGAAGACGCGAGGCGACCGTTCCGCGGGGAATGGAAAGGGCTTCGGCGATCTCGGCCATGCTGAGCTCTTCGAACTCGTAGAGCACGAAAACGGTGCGCAAATCGCCATCCATGTCGGACAGTACCCGGTCGAGCATTTGTCGGGCACGCTTCTGATCGGTTAGTTGCTCGGGCGTGAGCGCGCCGTCGATTTGCTCGGGCGCCTCTTCCGCCGCAACCTCGCGCCGGCGCGCGACCGTACGGCGAGCGTGCGCTGCTACGTAGAGCGCCGTCTGGAGCAGGAAACTGCGCTCGGCGCCGGGCCGTACGTCGTCCAGCCGGCGAGCCGCGGCGATGAACGTGCGCTGGACGTCGTCGTCGATCTCCGCGGCGGGCGTGCCGGCGTTCCGCAACACGCGCGCAACGAAGTCGATGTATTCGTCGACCATCCAGCGGAGGCGGGCCTCGCGATCGGTCGCTCTCACCGTGGACTTGATCTCCGACTCGAGGGTGGGTCGCCCCCCGGGCAATGCCTGGGCAATCAATGACCCGCTCACGACCAAATCGGACATGGGAGGCGCGCCGGAATCGGATTGCTCCGGCCCGTGCGAATGATTCCCTGGTCGCGGGTTCTTGATCATGAGACGACCGGTTCCGCGCGAGCGCACTCCCGCGGAACGACGCCCCTCATTGTGCCACGCCTAGAAGGAATACGTGATCCCGAGCCCGCCGAGGGCCCCAATACTCGGCGTTTCCCCGACTTCACGCGTCGGATTGGCGACGACGAAGCGCCGCCGGGCGAACGGCAGCACGAAGCCGGCGCGGAGCTCCACCGACCATCGGTCCATCAACGGCGCGCTGCCGATGAGCATGCCCCCGAACGCGAAATAGGATCGCACGATCTCGCTCGTCGTCGCGACCCCGCGCCCCGTCGCGCCGAGCCAGCCGCCGTAGCCCAGCGCGCACGGCTCGAAAGTGAAGACGTCGCGCGCGCCGAACCGCTCCGGACACGCCGTGAGCTCGAACAGCGTGGAGCGCACCGAGGCGTTGTGAGCGCTCGAAAAGACGTCGTTTTGCAGCCGCAGAATCGCGAGGCCGAACGACGACGCCGGCAGTAGAGGCGTGACGACACGCACGGAGAGATCGCCGCCGAAGCTCACGAACGGCGACACCTGACCCATGCCGTCGGCGTGCGCGCCGACCCGTACTTCGAGCTTCGGCGGCGGCGGACGCGGCGTTTCCGGCGGCGGGGGCGGCTCGGGACACACCGGTACGGGCGGAGGCGCGGGCACGGCGGGCGGCGGCCCGAGTCGCGCGGTCGGATCCACCGCGAGCGCGACGGTCAGCGAGAGCGCGTCGACGACCTCGGTGCAACTCGCGCCGTCGACACGCCGCGTATCGCTCTCACCGCGATCACCGATGACGCGGAGCTCGCCGTGCGCGCGCGGACCGACGCGCGTGAGCTTCACCACGACGCGCACGCCCGTCTCGCCCTCTTTGACGGGCCGCGCGCGCTCGGTGCGGGCGCGCACCGCTTCGAAGAATGCTTCCGCGGTCGCGCAATCGGGCGGCGCGTCGAGCTCGATGCGAATCGGCGTCGCGTCGGGCGGCGACTCCGTCGACGGCATTCCGAGCACGCCGAGCACGCTCAAAATCACCGCACCACCTGCGCTCACGCTCCAAACGCTCGCACGACGGCTGGCTTTACGCCAGCGCCCCGCGGCGCTCGGCCGGGCGGCGTGAACCGGCGCTTAATGATGCCGCACGGCCCAGATCGCGCGCGGCACGGCGTCCGCCACCTCGTGCGCCAAGACGCCGCGATCGACGGCGAGGTCCGCCGCGAGCAAGTCGGCCGCGGCGCCGTGCACGTAAGCGCCCGCGCACGCCGCCGCATACGGCTCGGCACCGACCGAGAGCGCGCCGATCACGCCGGCGAGCACGTCGCCCGCGCCGCCCGTCGCGAGCAAGCCGTTGCCGGTGGGATTCACGGCGATCGCGCGCCCGGGCGCCGCGATCAGCGTGAATGCGCCTTTCAACAGCACGACCCGCCCGGTGCGCTCGACGGCCTCGCGCGCCGCGCCGAAGCGATCGGCTTCGACGGCTTCCGTCGAGCGGCCGAGCAAGCGCGCGAGCTCGCCCGGGTGCGGCGTGAGCACGAGCTCGCCCGGCGCTTTCGCGAGAGCTTCGGCGCGCCCTGCGAACGCGGTGAGTGCGTCGGCGTCGACCACCGCGCGCCCTCGCCAGCCGAGCGCGACGTGATCGACGACACGGCGCGCGAATGCGCCGACGCCGAGACCGGGGCCGACGACGACCGTGTCGGTGCGCTCGAGCAGCGGTTCGAGCGAACGCTCGGGCGCGTCGGGGTCGAGTCGCGTCGTCATCGCCTCGAGCACGCGTTGCTCGAACACCGCGGCCGTCGGAGGTTCGCCGCCGAGCGTGACGAGTCCGGCGCCGGCCCGGAGCGCGCCCCGTGAAACGAGCAACGCGGCCCCGATTTTTCCTGGCGATCCGGCGAGCACGAGCACGCGCCCGGACGAACCCTTGTGCGAGCGCGCACCGCGGGGCCGGATCGCCGCGGCGACGTCGGCCGGCTCGAGCTCGGCGGCGCCATACCCCACGCTCTGCTCGATCGCAGGCGGGATCCCGATGGGCACGACGACGACGTCGCCCGCGTATTCGGCGCCCGCGGGCGTGCACAGCCCGCGCTTTTTGCGCGCGAACGTGGCGGTGACGTCGGCGCGCACGGCGACGCCGAGCGCCGCGCCCGTGTCCGCGTCGAGCCCCGAGGGCAAGTCGAGCGCAAGCGTCGGCTTCCGCGCGGCCACGATGCGCTCGACGACCCCACGCGCGAGACCCGTGAGCTCGCGGTCGAGACCCGTGCCGAACAGCCCGTCCACGACGAGGTCGGCTTCCTCGAGCGCCGGCGTCAGCGCGTCGAGCGAGCCTTCGTCGATGGTCGCGAGCGATCCGCCGGCGTCGATCCAAGCGCGGCTGTTCGCGAGCGCGTCGCCCCGCAGCTTTCCGGCGTCTCCGGCCACGAGCACGCGCGCTTCGCGGCCGTGCGTCTTCAAGAGCCGCGCGACCACGAAACCGTCCCCGCCGTTGTTGCCCGTGCCGCACACGATCACGACGCGGCGCGCTTCGGGATAACGCGCGAGCGCGAGCTCGGTCGCCCCGTGCCCCGCGTTTTCCATCAGCTCGAGCGAAGGCACCTCCGCTTCGGCCGTCGCTCGGCGATCGAGCTCGCGCACCTCGGCGCGCGTGAGCACCGGCGTCATGCGGCGCCTCCACGTGTCCGCGCGGCGACACCGCGCTCCAGCGCCGCCCGCATGTCGCGCACGGCGCGCTCGAGCCCGACGAGCACCGCGTCGGCGATCACCGCGTGTCCGATGTTGAGCTCCTCGATTTCGGGAATGGCCGTCACCGCGCCGACGTTGTCACGCGTGAGGCCGTGACCGGCCGCCACCTCGAGCCCGAGCTTTTGCGCGAGACGGGCGGCGCGCGCGAGCCTCGACAAAGCTTCCGCCCGCTCCGAGCCCCGCGCGTGCGCGTACTCGCCAGTATGGAGCTCGATCTGTCGCGCGCCGAGATCCCGGCTCGCCTCGATTTGTCGCGGGTCGGCGGCGATGAACAAGCTAAGCTTGATACCGCGCGCACGCGCCCGCTCCGCGACTTTCTCGATCGCGGCGCGCGTCGCGAGCACGTCGAGGCCTCCCTCGGTCGTGAGCTCCTCGCGCCGTTCGGGCACGAGCGTGATCACGTCCGGCCGCACGCGCTCCGCAATCTGCGTCATCTCGTCCGTCGCCGCCATCTCGAGGTTCAGGACCGTGTTGAGCGACGCACGCAGACGCTCGATGTCTTCGTCGCGCATGTGCCGCCGATCCTCACGGAGGTGCGCGGTGATGCCGTCGGCGCCGGCGAGCTCGCAGAGCCCGGCCGCGAAAACCGGATCCGGATACAGCGTGCCGCGGGCGTTGCGCAGCGTTGCGACGTGGTCGATGTTGATGTGGAGGCGGACCATGGGGCACGGAGCGTACGACCGAGTCGCGCGCCGTTCCAAGGGACAGCGGGCGACGAGGGCGTGGGCCAGGGCGCGGACGACTGGGGCGAGGGCGCGGACGAGCCCTTGAACGATCGCCTATTGCCAAAAGGAAGTGAGGACGGGATCCTCGTCGTAGCGCGATGGCGGGTCCTTCGAACGGAACCAGCGAGGGCGGCACGGGGACGAGCATGCCGCGCCTGTCGTTGTTCGTCAGTCACAAGGTGAGCGTCCACCGCGAAGCGGCGGAGCTCGTCAAGCAGCTCCTCGAAGCGCGCAGCGAGCGACTCGACGTGGACATCTGCGAGGACATCGAGGCCGGCGATCGCTGGCCCGAATGGATTGCAGAGCGGGTCGCGAGCGCTCACGTCCTGCTCGTCCTCCGCCCTCCGCCGGCGCCCGGCGTCGATCTTCGCTGGATCGACACCGAGATCCAGCGCTTCAAGAAGGCCTGCCCCCGCGGGCGCATCGTGGTTCTCAAAGCGCCGAACGATCCGGCGACCCAGCTCGCGTCCACCTGGCAAGTCGTGAACGCCACCACGGACGGCGTGCGCCAATTGCTCGACGCAGTTTATAGGAGCGCCGACTTCTTCGGAGCGGGCGGACCGCTGAACGAGCGCGTCGATGCTGCCTTGATCGCCGACGACGCGCGCAAAATCGCGCACGCGTATCAGGGCCTCTACGAGACCCGCACCAAGTCGCACTGCGAAACGCTGGTCGTCGAGCTCCCCGGCGGCGGCAGCGACGTTTCGCAAGCCCGCGTGACGGCCCCGAACGGCTGCGCGAAGATCCTCGGGACCGAATTGACCTCCTTCGACTGGACGTGGCTCGAGGGCCGCGCCTGCGAGGAACGCTCGCGCGGCACGTTTTGGGTCGCAGAGCTGAAGGCCGTCATGGAGGACGTATTCCGCGGTGACCCGCCGCGCGTGATGACGTCGACGTTTCGCGGGCGCCACGACGGCGCCGGCAAGATCTTCCAGCCGCAACTCCAGGTGGTCGACCTCGACGGCAACCAGCCCATCCGCTTTCGCTTCGCGTTCCACGAAGTGCTCGTGCCCGAGCTCGTTCGCGGACCCGATCCGATCGGGGCCGTGACGGCGCTGATGCACATCGCGGAGCGCGTGCGCTGGGAGGTCCTGCAGCCGTTCCTCGTGAACCTGGTGCTCAAGCCGGGCGCGTCCCAGGCAATCGAGATCCCGTCGGAGCAGCGCTCCGAGATCGTGGCGAAAGTCATCGGTAGCCTGCGCGCGATCGACGTCGAGGCCGAGCGCCACAGCATGCTCCAGATCGACAGCGCCGTCTTTCCGGACGAGCCGCAGCGACGGACGGCCAACGAGCTACTCGAGGAGAGAAAGGCCATCCGCAGCGCGATCATCGCGGCTTCCGAAGACAAGAACTTCGATCGCCTGATGAACGAGCTCACGCGTTCGCTGCGTCTCAACTGCAAGGCCCTCGAGTTCTTGGCGGAGCGGTATCTCGAGCTGCTCAAGGCCTGCAACGCCGAGGCGCTCGAGTTCATCGCCACGAACACGGACGAAACAGGCGCGCTCTCGACACGCGCCCTCCCGACGGCCGCGCCGGCGTTCGCGGCCGCGCCGACCGGTTGTTGAGCCCGGCCGAGCGCGTCGACCGCGGCGCGAAGATCGACGACAATCCGCAGCGATGACGGTTCCCGGCCGGCGGCGCGGGCTCGGAACGGTGGCGCTTCTCGCGGTGGTGCTCGGCGGCGCGTTCGCGCTCTGGCCACCGCCTCGTGTGCCCGAGCCGCCGCCGTTCGCGCCGTCGCAGCCCGGAGCTCGCGAGGCCGGAACGAGCGACGCCGGAACGAGCGACGCGGCCGCCGAGGCCGTTCCGGGCGACGCTTCCGAGGCTCTGCCGTACGTCGAGCTCGACGGCGGCACGCTCGCCGAGAGAAACGACGTGCTCATCGTGAACATGCAGCGCTCGCTCGGCCTGAGCGACGCCGAGGTCGCGGCCGTGCGCGCCGTGTTCGCGGGCTCGGAGTACATCGGCCAGGGTAACCCCGCGGTCTCGCGCCACCCGCTCACGCGCGCCGAGTGTCTCGAGCGGCGCGCCAAGGCGCCGCACCTACCGCCCGCGGACGTTCGCTGCGGCGCGCCGAACATGGTGCCGCTCTACGACCCGACGCGCAGCGAGACGCCCGCCGACGCCAAGGTGTGCATCGATCAGTTCGAATTCCCGAACATCGAGTGCGAGTATCCGGTCGTGTGGGTGCGCGCGAACGAAGCGCAAAACCTCTGCCACGCCGTCGGCAAGCGGCTCTGCGACGCGCACGAATGGGAAGGCGCCTGCGCGGGCGCGCTCAAGGACCCCGACAGCGAATACGCCTGGGGCGAGCGGCGCATCATGATGCAGTACCTCCACAATCAACATCGCGAGATCGTGTGGTCCTACGGCAAGGAAAAGAACCACGCGCTCTGCGCCACCGGCTCGAAAAAAGGGCCTGATTGCATCACGCCGAGCTGGAACGGCTGCGGCACGAACGACTACCCGACGGGCTCATTCCCCGACTGCGTGAGCCCGCTCGGCGTGTTCGACCTGAACGGCAACGCCGCCGAACACATGAACTTTCCCCGTAAGCCCGAGGAGCTCGGCAGCCGCGGCGGTTCGGGCGAGACCGAGATGAAGGGCAGCTGGTTCATTTTCGCGCGCGAAGAGGCGCACGAGGACGACTGCCGCTGGCGCGCGCCCGATTGGCACGTGAGCCGCATCGACGATCCGAACAGCCATCGGAACTACCACCTCGGCTTTCGTTGTTGCCGCGATCTCGTGAGCGCGGACGACGCGGGAGCAACGGTCCGTAACCTCGACGCGGGAACACCGTAGAACGAAAAACCGATGACCTACTCCTTCGAACGACTCACGGCCGCGGACGCGCCGGACTTCACTGCCCTCCTCCGCGTCTTCGGCGACGCGTTCGGGGACGCCGAAACGTACGGCGGCGCCGTCCCGAGCCCCGCCTACCTCTCGGGCTTCCTCGGCCGGCCGCAGAACGTCGTGCTCGTCGGCAAAAGCGGCGGTGAAGTCGTGGGCGGACTCGTCGCGTACGTGCTCGAGAAGTTCGAGCGCGAACGGAGCGAGATTTACATCTACGACCTCGCCGTGGCCGAAGCGCATCGCCGCCGCGGCATCGCGCGGAACCTGATCGAGCTCCTGCGGTCGGTGAGCCGCGAGCTCGGCGCGTACGTCATTTACGTCCAAGCCGACTACGGCGACGACGCGGCCATCGCGCTCTACACCTCGCTCGGCACGCGCGAGGACGTGATGCACTTCGACATCACGCCCTGAACGCGGGGCGCGCGAACTCAGTCGCCGCCGGCGCCGAGATCCCAATCTTCGCCGAGCGTCTCGGCCTTGGGCGTCGGCAACGACTCGCCGTTCGGGCCGTCGCGCCGCACGATCATCGTCCGCCGATCGACCGTGTCCTCGTTCTCGCGCGCGACGACGGTGATCACGTTCACGCCCGGCTGGAGCTCGGCGTCGAAAGCGAAATCGAGCCGCTTCGGATCGGCGGCGTGCCCGTTCGATTGGTAGAAGACCTTGCGCGGGCCGACGAAGACGAAGACGTCCTTCACCCGATCGCTGTCGGTCGCGTGTCCGGCGACGTGGACTTTGGCGTCGCGCGTCGAGAGGCTCGCGGGCGCCACTTCGAGCAGCGGCGGCGAATGGCTCAGAACCGGCTGGAATTGCGCCTTCGCCGCGCCCGTGGCGCCGTCCTTCAGCGCGCGCGTCTCGACGAAGCCGAAGCGCGAATCCCCGAGGTTTACCTTGGTGTAGTCCTGATACACCCCGAGTCGCTCGAGGATCGACCCCTTGTCGAGCTGGCCGACGACGGGAGCGGCGGACAGCGGCTGGCCGCGCACGCCGGTGAGCGCGGGCACGCTCACGAGACCGTTCGCGGGATGAATCGCGAGCGGCGTCTTCACGATCGGTAGCTTCGGTTTTTCGCTCGCGCCGAGCCGCAGATCACGATCGGTGACGCTGACCTCGACGTTCGCGGTCGGCTCCGCGAGCGAGTCGAGCACGTCGAAGGTGAACGCGACGTTGCGCATTTCACCGGGCTTCATGTTCGAAACGTCGAAGCGTCCGGCGTGGAGCAAGAGGCCGTCCCCGGTGACGTTCCGGAGGTTCGCCTGCGTCTCGTACGAGGTCCCCTTACCGACGTTCTTCACGCTGAGGTAGATGGTGACGCCCTCGCCGAGCTCGATCTGCCCGTCGCCGTCGCCGGGACGGTTGTCGACGACCTGGTAGTTGTAGGCGAAGATCGGGCGCGGCAGCTCGTTGATGGTGGGACGGAACTCCGCGTCGCGCGGGGGCTCGGAACCCTCGGCCGAGAACTGCACGCGCACGATGTCCTGGCGCGTGTTCGCGTCCTTCGGGATCTTGCAGACGCGCTTCGCGTCTTCGGGCACGGGCTTGGTCGAACCCGGCTTTCTGCCGTCCACGTCGCAGAAACCGAGCGGCACGCTCGCCGTCCGCGTCTCCCCCGGGCCGATACGGCCGAACGCGAGCTCCTTCTCGTCCCAATACGGCCCGTCGCTCTTCGTGACGGCGCGGAGCTGGTAGACGGGCGTCTTGCCCTTGTTCTTCACCGAGACGGTGAGCTGCAGCGCGTCGCCCGCGGTGATCGTGTCGTTCGGGCGATCGGTCGTGACCTTCACGTCGTAATCGGCCGCGGTCGGACCGACCGAATCCTTCGGCGGCGCCGCCCAGTCGATGCCGAGCTTGCCGAGATCGGCGCTCAGCGCCTCGACCTCGGTGTCCTGCAACTTCTCGAGGTAGGGCTTGGCCGCCCGCACCTCGTCCTGGCGGCGGCCCTGCGGGAGCTTCGCCACGAGCCCGGACGCCATCTTGATCGGGAAGTCGAGCTCGAACTCGTCGTCGAGGTCGTCGCCGCGATCGCGAATGGCGGCGCGCGTCTTCTCCGGCAAGTCGTAGCGCAGCGTGAAGGCGGGGCGATCGGTCGTGCGGTGCGCCGTCGTGTTCAGGCTCTTCGTGAGGTCGCGCTCGCGCAGCGAGCGCTCGGAGCGGAAGAGGTCCATGTCCACGGTGTCGGCCGTCATCGGGTCGAGCTCGATGTCGGGCGTCACGCCGACGCCCTGGATCGAGTAGTCGCCGGGCGTGAGGTACTGCGCGATCGTGAGCTTGAGCGCGGCGTTTTCGGGCGTCACGTGCGGGTAGACGAGCTGCACGCTGCCCTTGCCGAACGTCGTCTGCCCGACGATCACGGCGCGATCGAGGTTCTTGAGCGCGCCCGCGACGATTTCGCTCGCGCTCGCGCTCGAACCGTTGACGAGCACCACGATCGGGTACGGGGGCTCGGTGCCCGCGCGCACCGCGCGCTTCTCGTCGCGGCCTTCGGAGGCTCCCACCGTCGCGACGATCACGCCCTCTTCGAGGAACTTGTCGGCCACCTGCGCGGCCTGATCGAGCAAGCCGCCCGGATTGCTGCGAAGGTCGAGGACGAGGCCCTTGAGCTTGTCCTTCTTGTGGAAATCGGAGAGCGCCTGATCGAGCTCGTCCGAGGTGCTCGAGACGAACTGCTTGATGCGGACGTAGCCGATGCCCGGCTGGAGCTGGCGCGCCTCCACCGATTTTACCTGAATCTCCTCGCGCACGAGCTCGAAGGGACGCGAGCCCTGCCAGCCGTCCGCGCCGTCACGCTGGATCCAGATCGACACCTTCGAGCCCGGCTTGCCGCGCAGGCGCTGCACCGCGTCGTCGAGCGGCATGTTGAGCGTCGACTCGTTGTTGATCTTCGTGATGCGATCGAGCTTTTTCAGGCCGGAGCGCCCCGCCGGCGTGCCCGGCATCGGCTTCATCACCGTCAGCATCTGATCGCGGATCGAGATCACGATGCCGAGGCCGCCGAAATGGCCCGAAGTCGAGATGTTCATCTCGCGGTACGCGTCGGGGCTCAAGAACACGCTGTGCGGGTCGAGCGTGCGCAGCATGCCGTTGCACGCCGCGTACTCGACCTCGCGCAGGTCCACGCCCGTGTCCTTCAGGTGCGACTGCAGGAACGCGAACACCTCGCGCAGCCGCGCCGCGACGTCCCAATGACCCTGCACGTTGTCGACGCGAAAGTCCTTCGAATCGGCGTCGACCTGCACCCACACTTTTTGGGTCTTGTCGTCGTAGCGGATGATGACCTGCGCGACCTCTTTCTGGATTTGGTTCAGCGCGCTCAGGAACATCTGGCGCGGCTTCACGCGCGTCGGGTCGACGTACTTGTTGCGGATCGTGTTGAGCGTCTCGCGAACGGCGACGAGCTGCGTGAGATCGTACGGCGCGTTCGGCTGACCGGGCGCCGCGGCGACGTGCGCGGCGGCGAGTCCGCGCCACAGCCCGCCGGTGTCGTATCGGAGCGCGAAGTAGGAGGCGACCGCGAAGACGCCGAGCACGACGACGACGCGACCGAGCCGCTCGAGAGCCCGAAACATTCGAGGATCTTAGCCTATTTTTGGTTCGAGTCGGACGGCTCGCCGGCAAGACTGCCGCTCAACGAGCCGCTGGCCGACCGGCTGCCGCCGGCCGGTTGAGCGACGTTGTCGTGCACCGACCCGGCGCTTTCATCGCGCCGGATCGAGTAGCGAACGAGCGCGCGCAGAGCCTTATTCCGATCGACGTTGCCGAGGACGACCTTCAAATCTTCGTAAACGGACGGGTCGATGAGGAGGGCCCCGAGCGTGCCCTTGCCGGCGCGGATGTCCGCCACGATCTGACGGATGTCCCCGCTCATGGCGTTCAGGTTTTGCATCAGCGCCTGCGACTGATCGTCGCCGTAAATCAGGCTCCGCGCGATGCCGTTGCCTTCGCGTACGCCCTTCAGGGTCAGGCGGAGCTCCTCGGCGGCGCCGCCGAACTGGGCGAGCGCCTTGCTCGATTCGTCTCCGTAAATGACTTCGTGCGCCAAGCCCGGTCCGGTCTTCACCCGGCCGAGCACCTGGTTTACGCCCTGCGCCGTCTGGCCGAGCTCGGCCGTCACGCGCTCGAGGTTCGAGACGACTTGCGAGAGATGCTCCGCTTCCTTCGGATCGCTGAGCACGCGGCCGACGTAGCCCTCCCGGCGGTCGACGGAGCCGAGCACCGAGTTCAAGGATGCCACGGTGCCCTTCAAATCCTTCGTCAACGTTTCGTCCGAGAGCGAGCCGGTCACCTTTTGGAGGTCGTCGACCACCTTCTCGACCTTGCCGGGCAAGCCCGCGAACTTGCTCATCATGGTCGTGAGGTCTTCGGCCTCCTTCGACGCGATGTGTCCGCCGGGCGGAAGGCTTCCCTTGTTCGCCGAACCGATGCTGATGACGAGCATCTTGTCGCCGAGGAGGCCCTTGCCCTCGATGCTCGCGACGCTGTCCTCTTTGATGCGCTGCCACTGGTCCGAGAGCACGGCGATCCGCACGTGGATCTCGCGATCCGCCTTGTCGCTGTCGTAGCCGACCTTGACCACGCGTCCGATGTCGACGCCGCCCATGCGCACCGGCGAACCCGCGCCGAGACCCTGCACATCCGTAAAGGACGTCTCGTACTCGAGCTTCTTTTTGAAGAGCTGGCGCTCCTCGCCGATCATGAAGACGACGGTGCCGATCGCGACCATCCCGGCCAGGACGAACGCGCCGACTTTGTATTCGCGGCTCCTCCGCATGATCGACTTTTTAGTCTTGCGCGTCCGGGCCGTCGCGTCACCCCCCACCCCGTCACGCCGCTGATTCGAGGCACGCCGCCCGGCGGGTCACGGCGCCCCGGGCGCCGCGACGCCGGTTTTCCCCCGGCCCAGCGACCCGGCGCCGGCGACCCGAGACCGTCATCGAAACGACGTTCCGTTCCGGCGTGACACGGTGGTAAGCCCCGGACGGCATGCGCATCTCCGCGCTCCTCGCGCCCGACATCCGCGGCATCCTCGAAGAGGACCCGGAGCAGGTGCGCGAGCTCCTCGAGGAGATCCACCCGGAAGACCTCGCGGACATCGTGAGCGAGCTCGAGCCGGACCAGGCCGCGCTCCTGCTCGCGCGCATGCCCGCCGAAGGCGCGGCGCCGATCTTCGAACGCCTCGAAGAGCACGAGCAGGAAGAGCTCGCCGAGCAGATGAAGCCGGAATCCGTCGCGCTCATCGCGAGCGAGATGGCGCCGGACGATCGCGCCGACCTCTTCTCCATCCTGCCGCCCGGCACCGCCGAGCAGGTGCTCTCGAACCTCGAGAGGGTCGACCCCGAGGCCGTCGAAGAAGTGCGCGAGATCGCGCAGTACCCGGAGACCGCGGCCGGTCACTTGATGACGACCTGGTACGTGACCGGGCGTCCGAGCGACAGCATCGGCGTCGCGTTCGAGGCCGTGCGCGCGCACGCCGAGCTCACCGACACGCCGATCTACAACATTTACGCCCTGTCCGAGGACGGGCGCCTGATCGGCATCGTTTCACTGCGCGAGCTCATCATCGCGGCGAAGACGGGCGAGGAGCAGTCGATCGATCCGCTCTTGCATCGGAACTTCATCAGCGTCCCGCCGGAGATGGATCAAGAGGAAGTCGCGCGCCGGATGGCGAAATACGACATCAACGCGATGCCCGTGATCGACTCCGCGGGCGTCTTGCTCGGCATCATCACCATCGACGACATCGTCGACGTGCTCACGGCCGCGCAGACCGAGGACGTGCAGAAGATCGGCGGTATGGAGCCGCTCGACGTCCCCTATTTCAAGACGACGTTCGCGGCGTTCATTCGCAAGCGCGGCGTCTGGCTCCTCGCGCTCTTCATCAGCGAGTTTTTCACGCAGACGGCCCTCCGCCACTACGACAACGTCCTCTCCGCGATTCACGGCGCGGCCTACTACGTGCCGCTGCTCGTGAGCGCCGGCGGCAACTCCGGCTCGCAATCGTCGACGCTCATCATCCGCGGGCTTGCCACCGGTGAAGTGAAGCTCCGCGATTGGTGGCGCATCGCCTGGCGCGAGCTCGGGATGGGGCTCGTGCTCGGCTTGGGACTCGCGACCATCGGCTTTTTCCGCGTGCTGATGTATCCCGAGCAGCACGCAAACTTCGCGTTGACCGTCGCGATCGCGCTCGTCGGCATCGTGGTCGCGGGCTGCACGGTGGGCGCGATGTTGCCGATTCTCCTCCGGCGCCTCGGCGTGGACCCGGCGACGAGCTCGACGCCCTTCATCGCGAGCCTGATCGACGTGACCGGGATTTTGATTTTCGTGAACGTCGCTCAGATCGTGATGGCGGACGTCATCATGAAGTTCGACGTCACGCACTGAGCGCGCCCCAGCCCGCCGACCCGCAAGCGACGGCGCGGCATTTCAGCCGGCCGACGCCGCGGTCACAAGCACTCGGGACGCATCTTCTTGATGCCGTCCTTGTCCACGAAGAAGGGCGCGTCGCAGTTCGCCTTCGGCGCGCTCGTCGCGGCCGCCGTGGGCGCTGGACCGCCGGCGGGTCCTTCGACCGGGCGCGCGTGGACGCCGCGCACGGCCCTGGTGCGGCCCTTGTTGGTCGTGGCCGCCGCCTCGTCCTCGGCCGTCGCGGGCGCGGCGGGCGTCGTTTGCGCGAGTGAAAGCTCGAGCTTCGTGTCCTGCCGCGAAGTGAACTCCGACGTCGCCGTGTTGAAGCCGTCGGCTTCGGCACGGAAGCGATGCACCGTGTCGTCCACGTGCATGATCTTCGACGTGGGATTCGACGGCAGCGCGTCGCCGTCGAGATAGAGCTTCGCCGACGCCGGCGACGCGCGAAATTCGATCGTCACGCTCGTCGGCGCCGGCGCCGGCTGCGCCACCGTCACCGGCGCGCTCGCCGGCTGGGGCGCTTCGGCCGCGTTCCCCGCCGAATGCTTGAGCCACAGCGCGAGCGCCCCGACGACGACGACGGCCGGGACGAGCCACACCGCTTTCGGGCGCCGTTGCGAGAGCGTGCCGCCTTGCTGCGTCGGAATCCAGGACGGATGCGTGCCGGTCGTGGTCGACACCTTCACGTCCGAAGTGAGCACCGGGATGCCGCGCGAGCCCGACGTGTCGTCACTGCCGGCGAGCGCGAGCTGGCGTTCGACGAGCGCCTTGATTTCAGCGCGCTTGTCCGCGAAGAGCGTGGCGACGTGCCGCGCGATGTCCTTCTGTTTCGCCGGCTCGCGCAAGCGCTCGGAGTACGCCTCGAGATCCTGCTGGAGCTCGAGCGCCGTGTGGTAGCGCTGGTCCTGATCGGTCGCGAGCGCCTTCATCACGACGCGGTTGAGCTCGTCGTCGCACGAAGGGTTCGCGCTCTGCGGCGTCGGGATTTCGCCGTTGATCACGCGCCGCATGATGTGAACGTCGGGCGTGTCCTTCCACAGCTTGCGGCCCGTGGCAGCCGCCCAGAGCATGCAGCCGATCGAGTAGATGTCCGCGCGCCGGTCGACGTTGTCGGCGATGGTTTGCTCCGGCGCCATGTAGGCGATCTTGCCTTTGACGATGCCGGTGGCGGTGTGGGTGGACGACGTGGCGGCCTTCGCGATGCCGAAGTCGAGCACCTTCACCTGGCCGTCGTACGTGACGAACACGTTCTGCGGCGAGATGTCGCGGTGCACGAGCTGGAGCGGCGCGCCGTCGTACGCGCGGAGCTCGTGCGCGTAGTGCAAGCCCTCGAGCGCGGCGATGATGATGCGCAGGTGGAGCGCGAGCGACAGCGGGCGGCCCGCCTGCTCCGAGCGTTTGATCACGGTCGAGAGCGCTTGGCCCTCGAGGTACTCCATCACGATGACGTGGCGGTCACCCTCGGTGCCGACCTCGTACGTCTGCACGACGTTCGGGTGGTTCAGCTGGGCCGCGAGCCGTGCCTCGTCGAGGAACATCGAAAGCGCGTAGGGCTCGGCGCTCAGATCGGGCAAAAGCGCCTTCAAAACCACCAGCTTGTTCACCCCGCCCGGCCCGTGCGCGACGGCGAGGTAGACGTTCGACATGCCGCCGCGACCGAGCTCGGAGAGGATGCGGTAACGCCCGACGCGCAGCACGGGGCGCTCGAAGCTGACGGAGCTCACCTCGTTGAAAAGAGGCCCGCTCGAGCTCGACGGTGTCGGCTCGCCGTTTGAGCTCGCGTCAGAACTCATGCGCTTGCTGAGCATAACACCCTCGCGCAGCGCTCGCTCGCACGCGCGGCCCGCCCCGAATGCATCATGTAGGTGTCGGTCGTACTCCGCATCATCCGATCAGCGCTCGCCTTCCGTCCGTCGTTTCTCCGCCGCGTAGAGCCTTCGCAGTTCGCGACCGTGTGCCATACGGGCGACCGTACAGCCGAGATAACGGCGCAGCGTGAGATAGGCGAGGCCTTGCCGCAGATCTCCTTCGAGCACGAGGTAACCGAAGTGCTCGTCCGCGAATTCGAGCGGCTCGACCGCGATTTGTGCCGGCTTGTCGTTCCGCAAAAATCCGCGCGGGAAGAGCTCCTCCACGGGAAACGGCTGCGATTGATGATGAAAAACCACGTCGCGGCCCGAAGACTCGAGCGCGACGCGCGCGTGCCGCAGACCGCCCGCGTAACTGCAGAGCAGCATGCGCTTGAGCCCGAGGAGCTCGAGCACGCCGCTCATCACGCGCGCGAGCGCCTGAAAATCCGAGGACCGCACGATGTTTTCCGCGAGGCGCTCGAGCTCACGGTGCGCGCGCGCGTTGGCGAGCTCGCGGCGTACGAGCTCGCGCAGAGCCTCCTCGCGCAACTCCTGGCTGCGCGTCACGTCGACGCCGGGCGGCAAGGTGCGACGTTCGTCGCCGCTCTGGCACCCGCAGGATTCGCGAATCACGAGCGGGGACGGCACGACGATGGGCTCCGATTCGGTCCCGTCCGGGTTCGGCCCTTCGAGGGCGAAGCGCGCCGCGGCGGAACCGATATCGACGAGCGGCTGGCGCACCGTCGTGAGACCGGGCGAGGCGAACGCGGACTCGTCCGTGTCGTCGTAGCCGACCACCGAAACTTCTTGGGGCACGCGAATGCCGACGGCCTTGAGCCCGTCGAGCGCGCCGAGCGCCATCATGTCGTTGGCCGCGACGATGGCGTCGAAACGGCGCTGGCGCTGCAGTTGCCGAATCGCCTCGCGCCCCGAGCGTGCCTCGAAGTCGCCGGAGACGATCAGCGCGGGATCGGCCGAGAGCCCGACGCTCTCCATCGCCATGCGGTAAGCGCCGAGGCGCTGGCGCGCGTCGCTGCTGCTCTCGGGACCCGCGATGAACGCGATCCTCCGTCGTTCGTGGCGTTTGGCGAGGTGCATCACGGCTTGAAAGATGCCGGTCTCGGCGTCGGAACCGACGCTCGGCAGCGTCGGCAAATCGAAGCCGATCGTGACGGCGCGCGGCACGGAGCGCACCGCGTGCGTCACGTCGCCGAGCGAGTCACGCAGCATCTCGCCGAGGAGGAGCCAGGCGTCCATGGTGACGGGCAGCGCGCACGCATCGGCTTCGTTTCTGAAGAGCGGCGCTTGCGGGAAGCCCGCTCCGAAGAAGATGCAGTGACTGCCGCCGCGAGCGAGCTCCTGGCCGGCCGCGTGCGCGATCTTCAGCGAGTAAGGATCGGCAAAGCCATTCGCGAGGATCCCGACGTTCAGTGGCCGGCGAGACACGGGTGCTGGACACATGGTTTTTTCAGAACGACCCCTCTACCGAGACTATCTCAAAATGCCTCACCCACACCACGGCGCGCGAAGCCGTGCCGTGCCGACATTGGCATACACGAACGCCGACGAGCGCAGACGCGAAGTCCGGCCAAATTCCGTATTCAGCCGACGCGCGTGCGCGCCAAGAGCGCGGCGACTTCGCCGAGCGTCGCGACTCGGTCGCACGGCTTGTCGGCGTGCGCTCCGCGCGGGTCGAGCAGCACGGGATGGAGCCCTGCGGCGCGGGCACCGACGACGTCCACCTTGAAGATGTCGCCGACGTAGGCGCTGTGTTCGGCGCGGGCGCCGAGCCGCTCGAGCGCGACATGAAAGAGCCGCGGATCGGGCTTCTCGATGCCTTCCTCGGCCGAATCGACCACCGTTTCGAAGAAGCGCCCGAGCCCGACGCGCTCGAGCTTCCGCCGCACGGTGCCGTTGGCGTTCGAGACGACTCCGAGGCGATAGCGCCGCGCGAGCCCCTCGAGCGCCGCCTCGGTCCCGTCGATCACGCATTCCCAGAGGTTCGTCGTGTCGTGATAGCTCCGCAGCCGTTCGAACGCGGCGGTGGGCGGCTGCGTGACGCCGGCGTGGTGCGCGATGCTCAGCATGTAGGAGAGCCAGACGTCGGCGTGGCGCCGCACGCCGTCGCCGCGGTCGGACGCGAGTCGCGTTTCAGCCTCGGCGCGCTCGAGCACGCGCGCATCGACCACGACGCCGTCCGCGGCGTACTCGCTCGCGATGCGCTCGAAGTTGGGCGTCACGAGCGTGCCGCCGACGTCGAGAAGCAGAGTCGTGATCGGCATGCTGGCTCGCTTTCGGGACGGCGCTCCGGGACCGTCAGCTGTTCAACAACGCTTCGACGCTTTCCTTGACGGGCGCGCGACCCTCGATGAAATCGGCGACGCGCAGATCGGTCGAGCTCCGGAACTCGTCGACGCTGCCGATCATGATGATGCGGCCGGAGTGCACCATCGCGATACGGTCGCTGATCGAGAAAGCGCTCCGCATGTCGTGGGTCACGACGACGCTCGTGATGTTCAAGCGCTCCTGCAAGCCCGTGATGAGGTGGTTCACGCGCGCGGTGTTGATGGGATCGAGCCCGGTCGTCGGCTCGTCGTAGAGCAGGACCTCGGGCTGTACGGCGATGGCTCGCGCGAGCCCCACGCGTTTGCGCATGCCGCCCGACAGGTCCGCGGGCTGCATCGGCTCGATGCCGGGTAGCCCGACGAGCTCGAGGGCCCAGGCGACGCGCTCGGCGCGCTGGGTCTCGGTCATGGTGTAGTGGAAGTGCTCTTCGAGTCCGTACCCGACGTTTTCCCCCACCGTGAGCGAGTCGAAGAGCGCGCCGCTCTGAAACAGCATGGCGATGCGCCGCCGCACCTCCGAGAGCGCCGCCTCGTCGAAGCGCGTGAGGTCCTGGCCGTCGAAGTAAATGTGGCCCGAATCGGCGGCGAGCAGGCCAATCAGCATCTTGAGCATCACGCTCTTGCCGACGCCGGAACCGCCGCAGATGGTCAGCACTTCGCCGCGTTTGATCTCGAGATCGAGCCCCGCGTAGACGATCTTCGGCCCGAACGCTTTGAACACGCGCTCGAACTTGATGAACGTGTCGTCGGGCACGGCCCGACCATAGCGCGAGCTCATTCGACGCGCGACAGCCGGAGCTCGGCGGCGTCGCCGCCGCGAAAACGATCGTGCACGAGCCGCCCGGCCATGGTCACGCTCGCGCCGGGTTCGAACGTCCGCGCGCCCATGCCGGCGCCGAACGCGCTCACGCGCTCACCCGACGCAAGCTCGACTTCGAGCTTCAGGTGCCCGCCTCGCACCTCGCGAGCGCGAAGCAGCGTGCCGTGAAGCTCGAGCTCGGGGCACGGATTGCCCTCGCCGCACGGCTCGAGCAGCGCAAAATCACCGAGGACGCGCGCGAGCGTATCGCCCGCCGCGAGCGGCACGGCGGGCGCCGGCGGCGCGAGCGTTTCGTCGTGACCCTGCGCGGCGACGGCCGCCGCGAACCCTTCGCGGAGCTCGCCGAGCCGCGACGCCGTCACCTCTAGACCGGCCGCCGCTTGGTGCCCGCCGAAGCGCAGGAGCACCGGGCTCACCGCCTTCAACGCGTCGTAAAGCCGCGCGCCGCGCGGCCCGCGCACGGACCCGCGCCCGACGCCGTTCTCGAAGCCGATCACGGCGACGGGACGCCCGAGCTCGTCGGCGAGCCGCCCCGCGACGATGCCGACGATGCCCTGCTGCCAGCCTTCACGCCCGAGCACGACGGCCGGCGCTGCGTCCCAGCGTTCCTCGCGGACCTCGGCGAGCGCTTCGGCGACCATGCGATCTTGGAGCACGCGCCGCTCGGCGTTCTTCTGCTCGACGTCGCCCGCGATTTGGTCGGCGCGGTCCGGATTCTTCTCGAGCAGGAGCGCGAGCGTGACCGACGCGCTGCCGAGCCGACCCGGCGCGTTCAGGCGGGGCGCGATCCGAAACGCGACCTCGTCGGCGCGGAGCGCGGTGCCGCGCTCGAGCTTCGCGAGCTCGAAGAGCGCGCGCAAACCGGGACGCTTCGCGTCCCCGAGCCGCGCGAGTCCGGCGCGCACGAGCGCGCGGTTGTCCCCCACGAGCGGCACCACGTCGGCGATGCTGCCGATGGCGACGAGATCGAGCACGCTCGTGAGATCGATGGTGCGGCCGAGGCGCGCCCGCACGGCCGCGCCGAGGCTCAGGCACAAGCCGCACGAGGCGAGCCACTTGAACGGAAAGCCGCAGCCGGGCCGCTGCGGATTCAAGAACGCGACGGCGGGCAGCGGCTCCTCCGGCACGAGGTGATGATCGACGACGACGGCGTCGAGACCGCGGCGCTGGAGCTCGGCGAGCGACGCGTGGTCCGACGAGCCGCAGTCGCACGTGACGACGAGCGTCGCGCCGGTCGCGACGATGCGCTCGACGGCCGCCGCCGACACGCCGTACCCGCCGTCGTTGCGCTCGGCGACGAGCGGCACGACGTCGGCGTCGAGCGCGCGCAGGAGCTCGGTGAGCACGGCCGTGGCGGTGATGCCGTCGCAGTCGTAATCGCCGAACACGGCGATGCGCTCGCGCGCCGTGACGGCGCGGGCGAGTCGCTCGGCGGCGGCGTCGCGGTCGAGCATGGCGTGGGGCGGCGACAGCTCGGCGAGGCGCGGGCTCAGAAAACGGCGCGTCGCGTCGAGGTCGCGATGACCCTGCGCGTCGAGCCAGCCGGCGAGCGTCCGCGAGATCGAGAGCGCCCGCGACAGCTCGAGCGCGGCGGAGTGCGGTGGGGGTGCACCGGCCAGGGCCGGCGCGCTCGCGGGCATGCCTTCGGCAGTAGCGGGTACCTGCACAAAAGGCTAGTCCTACCGGACATAGCGTGACCGGGCTGGCAGCAGGCGCGCGCCGGGGCGAAACCACGAACCAACCCACAAAAAGGGCTAGCCCCGCGGGGACGGTGGGGGTCCGGGCGGGGCTAGCGGGGCGTCGCGGGGAGGGAACGCGGCGCTTAGTTCAGTTCGTGCGGCTCGAGCTCGGGCGGATCGAGCGGGCGGGCGATGAAGACCCAGCGGGTGGCGCCGTCGGGGCCCGTGATGCGAATGTGATCTTCGGGGAGCGCCACCAGGGTGACGAGCGGACCGTTATCGCCCGGCTGAACCTGCACGAGGTCCATCCCGTCGAGGACGCGGAGGCCGTCGAGCGCCTCTTGCATGCCGAGGCCGGCTCGCTTCGAGACGGCGCGGAGGGGCCGGGTGCGATCCGAACCGAACGCGCCGATCAGCGCTTGAGCGCTGGTGCAGGCGGCGCGGTGTTGGTCGGACATTTCCTCCCAGAGCTCCACAGGGAAGCCCAGGGGCCGCGTGGTCGCGGCAACTTCTTGAGCGGGCATGGCGGGAGCGAACATGTGTCGAACTTAAGGTCGGCCGGCTGGCTGTCAACGGACGGTCACGCACTCCGAGACGAATGGACACACGCCGGAGACGACGGGACACCCGCCCGCGCGAAGGTGCGCACGGCCCGCACTCGAGGTCGGGTGCGGGCGGCTCGGCCGACGGACGCGGACGCTCAGGCGGGCGCGACGGCGCGCTTGGCTTTCGGGCGACCGCGCGAGCCTCGGGATCCGCCCGAGGGACCGCCGGTACCGCCGCTCATGCGCGAGAAGAGCACCTTGTCGAGCCACTCGGTCACGGGGAGCGCGATGTAGATCGTCGAGTAGGTGCCGAAGATCAGGCCGACCGTGAGGGAGAACGCGAAGTTCTTCAGCGTGCCGGTGCCCCAAATGAAGAAGGCCAGCATGCTCATCTCGACCGTCGCCGTGGTCAGGATGGTTCGGCCGAGCATCTCGGAAGTGCTGATGTTGATGAGCTCGCGGAAGCTCGCGCCGCGGAGCTTGCCGAGGTTCTCGCGCACGCGGTCGTAGATGACGACCGTGTCGTTCACCGAGTAACCGATGATGGTGAGGATGGCGGCGACCGTCGTGAGGTCGATTTCCTTGCCGAGCAGGATCAGCATGCCGATCGAGCCGGTCGCGTCGTGGAAGAGGGCGATGATGCCGCCGGGCGCGAACCGGAGATCGAACCGGAACGCGATGTACGCCATGATGAAGACGATCTCGATCAGGATGCTCTTGATCGCGCTGTCGCGGAGCTGAGCGCCGGCGCGCGGTCCGATCCACTCCGAGCGGAGCGCCTGGTCGGGCGCGCGGGCGCCGAGCCCCTTCTGCAGCGCGCTGATGAGCTGATCGCCCTTGCTCATCAACTCGATCTCGACCTTGTGGTCGCGCGCGTTCTGGATGTGCGGGTTGTTCGCGCCGGGGTGGAGGTGAATGCCGGCGACCGAAGCGGCCTGCTCCTTCACCCACTCGAGATCCGGATCTTGGTTGTAGCGCGCCGTGATCTTGTCGCCGCCGGGGCTGAAGCGAACCTCGGTCGCCTGCTTGGACGGGGGACACGCCGTGGCGTCGAGGTTGTTGCCGAAGCAGAGCTTGCGCTCGACTTGCTCCTGCACCTCGCGCGCGATGGTCGAGACCTCCTGCACGCGGACGAGGTAGCGGTCGGCGTTCCGCAGGTCGTCTACCTTGATGACGTCGGGCGAGCTGAAGCCGCCCGCTTCCACCGCGCGGCGGATCTCCGCGACCGTGACGTGGCCCTTGAACGCGACTTCGATCTCGGTGCCGCCGCGGAAGTCCGTGCCGAGGCGCGCGCGGCCCATCGCGAGGAGCGCGATGGAGCCGAACGTCATGATCAGGCTCAGGCCGACGAAAAAGAATCGCCAGCGCATGAAGTCGTAGATTTTGCCGCCGGAGAAGAAGCGCATCGGATTAACCCAAGGCCAGCTTTCCCTGGCGACCCAAGAAGCGGATCCAGAGGTCGAACATCACGCGCGTCATCACGACGCCGGTGAAGAGGCTGCACACGACGCCGACGAGGAGCGCCGCCGCGAAGCCCTTGATCGGGCCGGTGCCGTACTGGGAGAGCACGACGCCGGCGATGACGCTCGTGACGTGGCCGTCGAAAATGGCGCTGAACGCGCGTTTGTAGCCGATCTCCACGGCCGCGCGCGGGCTCTTCCCGAGGTCGATTTCTTCGCGGATGCGCTCGTTGATGAGCACGTTCACGTCGACGCTCATGCCGATGGTGAGCGCGAGACCGGCGATGCCCGGCAGCGTCATCGACGCGCCGAACGACGCGAGGATCGCGAGCTGCAGGAACAGGTTCGTCACCACGGCGATGTCGGCGATGAACCCGGCGCGGTTGTAGTAGAGCACCATGAAGATCAAGACGAGCGCGCTGCCGCCGAGCGCGCCCTGCACGCCGAGATCGATCGAGTCGCGGCCGAGCGAGGGGCCGATGCGTTGCTCGTTCGACGGCGAGATCGGCGCGGGGAGCGCGCCGGAGCGGAGCACGAGCTCGAGCTGACGCGCGCTCTGGAGCTGCTGCTCCGGATCGCTCGAACCCATCGTGATCTGAGCGTGGCCGCCCGGAATGCGCGTCTGGATCACCGGCGCGCTCTCGATGCGGCCGTCGAGGATGATGGCGAAGCGGCGCTTGATGTTGTCGCCCGTGATCTGCTCGAAGATGCGGCCGCCCTGCTCGGTGAAGGTGAGCGCGACGTGCCAGCCGCCGAGCGAGCCCTGGCCCTGGTCGGGCTGGGCCGCGGCGTCACGCACCTGGTCGCCGGTCACTTCGGCGCGCGACTTGAGGAGATAGGTGCGCCAGCCGCGATCCACCTCCTTGAGCGACACCGTGTCCTGCGGCGTGCGGATGAGCTCGTAGCCGATCTCGCGGTCCGGCGGGACGGGCAGCGTGGCGGCCCACTCCTTCAGGCGCGTGAGCGTCTGCTGGCTCGTCTCCTTCTCGCCCTTCTTCAAGAAGGCGTAGGTGACGGTCGCCTTCTTCACGTCGCCGCCCTTGTCGAGCCCGACGGAGACGACCTCGCGATCGAACTCGAGCCCTTCGGGCAGCGTCTCGGGGTGGCCGCTCGCGTTCTCCTGGACTTGCTTCATGAAGTCCGAGTCGTCGTCGAGCAGCTTGAACTCGAGGCGCGCCGTCTGGCTGATGATGTCGCGGATGTTCGCGAAGCTCTTTTCGTCCTCGCCGGGCACCTCGACGATGATGTCCTCGTCGCGCGTCGAAACGGCGGCTTCGCGCAGGCCGAGCTCGTCGATGCGGCGGCCGATGATCTCGCGCGCCTGCCCGACCGCGCGATCGCGGATGCCGCTCTCGACGCTCGAACGGATGCGGAACTCCCAGTTGTGCCCGTCCTGGCTCCGCGTGTAGGAGAGCTCGGAGCGGAAGCGCTCGAGAAAGCGCTCGTCGATCTTCGAGGGATCGGTGCCGGGCTTGAGCGTCATGCGGATGAGCTCGGCGGGGCGGCGGGGCGCCTCGAGCTCGACCTTCTCGCGGAGCTTCGTGTACGTCTCCTCCGTCGGCCGCTCGTCGCCCTGGTGCAGGCCGAACACGCGCGTGAGCTCGTTGCGCATGTCCTCGTAGTAGTGGTCGCGCTTGTCCTTGACGGCTTCCTCGACGTCCACCGTGTAGACGAGCCGCATGCCGCCGCGGAGATCGAGACCCGCGACGAGGCGGAACGCGACGTGATCCTTGATGTACTGCGGGCACGGGAAGCGGCCCGAGCTCATGCCGTTGAAGGTCGGCCAGAGCGCGAGGAAGCCGAGCAAGACGACCGAGAAGTTGAGCGACGCGCGCATGCGCCAGCTCAGGTCGAGCGCCGGAATGGCGGCGAAAGTCGCCGTGAACGCGAGGAGCGCGAGCACCACCATCGGCCAGAACGCGTCGACCCACGCGGCGCCCGCCGCCGAGGCCGCGAGCACCGCAGCGAGCCAGAGCGCCACGCGATGACCGCGGACCGAGGCGCCGACCGCGAGCGTGACGAGCGCGAAAACTCCGAAGACGGCGGTGAGAACGAGCGCAGGCGTGATCGGCGGCATCGGACTACCGCTTCTCGGCTGCGGCCTGGGTCTCGGCGGAATCCTTGCCGAGGATGCTCGTACGGAGGACGTCCACCTTCGTTCCGGGGGCGATCTCGACCTTCGCCATGCGGTCGTTCATCTCGAGGAACTTCCCGACGATGCCGCCCTGGAGGATCACGCGATCCCCTTTCTGGAGCTCGGTGAGGGTCTTCTCCTGCTTCTTCTGCGCGGAGCGCGAGCTCCAGAACATGAAGAAGAGCAGGGGCACGACCATCAGCAACATCACCCACATGCCGCCGGCGGGCGGCTCGGGGGCGGGGGCGGTGCCGGCCGGTGCCGGTTGGGGCTGAACCACGCCGGGCTCACGCCCGGGGGCCGGCGGAACGTTCTGGGCAAGGAGCAATCGAGTGTCCAAGCGGGCGTCTCCCCTCCAAACCTGAGGGCAATCCTTGGCGGAATTCGTGGGGGGCGGCCTATACCCAGAATCGGAACCCCGCGCAAGGAAAGGCTTGGCGACGAGCCCGAAACCCCCAAACCCGGCTTGACACACTCCGGAGCGAGTTGTAGGCAGTGGTCCCTGTTTTTCTGCGAGATTCGACGAGTGGCGGAGCCCCTGTCCGCTGACCCACAGGCGCGTAGCTCAGTGGTAGAGCACTACCTTGACACGGTAGGGGTCGACAGTTCAATCCTGTCCGCGCCTACTAGCCGCACTCGAAGTCTCGCGCTCCTGCCCTGCACCACCACGACGGTCACCACGACGGCATGAGCACGCAGCCTGCGCGCAAGACGCCAGGCGAGCTGCTGAGGGAGCGAGGGCAGCACGCCGAGGACATCGTCGCCGTACGAAGCGGCGGACGAGTCGTCGACCTCCATACTCCGGTCGAGGCGAGCGCCGAGCTCACGCCCATCCACGCGAGCGAGCCCGCCGGCACGCAGGTGCTGCGTCACTCCGCCGCGCACGTGATGGCGGACGCCGTCCAGCGCCTGTTCCCGGGCACGCAGGTGACGATCGGCCCCGCCATCGACTCGGGTTTTTATTACGACTTTTCGCGCCCCGACGGGAAGCCGTTCAGCGACGCCGACCTCGAGCTCATCGAGGCCGAAATGCGCAAGATCATCGGCGCGAAGAAGCCGTTTTACCGTGAAGAAGTGAGCCGCGAAGAGGCGCACAAGCTCTTCGAAGGCATGGGGGAGAAGTTCAAGCTCGAGGTGCTCGACGCCATCCCGGGCAACGAAGCCATCTCGCTCTACCGGCACGGAAGCCCGGGCCGCCCCGAAGGGACGTGGGTGGATTTGTGCGAGGGCCCGCACGTGCCGACCACGGGACACATCGGCGCGGTGAAGCTGCTCTCGGTCGCGGGCGCGTATTGGCGCGGCGACGAGCACAACCCCATGCTCCAGCGCATCTACGGGACGGCGTTCCCGGACGAGAAAGCGCTGAAGGAGCACCTGCGCCTGCTCGAGGAGGCGCGCGCCCGCGATCACCGCAAGCTCGGCAAAGAGCTCGAGCTCATGATGTTCCACGAGTGGGCGCCGGGCATGCCGTTCCTCTTGCCGAACGGCGCCGGCATCTACAACCGACTCGTCGAGTTCGTGCGTTCGCTCTACTTCGACTACGGCTACGAAGAAGTCGTCACGCCGCAGGTCTTCGATCGGCGCCTGTTCGAGACGAGCGGGCACATCCCGAACTTCGTCGACGGCCTCTATTACCCGACGACGCTCGAGCTCATGAAGGAGCACGCGGGCAAGCCGCTCGGCCCGGGCCCGGCGGATCACCCCGCGCTCGCGTTCGGGCTCAAACCGATGAACTGCCCGAGCCACTGCTTGGTCTTCGGGCAGCGGCGCCGGAGCTACCGCGAGCTGCCGTGGCGCGTGGCGGACTTCGGGCGGCTGCATCGCTTCGAGCGCGCGGGCGTGATTCACGGCCTCGCGCGCGTGCGGAGCTTCTGCCAGGACGACGCGCACATCTTCTGCACGCAGGAGCAGATCGAGGAGGAGACGGCGGCGTTCACACGCTTGCTGTTCGAGGTGTACCGCGCGTTCGATCTCACGAACGTCTCGGTGAAGCTCGCGCTCCGACCCGAGAAGCGCATGGGCACGGACGCGGAGTGGGACCACGCCGAAAACGCGCTCGAGCGCGTGCTCGTGAACGCGGGCGTGCCGTTCGAGAAGCTCGCGGGCGAGGGCGCGTTCTACGGACCGAAGCTCGAGTTCCACGTGCTCGACGCGATCGGGCGCGACTGGCAGCTCGGCACCATTCAGCTCGACAGTCAGATGCCGGAGAGCTTCGGTCTCGACTACATCGGCGCCGACGGCGGCGCGCATCGGCCGGTGATGCTGCACCGCGCGGTGCTCGGCTCGCTCGAGCGCTTCTTCGCGATTTACATCGAGCACGTCGCCGGCAAATTCCCGGTGTGGCTCGCGCCGGTCCAGGTGGCGCTCGTGACGGTGAGCGAGAAGCAGGCGGAGTACGCGGAGCGCGTGAGGAAGGAGCTCCATGCGCACGGCCTGCGCGTCACGGTCGACGCGAGCTCCGACAAGCTCGGCGCGAAGATCCGCAACGCGCGTTTGATGCGCCATCCGTACGTGGCGGTCATCGGCGAAAAAGAGGTGGAAGCCGGCGCCGTGTCGGTGCGGTCGCGCGACGCGGGCGAGCTCGGCTCGCTGCCGGTCGCCGCGTTCGCCGCGCGCGTCGCCGCCGAAGCCGTGCCGCCCAAGCCGGGCAAAGCGCCCGCGCCCGTCTCCCAATGACGCCGCGCGCGCAACTCCCGCGGCCCGCGACCGACCCGCCGATGGCGCATGCGCCCAGGGCCGCGTGGGTCCGCCTCCGTCGCCTTCACTCAAAAGAGCAATCCCAATCCAAATCTACCCAGAGGCAATTACCTCCTTGATCACCATGACCTCCCACAAAGCCCAAAACCCATGGCTCTAGCAGGCGGCGGCGGTCGCCGTTTCAGCCGGGACACGCGCGGTCCCCAAATCCGGATCAACCATCGCATCCGCGTGCCGGAGGTGCGCGTCGTCGACGCTGACGGCTCGAACCTCGGCGTGTTGTCGACCGAAGCGGCGCTCCGGCGCGCGCAGGAGGTCGGCCTCGATCTGGTCGAGGTGAATCCGAAAGCGACGCCGCCCGTCTGCAAGATCCTCGACTTCGGGAAGTACAAGTACGAGGAAAAGAAGCGGGCCCGCGACGCGAAGCGCAAGCAGACCATCGTCGAGGTGAAGGAGATCAAGCTGCGTCCGAAGACGGACGATCACGACATCGACACGAAGGTGCGCGCCGCTCGCAAATTCCTCGAGGCGGGCAACAAGGTGAAGATCGTGTGTCGCTTCCGCGGTCGCGAAATCACCCATCCCGAGCGGGCGCGCATGCAGCTCGACGCGCTCGTGCAAAAGCTCGAGGACTTGGCGAACATCGAGCAGCGGCCGATCATGGAGGCGCGGACGATGGCGGTGCTCGTCGCGCCGAAACCCATCGTCTTCCAGCGACTCGCGAGCGAGCGCGCGCAGCGTGAACGCGAACGTTCGAAGGGAGACAAGTCCGGGCAAGAGCACGAGGGCGACGAGCACGGCGACGAGCACGCGGACCACGAGGACGATCTGGACGACGATCTCGACGACGACGAGGATGACGAGGACGACGACGAGTCGGACGACGACGTCGACGAAGAAGCGAGCTGAACGCACCGAGCGCTCGGCGCGTCGACCCCGGCTCGACGCGCCCCGCGGCTCTCGGTTTCGGCCGGCACCGCCCGGCGCGAGCGCGCCTCAGTGATGCGGGACGAGGCCGAACCACGCGCCCACGGCGGCGGCCGCCGCGAGCACGATCACGATCACGCCGATTGCCCGGTTCTTGCCGCCGCGGAGTTGCGGCTCCGGTTCGTCGTCGACGAAGGGGGCCGCGTGCGGAACGGCGGAGTGTCCGCCGGTCTGTGACGGCGAGCGCACGGAGGCGAGCGGGGAGCTCTGCCGGAGCGGCGGCGGCGTGTCGTCTTCGAGCGCGGCGAGGTTTCCGAGCTCGTAGCTCATCGGCGCGACGTCGCGGACGGCGGGCGGCTCGTTCGACATTTCGTCGCCCCAGTTGTGCACGTCCTCGAACGAACCGAGGCTCACCGGCAGCGAGCCCACCGTGCTCTTGTTGCCTTGGTTGTCGTTCTCGAGCGACGAAAATTCGAACAGCGCTTCGTCGATGAGCGACCCGATGATCGCGCCCTTGTCGACCTTGTCCTTCTTCTTGCGCTGCCGGTCGCGCCAGATCGGCAAGACGAGCTGCGCGATGTCGAAGGACGAAACCGCCCGTCCGATGTGAAAGAGGATCTGGTTGAGATCGCGGCCGAACTCGCGTGCCGTCTGGTAACGGCGAGCCGGATCGGCGGCGAGGCCCTTCGCGAGCACGCGCTCGAGCTCGAGCGGCACCTTCGGGTTGATCGCGCGAAGCGGCGGAATTTCCGCGCGCTGCACCATGCGCACCGTCTCGAGATCGCTCTCCCCGAGGAAGAGGCGGCGGCCCGCGAGCATCTCCCACAGGATGATGCCGACGGCGAACACGTCGGTGCGCGCGTCCACCGGCAAGCCCTGCGCCGCTTCGGGCGAGAGGTAACTGAACTTGCCCTTGATGATGCCCGGCTCGCTCTTTTCGAGCTGGCTGTTCGCCTTGGCGAGACCGAAATCCACGATTTTGACCTCGCCGTGGCGCGTGAGCAGCACGTTCGGCGGGGACATGTCCCGGTGCACGATGTGGAGCGATTGCCCCTTGTTGTCGACGAGCTCGTGCGCGTACGCGAGCCCTTCGCAAATGCGCACCGTGATGAGGCACGCCTCTTCGACGGGGACGGGCTGGCCGATCGTCCTCCTGTGCTCGATGACGCCCTTGAGATCGGAGCCGTCCACGAACTCCATCACGATGAAGTACGTGTTGTCGCCGACGCCGATGTCGAACACCTGGACGCAGTTCGAGTGCGAGAGGTGCGCGCCGACGCGCGCCTCGTCCAGGAACATGCCGATGAACTGCTTCTTCTCGGACAGGTGCGGCAGCACGCGCTTGATGGCGACGAGCTTCTTGAAGCCCTCGAGGCCGGCGCTCTCGGCGCGGAAGACTTCCGCCATACCGCCCGCGGCGATCCTTTCGAGGACCTTGTAACGCTGGGCGGGTTGAGCCATCGGCGGGGCTGGAGCGCCGACCGGGGCGCCCGAGCCGAGCGTAGGACCCGGTGTCCGCACGGGTCAAGCGAGGCGCCCTTGACCCGCGAGAACGAACGGAGGATGACTTCGCCCGATGAGCGAGCACTCCCACGGTGGAGCCTCGGAGGCCCACGCCGACCACCACTACGAGTACGACGGTAAGCCCGCGAACGAGCCGGGCCCGGACGAGCCCGCCACGCCCGGCTGGCTGACACTCCTCGGGATTAGCCTCGTCCTCGTCGTCCTGCTCGCTTTCATCGCGACGCGCCCCGACGGGAAGACGCGCGCCGAGCTCACGCCGCAGGCGTCGGGCTCGGCCGTCCCGAGCGCGACGGCGCCCGCAACCGCGAACGCGCAACCGACCCCGCCTCCGAACCCCATGCGCGCCATTCCGACGGGCATGCGTCCGGCGCTCGTGCCGGGCGCCTTCGCGAGCGGCGCGCCGCGCCCGTTCCGTCCCGGGCAGTTCGCCGTTCAACCCGGAAACGCCGGAGGCTCGGCTCCGCCGCCACAGCACCGTCCGGCGCCGCCCGCCGCGCCGTAACCGAAACGAGCGACTGACGCTCGCCTTTCACCGGCGCGTGTGTCAGTCTCCCGCTCCCTTTCACCCCACCCGGGGCCGTAGCTCAGCTGGGAGAGCGCATGACTGGCAGTCATGAGGTCAGGGGTTCGATCCCCCTCGGCTCCACAATCAAATCGACAGGTTCCGCTCCG
>Ga0335083_10000621_pt1 | contig 52145 bp, 41 predicted proteins | sample Lox_Sample_42_FD_206716 | JGI IMG/M metagenome (GOLD analysis project Ga0335083, IMG submission 206716) | Soil microbial communities from Loxahatchee National Wildlife Refuge, Florida, United States - Lox_Sample_4.2 | ecosystem: Environmental > Terrestrial > Soil > Wetlands | place: USA...
ACACCCTCGGTGGCGATGCCCTGCGTTACTTCCTGTTGCGCGAGATCGTCTTCGGGCAGGACGGTTCGTTCAGCTTCGACGCGCTGGTGCAGCGCTACAACGCCGATCTGGCTAACGATCTGGGCAACCTGTCGAGCCGCACCCTCAGCATGATCACCCGCTACTTCGACGGCGAGGTGCCCTATCCTTCGCCCAGCGGGCGCACCCCCGCAGACGAAGCCATCGGCACGCTGGCCGAGCAAACCATCGCTGATTTTCACGCCCAGTTCGAGCAGTTCCAGCTTTCGCGAGCGCTGGAAACAGCGTGGTCACTGGTGGCGGCGGTAAACAAATACATCGTGGAAAACGAGCCATGGGCGGTCGCTGAACGCGACGACCAAGACTCACGCGCGCGCCTTGCGACCATCCTCTACACCTCAGCCGAGGCACTGCGCATCGTCGCCGCGCTGACGCATCCAGTGATTCCCGACGCCACGGCACGCATCTGGACGCAGCTTGGCCTGGGCGAGATTACCGAACTGGAGCTGAGCACGCTCGCCTGGGGACAGCTGCCGCTGGGGACCAGGCTCAGCAAAGTCGAGCCTGTCTTCCCTCGTGCAGACAAGAGCACGATCGAAAGGATGCAGCAAATGGAGCAACAACGCTCGGCGGAGGGCGCTGGCAAAGAGACAACAGGCACCGAGGCTCAGTCGGTTCCAACGGGCGCGGAGCCTATCCCGCGGGCAAAAGAAGCAGCCTCGACACCGTCTACACCCGCGCCTGCCACTGCCGACACCAAGATTACGATCGACGACTTCCTCAAGGTCGAGTTGCGCGTGGGCGAAATCAAGGTTGCTGAAAAGGTGAAGGGCGCCGACAAGCTCCTGCGCATGGAGGTTGACATCGGCACGGAAGTCCGGCAGATCGTTGCCGGCATCGCGAAAGCTTACGAGCCAGAAAAGCTCATCGGCCGCAAGGTCGTGATCGTCACCAATCTGCAGCCCCGCAAGCTGCGCGGTCTGGAATCGAACGGCATGATCGTGGCTGCATCCTTCGGCGAAGACGGCCAGCCGGTGTTGGCAGGGTTCCTGGAGGATGTGCCGGTGGGGGCAAAGCTGAAATAGTGGCTAGTGGTCCGTGGCTAGTGGATAGTTGTGCTTGTGAACTGTCCGCCAGCCACTGACCACTATCCACTAGCCACTGATGTACACCGACTCCCATGCCCATCTCGATGGCAAGCGCTTCGATGCCGACCGCGCCGAGGTCCTGGCTCGGGCGCAGCAGGCCGGAGTTACGACTATCCTCGCCATCGGCAATGGAGATGGCCCAGGTACGGGCACGCTCGATTGCGCCATCAAACTCGCCCGGGAGCAGCAAGGCATTTACGCCACAGTGGGCATCCATCCGCACGAGGCAGCGCTCGCGAAGCAGGAAGAATTTACCGAACTTGAACGCTTGGCCCGCGATCCCAAAGTCATCGCCTGGGGCGAGATCGGGCTCGACTACTTTTACGACCACTCGCCGCGTGACGTACAGCAGCGGGTCTTCCTGCAGCAGATGGAAATGGCGCGAGCCGCCGAGCTCCCCATCGTGATTCACTGTCGCCCGTCGGACAACAGCGAGAACGCCTGGGATGACCTGCTGGACCTCATCCGCCAGAACTGGGCCACCGCCGGACTCGGCGGTGTCCTCCACTGCTTTACGGGGACCGTCGAACACGCGCGCGCGGCGTTGGATCTAGGCTTTGTGATCTCGTTTGCCGGCAACATTACCTATCCCAAGGCACAGAACATTCGCGATGCAGCCAGCATGGTTCCCCTCGACCGCATGTTCATCGAGACGGATTGTCCCTACCTTGCGCCCATGCCGCATCGTGGCAAACGCAACGAACCAGCATACGTGATCGAGACTGCCCGGCAAATCGGTGAACTGCATCAATGCTCAGCGGAAGAGATCGGGCGCCAAGCCTCGCAAAATTTTCTTCGGTTCTTCCGGCTGCCGCAATCCGACTGAGGTGCTACGCTCGCTGGCCGGTAGGTCGGGCCCGTCCCCGACGCTTCCCGCAATAGACGCCTCTCTTGTTACACTGGTTTGCTTATGGCTGAATCCTTCGACATCGTCAGCAAGGTGGATTTGCAGGAAGTCTCCAACGCCATCCAGCAGGCGCTTAAGGAAGTCCATACGCGCTACGATCTGAAGGACTCGAAGTCCGACATTCAGATAGACGGCAAAGAGGCGCTGGTCCTGACTTCCGCCGATGATTTCAAGCTGAAGGCGGTCAACGACGTGTTGCAGGGCAAGCTGGTGAAACGTGGGGTGCCGCTGAAGGCGCTGACCTATGGCGCCATCGAAGAGGCGGCCGGCTCGACCGTGCGCCAGCGCATCTCCATGCAGCAGGGGATCCCCATCGAGAAGGCGCGAGAGATCGTCAAGCTCATCAAGAACTCGAAGAAAAAAGTGCAGGCTGCCATCCAGGGCGATCTGGTTCGCGTCAGCGGCAAAGACCGCGATACACTGCAGGAAATCATCGCCCTGCTGCGCCAGAGTGATTTCGGTATTGACATGCAGTTCACGAATTACCGGTCCAACTGACGGGGCAACCACTTGAACACGGCCGTAGTCCACAACGCCAAGGAAGTATTCGACCTGCTGCACGACGACCTTGCTGCCATCGAGCGCGAGTTCGGCCGCGACACGGTCTCGGGCGTGCATGCGATTACCGACATAGGTGAATACCTGCGCGCTGGCGGTGGCAAACGTCTGCGTCCGGCCTTGTTGCTGCTCTCCTGCAAGCTGATGAACTACACCGGCCACGGCGCCATCAAACTGGGTGCTGTAGTGGAGATCATCCACACCGCAACGCTGGTCCACGACGACATCATCGACGAAGCCCAGACCCGGCGTGGACGCCCCGCCGCCAACACCCAGTGGGGCAACGCGAAGTGTGTGCTCGCCGGCGACTGGCTCTACATGCAGGCCTTCAAGATCGCCGTGCAGGAACGGAACTTCCAGGTCCTTGACACGCTCATCGAGCTCACCCAGGCCATGGTGGAGGGCGAGCTGCTGCAAATCGAGCGGCTGGGCAAGGCCATCACCATGGACGAACACTTCGAGCTGATCTACCGCAAGACGGCGTGCTTGTTTTCTGTCTGCATGAAGCTGGGAGGAATTCTGGCCGGCGCCAACGACGGGGTGCAGCAGCGGCTCGCCGATTATGGCCGCAACCTCGGCATGGCCTTCCAGATCGTGGACGACGTGCTCGACCTCACCGCTTCGGAAGAGGTCCTGGGGAAGCCGGTGGCCAGCGACTTGCGCGAGGGGAAGGCCACCATGGCGGTGCTGCACGCGCTGCAGCACTGCACGCCGGAAGAGCGCGGCATGATTGAATCCGTTCTCAGCAACGCCGGCTTCAACGGCATCACGCCCGCTGATATTGTGGCCGTCCTTAAGCGCCATGGCTCCATTGATGCTGCTCATGCGCGTGCTGTAGAGTTCTCCAACAAGGCGCGCGAGGCCATCTGCACCTTCCCTGATTCGCACATCAAACGTGTGCTGCTCTGGGTGCCGGAGTTCGTGGTGGAGCGGGAGAGCTGAAGGAAGCCTGCCGCCTTTCGGCTTGCTCAGGCAAGGCTTTAGCGCCGCGTCAGAGTGCTCGTAAAGAAACACGCCTTTAGGCCTGGATACTTACCGAAACGGGGAAAAGGCGCTGGATTCGCGAAGGGCGAAAGGCGAAGAGCGAAAAGCGTGCACCCGAAAAGCGCGCTACACTTCCCTCATGGCCGCTCCGCAAGAAGTCGAAATTAAGTTCCTCGTCCCCGATCCTAATATCCTGGAAAGAAAGCTTGAAAAGCTGGGCTTCACGAACGCAACCGCGTCCACGCATGAGGTCAATACGCTTTACGATTTACCTGGCCACAAGCTGCGGCACGAGGGCGAACTGTTGCGCCTGCGTGATTACGGTGGCAACTGGAGGCTCACCCACAAGGCGAAGGTGAAGCTCGGGCGCCACAAGTCGCGTGCTGAGCAGGAAACTGGAATATCAGACGGAAAGCAGATGGACGCCATTCTGCGCGCGCTTGGCTACTCTCCGGTGTTCGTCTATGAGAAGTTTCGCGCCGAGTGGAGCGACGGCGAGGGCCATGTCGTGCTCGATCACACGCCCATCGGCAACATCGCCGAGATCGAGGGCAAATCGCGCTGGATTGACCGCATCGCTCGCGAGCTTGGTCTGACGCCGTCAGACTACATTACCAAGTCCTACGCGGAGCTCTTCTTCGACTGGAAACGTCGCACCGGCAGCAACGCCGCCACCATGACATTCCGCGAAGTGGGTGGCGCAAGGAAGCGTCGAGCCAGAAGAAAGGCAGCATCCATCCAGAACTCATCGCATAATTCGTTTCAGCTACGTATGAGGCCACCACCTTGACAGGCTGGGCGCCCAGCCTTTCTTTCAATACTCGGCTCGCGATGTCAAGGCCGCAGGACCTCACTGCTAAGCATCCGGGGATATCTAGACCGTCATACACGGCAGCGCGGAATGTCTAATCGGGGTGGGGTGTGCGCGGGGACAGACGAGCATTTTGTTTCGTCCCTGAAGGGCTGGGATCCAATGTCCATCCTAGACAGCACTCCGACTGCGGCTGGGCTGGATGTTTCATCCTTTCCTGACTCTGCTCCAAGCAACTCCCGATCAGCTTCTCCCGCGCAATTTCACGATTCGTGTCCTCACGCAGACTGCTAGGCGCTCGTCTATCATTTTCCGTCTCGCAAGGCGGCACCGCAGCGACTCCATGTTGATCCTCCTCAATGAGACAAGCCTGCGAAGTGGCGCCTTCGCTCAGAATCTACTCGTTTCCGACGAGCGCAATAAAACGAGGGCTGCCGCTTTAGCCGCCCTCCAGACTACATGCAACTGCAGTTCATTTCGTGTTCAAAGTCTTGATCTGAAACTGCTCCAGGTCGATCCACTTCATGCTGAGCAGCGACCAGAAGTCGGAGGCCAGATGGTTGGTGACGTAGTCGTACGGCATCCAGCCATAGCCGGCGTTGCCCCAGGTGTTGCCCCAGGGGTTGCGGATCAGCAGCGCTCCGGTGGTCGCCTTGTGGGAGACCAGGTTGGTGATCTTCACGTTGTCGTCATATCCAACGGCCACCATGGCATGGCCCCAAATCGCTTTCTCGCCGGGTGCAGGATAAGGGAAGGCGCCCTTGACGTCGGCCTAGTTCCACGACGGGAAGCCGTAGAAGCCGAACATGGAGGGAATGCCAGCGGCCAAGTAAGTCTTCACCGTATTCAGGATAGTGGCCGGTGGAGGCGGATTCTTCCACGGGTCATGGCAGAAATAGGAGATGCCCTCGAAGTTGTCGGCCATCTCATAAACAAAGACCGTGGGTTCGGTGTCAAAGGTCCGCTCGCCGGCCAGGCCGGGTTCCTGCTGGTCGGTGTACGGCCAGTAGGGCTCGGGCGGAACGCCGAACAGAGCCAGAGCGGACATGGTGGTGCGCAGGAAGGCGCCGGTGTCGCCTGTCCAGCCCAGGAGGTTGCGGGCGGTCTTGTAAACAAAGAGGCGTGAGCCGTCGATGTACTTGCCAAAAGCGCGTTTCTCAAAATACTCGACGATGCCGACCGCCGCATTGGCGGTGCAGGAGCCGAGCGTCATCTGGTTCTCAACCGGCGAGCACCACGGCCGCAGATCCACTTGGGTGGGCGGCGCGCCTACAGCTTTGGCCTTGGTCTTGGCGACGCCCAGTTTCGCTATGTTCTCGACCATCTTAAGGACGGCCGGATGCTCTGCCGTGTAGTCGCGCAGGTCCGGCAGGTCGGGGATCCACCCCGTTCCGATTACCTCCCTGGTGTCGGGCATCTCAACATAACCAAACGATGGGAACGGCCTGACAACCGGTAGCGCGCTAATTTCGGGCTCTTTGGTGATCGTGGGAGGGACCATGACAGGCATGCCAATTCTCCTTTCCGACGGGGGGACCTCCGGTGAGCGCACAGCATTGGGTCAAGACAAGCCGGAACGAAGAAGGAAAGAGCTTGCGGCCGCGTCGCCCCGTCCTGCTTCCTTCCGGCCTGCACGTCGGAGAAGGAGAGGGGAGCCGCCTCGCCTGTGGCGCGGGGGTGATTGCGGGTGCCCGCAATGCGGCTGTCTCAAAGCTCGTGGCCTGGGGCCGTAATGAGCCTGAATTTCTTCGCCTCAGCTCGCGCAGGCTTGGCGTCCCTTCGCAAGGCAGTATCCTGCTTGCAGCAGGCACGCGCAAGGTCAAGTGTCACATCAGAATGTGATAGGGACCAAATCGGGAAGAAGCGGATGCAGCGGAAATCCCGCCATTCCGGCGGGGCAGCGCCCCACGCCACTCCGATAAGATGGACGCATGTCTCACGACGCAGAGCATCGCATCCCTCCCGGCCAGTACCTTCTGATTGATGCGGATGACACGCTGTGGGAGAACAACATCTACTTCGAGCGCGCCATCGCCAATTTCATTTCGTTTCTCAACCATCACGAGTACACGCCCGACCAGGTGCGCGCGGTGCTGTACGACGTGGAGCGTGACAACATTCGCCAGCATGGCTACGGCATGCAGAGCTTTGCGCTGGCGCTGGTGAAATGCTTTGAGCAGTTGTCGGTGGAACCGCTTACACCGGCGCTGCATGAAACCATTCACGGTTTCGCGTACGCTATCGCTGAGCATCCCATGGAGGTCCTGGCCGAAGTGCCGGAAACGCTGGCTGAACTGGCGGGGCGTCATCATCTCTTCCTGGTCACCAAAGGCAACTTTGCCGAGCAGTCAGGGAAGGTGGAACGCTCGGGGTTGAAGGAATATTTCACCGCCGTCGAAGTTGTGGGGGAGAAGGACGCTGCGACCTACAAGAGTGTGGTGGAAAAGTACGAGCTGCCGCGCGAGAGCACGTGGATGATTGGCAACAGCCCGAAATCGGACATCAATCCCGCGCTGGAGGCCGGACTGCACGCGGTGTTTGTGCCGCATCACAATACCTGGATGTTGGAGCGTGACGATCTGCGTCCCGAAGCGGGTGACGGCCGCCTGTTGCAGGTGGAGAGCTTCGGGAAATTAAGGGCAGTGTTCTGACAAGTCAGGAGCAGCCGGCGGTCGCGCCAGCAGCGAGCACGTTGTATAGTCAATCTTTTATTTCAATCAAACCGACGGATTCCTGCCTATGCGAACCAAACTCATCGCTGCCAACTGGAAGATGTACAAGACGCCAGAACAAGCCGCGGAATTCTTCCGCGCATTTCTGCCGATGGTCGCGGATCACACGCGCGACGAGATCGTCGTCTGCCCGCCGTTCATTGATTTGTGGGTGGCCGTCGAGGCTGCAGCCGGCTCCAACGTTGCCATCGGTGCACAGAATGTGCACTGGGAGAAAGAGGGCGCCTTCACCGGCGAAATCTCCGTGGTGATGCTGAACGCGCTGGGCGTCGCGCACGTCATCATCGGGCATTCGGAGCGGCGGCAGTACTTCAACGAGACCGACGATACGGTAAACCGCAAGCTCAAGACCTCGCTGGAAAACGGCTTTACGCCCATCGTGTGCGTGGGCGAGGTACGGGAGGAGCGCGAGGCCGGGCTGACCGAGGACGTTCTGCGCCGGCAGTGCACCCGCGCATTTCACGGCATCTCGGCACGAAAGGCCGCCAAACTTGTCATTGCCTACGAGCCGGTGTGGGCGATTGGAACTGGAAATACATGTGCGCCACAACTTGCCTCCGATGCACACCAGGTGATTCGCCACGAGGCGGAAAAGGCGTTCGGCAAGGAGTTCTCCGAGGGGCTGCGCATTCTGTACGGCGGCAGCGTTAAGCCGGACAATGTTTCGACGCTGATGGCCGAGGAAGAGATTGACGGCGCGCTGGTGGGCGGAGCCAGCCTGGAGGCGGAAGGGTTTACCAAGATCGTGAAGTATTGAGCGGCGTTTGTATCGGAAGGACTGGCTACGATCTACCAAATCCTGTTGATTCCAGACGAGTCAAACATCCGCTCATTGCTGACCAATGGCATGTTTTCAGCCCATGCTGCGCAATGAGCATGCGATCAAACGGATCCTGGTGAGGCCCTGGCAGGCTGCCGGCCGTCACGCGCCGCCATTTTGCTATACTTAAATCTGCCTCTACGTTTCTGCTGGGAAGCCGCGGTGCTCTGAATCCGGCTGTGCGGAAGTGGTGAAATTGGCAGACACACCATCTTGAGGGGGTGGCGCCGAAAGGCATGGGGGTTCAAGTCCCCCCTTCCGCACCATACCTCACCCAGGTAGTCGCCAACGACATTCGAGAGATTAGCGGCGGAATCTGTGCCTTGGGCGCAGCCGCCGGAAGCGAGAGTTGAGAGTTCCATGGTCGTTCTGATTACGGTTATTCACGTCATCGTTTGTGCGTTTCTCATCACCGTGGTGCTGCTGCAAAGCGGCAAGAGCGCCGATATCGCCGCGGCCTTTGGCGGCATGGGCAGCCAGACCGCCTTCGGTACCCGCACCGCCGCAACCGTGCTGACCAAGGCCACCACCTGGGCGGCCGTCATCTTCATGCTCACGTCCATCTCGCTGTCGGTGTACGCTTCGCGCGCCGGACTGGCCAGCCGGTCGGTACTGGGAAGCTCGTCCTCGGCACCGGCCAAGTCAGCGCCGGCACAGAAGCCGCCCGCACCGGCACCGGCGGCACCGGCGGCACCGGCTAAGTAGCTCGGTCCGCAATGCTGTCTATCCTCCGCATGGCGGGGGTTTTCTTATTGTGTCCGCGGCTCTTCGTGACAAGCGCAGCGAAGCATGCCACTTCTTGTAAGAGCCGTTACCCTATCCCTAAACAAAAGATCCCTCGCGGACTGAAGTCCGCTCGTGATGACAATTCGTTTGAAAGGAATTCCACCGACTCAGCTCACCAGGTAATCCAGCGCCTGTTCCCGAGTGGCGAAGATGGGAATCTCGCGCGCAGAAAAGCTCTGGATGGAGTCATGCAGTGCTTTGGGCAAGTTCGCATTCGCCACCCACGCCGCCCGCTTCAGGTGGGGACGATCGAAGACCGCGGCGATCTTCACGTGCTCAACCGATTCGCGAGTGAACTGAGCGCGGCTGAAATCCCCCAGCAGCAGGACCGAACCCGGCGGCTCCTGGGTGACGGTCTCCGGCAGTTGGTCGGCGATCACGGCCATCTCTTCGGAAGTACAATCCGTACAGTCCACCAGCAGAATGCGCTGCTCCCGATGGGTGATAAAGCGGATACGATCCATGGCTGCTCCCGTATCGCGAATCGGTGAGCGCAGTTTACGTCAGAAGCTGGGCCGACTCAAGCGAACGAAGCGGGGTGAACCGCCAACGCCTTCATGGTAGGGTGGAACCATGATTCACGAGATTTTTCCCGTAGGGCCACTGCAATGCAACTGCTCCGTCATCGGCGACGAGCAGACCAGGGAGGCCATGGTCATTGACCCTGGCGACGATGTCGAAGATGTGATGGCCATCGTGCAGCGTCATGGTCTGACGGTGAAACAGATTGTCATCACGCACGCGCACATTGACCACATCGGCGGCGCTACCACGCTGAAGCGGCTGACAGCTGCTCCCATTCTGCTGAACCAGAACGACGATACTTTGCTGAAGATGCTGGGCGTGCAGGCAGCCTGGATCGGCATGCAGCAGCCGGAGAAGGTCACGATTGACGCCAGCCTGGGCCAGGGCGACAAGGTCAGCGCCGGCAGCCTGACCGCGGATGTGCTGCACACGCCCGGCCACACCGAGGGCAGCATCTGTCTGTACTTCGCACCGGAAAAGAAGCTGATCGCGGGGGACACGCTGTTTGCGGGCTCGATCGGCCGTACCGATTTGCCCGGCGGCTCATACGAGAAGATCATGCAGTCGCTACAAGGGCCGGTGCTGGCCCTGCCCGATGAGACGATTGTCGTGCCCGGACATGGCCCGCTGACCACCATTGGCCAAGAGCGGGAGACGAACCCGTTTCTGGTGAGGTGAGGAGAGGCCACTGCGTCGCCAGTCGCTTTTCGCTCTTCGCCGGAATGAGTTGTGCTGATCCTGGTTTTGTACGAACCACGCGAAGCTTCTCGGAAAACGTTTGCCAAACCTCCAGATCCCGGTCGTTCCTCAAGAAGTGCCCCCGTGTCTTGCTCTGGCAAAAAGCGAAAGGTGAACAGCGAAGAGCGCATCCTTTTCCACCACCAGCTCCCGCTTGAACAACCCACGCACAATCAGGCTCTGCGGCACTAACAGCACCAGAAGGTAGGACAGAATCGTTCCCCCGATGACACCTAGGGAACCGATATGCTGCACCAGTGCAATCGAAAGAGCAACATTGACGACGGCGGCGAGGATGGACAGCACGGCTTGTTCGCGAGTGCGATTCAAGGCCGATAGCAGGCAGGATTCGACGCTCATGAACCCGCTGATGAGCGCCCATAACCCCATGGCCAGCAACAGGTAGCCTGACGGCACCGCGGACGGGCCGATCCACAGCCGGATCAGGGTCCGCCCAAACATCACAAACACGACAGCGCAGGCCAGATTGAGAGCGACGATTGCTTTCATGGTCAGGGAGAAGGTGCGGCGTATCCAGCCAAAGTCGCGACGGGCGTACGCCTCCGCGTAGGCCGGCCAGAGCGCGGGGAAGATCAGCGATTGCAGCACGGCAGCCAGTCCCACCAGTCGCCAGGTAACGCTGTATGGCGTGACCTCCGCGGCGCCAAGATAGTGGCTCACTACCAGATTGTCGGAGCTGAACACCACGACGGCCGCCACCTGGATGAGGAAGAAGGACGCGCCGGAGCTCAGCAGTTCGCGGATGGCGAGGCCATCCAGCAGCGAAGGACGGGGCAGCAGCCAGGGCTTGGCCCAGGCGACGGTCACCAGCAGCGTCGCCAGGCTGGCAAGAGTGAGGCAGCCCGCCGACATGACGAACAGCATCGGCATGGAGACGCGCAGCGCGATGCCCAGCGCCAGTCCGGCAACGCTGGCGACAGCGCCCGTGCACACGGCGAAGTTGTTGCGGTGGAGCTCCTGATAGCCGGCGAGCAGCTTGCCGGCGAGGTTGCATGGCAGGCCGAGAAGCATCAAAGTCGCACTGGCGGCCACGGTGGAGGTGACCTCGGAGGCGCGCAAGTTGGCGCTAACGTTGAAGAGCGCGATCCAGTTGATACGCGGACAAAAACACGCGAAGGCGGCGCCAGCGATGACTGCCACTCCCGCGGTCAGCGCCAAGGCGTTGGTGAAGTAGCGCGCGGCAGAGGACTTGTCTTGCAGAGCGAAGGCTCGCGAGATGTGGTTGGTCAAGGTATTGGCGATACCGAGATCGAGCAGGTTGATCCAGACAGCAGTGGAGGCGATGGTAGCCCAAACACCGTAACGCTCGGGCCCGAGATAGCGCACGGCAAGGGGCAGAGAAACCAGGGTCAGCGCCGAGGAGAGCAATCGCGCGGCCGCCCCCGACCATACGGCATGGAAGATGCGGCGATAGCGAGAGGTCAGGAAGAATTCGACCATCGCATCCCCGGAACGGCTCCTTGATAGCGAGCCAGGACTTCGGTTATCGGGGTCCTTCGACTCCGACTGAAGTCCTCGCTCACGATGACAGCCTTGATGTGGGTTGACTTTCCGCCGCCCAGCATCGCCTGCGCTGCGATGACCACTTCTTCGACCGGCACAGTGGTAATGCAATGCGGCCCTGCAACGCGGCAGCCGTCGCGACAGGCGTCCAATCCGGTGGCCGGTTGCAGAACACGCGCGCTGCGGCAATAGGGGCCAAACCGCAGGGGGCTGTTAGCGTTAATGGGATCCCCGTTGCGCGGATGCCGCGAGATGACGATGGTTTTGCAGTCCATCGCGGCAGCCAGATGCGCGGGGCCGCTGTCGTTGCCGAGGAAGAGGTCGCAGCGCTCCAGAACAGCACAGACCTGGCGCAGCGCCTTGCCGGCTAGAATCAGTGGCGGGCAGAAGAGCAACGTGGCCAGCCGCTGCGCGTCCTGCTCTTCGCCGGAGGAACAGACAATGACGGGCTGCAGCAGGAATTGCTGGCCCAGCCGATTGATACATTCGGCATAACGTTCCAGCGGCCAGCGGCGACCGGGGCAAGCAGCGCCAATGCCCAAGGCGATCAGCCGGGTGGAGGGCGGGAAGCTCGCCAAAAGGCGGAATGCGAACTCCCGGTCGCGGCCGGTGAGCCGCACCTCGAGTCGGCTGTCGTGCACCGTGCCTCCCAGCGCCTCGACCATCACAAGGTTGCGGATGACCTCATGCCTCGCTGGCCCGGCAGGCAGGCAGAGGTTGAAGGCGGCATCAAATCCGCGGTTCAGCTGTTGTTTGGTCGCCGACGCCTTCTCGGTGTAGCCGACCCGGCAAGTGGCGTTGGTGAGCAGGCACAGCAGCGTTGCCAGGTGCTCGTCGGTGTCCCAGCGCGGGGAGATGGCAATATCGAACCGCCGACGGCGCAAGCTTCTCGCATAGAGCAGCAACGCGGCCAGCAGGTTCTTCACGCGCCGTGCAAGGAAACCCGCCTTGAGCGCCGGCGTGGTGAGTGTCTCATCCACATGTGAACTGGTTATCAGCAGCGGGCGATATTCAGGCTGCACGACGACCGTTAAACGCGACTGCGGAAACGCGCGCTTGATTTCGCGGAAGAGCGGGGTGGTCATGACCACGTCGCCCATGGCATCCAGCCGGAAGATGATGATGGACAGACACTCGGTGCCAGGCAGGCGCGAGTTGGTCTTCTCGCAGGCCAGGGTGCGCCACCACCTGGCCAGTAGCGTCGGTACGCGGACGGACAAGAACAGTGCTGGCAGCATCGGCCCTTTCCGGAATGAGAGTCAGACTGCGGCGGCTGACGTTGACGTCGTTGCGGGGACGCCAGCCGCCGACTTGGCGATGAGCCGGGTCGTGCTCACCCCCTCAATCAAAGGTATGATCTCAACCCGGCCTCCCCAGGCGCGTACCTCGCAAGCGCCCACGACATGGTCCGCGGTGTAGTCACCGCCCTTCACCAAGACATCAGGACGAACCGCTTCGATCAGCTTCAGGGGCGTGCTCTCATCGAACAGGACGACTGCATCCACCGAGGCGAGTGCCGCCAGTACCTTGGCGCGCGCCCACTGCCCGACGATAGGCCGCGGGGCTCCCTTGATCCGGCGCACGGCGTCGTCGCTGTTGAGGCCGACAATCAGCCGGTCGCCTTTGCGCCGCGCCTGCTCCAGCAAGGCGATGTGGCCAACGTGCAGCAGGTCGAAGCAGCCGTTGGTGAACACCACGCGCTCACCTGCCGAACGCCATCCAGCCACGTACCCCAGCAGGCGCGCCAATGGTAGAACCTTCTCATCCATGGCGACGGCGACTTCCTGGCGAAGCACCCCCAGCAACTCCTCCCGCTGAATCGGGACGGTGCCCACTTTGCTGACCACAACTCCGGCGGCGCGGTTGGCGACCTGCGCAGCGGTTTCAATCTCAACGCCGCATGCGAGCGCCAGAGCCAAAACGGCGATTACCGTGTCGCCCGCTCCCGAAACGTCGTACACCTGCCGAGCCACCGCCGGAATATGCAGGCGCGACCCGCGGCGCAAGACCGCAATTCCTTTCTCTCCCAGCGTCACCGCCATGAATTCTGTCTGCAGCGGAGGAAGCATCGCCTGCCCGGCGGCGAGCAGGCGATCGAGATCGGATAAGGGCTGGCCGGTGGCTGCGGACAACTCCCTGCGGTTGGGGCAGATGGTGGTTGCACCGCGATAGCGCACAAAATTGCGGTGCTTGGGATCGACCAGCACAGGAATGCGGAGCCGGCACGCTTCGCTGATGACAGCCCGGCACACGTTATCTGTCAGGACGCCCTTTGCGTAGTCGGACAGAATGACGACGGACGCTTCGGGCAAAGTGGCAAGAGCGCGCTGCAGCAAATCCTCATAGGCCGCGTGGGGATAGGACGCCGGCAAGGGCTCGGTGTCCAGGCGCATCATCTGTTGGTTGCCGGAGATGATGCGCAGCTTGGCGGTGGTGGGGGCTGTGGCGACGGGCGTCAGCGACGGCTCAATGCCGGCATCGGCGAGCTGCGATTCCAACCGCTCCTGCTCGGGGTCGTTTCCGGCAAAGCCGCACACGGTAACACATGCGCCCAGTCCCGCCAAGTTCATGGCGACGTTGGCGGCGCCGCCGGGCCGCTCGTCCTGCAAGGCAGTTCGAACTACCGGAACCGGGGCTTCGGGCGAGATGCGATCGACTTCACCCCAGATGTACTTGTCGAGCATTACGTCGCCCACGACCAGGACGGGCGAGCTGCGCCAACCCGATTCGATCAACGGAATGACGTCGCGCAGGCCGCTGGTCATTCGGCACCGCCCGGGGTGGCGACGGCGGCGCTGGGGTTTGCACACACGGCCAGTTCGACCCATTCGCATAACATGTGCCCCAACAGGATGTGCGCTTCCTGAATGCGCGCAGTATCGCAGGAAGCGGCACGCAGGCAGACGTCGGCCAGCTCCGCCAGGCGACCGCCAGCCTCGCCGGTCATGGCCACGGTGAAGGCGCCGAGATCGCGCGCTCTTTGCAACGCGGCACAGACGTTGTGGCTGGTTCCCGAAGTCGAGATGCCGACTACGACATCGCCCGGAGCGCAAAGAGCATCCAGTTGGCGCTCGAAGACTTCCGCGAAAGCACCGTCGTTGGCGATGGCGGTCAGCACGGCGCCGTCTGCAGTGAGTGCGAGCGACGGCAGGGCCCGACGGTCGCAGCGAAAGCGTCCCACGAGTTCGGCCGCCAGATGTTGCGCGTCGGCGGCACTGCCGCCGTTACCGCACCAGAGAACCTTGTGGCCCTGCCGCACGCATTCGGTCATGAGACCGGCGGCACGGTGGAAGGCTTGCTGCTGGGTGTCAAGCTGGGCGACGAGGTCGAGGTGTTGCCGGATGGCGACGTGGAAAACTTCGGCCAGGTTCGGAGAGATAGTCATGCCCTCCTCGTTCACGACGAGTTGAGGATCTTCCCAGAACCTTGTTGGAGAGTGCTATTGTTTGAAATTATAGTCGCGATGTTGAGCGGGGCCGTCGGCAATTCCGAAAATATTCGCTACGTTTTCCTAGATCGGGACGGCGTGCTGAACCGCCATCTGCCCGGCGGATACGTCTCCTCGTGGGAGCAATGCGAGATCCTGCCCGGAGTCGCGGAAGCTGTTGCCCGCCTCAACCGTTCGGGCCGCAAGGTGATCGTAGTCACCAACCAACGCGGCATCGCCCTCGGCCTATACTCGGAGGCCGACCTGTATGTTCTGCACGAGCGAATGCGGGTGCATCTCGCCGGGCACGGAGCGTATCTGGACGCCATCTACTATTGCCCGCACAACCACGGTGAATGCCAGTGCCGCAAGCCGGAAACGGGAATGTTCGAGCAGGCCTTCGAGGATTTTCCCGGCGCGACTGCCGGCAACAGCGTGATGGTCGGCGACTCGGCTTCCGACATCGAAGCAGCATCGCGACTGGGCATGAGAAGTGTATTTATCTCTGATCCTGCGGCTGCGCCGCGGTCCGACAAGGCTCGCGCCGCATCACTGGCGACGGTTCGCGCGGCATCGCTGCTGGAGTTTGTTAAGACCTGTCTGGGGTCCTGAATCCGAAGTTCTGAAACCGCAATAAAGGTGTGGCCTGATACAGAGCTCAGGCTACCCTAGTGGACGAGTCTTTCCAGCGCCTGGTGGACCAGGGAGAGGCTACTGGGCCATAGCAGAACCAGAGCGGCGGCAGACGCCATTAACGCGCCCGCGCTGGTGAGAAATGGAACCAGCACATCGGCTGGCTTGCCGGCAAGCGCTTGGGGACGCAGGAGCCGGTCCACGCGTTCGGTCAGCTCCTGGTCGTCATGCGCAACCGAGCTGAAGAGGTAGGAGAGTTTGGGCTTCGAGCCCATCCTGGCCACGCGCACCAGGGCCAGGGCCAGCGACAGAGCGCGACGGGAGTCGCCCGCCACCGCCTGGTCGTCCGCAGCCCACTCGGTGAACTTGGCCCAGGCGCGGTCCAAAGCCGCAAAGCTGCCCACAAAAGGCAGGCCATCCGGTGACAGCAAAATCAGGAAGCGCTTAATGTTGTCGTGCGAGGTGCGATGAGCGCGCTCGTGACGCAGAGCGGCGTCCCGCTGTTCGGCGGTCAGCCCGCTCAGCACTCTTCTGGAGATAACCAGGCGAGGATGCAGCACCCCGGCTACAGCCAGCACGGGCGCGTCGTCTGCCAGCAGCAGAGCCGGAACTGGCTCTCCCGGCACGCGAATCTGGCTGCCGTGACGTTCACAGTGGTGCAAATAATGAACAGTGCCCCGGACGGCCGAAGCCACCCGCGCGACGGAGAGCGCCCAGATGGCTGCGCCCAGGCCCGCCATCAGGAAGCAGACAAGCCCCACCTTCTCACCGGCTGCCTCGGGCTCCAGCCACAGGTAGCTGGGAATACAGAAGGCGGCCACGGCAAACACAGTGAGCGCCATGGGAGCAATACGCAGGAAGAACAGCAGCCGGGCCGCGGAGCTCGGCTTCATACGGGCGGCCATGCGCATGGCGGTTCCGGTGCTGATTCGCGCCGCCACCACCAGTGCCAAATGCAGCAGGAAGAACGTCGCACTACAGAGGCACAACAGTCGCCAAGTGTAGGTCAGATTCAATCCCGGCTCCTGGACAGTTCTTTGCGTTTTCTGCGAATTTTCTGCTCCAATTCGTCCAGCAGGTTCACGTCGTACTGACCCACAACATCCACCAGCGAGGAGAGCAACAACTCGCGCAAGGGAGGCGAACCAGCCAACATACCGGCTACCAAATCACCGGCACGCTGGCGTTCCCAATCGTGATGCGACAGGCGGGGCCGATAGAGAAAAGCCCGGTCCGACTTTTCCCGATCCAGTAAGCCCTTCTTGAAGAGCCTGTCGAGCGTAGTCATGACTGTGGTATAGGCTAGTTTGCGGTCCAGTTTCTCGACGACGTCACGCACACTACGGGCATCGTCGGTCCACAGGACCTCCATCACTTGAATTTCCAAAGGGCCGAGGAGTGGCGTTCGGCCCGAACGGTTTATAAAATCCATGGTTTTTGTCTCAGGAACAACCCTTTCGGAAGCTGGTTAGTACTGCGCAAGCAGTATCGGCGGTGGGCATTTAGTTTGTCAATGAAGTCGTGTAGGATAGCGGCGAACCAGTTCCAGTTTGACAACATGCCCCGCTGGCCTGCTGTTCAGTTAGTCCGGGCGTTCAGGCCGTGTCCCTTGTTGATTGTGAAAGTGCTTCAGCTAGAGCTGGGCTGGAAATTATGTGGAACTCCCGCCGCCATACAGCCGAACCCTCAGCAGAGCGAAGAATTGTAACCTCATGTCATTTAAGGGAAGGGTTGGGGGCTTACAATTCGACGAAGTGGCACAAGTCCCCGGCGAATCGGCCAGAATCGCCGGGGATTTCCTTGGCAGCTCGACTCGACCCGGTTAGTTAGCGGCTGCGTCGCTCTTCAGCGGGAACTCCTGTCCGGAGACCGGGGCCAGGAACGGAATCACATAGCCCTTCACTGCGATCTTCCCTGCTTTCTTCGCCTCGACCACGAGATCATATTTGAATTCGCCGCGGCTGAAGGCTTCGTGACCTAACCGAAAGACCAGCATTCCGTTTCTTGAGCTGCGCAACGTAATCTGGTCCGGGGTCACGTTCTTGACGACGAGAAGAATCTCCCCTCCCTTCTTCTCGTCAGCCTCTTGCCCGGCTTTCGATCCCTTTTCGTGCTTCTCTTCGGCTTCGGGCTTCTCCCGCCTGTCCTTTCCCAGTTGGAAGCCGGCCACCAGTTCGCGCGCCTGCCCCAGATTGCTGGCCGGAAAGTTTCCCGTCCGCCACAGCGCATCCGGTATGTCGCCCGCGCCTTCAAGGGTGGGAAACACGATCACGTTCTGGCCTGCTTGTAACTCGCGTCCGTTGTTCTTGATAAAGAACTCCCCGACCGCCACGGAAAGGGCGATTACCCTCGGTCCTTCCACGAGGAACAATGGCCGCGGCCCCGGTTCAGTGCCCTCAGGAATGCTTACATACGCTGTATCGGCAGTTTCGACGATGACGCTTGCGGGACGGTCTTCGAAGGCGGCAAACGTCTTGCTGCTATCGCCGTTAAACTGCCCGCTGACCACGCAGAACTGCCCTTTCAGACAGAGCGCTGGAGCTTTGTAGAATTTTGGTGACGGGGGTTTCTTCGCCGGAGCCAGGGAAAGACTCAGCATCTGCGAAACCGAGTGCGACGGGTTGCCCGCTTGACGGAAGGTTACGTTGATCGCCGGGGTACTGGGGATGACGAAGGTGATCGGACCATCGGCGCGCTGCTGGCCTTCACCAGAGGCTTCGAAGTACCAGCCCCACAGACGCGAGGCTTCTCCAGTGGATTCGAGAGGCACCGCTACCCGGGTCACGGTCACTCCCGGCATGCCGGCATATTGATCGGGGTCTTCCAAAACTCTGCCGGATACTCGCTCACCGGGACGCACCTGCGACGGCAGGACAATGCCTACCTCCCTGTTCGCTGCGGTGATTGGCGGCTGGCCGGGAGTCGCGGGCAGCATGTGGCCGATCTTCTGCTCGTGACGTGCGGTTTTCCGTGCCGCCTCGACATGCTGCATCACCTCCTCGTAGGTGAACTGCTTGACAGCCTCCGCTCCTCCGCTCTCTTCTTCGCCGGCAGGACACGGAACGGATTTGTAATTCTGCGCACCCGGGTTCCACTCGCTGCAGCGGTAAACTCCAGTCCAGGGATCGTGGGTCAACTTATGCCCGCCGATCGGCTTGCCGGACTCGTCATAGGTCTGGATGGACTCTCCTGTAAAGTTTGAACTTTCGTCGTAGGTGTTGCGGGCCACCCTGCGGACTTTGCCGTCGGGCCAGTAGGTCGTGTCTGTCTGCTGGGCGCCGTAATATCCGGGCAGGTATTCGTAATCCACTTTCTGCTGAACTTTGCCGTCGGGACCGATGGTTCGGGTTTCGGTCACGCGGCCAGCGGCATCGTAGTCCAGTTCAATTTTTCCATTGACGCCGTTGCGTTTCACCTCCGTGTGCTGGCCAACCGCGATGAGTTGGCCCAATAGCGGAGAGAGTACGAAGAACCACAGAAAACGCCGGACAAAGAAGTGCTGACCTATTTGCAATTGCTCTCACCTCGACAATGCTGGGAAGGATTCGGGAGCTGACGAGATCCAGGAAACCTGCGAGCTGGCTGGTGAATCGTGTAGTTCTTACGAGCGAGGGCTACGTTTAACATGTGTGTAATAGTACTAGTGCGATAAGATTTACGCCCCCTCAACGGCAAAGGTTCCTCGGGAGCGAAGAAAATGTCGAATAACCTGCACTAATTGCTCGCAATAGAAGCCGCCTATCTTCCACATTCCGAGAGGCAAATCACACCAAGTGCCCAGAGTGTGCGGTTTTCACAGGCTGCAAGCAGACCTGGTTGCGTGCTATCTAGAATATTTACTACGTCATTAATAGTTGCATTACGCAGGCCTTCATGATTTAATTCCTGCACCTGCCGGTCACCCAGCGCGATTTCGGGTAACGGAAGCAAGCTACGAATTCGATAGTACGACGAAACCGTGCTCAACACACCACTCTGCCTAACGAACCACCGAATACCTTTCAGTTGCAAGCTGCAGAGCTACCCGGGCGCCGCGAAATGAACGCACTCGTAGCCGAAGTATGAAGTCAAAAAGGAGAATGGGAAAACCATGACTAGAAGTACCGCAAGAATCATCGGCGCGTCCATGCTCGCCATGGGCGTACTCTTGCTGTGTACCCTGCCGCTCGCCGCGCAGGACAACAATACATACCTTCAACATGCGGAGCGGTTTGCCGTGTCGCCGCCACTGCGCGACCTGGCGAAGCTGCCACCGCATCCACAGTACGGCTTTCACGAAGCGAATCCCGTCCGCCGGGTCCCCAAGCACGCGATCGGGCAAGTCGTGGACAGAGTGGAACAGAGCTCGGTTCCCGCGGGGGGATCGAATTACACCGTTGGCGCCAACATCCTGGGTGTCGGCAACGGCTTCCCCAATTACAGCGTTCCTGATGCGCCTCCCGATACCAACATGGCAGTAGGTGATACCCAGGTTGTGCAGTGGGTAAACGTCTCCTATACAGTCTGCCAGAAAACCGCGCCCTATACCTGCGGCGCAGCCATCGAGGGCAACACTTTGTGGAACGCCCTCGGTGGAGTTTGTGCGGCGGACAACGATGGCGACATCATCGCGCAGTGGGATGTGGCCGCCCATCGCTGGCTGCTGACCCAGAACGTCTTCTCTTCTCCCTATAAAGTCTGCGTTGCCATCTCTACCAGCAACGACGCAAACGGCACCTACTATCTGTATCAGTTCCCGGTCGTGAACAGCGGCTTCCCCGACTATCCCAAGTGGGGCGCCTGGGTCAATGACTGGGCCGAGACTTGGAACAACTTTGGTCCCGGCGGTAGCGGTTTCAAGGGCCCAGTGATGTGCATCTACAACCGCGCCAAGCTACTCGCCGGCGACCAGACAGCGGAGCAGATTTGCCACCAGTACACCCAGGGCGAGGACAGCTTGCTGCCCGCCGATCGTGACTCCGTAACCGCGCCTCCGGGCGGTGAAGACCACTTCGCCATCGGAAGCGTAGGCGATGTTGACAACTCCCATCTGTCCCTGTACTCCGCTCACATCAACAACCCCAGCGACTGGTCGCAGGGCGCAACCTTCACCGGTGACGGCAACTCTCAGCTGCTTTCCATCGCGTCCTTCACTCCGGCCTGCAATGGCGCCTACGGCGGCGCTTGCGTCCCGCAGAAGAGCATCACAGACCTGGCTGACTCTCTGGGCGACCGCTTGATGTATCGCTTCGCCTACTGGGAAGACCAGCCACTCGCCAATGTACTGGCCACGCCGCCCAAGCCAGCGCCCGCACAGCACTGGTTCGTAAACTTTGACGTGACCGCTTCCGGTGGCAACATCGGTCCGCGCTGGATGGAACTTACCGCTCCGATTAAGTCTGTGCCGGTCACCTCACTCACCGTTTTCCAGCAGGGAACGTATGCTCCTGACGGAATCTGGCGCTGGATGGGTTCCCTCACCCGCGACAAGATGGGCAACATCCTGCTCGGCTACAGCAAGTCCTGCGGCGATAACTGTCCGGGCGGTACGCCTACATATCCCTCGGTCTATATCGCCGGACGAGTGGTCAACGATCCCCTCGGCCTCGGACAGTTGGAAGCTGAAGTGGACGTCGTTGATGGAAGCGGTTCCCAGCCGGATACGTCGAACCGTTGGGGCGACTACAGCTCCATGCGGATTGACACCAACGACGGCATGAACGGCTGTACCTTCTGGTACACCACTGAGTACTACATGGTTACGCAGCGCTTTGACTGGAGCACGCAGATTAATTCCGCAAAGTTCTCCAGCTGCAACTAGGACCGGGGAGAGCGGCGCAATTGCTGCGTCTCGAAGGTTAACAAACAGGGCATTCCGGAAATGGGATGCCCTGTTTCTTGTGTGCCGTCCGCTATCCACATAAACCAGTGCGTACCGCGTTCGCACTAAGGATGAGTGAACACTCCACCCTCGCACGCACGGGGCAGGACGATCCCGGCAGAAGTTTCAGTGTCCCAATAGCCCGTAGACGGCAACCTGGTTCTCGGCGCCGGCGAAGACATAACCTCCCGTTACCGTGGGGACGGTGAACTTTACCGCCAGCCCGACCCGGTCGCGACCCGCGTTCTGCTCTGAGTTGTAGAGTTCGAGGCTGAGCTTCGTGGCATCATAGGCACGCAGCACGGCATTGCCGCCTCCGTAACCATCGCTCTGGATGAGCCACACGATCCCGTTGCTCATGGCATTGGCAGAGACAGATGGAGACGGTCCGGGGTAGGCAAAGGTTTCGGGAGTTTCCGAGGTATATTGGGGCTGGATTTGTTGCCCGACCGGATCGTAGAGAAACGCCTTGAGCGGCGACGTGATACCTCCGAAGTACAGATTGTTGTTCCAGAATGCCGGGCTTCCCCAGATTCCGCCAATTATTCTCGGAAGGGTCTGCACGATTTGACTGTCATCTCCCTGGTGCCAGTGGCCCATGTTGTCGCGACTGACCAGGTCGATGGTGCCCTCCTTGCCCGCCTGTACTAACAAATGGGGATATTTTGCACCCGGCTGATCAGGTAACAGCAGCGCACCACCAGAACCGAGGTCGGTATCGTTGGCGTCAAGGGTCTGCTGATCCCAGGGAGTAAAGTAGTCCGCAACGGTAAACGTCTTGGTTTGTCCGGACCAGGTAAGCCGAACGATGCTGTCTCCGAAATCGGTCCCGCCGTTGTTGGCGTCAAAGTAGCCGTTGCCGGTCGCTCCATAAATCGATCCAGCGGAATCGGCTGCCAGCCCCGAACCCCCACCCCAGTAACCTCCCTCGTAGCCATTTGGCGTGTCCACATGGATGCCCTCCGGCAGGAGGTTTGATTCGTTGAAGGCCATAACCCAGCCGTGGTAGTTGCCCAGATCGCATTGTGAAGCAAAGGCGATGAACAACGTTCCGTTCTGGAGCAACAGACCGGGACGTTGTGAGTGAATCAGGGGATCAAAGGTGAGCACTCCGTTCACGGAACCCGTGCCGGTGCCCAGCGTGGTAGCGGCGATCTGCTGAGGCGTCACCTTGTCGAGACCGGTCGTGATGTCCAGAGCATGCAAGGTGTGATAGAAGGAGGTCTGCTTGGTCTGGTTGTTGTAGACCTTGGTCCTCGCCACCAGGTACATGGTTCCGGTCAAGGTATCGATCACCGGAGTGCCCGTGATCCCGATCTCGGGGCTCAGGTCGTTACAGGAAACGTCGCCAGTGGACAGGGTGCTGACCACCAGGTTTCCACTGGAGTTGAGGAAGTTGGTCTGCCAGAGCAGTTGCCCGCTATTCACATCAAAGGCGTAGACCTGGTCGTGCTCGGTAGCGATGTATACCACGTTGTGCAGAGCCCCACCGATATTGACGCCTGGCACGTAGAGCGGTTGGGCGTATACATATCCCTGAACAGAAAAAATGGTGCGCCTGCCGAAAGACTGCACGTTCACATTGCTTGGCGTGAGGATGCTTTCGTTGGTGTTTGCGCCAGAGCGGTAGTTGTCGTTGTGATAAGTGATCATCGCGACGAGCGCGCTGAGGGTGTAGTCAAAGCTCTGCTGTTGCGGCGGCGAAGAGGAATCGGTGACCAGAACCTCGAACGGGAATAGTCCAGTAGCGGCCGGGAGCCCGGCAATATCACCCGACGGATCCATCGCGAGTCCCGCCGGGAGGGATCCGGAGATGAGCTGATATGTGTAAGGTGGCGTGCCAAAAGAGGCCTGCAAGATGTAAGCGTAGGGTTGCATATAGTAAGCCGTCGGGAGGCTCTGACTTCCAGGAGCAGTCACCGTCAGTGCGACGGTGGCGCTTTGCTGGATACCGCCTCCGTTGCCTGCCACCGTGATGGGATAGGTTCCCGTTGGCGTACTACCACCAACCGTAATTGTCATCGTCGAACTGCCTGCCCCCGGCGCGGGGATCGGGTTAGGATTGAAACTCACAGTCGTGCCTGACGGCACCCCGGAAGCCGATAAACTGATTGCGCTGTTAAAACCACCACTGACTGTGGTGGTGATCGTCGATGTCCCCTGATTACCTTGCTGAATCGTGAGCGAGGTTGGCAACGCCGAGATTGCGAAGTTCGGGACAGCCGAGACCTGCCTTAACCCGAGGAAGGCGAGGGGCGTGATGTCCCCATTGCCCTGGCTCATTCCCACCACTACAGTCAATCGCGTTCCTGTCAGAGTCACTTGTTGGCTGAGATTGTTGTTTGGCCATGCAGCCGCCGACCAGTTGTCGGCTAGTGCGTCGTAGAAATAGCTGGCGAACGTCTTTCCCGCGGTCAGCGTGAACAGCACCATGTTGCCGTCCAGGAATTGGATTTGGCATTGTGTATAGCATTGCGTGTAACCAGCATCGCCCATGGCCAGCGACACGCTGTATGTTCCTGCCGACGGCAGATCGACGTAGAAGGTCGCCGGAGCACCGTTGTTGGCATAGTTGATCCCTGCCAACCGCGGATCCACCGTCGTACTCCGATCGCGGGCCTGCACCAGAGATGTCTTTACCCAACCAAAGCTGATCCCATTCACTGTGCTCGGGTAGGCGGTGGTGGGTAGAACGTAGGTATCACCCGGCGGATCGGTGACGAAGCCGGCGGCATTGCGGAAGTCAAACCCCTGCTGCCAGGCTATCGCAGCCGTCACGGTCAGTGTGACGGTGGTACTTTGTTGCACTCCTCCGCCGCTGCCGGTCACCATGATCGGGTACGTCCCGGTCGGAGTGTTGCTGCCGACGGTAATTGTCATCGCGGAGTTGCCCGACCCCGGGGCGGGAATCGGGTTGGGATTGAAACTCACCGTTGTGCCTGAAGGAGCTCCCGAAGCCGACAGAGTAATGGCGCTGTTGAAGCCGTTGAGGCTCGTCGTTGTGACCGTCGAGGTTCCCTGATTCCCCTGCACCACAGTGAGCGAAGCCGGTGAAGCTGAGATCGTAAAGGTTGGCGGCGCCGTCACGGTCAGTGTGACGGTGGTACTTTGTTGCACTCCTCCGCCGCTGCCGGTCACCATGATCGGGTACGTCCCGGTCGGAGTGTTGCTGCCGACGGTAATTGTCATCGCGGAGTTGCCCGACCCCGGGGCGGGAATCGGGTTGGGATTGAAGCTGACCGTCGTGCCCGACGGCATGCCCGACGCCGACAGCGTGATCGCGCTGTTGAAGCCATTGCTGATGGTGCTGGTAATCGTCGAGGTGCCTTGATTCCCCTGCGCCACAGTCAACGAAGACGGCGAGGCAGAAATCGCGAACGTGGGCGCACCTGAAACCTGCGCCACCCCCAGGAAAGCCAGAGGAGTAACGTCTCCGTTGTTCTGACTCACTCCCACCACCACGGTCAGACGCGTTCCCGTCAGAGTGACCTGCTGGCTCATGTTGTTGCCGGCCCACGTGGACGCCGGCCAGCTGTTTCCCTTGGCATCGTAGAAGTAGCCTGCCGAGATGCGCCCTTTCGACACGGTCGCCAGCACAGTGTTGCCGTCCAGAAACTGCACCTGGCACTGCACAAAGCATTGCGTGTAACCGGCATCGCCCATGGCCAGCGACAGGCTGTAGGTACCGGCTGACGGCAGGTCCACATAGAAGCTTGCCGGGGCACCATTGGTGGCGAAGTTAATACCCGCCAGTCGAGGATCTAGGGCGGCATTGCGGTCTCGAGCCTGCACCAGCGAGGTTTTTGCCCAGCCATACGTGACGCCGCTTCCTTTGGTGGGGTAGGCCGTGGTGGGCAGTACGTAGGTATCCCCGGGCGGATCGGTGACAAAGCTGGCGGTTTTGCGGAAATCAAACCCCTGTTGCCATCCGGAGACGGCAACGGCGTTGACTGCCGCTAACAGGACGGAACTTAAGACCAGCAAGCAGGAGCAATAAAAGAAGCGATATCGTATGGCGCTCGAATTCATCCTTGCCACCCTCTGGGTTGACCCCAACTGACTTGAGCTTGGCCTCTGTCATGTTCTTCACGGCCTCACTTTTGGTGGTCATGCTATCCACGCCATCACCCTGGTCAAAGGAAATAGGCCTTTCAGTCCAAGCCTGTCGCTTACGAAAGTAACCACATTAATGGCACGTTATGGCCATGTATATGATTCATTAGTGATGAGAATTTGATAAGCTATGGCACCAACATTGGTGGTGTATAAAGATACAAGCTATTAGCCTAAATGTGTTGGTGTGCGCATTCGGCTGGCCTTTTCTCGCTCTGATGGCGGGACGGAATGCCTCTCACTCCGTGGTGTACCACGCCTGTCCTTGGAAAAGGACCACTGGGTTAAACTGATGTTGTTCCTATCCCTGCTCACGAGTGGCCCTGTAGCTCAGATGGATAGAGCAGCGGTTTCCTAAACCGTTGGTCGGCAGTTCGACTCTGCCCAGGGCCTCCATCCTAACCCTCTGAGATCGCTAAGGCCTTCCAACAGCGGGGCGGGCGATTTCAAGATTCTGTGCCTCCGGGAGTACTGAGCGACGCGAATGCCCGCGTTGGAGAGGCTTCTCAACAAGGTGTTTGCGCCGCGCCCCAGCATTATCCCATTCGTCCGAACCCGATGATCCAGTCAAGCCGACGCGATACAAGATCTCTCAAAACGAGATTAGAAAAACATTGGAAACAGCTTAAGACGCACGGCTCTCGGAGTGCCTTACCAACTCTGTGGTGAAGCGTTCTGAAAAGAGAATTTAGCGCCATGCAGAGTCGTCGATTCTTGTTTGCTGTTGCTGTTTTCTTGCTTGCGGTCACTTTGGGACTAACCGCGCAGAACGAGATTGCTGTTCTCGGCCTTGCTAACTACGCCAGCCCATCGGTCGGTGAGTTCACTTCCGGGTGGTGCACTGGATGCCGCGAGAGTGAGGCCTTGCGTAACTCGGCTGGCCTCGGTGTCGAGTATCGGCGATGGTGGGGAAAGAACGGCGCTTCTTTGTCCTATTCTGTTGGCCCTGCGGATTCAACAATCAACGGGCAAGCCGGATGGGTCCACTGGCCCGTTGTACGCAGCGAACTTGCGCTCGCGTGGGTACGGCAATTCCGTTGGGAATCACGCTCGCCTTTATACCTTAAAGTCGGCGGAGGGTCGTTCTTGCTCCACGGGACATTGACCGGCTTTGACCGCCAGCCCGAGATCCTGGCCGAGGCAGGGACAGATACACGAGTCTGGTCGCACCTGCTTCTCCGCTCAGGCTTCTCTGTGCATCTCTTTCGGGCCACTGGCTTTGGCGATCCGACCTATTCAGGAGCGCGAACCTACATGCTGGAGCCCAAGGTTGGTTTGGTTTGGACATTCGGCAACCGACTAACTACAACAGCGCCGCGCAAGCAGTCCAGTTCGGCACCAAGGTGAAGGAGTCCCTCGTTGAGTGCCCAAGGCACGAACACTGCCGGAAATCTGATGAGAATTCCGTACCTCACGCTGGAGGTTGAGTAAACCTTGCCCCGATTCTTCTTAGCAACTCTTCTGCTTTCTGTCGCGTGCCATGCGCAACAAATCGCATTCGACTTCCGCAACACGCGGTCATTCGTCCAAGACATTGCGCCTAACGTCGGCGTGCTCTCGACAACGCTGTACCCGACGGTGCAGAACGGGTTCACGTACGGGTGGGCACAGGCTGGATCGGTGCAATCGAGCGACCGCGCGCAAACGGATCCGCGACTTGCAGGAATCGCGTTCGCGACCAACGGCACGCCGGCAACCTTCTACGTTGATCTCCCCGCAGCCCAATACGACATATCGCTCGCTCTTGGCGATTACGACTACACGCAATGCTGGACGATGTGCGAGTTGCGCTTGTATGACGGCAACACGCCACTTTGGGACCTGAAGAGCGGAAAAGTGCTTGCCGCCAACTACTACGATGCCCAAGGGGACCAGCTCACATCGCAGCAATGGATTACAAGCAATGCCAGCCGCCGGATAAACGTGACCAGCGGTAGACTCACGATCATGCTCGGCGCTGACTCCTCCAATGGAGACATCACGCCACTCGCGTACTTCAGTGTGGCATCCGTTCCTGGCTTCAAGATAGGCGCGACATTCACTGTTGGTCGTGGTTCCAGCACCGGACTATATGGCCTCAAGGTATCACCAGATGTGGGCTTCAACGACAGCATTGTGCTCTCGGTCGATAACCTGCCCGCCGGAGTGAGCGCGGCGTTTACACCGGCGACAATTCCGCCCGGACAAACAACGGCAAGCATGACTCTGAAAGCAGCTGCAAATGCGCAGCCTGGTACTTACCTCTGCGTGCTGCATGGCAAGTCCAGCGCAGGCGAGAGCACAAGCCTGATGACGGTGCTGGTGCAGTGAAGAAGAGATGGCTGGTGCTGTCGTTGGGTCGTCATCCCAGCCTGGGGCGCTCGGGAGCGTGGCAGCTTCACTCCCTTCGGTAAGCGCAGAGCTGTTCCGTTGCCTGAAAAGAGACTTTCGGTCGGGCTCCGCCAGCGCAACAATCCGGATTTCCCGCTCAGGTCGTTGTTTCATGCGGTGTCTGCGTAACACCGCTAACCGCAAGCTGGTCTAGGGACAAAAAGGACGGTATCCGTACTATCGTCGCCCAGAACTCAGATTGCCGAGCCGTCAACGTGCGCCGGGCCCACTCCTTGTTCGAGCTAACTGCGAACAAGCTCATTGGCAGCACCGAGGCGACGCTAAAGCGCCAAACCGCTGGTCGGCAGTTCGATTCGCCCAAGGTCTCCATCCTGAATTTCCTTGCCCGGCAATACCTTACCTTCCAAACCCCGCATCACTGCCCCCCGTGACTACCATCACTGCTTCAAAATGCTGCAGTGCGCCAATGTCATAGAGGAGAGCCAGATGCTTCTCGCGTCCCCTCTTTCTGAGCGTTTTTGGGTGCTGCCGCCCAGGGTGAGTGGCTTCCATCGACTGCGTGGACTCGTTCTATTTTTCATCCTGCAAGCTGGCCCCTGCCCAGGTGTGGGGGCAGCGACAATCGGGGCTTCGCCTGCGCGCGCAGGCTTTGGGTCCGGCATTGCTGTGGGCCTGTTTCTGACCCTTCTGGTAGTCGTTGTTTCCTATGCCAGGATCAGGGCAGCCCGGCGAGCGTCGGCCAGCGCCCGGGACCTGGCAGAGTACCGCGAGTACGAACGCAATGTGGCGCAGAAGGAACTGCTCCGCCGTCTCGAAGAAGAGCGTGAGCTGGCCAAGGAGAAAATGCAGTTCGAGTCGCAACTCTCCGAGTATGAGAAGTACGCATCGCTGGCGCAGCTCGCCTTAGGCGCGGCCCACGAGATCAACAACCCGCTGCTGGGAATCCTGTCACACCTCGAATTGGAGTGGAAGGATGCCGACGAGGAGCGGCGTATCGAGATCGAACAGTGCATCGAGGGAGCGAAGCGCATCACGTCCGCTGTGCGGGGATTGTTGGACTACGCGCGTCCCGGCCCCCTGAAGCTCAGCCAAGTTAACCTGCCGAGACTGGTAGGCGAGACGCTGAAGTTCGTCGAGCACCAACCTATGTTCCGTCAGATCGCGCTGCAGAATTGCGTTCCCCTGGACTTGCCCAACATCAGCGCCGATGCCAACCAACTCTCACAAATCCTGATGAACCTCCTCCTTAATGCTGCCCAGGCGACACCGCCCGGGGGAACGATCACGGTATTGGCTGAGAAAGTGAGATTTTCCGAGATGATTGAACTGCGGGTGCGGGACACAGGATGTGGCATTCCTGCCGATATCCTGCCTCACGTCTTCGAGCCGTTCTTTACGACCAAGCGTGGCAAAGGCACCGGACTGGGACTGAGCATCACGCAAAACTACATTCGCAGCCACGGCGGGGAGATACAGGTGGAAAGCATTCCCGATGCCGGCACCACGGTTCGCGTCACCCTGCCCATTCAGCAGGTGGGCAAGCCTGTTCCCGCTTGCGAGGAGGTCATCGTCTAGCTATGGCATATTCCATCCTGATCGTGGATGACGAAGCGCTCACGCTACGCACTATTGGGCGTGCGCTCGACAGCGAAGGATTTGAAGTCTTTCTCGCGAGTAATGGGGAGGAAGCCCTGAAAACGATGACTACCGAGCAGCCGGACTTGGCGCTGCTTGACGTAGTGCTGCCCGGCATTGATGGCATTGAGGTATTGCGGCAAGTCAAGAAGATTTCACCGGCGACCATCGTGGTCATGATGAGCGCCTATCATCTGGTGGACCGCGCAGTCGAGGCGATGAAGCTGGGGGCCTACGACTACCTCATCAAGCCGTTCCACATCTCCGACATGGTGAGCACGATCCGGCGCGCGACCGAGATGTTGGCGTTTCGGGTGCGCGTGCACGATACGGTGGAGAGCGCCAAGGGCCGTTACGATTTCGGACGCGTGGTAACACAAAGTCCGGCGATGCGAGAAATCCTGGAGATGGCGCGGCGCGCGGCGGAGAGCGATCACACCACCATCCTGATTCAAGGCGAGAGCGGCACCGGTAAAGAGGTGCTGGCCAAAGCCATTCACTACAACAGCCCGCGGGCACAAGCGCCTCTCATCAGCTTAAACTGTGCGGCGCTACCCGACACGTTGTTGGAAAGCGAACTGTTTGGATACGAACCCGGGGCTTTCACCGACGCGCGACGCCGCAAGGAAGGGCTAATCGAGAAGGCTTCCGGCGGCACGCTGTTTCTCGACGAAATCGGCAACACCTCCTTCAGCCTGCAAGCCAAACTCCTGCGCGTGCTGGAAGAGGGAAATTTTCTGCGCCTAGGCGGCACGAAGCCCATCCAGGTGGATGTTCGCATCATCACTGCGACCAACAGAGTATTGAAGGAAGCGGTTACCAAGGGTGACTTTCGTGAAGACCTGTACTACCGGCTGAATGTGCTGCCACTGTTCATCCCGCCATTGCGGGAGCGACAAGAGGATATTCTGCCGCTGGCGCTGGACATCATGCAGCACTTCAACAAAGAGCTGAAGAAAAACTTTACTGGCTTTACGCCCGCGGCCGCCGAGTTGCTTCAGAAGTATCCCTGGCCGGGTAACATTCGCGAGCTCCGCAATGTACTCGAACGCACCATGATCCTCTCCACGGAGACCGAGATCGGGGAAGACGACCTGCCGGAAGAAATTCGTGACTATCACGAGCAGCCTGCTCCTGTGGAAGTGCTGTCGTCCGACGACGTTTCGCCCACTGGTGACCAGTTCGTCAGCTTGCGCGAACTGGAAGACCGTTACATCCAGGAAGTGCTCTTGGCAACCGGGCAGAACAAGACCCATGCCGCGCGCATTCTCGGCATCCATCCCACCTCACTGTTGCGTCGGCTGAAGAAAACCGCACAGCCGGTCCAGCGCATTTCTTGATCTCTCAGGGTAGGACGGGCGTCAGGCCCAGTTCGGTCGTGCCTGTCGAGGTCACTGCAAAGTGCTACGCTTCACCTGCAAAACGCCATAGCAGCCACTTCCTTCGACAGGCTGGAGCAAGCTAAGTCCTTTATAAGCAACGCCTCTTTACAGCAATTGATTTGTACGCCGCGTGCACCAGCAAGTGTGTGTAGCACGACCGTAATGGCCGCACGCATGTCGCGGGCACAGTAAGGAGGCCGCCCCGTGTCAATCCTATTCGTCCTGCTCACCTTTCTTCTCATTCTCACCGTCATGTATTTTCGGCGACCGCAGGAGCCGCAGGAAGCCTTCCAAGTAGCTCCGTCCCGGGAGCTGGCATCACCCGTCATGCTGCAGGACACGGGATTCGAAGTTCCGCAGGGGTATTGCTTTCATCCGGGCCACACGTGGGTTCTCGACGAGGGGCATCAGAATGCCCGCGTCGGAATTGATGCGTTCGCCGGAAACCTCTTTGGCGAAGTCGATGCCGTCGAGATCGCTGCCCTGAACCGCTGGGTGCGTCAAGGCCAGAAGCTCTGCACGGTGAAGCATGGCGGTCACAGCGTCGATCTGCTCTGCCCAGTCGAAGGCGTGCTGGTGTCGGTGAATCATGAGGTGTTAAAGAGGCCCAACCTTATCGTGGAAGACCCCTACGAGAATGGCTGGGTGTGCGCTGTAAAGGCTCCCGAGCTGGCGATCAACGCCAAGAACCTCCTGCAGGGGACTATCGTTGCCGCATGGTTGCAGAACAGCATTACGCGGCTCCACGCCAAGCTGCAACAGCTCACACCGGCTCTCGCACAAGACGGTGGCCTGCCGGTCAAGGGCCTGTTCTTCCGGTTAGACCCAAGCGTACAGCAGCAACTGGCGCAGGAGTTTTTCCTGACCTAGTGCAAATCACGGCGAAACCAGCGAGGATGCCATGTCGAACAGGAAAGCAATGCTCATCGATATCAGGCGCTGCATAGGGTGCCTGAGTTGCGAGACGGCCTGCAAGCAGCTCCACGGGTTCAGCACCGACCCGGAACCTACACTCTCCGACACAGCCTTCACGGTCGTGGAAGCCCGCGGTGACAAGTTTGTCCGCAAGATCTGTATGCACTGCGAAGATCCGGCATGCGCTTCGGCGTGTCCGGTCGGCGCAATCAGCAAGTCCGCCTTGGGCCCGGTGCTTTACGATGCCGGCAAATGTATTGGCTGCCGCTATTGCATGCTGGCCTGCCCGTATTCGGTGCCGCGCTACCAGTGGAGCAAGCTCGTACCCTTCGTGAAGAAATGCGACTTGTGCTCAGAGCGAATCAAAGCGGGTGCTCAACCAGCGTGCAGCGAAGCTTGCCCTGTGCAGGCGACCATTTTCGGCGACCGCGATGCTCTGATTAGGGACGGCTGGAACCGGATTCGCGGCGACTCGTCGTATATGCCTCACATCTACGGCCTGGAGGAAGCGGGCGGCGCCAGCGTGTTCTTCGTCTCCGATGTGCCGTTCGAGAAGATCGGCTTCAGGCCCGCGCCGGTCGGGAACCAACCGGTGCCGACGCTCACTGCCAGCGCGCTGGGCGACTCGCCCAAGGTTGTCATCATGGGCGGCACAATTCTCTCCGCCCTCTACTGGGTGACGCAACGCCGTCGCGAAGTGGCGCGTGCTGAGGCTGCAGAAAAAGATGCCATCAACCGAATCAAAGGCGAAAGGAGCCGGCCATGATCGGGCGAATCAAGTCGGAAATCACGTTGTGGCGCAGCATTACAGCAATCATATTTGTCACTGGCATTTACGCCACATACTTGCGCTTCTTTGTTGGCTTCCGGGCCAGCACAAATTTGAGCGACCAGATGCCCTGGGGGCTGTGGGTCGGGCTCGGCACGCTGTGCGGAATCGGCCTATCCGCCGCAGGGTTCGGGATCAGTGCCGCCGTCTATCTGCTGAACATGGAGCGCTATCGGCCTATCTTGCGCGTGTCCATCTTGATCTCGTTTCTAGGATACATGACGGTATGCGCCGGATACCTGTACGAAATCGGGCTGCCTTGGCGCTTCTGGCATCCGATCGTGATGTGGAACCATCGCTCTGTGCTGTTCGACGTGTGTGTCTGCATCATGACCTACACCACAGTTCTGACCTTCGAGTTCGCACCGGCAGTGATCGAGAAGCTGCCTTGGAGGCGCTTGCGCGATACCCTATTGCACTTCCATCACAAGATACTCATTGGAGTGGTCCTGGCGGGCGTGCTGTTGTCGTCCATGCACCAGTCCTACCTTGGAGGTCTGTACCTGATTGCGCGTGGCAAGGTGCACCCTTTGTGGTATTCGCAATACATGCACGCGATGTTCTATCTGTCGGCAATTCCGGCCGGCCTGGCCCTGGTGGTAATGGCCATTTACCTAAGCATGCGCTCCCTGAATGTACATATCGACATCGGCATCCTGAGCGATTGCGGCCGGATGATCCAGTTGCTGCTGATCGTGTTGGCTTTCTTCAAGGTGCTGGACCTGGCGGCCAACCGGGCTTGGAGCTATGCCTTCCAGCGCACCAGCGAAGCGGGATACTTCTGGCTGGAAATGCTGCTCTTTCTGGTGATTCCCATCATCCTGTTGAGTCGTCAGCACGTGCGGTCGAATCCGGAAAAGCTTTATTGGAGTTGCGCAATTGTCGTGGCAGGATTCATGGTCAACCGACTCAACGTGTCTATCAACGCACTGCAGTCGGCGATGGAAACCCATTACGTGCCCAAGTGGACGGAGCTGGCCTCGAGCGTGCTAGTGATCGCTGCCGGCATCATCGCATTCCGTTACGCCGTGATCAACCTCGACATATTGCCCAAGGCACCCAGAGTTCCGAAGGGTTTCACCCGCTGGATGTCGAATGGCGGATTTCCGTCACAGGCGTGAGAAGGGAGCGAGGCCAGAGAGTAGAGACGAGTCAAGACGTCGCCGCAGAGTTTGTACGTTGGGTGATAACCCTCTCGGGCCAAGTCGGCCGTCCCGCGGAAGGGGCGGCCTCGTAGCCCAGCACAGGTTCAAGATTTTGCGTTGGCTTTTGTCCCGAGTACTGGTCAGTGCTTACTGTTGTTCCCAGCCTCCGCCGAGTGCCTGGTAAAGCTGCACGTAGTTTTGCAGCTCGGTGTACCAGGCTGCCGACAGATTCAGCGCCGAAGTGAAGTACTGCTGCTCGTAATACTGCACCTCGAGGAAGCTGGTGACGCCTCCTTGGAAGCGAACGTTGGCAAGCCGCGCCATCTCCTTGTAGGTGCTCGTCTGTTCCTCGATCTTCATACGGAACAGCCGCGACTGGGAATAACCGACGAGGCTGTTGGAGACATCGCCGAAGGCCTGCAGCACCGTCTGCTTGTAGATCAGTTCGGACTCGTCGCGCTGCGCCCAGGCCAGCCGGTAGTTGGACCTGATGCGGCCTCCCTGAAAGATGGGTTGCAAGGCCTGCCCGCCCAGCGACCAGAAGGTCGCAGGGCCTTGCAGGAAGCTGGTGATGGCCGTGCTCTGTGCGCCGAAGATGCCGGTCAGAGAGATCTGCGGGAAGAACGCGGCCTTGGCAACGCCGACGTTGGCATTGGCGGCGACCAGGTTCTCCTCTGCACGGCGCACGTCAGCCCGGCGCTGCAGCAGGGCGGAAGGCAGTCCAGCCGGCACCTCAGGCAGGTGTGGCTGGTCCACAAGCGCCAGCCCGCGCGCTATGTCGCCCGGGTTCCGGCCCAGCAGAATGCTGAGGTTGTTTTCGGTCTGCGGGATGAGCTGTTGCAGAGTGATGACCTCGGCTTCCGATTGTTCCAGCAACGTCTGCGCCTGATAGACGTCAGTGATAGCGCTCTCGCCGCCGTGAAACTTGATTTCGTTCAGCTTCAGAATCTCTTTGTCGGTCTCAACCGTCTGCTTGGCGTAGCTGAGCTGTGAGTCGTACTGGCGCAGGAGGAAGTAGTTGCTGGCGACAGAGGAGATCAGCGTAACCTGCACGACATTCTGCCCATACTCGGTGGCCAGCAGTTGGGCGCGCGCAGCTTCGGTGGCGCGACGGTATTGTCCCCAGAAGTCCACAATGTAGGAGAGCGACAGGGACGCGATATCGAACGTGGGCGAGTTCTTCCCATAGAACTGGAAATTGTGCTCGTTGGTGATGCCAAACGAGCCGTTCACCTGCGGAAACTGATTGGCGCGGGTGATGCCCAGGTTAGCGTTGGCCTCCATCACACGGGCCGCGGCGATCTTCATGTCGTAGTTGTTTGCCAGCGCTTCCTTAATGAGGGCGCGCAGGGTCTCATCCTGAAAGACGGTCCACCACTTCATCTGGGCGAATTGATCGCCGGGCGGCTCGGGCGAAGGCGCGCTACGATACTGGTCAGGGACATTTAAAGTCGGACGTTTGTAGTTGGGACCGACCTTGCAGGCGCAGAGAGCGAGGAGCAGGAGCGCGGCCGCCAGGGTAGTGCGGGCCTTCAGGCACGCGTTTCGGGAGCTGATAAAGAAATGGGGCCTCAGCCCCAGGTGCCGCCGGGCTAAAGCCCGGCTCTGTTCGAAAGGCATGCCGGTGACGCGGGCCTGGAGACCCGCTCTACCCCACCCGGCGCTGGCAACGCGGCGCTGAAGCGCCGCACTACCCGAACCCGCGGGCGCCGCAATTCTCGACTCTACAATCGTTCTAGTCATCGCCCGCTCCTTCCGGGGCCGGCTCTGTGCCCGTTTTTTGCGGTTCGTGTTTTCCGCCCGAGATCCATAGGCCGAAGCGCTCCACCACGTCGAAACTGACGGGAATGAAGAAGACGGCAAGCAGCGTCGCCGCCATCATGCCGCCAATCACACAGGTACCCAGCACCTGCCTGGAGATAGCGCCTGCGCCGGTCGCGGTCCACAGCGGCACGCAACCCAGAATGAAGGCGAAGGCCGTCATCAGGATGGGGCGTAGTCGCAATCGCGCGCCGGTAAGGGCGGCATCAATGAGCGGCCTGCCTTTGTCGTATTCCAACTTGGCGAACTCAACGATCAGAATGGCGTTCTTGGCCGACAGTCCGATGAGCATGACCAAGCCGATTTGAGCGTACACATTGTTATCAAGATGACGGTAAAAGAGGGTAATGAACGCTCCGAAGACGGCGATCGGGACGCCTAACAGCACACTGAAAGGCAGTGTCCAGCTTTCGTATTGGGCCGCCATAATGAGGAAGACGATGAAGAACGCGAGGCCGAAGATGGTGCCGGGCGAAACGCCTTGCGCCGCTTTCTGCTCCTGATACGACATGCCGCTATAGTCGAAGCCCATCTGTGGCGGCATGGTCTTGTGGAAGACGTCCTCCAAAGCCGCCATGGCCTGGCCGGAACTGTAGCCGGGCGCGGCGTTGGTATTAATCTGCACGCAGTTGAACAAGTTGTAGCGCATGACGAACTCAGCGCCGGCGCGCGGGTAGGTGCTGGTCAAAGTACTCAGCGGCACCATCTCGCCCGTGGCGTTGCGAACGTAGAACTTGCCGAGGTTTTCCGCCTTGGTGCGGAAGTCGCCGTCGGCCTGGACGTACACCTGCCACTGCAGACCGAAACGGTTGAAGTAGTTAATCAGTGAGCCGCCCATGAACGTCTGTATGGTCTCGTACAAACCGCTCAGTTGAATCTGCTGGGTCATGGCCTTGGCGTTGTCAACATTCACGCCGACCTGGGGAACACCGAACAGCGCGGTGGTCATCGTCCCTTGCAGTTCGGGACGTTTTCGGGCCTCGGCCATGAAGATTTGCGTGTTCTTGGCCAGAAAATCAATGCCGCTGCCCGACCGGTCTTCCAGAATGAAGGTGGCTCCTCCCGACGTTCCCACGCCCGGAATCGCGGGCGGCGGGAAGGAGAATGCGAGTCCCGCCGGAACCTTGGATAGAGCCTGTGCCAGGTGGGCCTTGACGCCATCGTAGCTGGTCTCCGGAGTCTTGCGTTCCTCCCACGGCTTGAGCGAAATGAAGTAGAAGCTGCTGTAGGTGGCGTTCACGCCGCTCAACATGCTGTAGCCCATGACCGCGCTTACGTATTGCACGCCGGGAGTTTCCATGATGATCTTTTCGACTTCCCGGGAGACCTCCGACGAGCGCTGCAGCGAGGACGCATCGGGTAGTTGCAAGCCCGCATAAACGTAGCCCTGATCCTCGTCGGGGAGGAAGCTTTTCGGCAAGCGCTTGCCATAATAACCGGCTGCCACGGCGAGCACGCCCAGCAGCAGGAAGGCGATGGCAGCTTTCTTGATTAAATGATGACAAGCGTTGACATATCCGTCCGTGGCCTTGCCGAAGACGTTATTGAACCCGCGGAAGAAAGCGCCCAAAGGTCCACGGGTCGGCTTCCGGGGGCGCAAGAGCATGGCGGAAAGAGCCGGACTGAGCGTAAGGGCGTTGAATGCTGAAAACAGCACCGAAATTGCGATGGTGACGGCGAACTGCTTGTAAAGCTGTCCGGTGATGCCGGGAATGAACGCCGTGGGAACAAACACGGCGGCCAGGATGAGACCGATGGCAATGACCGGGCCGGACACTTCTTCCATCGCCTTGATGCTGGCGTCGTGAGGCGAGAGCCCGTGCTCGATATGATGTTCTACCGCCTCCACCACCACGATGGCGTCGTCCACCACCAGACCGATGGCGAGCACCAGTCCTAACAGCGAAAGGGTGTTAATGGAGAATCCCAAGGCGGGAAAGACCATGAATGTGGCGATCAGCGAGACCGGAACCGCGAGCAGCGGGATCAGTGTGGCCCTCCATCCCTGAAGGAAGATGTAAACCACAAGAATCACCAGGATCATGGCCTCGCCAAGGGTTTTGTAGATTTCGTGGATCCCGGCGCTGACCGCGAGCGTAGTATCGAGCGCGGTAATGTACTCCAGTCCCTGGGGGAACCTGCCCTTCGCCTCGTCCATGAATTTGAGGACGGCGTCTCGGGTCTGCAGCGCGTTGCTACCCGGCGTCAGGTAGAGAGCGATGAGCGCCGCCGGCTGCGAGGGTTTGGCTGGCTTGCCTTCCTCCGGCGCGGTTCCCAGCCGCGCCAGATAGGAATAGTATTGCGAGCCCATTTCCACGCGCGCTACGTCCTTGAGGCGCAGAATGGCGCCGTCAGGCTGAGCCCGGACAACAATCTCATTAAACTCCTCCGGTGTCGGCAGGCGTCCGGGTGCGCGCACGTTATAAGTGAACTGTTGCCCTGGCGGAACGGGTTGGCCGCCGACCTGGCCGGCAGGATTGACTTTGTTCTGTGCCTTGACCGCGTTGGTGATGTCGGAGACCGTCACCCCCAGGTTGGCCAGCGTGTCGGGATTGACCCAGACGCGCATAGCATAGGGCCCGGCGCCGTAGATCTGAACCTGCCCGACACCAGAGATACGAGTCAGCGCGTACTGCAAATTGATGATGGCGTAATTGGCCAGAAAGATGTTGTCGTAGGCGCCGGTGGGCGAGAAGAGGTCGAGCAGCATGAAGGGGGCGGTGGTGCCCGGCTGCACGATGACTCCCTGCTGGGTCACCTCGGCGGGCAGTTGCGAATTGGCCTGCCCGCTCCGCATCTGGGCCAGAATCTGGTCGGTGTTGATGTCGGTCCCGAGCTGGAAGTCCACGTACAGCGTCATGCCGCCGCCCGAGCTGGCGCTCAACGAGTACATGTAGTTCATGCCGCTGACGCCCGACATCTGCTGCTCAATGGGGGTCGCCACCGATTCGGCAATGGTTGTTGCGTCCGCGCCCGGGTAGGTGGCCTTCACCTGGATCATGGGGTCGGCGATGTTGGGAAACTGCGCGGTAGGCAGCTCGAGCATCGCGACCACGCCGGCCAGGACCATCAGAATGGCGATTACGATGGCGACGATGGGCCGATTGATGAAGAATTTCGACATGGTCAGTTGCTCCCTGCCGTCTGCGCCGGCGGCACGTACGGCTTGGGAACAACGGGAACGCCGTCCTTGACCAACTCGGGTGGCGCAGCGGCCGCAAACATCTGCACCTTCTGGACGCCTTCGACTACAACCTTCTCACCCGGCTTGAGGCCTTCGGTGACTAACCAGTTTGGTCCCACGCGGTCTCCCATCTTGACCGGGCGAAAGGTAGCCCGGTTTTCGGCGTTGAGCACAATGACCTGATACTGTCCCTGTATCTCGATCACCGCGGGCTGCGGCACCAGCAGGCCGTTCGGGTTGTTGGCCGACTGGAAGCGCACCCGTCCAAAACCGCCGGGACGAAGTACCGCATCGGGATTGGGAAACTCGGCAGCCAACTGGATGGTGCCGGTCTGGGTACCCACCTGGCGATTTATATAAATGAAGTAGCCCTTTGCCGGGTAGGGTTCGTTGTTCGCTTGGATGTACTCTATTGGGGTTTGGCCAGCGGCTTCGCGAATGCTTTCCTTGCCGGTAATAACTCGTGTGATCCGGGGTGCAATGCCGAGAAAGATGGGCTCGCTAATGTTGAAGTAGGCCCAAATGGGATTGACTTGCGAGACCGTCGTCATTTTCGTAGTAGTCCCCACCAAATCGCCGACCTGCGAATTTGCGACCCCGGCGATGCCGTCGATGGGCGAGTAAATCTTCGTCCACGCCAGGTTTAACTCCGCGTTGGCCAATTCGGCCCGGTTGGCCTGCACCTCTGCCTTCGCGGCCGCCTGATTGGCGAGGTCGGTATCGAGCTGCTTTTGCGGTATCGCGTTTTGCGCCGCCAACGGAGTGTCGCGCTGCACATCAGCCGTGAACTTATCGTATTCGGCCTGTGCTACGGCCACTTTCGCCTTGGCATTCTCGACCGCAGCCTCGTACTGCCGCGGATCAAGCTCGAACAGAAGCTGGCCCTTCTTCACGAAGAAGCCGTTCTGGTAGTTCTGCCTGAGCAGATAGCCCTGCACCTTGGGAGTGATGTCGGCGTTGATGGGGCCGTTCAGTTGTGCCACCCACTCGGTGTAGATGGGCACGTTCTGCTGTATGACCTCGGAGACCAGGACCTCGGGCGGGCCGGCCTTGGGCTTCTCCTCTTTCTTTTCGCAGGCCGCGAGGAACAGCAAGGCAATAGCAATCAAGCACAGTATGAGGGCGCAGTGTTTTTTTCTATCTTCTTTCTTTGATTCTGGCCCACAGCGTTGGAGCTCAGGTCTGATGGACATCAACATCCTCCTGAAGGTCGCAGGGTTCGCCGCGGTCAACGCGGTCGAGGGTAATGCGGATCCGGCATTATTTCGCAAACGGGAATTGTAACAACTCTGCTAGTGCTAAGTCGCGCTCGCGATGGCAATCGTTCCACGGCTGTCCCAGAATCAGTTAATATCGAGAGCTCAACCACATGGCCCTCTATCTGGTAACTGGCATTGCAGGTTTCATTGGCTCCTCTATTGCCCGCGAATTGCTTCAGCGTGGCGAATCTGTGCGCGGCCTCGACAACTTCATCACCGGCAAACCGGAAAACCTGGCGGATTTTCGCGCCCGTATCGACTTCCGGGAAGTCGATTTGCTTGACCTCACCGCCGTCGCGAATGCCTGCGGCGGCGTGAATTACGTGCTGCATCAGGCGGCCATCCCGTCGGTGCCACGCTCGATCGCCAATCCCCTCGAGAGCAATCGAGCCAACGTGGACGGCACTCTCAACCTCCTGGTCGCCGCGCGCGACGCCAAGGTTAACCGCGTGGTGTATGCCTCCTCGTCGTCGCTGTACGGCGACACTCCGGCGTTGCCTAAGCACGAAGACATGGTGCCCAATCCCATTTCGCCCTATGCTGTCTCTAAACTGACGGGCGAGTACTACATGGCCTCGTTCTATCGCGTGTATGGACTGGAAACCGTCTCGCTACGCTACTTCAACGTATTTGGGCCCTACCAGGACCCCACGTCAATGTACTCGGGCGTGCTGGCAATCTTCATCTCCAAGATGCTGGCGGGTGAGCAGCCAACGATCAACGGCGATGGCGAGCAGAGCCGCGACTTCACCTTCGTCGAGAATGTTGTGAACGCAAATCTTCAAGCCTGCCAAGCACCGGCAGGTGCGGCGGCAGGTCGCGCCTTCAATGTCGCCTGCAACCGGCGTGTAACCTTGAACGAGACTTATTCCCTGCTCCAGGCTCTGACCAGCTACCACGGCGCGGCAAACTACGGTCCCGAGCGTTCTGGCGACATCAAACATTCGCTAGCTGACATCACCCGAGCGGAAGTTTGCCTGGGCTTCCGCCCGTCGGTCGGCTTCGAAGAGGGTCTGCGGCGCACCGTGGCTTGGTATCAGGAGAGAAGACCAGTACAAACGTCAACCGGGTAGTTTGCCTTCACGGGTTCCGAACTTCGGCTGCCAGCCATTCCAGATATGCCTCGCTTCCTCCTTCGATCGCTAGATTGATACACTCAGGCAGGTCGTACGGATGTAGCTTCTCAAGGGCCTTTGGCAACTCCGCCGCGTGCGCCGTGGTGGTCTTGACCATTAAGAGATACTCCTCTTCGTGCTCGATCCTCCCTCGCCAGCGGTACACCGAACGAACCGGACCAACGATGTTGACGCAGGCTGCCAGACGACGTTCTACCAGTTGCTGGGCGAGTTGCTCGGCTGCATCTCTTGAGCCAATCGTAGTAAGTACCAAGCGCGCGCTCGTCATGCGACCTCCCCGATGAATCGTGATTACTTGGATCGTGAATGATCAAGGGAAGCGTGTCCAGCGATCCTGCATCTTGGGCATTCCAATCGTAGCAACAAGGACTGGACTCGGCGGTGCCAGGATCGCGTTTATCTAACTTGATTCTTTCGCCAGCCCTTCGCTTGACGGTGTATCGGAACAGAAGTCCACTAAAGTAGAGATCGACGGGGTAGGGTGTGTTTGCGAATGGCGCTGCCGATGAATGCTCAAGTAGAACTTTAGCTATGTTTTCGATTCGAATTGCCAGGGGTTGGTTCTTCGCCATGCGTCGCGTGGTAGCGACGATCTGCATCGCCCTGCTCGCCGGCTTTGTCGGCTACAAGGTCATCTTCGGCGCTAACGGCATGAAAGTCTGGCAGAGTAAGCATTCCGAGATTGAAAGGCTCCAACAAGAAATCGACGCTGAGACCCGCATACATGAGGAACTCGAGCACCGGGTTGACCTCTTGCAGCGCGCCGACCCCGGCACCATCGAGAAGGAAGCGCGCGAGCAACTGGGTCTCGTAAGGCCTGGAGAGCATGTGCTCTATCAGGAGCCGGCCAAGCCCGACCCTCACCAATTCGCAGATAACAAAAGTCCGAAATAGCGATTGCTTCGGCGGCAAGGCCTGCCCTTGCAAGGTCCAGCGGCGCCCAGAGCTATTTCTCCTCACCCTCGCGCAAATTCCCGTTCTGGAATACACTTGTGCCCGGCGCAATCCGATGACGACTGCTGCGTCGTACATCGTTGGGGGAGTGGGGCTTGCAATGCGTATGGAGCGAGGGAGCGCCTCACAGCAAGACAGATCCGTCCATCGCTTCCTCCCTCTGTTTTTAGCTTGACAAAATCCGGAGCAGGTTTAAAAGGAGATTCGACAATGACTAAACCCATTCTGTTGATGCTCGCGCTCTACGTGCTAGGCATGACCGCACTCGCGGCCGCCAAAGACATGAGCTGGGATGGCTGGATCAGCGACTCCAAATGCGGCGCCAAGGGAGCCAATGCGGCTCATGCTGCATGCGCCAAGAAGTGCATGGAAGCTGGGGAAAAGCCGGTGCTCGTGAGCGACAAGGACCAGAAGGTCGTCGGCATCGACAATCCCGACGCAGTAAAAGGACATGAAGGCCATCATGTACAGTTGATGGGCACTATGGACAGCAACGGCATGATCCACGTGGATAAGGTGACCATGCTCTCGCAAAAGGGCGGCACCGGCGGGGCCATGAACGACATGCAGCACTGAGCTAAGCTGCCGAACGGCGAAGAGCGGTGATCCTGTATCCGCTCTTCGCCGTTCGCTCTTCGTGAACCAGCACCATTGAGCGTTAAGCCGGCGAGCCGTAAAATCCAGCGACTGACCACGCGCTTTACCGCACTACTCCCTCCAGCGGCGAACTGGCCGTCGCATACAGTTTTTTCGCGATGCGGCCCGCTAGATATGCCTGCCGTCCGGCGATGATGGCGTTCCTCATCGCCTCCGCCATCAGCACCGGGTCCTGAGCGCCGGCGATGCCCGTATTCATCAGCACACCGTCGACGCCCAACTCCATGGCGATGGTCGCATCCGACGCCGTGCCTACACCCGCGTCCACAATGAGCGGCACATCCGTAATTATCTCGCGCATGATACGAATGTTGGCCTGGTTCTGGATGCCCATGCCGCTGCCGATGGGAGCGCCCAGCGGCATCACGGCAGCCGCTCCGGCGTCAATCAACCGCTTGGCCACCACCACATCGTCGGAGGTGTACGGGAGCACAGTGAAGCCTTCCTGCACCAACACGCGAGTGGCTTCAATAGTGGCCTGCACGTCGGGAAAGAGCGTGGCCTGATCGCCGATGACCTCGACCTTGATCCAGTCGGAGAGGCCAACCTCGCGCGCCAGGCGGGCGGCTCGAATGGTCTCGTCGGCGGTGTAGCAGCCGGCCGTGTTGGGCAGCAGGAAATACTGCCGCGGGTCAATGTAGTCGAGCAGCGACTCTTTGCTGCGGTCGAGGTTGACGCGGCGCACGGCGACCGTGACCATCTCAGCGCCGCTGGCCGCGATGGCACGCGCCGTCTCCGGCCCGGACTTGTATTTCCCTGTGCCTACGATGAGGCGCGAGCGAAACTGCCTGCCTGCAATTATGAAGGAGTCCATGTCTTTATTTTAGCGGCTAGGACGTGACCCATTACATTGAGTTTTGCACGATCGCGTGCAAGGGGCGCCTTCGTACCGAGACCTGAATCACTCGTAAACTGAGCAACCGCAGCCCGGCGAAGGTACGTGTACCTTCAAGAAGTCTGACACCTTCTGATAGGCATCGATCTGGTTCTCGACACGCGCAAAGCCGTGGCCTTCATTCTCGTAAATTTTCAGCTGCACCAGACCGCCGCGCTTCTTTACGGCGTCGGCCACCTGTTGCGACTCCTCCTTCGGGCAACGTGGATCGTTGCCGCCCGCCAGCAAGAGCAACGGCGCTTTGATCCGGTCTACAAAGTTGATGGGTGAGCGGTCCTCGTACAATGCCTTATTTTTCACCGGATCGCCCCACCAGGCGTGATCATACTGCTGCAACAGCGGGTCTTCGTTGGCAATCTCCGTAAACCAGTTCACAAAGGGCACGATTGCAACCCCGGCAGCCCAGAGTTCAGGCGCCTTGGTCACGGCCATCATCGTCAGGTATCCACCGAAGCTGCCGCCCATCACGATCAGCTTCTTGGGATCAACGTAAGCGCTTTTCTTGATCCACTGACCAGCATCCAGGTTGTCCTGAAGGTCCCCTCCGCCAGGATCGCCGCGGTTGGCCTCGGTGAACTTCTTGCCGTAACCAGTTGATCCGCGATAATTCGGCGCAATGACAACATATCCCTGGTTCACGATGTACTGAATGAACCGGCTGAATGAGTTCACCGACTGCGCCGCTGGCCCACCGTGTATATACACAATGGCGGGATACTTCCCGTTGGGCTGGATATTGTTGGGCACATATGCCAGGGCGGAGAGCGTCCACTTGCCGTCGCGGCTGGGATAATGCACCAGATAAGGCTCAACCATATCGGCGCTGCGGAGCCCCGCGACCAGCGAGTGCGTGACTTGCAGTGATTGTTTTGTCGCGAAGTCGTATACCCATGCGTCATTCGGGGCATCGGGTCCATTGTGGTAATACAACAGCCTCGAACCATCGTGCGAATAGGCCTTCGGATTGCCGCCGAGCGAGTTGACGCCCGCCCTCAGCGGAAGTTCCTCGGCATGCTTGCTCGCAATGTCGTGCAGATAAACGTAGGCATTACCCTCGACCTCGGCGGTCCAGGTTAGCGACTTGCCATCCGGCGAAAAAGTTCCTGCCCCGATCTGCCACTTCTCATTCGTCAGCCAGTCGATCTTCCTCGTGGTGACATCCAGCAACCCGACGTTGTAGTAGCCGTTCTCGGCATCAGAGGTGATGAGCAGCGTCTTGCCATCCGGCGAAATGTCATTCGCTTCATAGTTCCGTTCGCCCTGGTGTGGCGTCAGGTTGGTGCTCAGCCCGCTGGCAAGATCGAGTAGAAAGATACTCGAATCGTTGCCTGTGGCGTGCGACTGTGTGTACACGAGAAACTTCCCGTCGCGAGAGAAAATCGGGCGGCTGTTACTTAGCTCCTTGGGCGTGTTTGGCGTCAGGTGCCGCACGTGACGTGTGGCCACGTCCATAAGTTCGATCTCAAAACTTGAGCCGGTCTTGGGTTTCGTGATGTATGCGATTTGTCTCCCGTCTGGTGACCACGTAGGCTCTTCGTCCCCGCTCTCCGGCGAGGCTGTCAAGTTGACCACGTCACCGGTCTTCGGTGACACGAGGAACACGTCCCATTGTTCGTTGCCATCGTGGTCAGAGATGTAGGCGATCCAGGTGCCATCAGGCGACCAGGCAGGTTGTGCCTGGCGTTGGTCACTGATGGTCAACTGCACCGGCCATCCGCTGGACGCCGGGACCAGCCAGAGATTGTTGCGACCGCTGATGTTCGAGACGAACGCAATCTGCTCGCCGTCGGGCGACCACGTTGTGCCGCCGACCAACCGTGTCATGTAGAGCTTCTCAATGGAGAAGGTCTGCAAATCGGGCACGGCCTTGCTCTGCAGTCTTGCTGGGTTAGTGTTAACTGGGCAACGGCTTGCAAGCTCATGATAACGACGATAACAGACAGAGCGACACGCAGCATCAGTGCACAGGCTCCCTGAAAGTTGCAAGAATGTTCAGAATAGCAGGTGTGCTGTCCCGGACCCACTGTGCGCTCTCGCAGGTTCGCTTTGAAGCTCCGCGATGCGGTTGTCCCAATTCTCTTCCGCGGCAGACCCTCGGGAGCAGGCTAATAGGAGCTGCTCCCAAGCTAAATCGCTTCACTGGATCACGAGGTTCGAGATTGGCGGCACGTAGGCCAGGAGGAAGACGTAAATCCCGACGAGTGCAGCCAAAGCGATGCTGTGGAAGAAGACATAGCGCAGAATGTCTCCTTCGTGTCCGTACCAATTGGTCGCGGTGCTGGCAACGACGATGCTCTGCGCATCAATCATCTTGCCCATGACACCGCCGCAACTGTTCGCCGCCGCCATCAGAGTGGGTGACACTCCCACCTGTTGCGCCGAGATCTTTTGCAGGCTGCCAAAGAGCACGTTGGAGGACGTATCCGAGCCGGTCAGAGCCACGCCCAGCCATCCCAGCAGTGTGCCGAAGAAGGGATACAAGTGTCCTGTTCGGGCAAACGCTAGACCCATAGTTGCATCCAGCCCAGAGTATCGGGTCATGAAACCGATGGCCAACATGGCCGCAATGGTGAGCAGCGAGAAGCGTACCTTGATGATGGTCTTGATATACGTCTGAAGGGTCTGCTTAACGCTGAAGCCCATGATGAAGCCGGCGATGATGGCGGAAATGAGAATGCCGGAACCAGTTGCGCTCAGCCAATTCAAGCCGAATACAGCGCGCTCCGGTGTAGGTTTGGCGACTACCGGCGGAACCCGCAGCACCAGCTTGTCGATGCCCGCCACTGGAAACTGCGGATTAGTAATTTTGCTGGGTACGGTGCTCCAGCTTGCCATTGAGGTAAAGACTTTCTCGGGGGTATTCATGATGCGCTTGCCGGTTTGCGTTCCCCAGCAGAAGACGATCACGCTCAGAATGATCCAGGGCACCCAGGCGCGAACTACTTCCCCGGTACTGTATCCGTGGGCGGCGCGGTGTTCCGTTTTGGCTTCTTCGCCTTCGAAGGTCCAGACGCGCTTGGGATGCCAGACCTTCAGGAACGCGATCAGGCATGCCATGGATACGATGGCAGCGACGACATCCACGATCCATGGGCCGTGGTAGTTGGAAACCAGGAATTGCGTCACTGCAAAGGACGCGCCCGCAACTAAGATCGCCGGCCAGATTTCCATCATTTCCGAAAATCCGACGAAGGCCCAGATCAGCCAGAAGGGCACGATGAGAGAGAAAACCGGCAAGATGCGCCCGGCCATCGCGCCTAAAGTCTTCTCGCTGAAACCGGTCACGCCTGCCAGGGCAATGATGGGTGTACCAAGCGCTCCATAGGCCACGGGCGCTGTGTTGGCGATGAGCGATAGTCCGGAAGCCGCGAGGGGCCGGAAGCCGAGCCCGATGAGTAACGCCGCAGTCACCGCCACGGGAGTACCAAAGCCGGCCGCGCCCTCGAAGAAGGCCCCGAAGCTGAAGGCGATGAGCAGCAATTGCAGTCGGCGGTCCTGGGTCACGCCCGTCAAGCTGTGCTTCAGGACCTCGAAACGGCCGCAGTCCACGGTGAGCTGGTACATGAAGATGACGTTCAGCACGATCCAGCCGATGGGAAACAGTCCATACCCGGCACCGAGAACGGCGGTTGCACCGGCCATGCGCGCCGGCATGTGAAATCCGAAAATGGCGATGACCAAAGCTGAGGCTAGGCCGAGCAGCGCCGCGTAGTGCGCTTTCATGTGCAAGGCCAGTGCTCCCAGCAAAACTATTACCGGTACGGCTGCGACCAGAGTGGAGAGCCACCATTGTCCGGTGGGATCGTAGCCTTGCGACCAGGGCTGGGAGACAGGAGAAAGCTTGAGGATAAAAATGGCAAGAATGATCACGACAACGGTAAGAATCACAGGAAGAACCAGGTTCTCCTTGGGAGGAGCAGCCTTGGCTTGAGTTGCTGTGCTCATGAGTTGATGACCCATCTCTGCCGGAGGCCCGGCAGGCGCTTTCTCTTTAGTTTTGACTACAGAGCAATATGCTCACCAGCTGAATGGGCGCTAGCTGAATGACGGCATCCAACATAAATGACACTGCCGGCGAAACTGGTTACGACGTTCCCTGATTCGAAGGGCGCGTCCCCTTAATCCCGGTGACACCAGGCGTCAAACCTGACGGGAGCAGGGTTGAAGGCGTTAGCCCGAACGCGCCCTCCGAATCGGGAACTTGGTCGCGCCAGCAGGTTTACACAGCGGAAAGGGCAAGTCAACAAACTTCTAACTTTGGCCTTGCCGCTTTCGGGTGATGGCATACGGAAACGTAATATGCCGCGCTGGCCCCTCGATTTCCAGCTTGACGCAACAACGAAAACCACCACAGATCTCCACGGATCGGCACGGATAGACAAGTAATTTCGACAAGGAGAATCCGTGGTTACGAATGCCGGCAAGGCTCGCGCTACAATGGGCTGTTCATTCCACTCCCAAGAGGACCGTATGTCATCTCTGATCAGCACTGTTGCCACCGACGCCACTGAAGCCGCGCGCCGTCCGCTCCAAGCTGACCAGTGCGCATTGATCGTGGTGGACATCCAGGAGAAACTGCTGCCTCCGATCTTTAACAAAGAAACCATGGTCAGGAATTCGCAGCTGCTCATTCGCCTGGCGAAGATCCTGTCTATTCCGGCCATGGTGACAACGCAATACTGCAAAGGCCTGGGCGCGACCGTGCCCGAAATCGCTTCCCTGCTGACCGACGTTCGAACCATCGACAAGCTGGAGTTCGGCTGCTTCGGCAGCGACGAATTCCGCTCCGCGCTGAAGCGGCTTCCGGGCCATCGCAACACAGTGTTGTTGTGCGGCATGGAAGCGCACATTTGCGTAACGCAGACGGCGCTGGGCGCGCTTAACGACGGATACCTCGTCCACGTCGCCTCGGATGCCGTGGGCTCGCGCTCGGAGGCGAACTGGAAGGTCGGACTCGGGCGCATGCGCGACGCTGGCGCGGTCATTTCCTCCACCGAGATGATGATGTACGAGCTGCTGCGCTGCTCCGGAACGAAGGAGTTCAAGGAACTGCTGCCGTTCATCAAGTAGAAGAGGCCGGCCAAAACCGACGGCTTCGGGACGTACGCCTGGCTGACTTGCGTCGCACCCCCTCCCTGCCCGGTTCTTTAGAATCTGGAGGTTGCGGATAAACTCTCGGCAAATTCTTGAATCAAAACAGTTTATAGGCAAGCTCTTGACTGGCAATGACTTATTGTCCCATCAGACCGGGAAACGTGGTAGTGAAATGTGCCACGACGGCAAGTCAGGCTGCTAACAAACGGGGCTCCGTGGGGTAGGCTGATCGAATGGCTGCCCACGATCGGCTGAATTGTCAATGATCTTCGGCCAGGCGCCCCATCAAATCGGACTGGCATCGGCCAGAGACACTAAGCCTCTTGGTGAGCAGTGTCACAGGCCAGCGCGCCGTTTGTCGGTGATGGCAGTCACGGCTGCCGGTGACGGTCGCCTGAGACGGAGGCCTTCCTCTACGGGGCAGGCATGTGTCGAAAGGAAGGACGCGAACTCGCGGCGCCAGGCGAACCAGTACACACGAGGGTACCCTCCGCAGCGGTGTCGCCCGCTTGCGCTACAATCGCGCTGAATGGCCGACAACAAACTCTTCTACGGCGACAACCTCTACGTGCTGCGCCGCTACGTGCGCGACGAGTCGGTGGACCTCATCTATCTTGACCCGCCATTCAACAGCCGCCAGGAGCGAGCCTAGTTCGAACCAGCCGCAGCAGCGAAAACATTATCCGGAAACTTCGCAGGTTGTTTCGACGAGGCACTCCCTGGAAGCCGCTCCCGCTTTGCTAGAGTTTCGCGATATTCCCTTGCCTCGGGCACTCTGACGAATTGTGCGCTCAAGCCTTTGTTCTTGACGAACGCCTCTATTTCCTCGAGTTCAACGTCCCCCTCGACTCCTCGGTCATCCGCCACAGCCGACGACCCTGTCGCTCGCGATGACCGGTCAAGTGGCCGGCGAAGAGCGAATGGCGAAAAAGCGGAATGCGGCTCATACCTGGCTGGTCGCAATTTGCACGTATGACGGCTCAGCGCGCGGGCGGCGCGACACTGCAGCCGCCTTCGGCAGAGTGCCCAGGTACATCGCAATCTCGTCGCAGGCATTCTGACGCGGGCATAGCTGGCAGTCTTTGAGCGCCTTGTCAGGAAGCGCTTCTTTCTCCACCTCCCGAAATCCCATGCGCGCGAAGAATTCGGGGATGCGAGTGAACAGGCAGACGCAAGTCACGCTTTGCTGCCGTGCTTCTTTCAGCAGGGCATCCACCAGCACTCGTCCTGCGCCCCTGCCCTTCGACTTTGAGGTGACGGTAATGGAGCGGATCTCGGCGAGATGCATTCCGTAAAGATGCAGAGCTCCGCAGCCGACGATTTCACCGCCGTTTTCCACCACAATAAAGTCGCGGATGTTCTCGCAGATGTCGCGCAGTGAGCGCGGAAGGAGCGTGCCATCGCCCACGTGCACCTGGATCAACTGCTCGATGGTAAAGGCGTCGGGGAGTTTGGCGCTACGCGCACGCATGGGCAACTCCCGCATACATGGACAATTTCTCTTTGGCGGCCTGGAGCGCTGCCCGCACCCGCGCGGGAGCAGTGCCCCCATCAACGTCGTGGATAGCCAGGACTTTGGCCAGTGTCAGCGAGTCATAAAACGCCTGATCGGCATGGATGCCGCAGCGCCCGAAATCCTCCGGCGACAGTTGTTCCAGTTCGCAGCTCTTCTCCAGGCAGGAGCGGACGGCCTTCCCCACCAATTCGTGAGCGCGGCGGAATGGCACTCCCTGTCGCACCAGGTGGGCGGCCGCCGCCATAGCGTTCATGAAGCCACGAGTCGCCGCGTGCTCCATACCCTTGTAATCGAACTCCAGTGTTGCCATGAAGCTGGTGGCCACGCGCAGCATGTCTGACACCTGCTCCGCCGAGGCAAAGATTGGCTGCTGCGTTTCCTGCAGGTCCTTGTTGTAAGCCATAGGCAGCCCTTTCAAGCTCATAACCAGTGCCGTCGCGTTGGCCCAAACCGCTCCCGCCTTACCGCGAATCAACTCCAGCGCATCAGGATTTTTCTTCTGCGGCATGGCGCTGCTGCCGGTGGAGAAGGCTTCCGGAAGCTTCACAAAGCCGAATTCGGTAGTCGCGAACAGAACCAACTCCTCCGCCCAACGGCTGAGGTGCAAGGCCACGAACGACAGCGCCTGCACAAACTCGATGGCGAAGTCGCGGTCGCTGGTGGCGTCGAGGCTGTTGGAGGTCGGCGCTGCGAAGTCCAGCTGTCTCGCAATGGCCTCCCGGTCCAGCGGCAGAATGGTTCCTCCGACCGCCCCGGAACCCAGAGGACACTCGTTCAATCGCCGCCGGCAATCTGCCAGCCGGCCCAAGTCGCGCGTGAACATCTCGAAGTAAGCCAGCAGCCAGTGCGCCACCAGCACCGGCTCGGCGCGCTGCATGTGGGTGTAGGCCGGCATGGCATTTGCGCCGGCGGCGTAGGCCTGCTGGATGAATTCACCAGCAAACTCCACCAGCAGCGCACTCACTTCATCAATGCGCTTGCGCACGTAAAGTCGCAGGTCGGTGGCGATCTGCTCGTTGCGGCTGCGTCCGGAGTGCAGTTTATAGCCAACCTCGCCTGTGAGCGCCACTAGCCGCGATTCAACGTAGTGGTGAACATCTTCGATGGCAGGGTCGTCGGCCTCGGGCACTTCTTCGCGCGCGATTTGCTCCAACGCAAGCACCGTCCGCGCAAGCTCCTCTCGGCTGAGCACACCGGCATTGGCCAGCGCTGCGGCGTGCGCCTGGCTGGCTGCAACCTCGAAGGGCAGCAAGACCCGATCGAATGGGAATGACCGTTGCCACTGCTCGAACCCAACATTCTGCGACTGGCCGAAGCGGCCCGACCACATCTTCATTTCACACTCTCCGCGTGGATCCTGGCCCGCGAGCGTGCCGGCAATCCCAAAATACGGATGAATCCTTCCGCATCTTTCTGGTCATAGGCGGCGCCCATAGTGAAACTGGCAATGTCGGGGCGATAGAGCGAGCTCTTCGATTCGCGGCCGGCGATGTTGATGTTGCCCTTGTAAAGAGCGAGCGTAACCCTACCGTTCACGTCGGCTTGCGAGCTGCTCACAAAAGCCTGCAAAGCCTCCCGCAGCGGCGTGAACCACAGGCCGAAATACACGATCTCGGCGTACTTGAGGGCAATATGCTGCTTGAAGTGCATGAGGTCGCGCTCCAGGCAGAGCGCTTCGAGTTCGCGATGCGCGGTAAGGAGCAAGGTGCCGCCCGGCGTCTCGTAGCAGCCACGCGACTTCATGCCGACAAAACGGTTCTCCACCAGATCAACGCGGCCAATGGCATTGCGCGCGCCGATTTCGTTGA